>Ga0194047_10000206_pt1 | contig 40013 bp, 36 predicted proteins | sample JunL225m_MetaG_2_FD_160070 | JGI IMG/M metagenome (GOLD analysis project Ga0194047, IMG submission 160070) | Anoxic zone freshwater microbial communities from boreal shield lake in IISD Experimental Lakes Area, Ontario, Canada - Jun2016-L221-5m | ecosystem: Environmental > Aquatic > Freshwater... | reverse complement strand
ATCCAACCTTCGAATGCGCCCTTATTTTGAAAAGTATGTATCTGGGTGAATACCTTGATAAATCCTTCTTGCAACATGTCTTCACCGTCTTCGCGATTTTGCGCAAAACGATAACAAACGCTGAGCATTTTAGGACTATACCTGTTATACAATTCTCGTTGTGCTGCAACGTCGTTGTGTAAACATCCCGTGATAATTGCGTGTTCGGTCATGAGTGCTTTTAAAAGTGCACCCTAAATATAGACAAAAAAGAGGCTATTTCGCTGCATGTATAAGAGATTTAAATATTTTTTTAGCACATTATTTGCCCCTTATTGGTTGATTTTTACTAAGCCAGGAAATGGCAAATACCCAATTTTAGCGCTAGATTGAAGATGTTAAATTCGTTTGTCTAGGTTAAAAATGGCCTATCATGACTTATATTTGTAGTCATATAATTATTCTTTTTGTTCCAATCTGCTATTTTTAGACGCATTATTTCAGGTGTTTTACTGGTGTTGTTCACCTTTAGTATTACACCCAAAAAATTGGTACACAATTTAGTAGCCACAAATACAGACACTAAGCCTGGAACTTTTAATTGAAAAAATGCAGAAAATTTTACACCTATTTATTTTATTTGTTTCATTTGGCTTTACGAATGTTTTTGCCCAAAATGAATTGCAGCAAACAGAGGGGGTAAGGTTAAATACTGCTGCAAAATCAACACTTTCTGGAAAAATCATAGACCAACAAACGGGAAAACCTTTAGCAGGTGCCGCTATTTTTATCCATGAATTAAAAACAGGAGCCATTACAAATGCTGATGGAATTTTTATAACACCTGAAATTCCTTCTGGAAAATACTTGGTGGAAATTTCGTTTCAAGGATATAAAACCATTATTGAAACCATTGCTATTTCAGGAAAAACAGAAAAAAATTTTAGCTTAACAGAAACAGTGGTAGAGCACGAAGAAGTAACAGTAACAGGGGTTGCATCAGCTACGCGCACCAAATTATCGGCCCAACCTATTTCAATTGTAAAGAAGTCCGATTTAATGCAATCTGCCTCTACCAATATTATTGATGCTTTGAGTAAATTGATTCCTGGACTTGCTAATTTAGGAACAGGGCCAGCAATATCTAAACCCGTTATTCGTGGACTTGGTTACAATAGGGTTGTAACAGTACATGATGGCGTGCGTCAAGAAGGGCAACAATGGGGCGACGAACACGGCATTGAAGTTGATGAATATAGTATTCAAAAAGTAGAAGTGTTAAAAGGACCTGCTTCATTATTTTATGGTAGCGATGCTATGGCAGGTGTAGTACATTTAATTACCAATGTGCCAGTTGAAAGAGGCACTATTTCTGGAAATTTATTGGGCACTACAAATTCGAATAATGGACTCTATGGAACAAATGCAAATATTGCGGGCCATTTAAATAACGGATTTAATTTTAATGCATACGGTACTTATAAAACAGCAGCAGATTATCAAAATGCTGCAGACGGAAAAGTGTTTAATAGCAGATTTAATGAAAAGAATTTTGGCGGATATATTGGAATTAATAAATCTTGGGGATATAGTCATTTGCTAATTAGTAATTTCAATCAAAAAATTGGTGTTGTTGAAGGAGCCAGAGATATTGTAACAGGACGCTTTTTGGTGCATGCAGAAACGCCTTTTTCTCGTATCGCTTCTATTGCTGAATTGGATAGTAGAGATATGGTTACACCTTATCAACACGTAACACATTTTAAAATCGCTTCCGACAATAATTTTGAATTAGGAACGGGTAGGATGTCTGTAAACATTGGCTACCAAGAGAATCAGCGCCGTGAGTTAGGCAATTTATTACAGCCTAATACACCAAGTTTGCATTTTGATTTACAAACAATTAATTACAGCTTACAATATCATTTATCAGAAAACAAAGGTTGGAGAACTTCTTTAGGTCTTACGGGAATGTACCAACAAAACAGAAACTTAGCAGCAGAAACACTAATACCTCAATACAATCAATTTGATATTGGTGGATTCTATTACACAAAAAAATCGTTTAATCATCAGCTAACATTAAGTGGTGGCATTAGGGCCGACTATAGAAATACAACTGGCGAAAAATTACTCGAATCATCTGTTATTCGGTTCAATAGTTTTAATAGAAATTTTGGAAATTTGAGTGGCAGTATTGGTATTAGTTATAGCCCAACAGATGAGCTTACTTGGAAATTTAATATTGCTCGAGGATTCCGTGCCCCTAGTGTTTCGGAGTTAGCAAGCAATGGTGCACACGAAGGCACCAATCGGTATGAATACGGCGACAATAATTTAAAAACCGAAATTTCATTCCAAGCCGATGCTGGCGTAGAATTTAATAAAGACCATATTAGTTTTGCTATCAGCACTTTTATTAATCAACTACAGCACTATATTTTTTATAGCAAACTTTCGGCTAAACAAGGAGGGGACTCTATTGTTAATATAGGAGGAACTGATTTAACCGCCTTTAAATACAGACAAGCAGAAGCATTGCTACTAGGGTTCGAAGCAAAATTAGATATCCATCCGCATCCATTCGACTGGCTGCATTTTGAAAATAATTTTTCATTTGTTGCTGGGCATTTTAATGAAAGTTTTGAAGGGTCAAATAAACTACCTTTTATTCCTTCTCCTCGTTTGGTAAGTGTGTTAAGAGGGAACTTTAATAAAAAGAATCATCTAATTAAGAACAGCTATTTTAAAATTGAATTTGACAATACTGCTGCTCAAAATAGGGTGTTCACTGCTTATAATACCGAAACAATCACACCGGGTTATAGTTTGCTAAATATTGGAACAGGTACTGATGTTGTTTGTAAGGGTAAAGTAATATGTAGCATTAACCTAAGTTTAAATAATGTTACGGATGTTATTTATCAAAGTAATATGAGTAGGCTAAAATATACCGATACCAATACTGTTACAGGTAGGATGGGTGTATTTAATATGGGGCGAAATTTGAGTGTGAAAATAAATATGCCATTGAATTTTAAATCAAGGGCTTAATTTTTTGTAAATTGCTTTATGGATATTTCAATTAATACACCAGCGTTATTGTTTCCGGCAGTGAGTTTGGTATTGCTAGCCTATACCAACCGATTTTTAGCTTTGTCTAATAGGGTAAGGTCTTTGCATGACAAGTACTTAATTAATCCTACGCCAAACAAAAGCATACATCAACAAATAAAAAACTTACGTTACCGACTTAAGTTAATCAAGAACATGCAAACATTTGGCGTGTTAACTTTTATCACTAGTATATTCTGTATTTTTTTTATTTATATAGATCAAATGATAGTTGCTAATGTGTTTTTTGCTTTAGGATTAATATCATTTATCATATCGTTGTTTCTATCTCTATTAGAAATCAGACTCAGCAATAAAGCAATAGAAATTGAATTAAGTGATATGGAAGGTTTAGAAGATCCTTCTGTGATAGATTATTTAAAAAGTAAGTTTGAATAATTTTCTTTCGAATTATTTATAAGTAAATCGTAAAGAGTGCAAAAAAAATAGGCTGTATCATTTATTTGATACAGCCTATTTTTTGTTAGTTGTTTTAATTATTTTCTTTCTCCAATTTGTTGACGCCACATAGCGTAGTACAAACCTTTTTCGGCTAGTAATGCTTGGTGGTTGCCGGTTTCAACAACCTGCCCTTTTTCTAGAACATAAATATTATCTGCATGCATAATAGTACTTAGCCTATGCGCAATCATTACAGTAATTTGTTCTTTTTCTGAAGATAGTTGGCGTATGGTACTGGTAATTTCTTCTTCGGTAATGCTATCCAATGATGAAGTTGCTTCGTCGAATATTAATAAATGTGGGTGTCTTAATAACGCACGCGCAATGGATAATCTTTGCTTTTCTCCGCCACTTAATTTTAGACCGCCTTCACCAATCATGGTATCTAAACCTTTGTCTCCTTTAGATAAAATATTATTGCAACTGGCTTTTTGTAAAGCTTCACGCATGGCATCATCGCTTGCGTCTGGCGCTACGAATGATAAATTCTCTCTAATAGACCCAGCAAACAATTGGGTGTCTTGTGTAACAAATCCTATTTGATTTCTTAGCTCATCAAAATTCAATTCGTTGCCATCAATTTGGTTGTACAATATAGTGCCTTGTTGTGGACGATATAATCCAACCAATAATTTTACAAGTGTGCTTTTCCCTGCACCAGATGGGCCAACAAAAGCAATGGTTTCGCCTTGTTTTACACTAAAGCTAATTCCGTCTAAGGCCTTATATTGGGCGGTTTGGTGCTGAAAAACAACCTGATTAAATGATAAGCTTTCTATCATTCCAATATGCTTAGGCATTACAGGAGATGGCTCAATTTTCTTAAGCATTAAGTTATGAAAATTAACCATTGAGGCTTCGGCTTCGCGATAGCTGATAATGATATTGCCAATTTCTTGTAGTGGTCCAAAAATATAGAAACTATAAAATTGTAAGGAAATCAATTCGCCCGATGTAAGCACTTTTCTAAAAATAAGCCACATTAAAGTGAACGTAATTATTTGTCGTAAAAAATTTACCATTGTGCCTTGAATAAAACTCAAAGACCGAATGTTTTTTACTTTTCTTAATTCAAGTCCTAAAATTTTATAGGTATTTAAATTCAATCTTTTTACTTCTTGGTCTGTTAATCCAAGGCTTTTTACCAATTCAATATTGCGCAAACTTTCGGTAGTAGAACCTGCTAATGAAGTTGTTTCGCGGATAATATTTTTTTGGATAGATTTTATTTTCTTACTCAATAAATTGGTTACTACACCAATGAGTAATGCACCACCCATATAGATCGGTACAATTGACCAATGAAGCCTAGTTGCATAAATAGATACAAATACAATGCTCACAATAATCATGAACAATACATTTATCACATAACTAATAAACTTCTCTGTATCGCTTCTTACCTTGGTTAATATAGACAAGGTTTCGCCGCTACGTTGGTCTTCAAATTCTTGGTATGGCAAGCGCATGGAATGCTTTAAACCATCTGTAAAAATTTTCGCGCCAAATTTTTGAATCACCACGTTTACGGTATAGTCTTGAAATGCTTTTGCAATTCTACTAACCATAGCAGTTCCTACTAATAAGAAAAGCATAGTGGAAAGGCCTCTGATATATTGGTTTTCTGTTCTAGGACTACCGTCGGTAAACGTATTGGGGTGATTGGCAAACTGATCAAACATTTTTCCAAATATCATTGGATCAAACATTGAAAAAGTTTGGTTAATAGCGGCCAAAAGTAAGGCTAGGGCAATATGCCATCTGTAAGGTTTTAAATAAACCAGTAGGATCTTCATTATTTAATTTGCTTTATAGTCATTATTCATTTGTTGCAGTAATTGCAACAAATCTTCTCTGCCGGTTTTCTTTTCGGCGCTTGTAACAAAATGCCTTGGCAAGAACTGCCAAGTTTCTCTAAGTTTATCTAAAAAGGCTTGTACGTTTCTGGCAACTACTGCTGGCTTTTCTTTGTCGGATTTGGTAAACACTAAACTAAAGGGAACCTGCCAAATATCTAGTTGACTAACGAATTCTAAGTCGTTTTTTTGAGGAGTATGCCTACTATCAATGAGTACAAATACTTGCATTAGGTTTTCTCTTTTACGCAGGTATCCATCAATCATTTGTTGCCACCTATTTCTGTCCGAAATGGAACGTTTTGCATAGCCATATCCTGGAAGATCCACCAAAAACCATTTTTCTTTTGGCCCTCTTGCATTACCAGAGCTTTCAATTTCAAAATGGTTAATCAACTGTGTTTTACCAGGAGTTCCTGAGGTTTTTGCTAAGTTCTTCTGCTTGGTTAATAAATTAATTAGGGATGATTTGCCCACATTGCTCCTGCCAATAAAAGCATACTCTGCTTTATCTGGTTTGGGGCATTGTTCCACTAGTGCAGAAGAGATAACGTATTTAGCAGAAGTAATTTCCATAGTGCAAAGTAAACGAATATTGGCTAAGCAGCCTTAAGAGCTGTTATTTAGCAGTTACTTCTTCTTTTTTGGAAGTACCAAACTATCTGCAGGATACCTTGCTTTAATACTATCTCTTACCGATGTGCACCAGTCGTATAGTTTTTGTTTTTCAGCATCAGTTAGAATAGCGTTTTTATGTATTAGGGTATAAGATTCAAGCGGCATTTCGCCCTCTTTTACTTCCTTCATACATTCTTCCATTTTTTTGTATTGTCTTGCAATTCTATAACTATTGAATTCGTTAAAATTCATGTGTTTTTTGCCATCCTTAATATGGTCGTTTAACCACCAATTCACAGGCTGAATATTCGCATACCAAGGATAAGCCGTGCTATTGCTATGACAGTCATTACATGCTTTTGCCAAAATGGTTTTAACATCTTCCGAAACAGCATATGATTTTGAAATGTCATTATCCATTTTATTGGAATCGTTTTTTGCTGGGCGATAAAATTGCATAAGCACTAAAACCACCAAAATTACAATGCCGATTTGTTTTAAAATTTTCATTGGTTTATTTTTTAAGTTTAAATAAGAATATCTCCTGTCATTTCTTTTGGAATTGGTAATCCCATAACTGTTAAAATAGTAGGTGCTAGATCTCCTAGTCGGCCAGGTTTTACAGTTCCTTTCCATTCGTTATCAATGATAAAAAATGGAACTGGGTTTAACGTATGCGCCGTATTTGGTGAGCCATCTTCATTAATCATAAAGTCGGCATTGCCATGGTCGGCAGTTAAGAAAACAGTGTAATTGTGTTTTAACGCCGCTGTTACCACTCGCTCAACACATTTGTCAACGGTTAGGGCTGCGGTAATTGCAGCGCTAAATACGCCTGTATGGCCCACCATATCTGTGTTTGCGTAGTTCAAGCAAATAAAATCGGCAGTTTCGTTTTCAATTTCAGGAATAAGTTTGTCGGTAATTTCTATGGCACTCATTTCTGGCTGTAAATCGTATGTAGCCACTTTTGGTGATGGAACCATAATTCTGCTTTCGCCAGTAAATGGTTCTTCTCTTCCGCCATTAAAAAAGAAAGTTACGTGCGGATATTTTTCGGTTTCTGCAATGCGAATTTGTTTTTTGCCATTGGCTTCTAATATTTGACCAAGGGTATTAACCAAATTATCATTTTCAAAAATCACTTGTACGTTTTTAAATTTATGATCGTACAGCGTCATGGTTGTATAATGCAAATTCAATTTTTGCATGCCTAATTCAGGAAAATCTGTTTGTGTTAAAACTTCCGTAATTTCTCTACAACGGTCTGTTCTAAAATTGAAACAAATGGCCGAATCGCCTTCTTTAATTTGGGCAATGGGTTGGTTGTTTGCATCTGTAATAACTGTTGGCAAAATAAATTCATCAGAAACACCTGCTGCATAAGATTGAGTTATTGCACTTATTGCATTGCTAGCAGTTGGTCCTGCTGCATTTACTAAAGTATCGTAGGCTAGTTTTACCCTTTCCCAACGCTTGTCTCTGTCCATAGCATAATACCTGCCACTAACGGTAGCAATCTTTCCTACAGAGCCTTTTAAAAACTCAGCTATATCTGTAATATATCCTAAGCCACTTTTTGGATCTGTATCTCGACCATCTGTAAATGCATGTATATAAACTTCGGTTAAGCCAGCATCTTTACAAATATTGCAAATAGCTTTTAAATGACTTGTATGTGAGTGAACACCACCATCACTAACTAAACCTAATAAATGCAAGGGTTTGTTATTTGTTTTGGCTTGTTGAATTGTAGCCAATAACACAGGGTTCTGTGTCAATTCACCAGTACGGATGGCTACATTAATTCTTTGTAACTCTTGGTACACGATTCTTCCAGCACCTAAATTCAGGTGCCCAACTTCACTATTACCCATTTGTCCGTCAGGTAATCCTACTTCTTCGCCACAAGTAACCAAAGTGGTATTTGGATATTTACTATATAAACTACTTACAAATGCAGGGTGCGCTTGCTGAATGGCATCTGCACTAGGAATTTTTCCTAATCCCCATCCATCCATAATTGCTAAAATCACTTTCTTGCTCATAAAACACGGTTATTTAAATAATTCTTTTCAGCTAACTTAGCTTTGGCATGCAATTTATCAAAGTTGGCATGTTTTTAGCAAACTGTTCTTAAGAATCTATCATTATGAAAAATATATTTTTATTAATCGCCGTATTTGTGGGCACTGCGGCATTTTCAATTCAACCAGATACAGATGCTATTGTTAAAGCATTTAAAACGGCAGATGCTATTGAAATTGGTGGTTATTTTGATGATTTTATCGATTTGAAATTACTCGATAAAGAAGAAGTTAAAAATATGGGTCGCAATCAAGCCACGATTGCTTTGAAGACATTTTTTGATGAAAACCATATTAAAGGCTTTGAAAAAGGATCAGACCGTGAAATTGGTAATACTTTGTATATCACTGGCAAATTAACTAGCACGGGTAAGTCTTACAATGTAACTGTCATGCTAAAAGCAAAATCTAACAAGCACCAGATTATTACCATGCGTATTAATTAATGCATAGGAAGTTTTATTTATCATAGCCCCAATTTTATTCTAAGACCTTAGTTTTGTAAGATGCAAACCACACAAGAGCTGCTAGATCAATTAATAATAGCTGGATTAAAAGAAGATATTGGAAACGGCGACTATTCTACTTTAAGTTGTATTGATAGTGACGCTATGGGTAAAGCAGTTTTACTGATAAAGCAAGAGGGCGTTTTGGCTGGCATGAAAGTAGCGGAAAGAATTTTTCAATTATTAGCTCCTACAGCAATTTTTAAGGCATTTAAAGCAGATGCCGATACTATGCAAAAAGGTGAGATTGCATTTGAAGTGCATGCGCCAATTCATGCAATACTAAGTGCAGAACGTCTCGTATTAAACTGCATGCAACGGATGTCTGGGATAGCAACACTCACAAAAAAATATACCGAGTTATTACAAGGGTATCACACTCAAATTTTAGATACTAGAAAAACAACGCCTAATTTTAGATTACTAGAAAAAGCGGCAGTTAAAATAGGCGGAGGCATTAATCATCGATTTGCGTTATACGATATGATTATGCTAAAAGACAATCATATAGACTATTGTGGCGGATTAGAACCTGCTATTAATAAAGCATTCAATTATGTTTCTACAAATAAGTTGCCCTTAAAAATAGAAGTAGAAACTAGAACACTAGCAGACGTAGAAAAAGTATGCGCAATAGGAAAAGGAAAAGTTTTTAGAATTATGTTGGATAATTTTTCGCCAACAGATCTAGCAACAGCCGTTAAAATAATTGAAACTGATTTTGAAACAGAAGCGAGTGGTGGAATCGATTTAAAAAATATTCAAGACTATGCTAAGACTGGTGTTGACTATGTAAGTGTTGGTGCATTAATTCATCAAGCACAAAGTGTAGACCTCAGTTTAAAAGCCAGATTTAACTAGAAGATTCTTTTATAAATTTGTACAATGTCAAAAAAAAATAAACCCGATAGTAGAGGATTCGTATTTAGTACAGACCCAAATTTTTCATTTGAGTCGGCCGATGAAATATTAGAAACATTAGTGCCAGCCCAACAAAAGTTACGTATACGTTTAGAAACCAAACACCGTGCAGGAAAGGCGGTTACTTTAATTACAGGATTTATTGGCACCAATGAAGACCTTGAGGTTCTTGGCAAACAATTAAAAAACTTTTGTGGAACAGGTGGGTCTGCTAAGGACGCAGAAATTATTGTTCAAGGAGACCAACGCACAAAAATACTTCCTTGGTTATTGAAAAACGGATACTCACAAAGCAAATAAGCGCCACTAAATTAATAGTCGATTTCTAATTTCAATTTTTCTTTGAGTGCTTTTACAAGTGGGTATTGCTCGGCTATTCGCTCGTATTTTTGACGGCTATTCATGCGCAAATGTGCGGGCACTTCTTCCATTTCTCCTGCATCTACCAAAACCGTAAAAGCAATGGTTCTGTTATTGAATGCTTTTTGCAAATGGTCTATCAACATCATCCGTTCTTGCTCAACAAATTTTTGAGAAGTAAGTGAAGAAATAGTTACTGTAAAATGAATATCATCTTCAATAGCCAATTTGGCAATTTTAAAAGTGCCAGCAGAAGAGTGTTTAAGCTGTTGTTCCAAAACTTTGGTGTAACTATCCCAACAAGATTGTAGTTTTTCCATTTTTAGTACTTCTGCCTCTTTCACTTCCTCAATTGCATATTGGTCGCCATATTTTTCACGCAATGCATCCAATAGACCTTTTTTATTTCCGGTTGGAATTAGATTGGGTTTTGGAGTAGCATCTGGCGGTTTAATTGGGGTTGGATTCGCTGCAACTGGGGTCACTGGCTTTGCTGCTGTTACCGTTGCGGCAGGTGTTTCAATATAAAGTTTTGGAGCAGCTACTGCACTAGTTGTAGCAACATTTAATTGGATAGATGGGATTTTTTTTGTGCGGATAGCAATGGGCCCGTCAATCCGTTTTTTTTTTACAAGTGTGCCATTTTCTGCAGACAGCTCAATGGCTTGTTGTAAAAAATTTAGTTTGATAATGGTCAATTCAACGTGCAATCTTTTATTGCGCGCCATTTTATAATTTATTTCCGATTCATTTAAAATATTCAAAGCACTCACCAAAAATGAAACACCTGCTTTTACTGCAGTGCTGGTATACTTGGCTTGCATGCCTTCAACCACTTCTAATAAGGCTGCGGATTTTGGATCTTTACACACCAATAAGTTTCTAATAAATTCAGCAAACCCATTTAATACCAAATCTCCTTCAAATCCTTTGCGGTTTATTTCATCGTATAAAAGCATGGCCGTTGCAAGGTCTTGCTCTTGCATGGCTTCTAGCATTTTAAAATAATAGTCGTCGTCTAAAATATTTAAATGCTCAAGTGTATTTTGATACGTAAGCGTGCCATTAGTGAAACTAACAATCTTATCTAAAATACTTAATGAGTCACGCATACAGCCTTCGCTTTTCTGGGCGATTACTTGTAATGCTGCTTTTTCGGCATTGATATGTTCTTTGGTAACAATTTCTTGTAGATGCTCTACGGTATCGTTATTGGTAATGCGTTTGAAATCAAAAATTTGACACCTACTTAAAATAGTAGGTAAAATTTTGTGTTTTTCTGTAGTTGCCAGAATGAAAATTGCGTAGGGTGGTGGTTCTTCAAGTGTTTTTAAAAATGCATTAAAGGCATTAGCACTTAACATGTGTACCTCATCTACAATATATACTTTGTATTTACCCGCCTGTGGGGCAAATCGAACCTGTTCAACTAAAGACCTAATATCGTCTACCGAGTTATTACTAGCCGCATCTAACTCATGAATATTTAAGGAAGTGCCAGCGTCAAAAGAAACGCAACTATTGCATTTGTTACAAGCTTCGCCATCGGCTGTTTGGTTAGTACAGTTAATGGTTTTTGCTAAAATTCTAGCACAAGTTGTTTTACCCACACCTCTTGGTCCGCAAAATAAAAATGCGTGCGCCAATTGGTTATTTTTAATGGCATTCTTAAGTGTAGTAGTGATATGCGCTTGCCCAACAACCGTATTGAAGTTCTGTGGGCGGTATTTTCTGGCTGATACAACGAAATTATCCATAATTCACTTAGAAGAAGTTCAAATGTAAGCAATCAAGTAGTTTTTTACAATGATTACTGGGTAGAAATTGATTTTCTGAATAAGTTTTTTATTTATAGTTCATTTCTGGATGTCTTTCAAAATTTTGGCTAGAATCAAATAGATGACGATAGGTAACCAAGCGCCTACTTTGTTTGCCTCCAAGGCTTTTGTAGATATTAATCATTTTAGGGTTCCATTCGCCAGCCCAGCCCATTTCATACATATCATACCAACCTTTACCCTGTACAAATTGTCCGCATTCTTTAATTAAAAAACTATCTACTCCTAATGCCTGGAATTTTGGAACCACGCCAAAAGCCATACCAGTGAGCCTTTTATTGCTGCCACGCCATTTCATCCAAACCAACTGTAACTTTTGAAACCAGCCCAATTTTCCATTAAAATATTTGAAATATTGGTTGAGGTCGGGGATATTGATAAACATGGCAATGGGCTCTTCTTTAAAATAGGCAAACCAAATGGTGCGTTCATCCATAATTGGTTTCATTTTTTTAAACAGTTTTAATACCTGCTCATTCGAAATTTCTTTTGCTTCTCCGTGTTGGGCCCAAGCCAAATTATACACCGTAGCAAAATCATTGGCATATTTTTCTATTTCATTGAGTTTGGCATGTTTGGCTTGATAGTCTGGCTTTGCTTTAAACCTAGCATGCCTTTCTGTAAAACGCGCTGGATACGGATCGTCTACAACCATGGTATAATAATATTGGTTGTAGTAATTTTTAAAGCCATAAGTATCAAAAAGCACTTCGTAATACGAGGGATTAAAAGACATACCATATATCGGCTCGCTTTCAAAGCCTTCTACAAGTAAGCCCCACCATTTATCGCGGTCTCCAAAATTAATTGGTCCATCCATTGCTACAGCCCCTTTACCAATTAGCCACTGCTTTGCAGCATCAAACAAAATATTTGCAGCGGTTTGATCATTGATACAATCAAAAAAACCAATTCCGCCTGTTATAAAATCAGTTCCTTTATTAATATACTTGCTATTAATAAAGGCAGCAATCCTTCCAATAGTAATGCCCTCTTCATTTAAAAGTATCCAACGTTTTGGCTCGCCGTGGCTAAAAAATTTATTTTTCAAAGGATCAAATACTTCGTTCACTTCATTGTCGAGCGGACGAATATATGCAGGATTCGATTTATTAATTTGAACAGCAATTTGTATAAATTCTGCAGCAGTTTTTTTGTCTGTTACTTCAACCAAATGCATAGTTAATATTTTAATTATTTAAGTTAATCAGTTATTGTTTAAATAATTTCAATGACATTTTTTCATCGTGGCCATAAATGTCTTTTCTAAAATTAAGCAAACCATTTTTGTCTACCCATGCTGTAAAATAAACAATAAAAACGGGGATTGTTTTTTTAAGAGTTACCCATTTCTCTTTTGGTTGGTGCATGGCCGTATCAATTGTTGCAGCATTCCAAGTGGTATCATTTCTTAATAAGTAAGCAGCCATTTTTTGAGGGTTGCTAATGCGAATGCAGCCATGACTCAATCCCCGGCTAGTTTGTGAGAACAGTTCTCTGTTTGGTGTGTCGTGTAAATAAATATCGTAATTGTTTGGGAACAAAAATTTCACCAAACCCAATGAGTTTAAGGGCCCCGGCTTTTGACGGATAGTAGGAAGTCCTTTGCTTTTGCCAGTGATTTCCATATTATTTTTTTCTAAATACTTTGGATTTTTAGCAATGGCCGGAAGGATTTCTTTTTCAACAATACTTGCAGGAACATTCCAGTAAGGACTGAATACAATGTATTTTAATTGACTATTAAAAATAACTGTTCCGTTTGCTGTTTTACCTACTATTACATTTAAGTCAAAAATGTTTTTGCCGCTATCTATTACATGTAATTTGTATTCTGGAATATTCACTAAAATATAGTTACTGTCTTTAATAACTGGTAGCCAACGTAAGCGTTCCATATTTATCAATAACTGTTTTATTCTTTTAGCAGCAGGTACATTTAACGCTTCAATCATTTTATTTCCAATAGCGCCATCTACACTTAACCCCATTCTTTTTTGAAATAGTACAACGGCTTTGTATAATAAGCTGTCGTATTTCATTAAACTATCATTGATGGGCAAATCACCTAATTCTGTTAACCGATTTTTAATTTGTTTAATTACCTGTGCACTAATGCCTTTTTTAAGTGGTTTTAATTGAAATGGAATACTATCAGTAGCTTCTTTTTTAGCCAGCTGGTAATAAAAACTTAGTTGGGTTTGCAATTGCTTGTAGGGCGAATTAGTATCTGCAGTTAAGCCAATTTCAGATGCTTTAAGTTTTAATGTTTCGCCTAATAGATTGGTCAGGTCAATTTTTTTTCGAGGGATAAACCAGCCAAGATCTGCGGTATTAATATTGCTGCCATTGTATACTTTTTCGGCATGTAAAAAGAATTGGCCTGTAAATAAAAGTTCTGTTTTTAAAATACTATCCTGTGGTGTTTTATGTAAGGTGTCGTTGTGTAAAGTGTTGTATAACTGAATAAGTGCTGGATTCAGCATACTACTATCTTGTAATTCATTGCTATCATTATTTAATAGGTTTAAAAAATGAGCGGCTTGATCGGTAATACCATCTTTGTCGAACCATGCATATTGGTAATTTCGCGCCTTGTAAAAATCATTAAACTGATTTTCATAGGTGCTTAGTTCTGGGTGTAACAATAAAAAATTAGTTACTTGTATACTGTCGAAAAATAAAGTATTGAATGAGGTGATTTTTGTAATAGAAGTATCTCTAATAATAATTTTATTGTTAGTCAATGCATTTTTGCAGGATTCTATAGTTACCAGTAGTATAAAAATCAGTAAAAAATGATAACGCTTCATATTGGTAAGGTAAGAAATAAAATTACTAAGATCTATTTGCAAGTAGTGTTATAGCAACAACTCCAGCGGTTTCTGTTCTTAATCGGGTATTACCCAAACTCACAGGCAAAAAACTATTATTCATTGCCAATGAAATTTCGTTGGGTGTAAAATCGCCTTCAGGACCTATTAATATTAATGTGTTAATAGCTGACTGCAAAGTATTGATAGTATTTTTTGCATCATCCTCGCAATGCGCTATTAATTTTTGAGGATGCGAAGCTGTTTGTATCAATTTTATAACATCAATTGGCTCGTGCAATACAGGTAACCAAACTTGTTCGCTTTGAAGCATTGCTGCAATTAATATTTGTTGCATTCTATCGTAACGAAAACGTTGCTGTTCTGTTCTTTTACAGATTAATGGGTATATTTCTATAATGCCAATTTCAGTTATTTTTTCTAGCATCCATTCAAATCTATCTGCGTTTTTTAGAACTGATATGCCAATACTATTACAACTGTTAGATTGCGGGGTAAAACTTGTTTTATCAATAAGCGCAACTGATTTTTGCTTATCGGCACTTATCAAACTAGCGTTAAATAAATTGCCTTTTCCGTCTGTTAAATTCAGGGGCTGGCCAACTTTCATTCGCAAGACTTGCACACAATGCTTACTTGTTGTTTCGCTTAAAACAAAAGGTAAGTTTGCGTTAATTAGTTTGGGTTCATAAAAAAATGGCACACTCATTTATTGCAAATTCGGTACAACATTAAAAGGGTTGTTCGGTTTCAAAACCTTGGTCGAAATCGGCCTCATTCATTTTACTGCCTTTTTGCAAATAAAATTTAGCCCCATCACTGTCTGACGCTCCAGCTGTTGGAGTAGTTGGTGGACCAATTGGTTTCCAGTTTTTTGATAAACCAGCAGCTGCAGTATCTTCTTCCCATTCTTCAAAACGTTGAATAGATAAATTAGCCCTTAGTTTAATGGTTTCTAGCGATCCATTTCTATGTTTGGCTATTCGTATATGCGTTTCTCCATGGGTGCTTTCGCCCATTTCGTTGCTTTTAACTTCGTAGTATTCTGGTCGATAAATAAACATAACCATATCGGCATCTTGCTCAATCGCACCCGACTCACGTAAATCACTCAACTGTGGCATTTTACTTTCCTTACGGGTTTCAACAGCACGACTTAACTGACTCAATGCAATAATAGGTACACTTAGTTCTTTAGCAAGTGCTTTTAAGTTTCTTGAGATATTACTAATTTCTTGTTCCCTGTTTCCGCCCTTATCATTGGTACCACTCATTAATTGCAAATAGTCAATAATAATGATTCCTACTTTGTGTTTGTTTACAAGTCTTCTTGCTTTTGCTCTAAATTCAAAAATATTAAGCGCTGCAGTATCGTCAATAAATATTGGGGCAACTTCTAATTTTTTAATTCCCTTGTTTAGTAATTGTTGGTACTCGTGGTCTTCTAATTTACCGCGACTAATTTTCTCCATTTTAATTTCACTCTCTGCACTCAAAATTCTTTGAACCAATTGAGAGGCACCCATTTCTAATGAGAAAAAGCCAACAGCAACTGGTTTTGTAGGATGCAAAGCAGCGTTTCGGGCTAAATTTAATGCGAAAGCCGTTTTACCCACTGAAGGCCTTGCCGCTAAAATAATTAAATCGGTTGGCTGCCATCCATAAGTAATGCGATCGAGGGTGGCAAATCCACTAGGCACCCCAGATATATCGTCTGTTTTGGTACGTAGTTCATCAATTCGGTTCATGGTTTTTGCCAAAACCTCAGTGATTTCTTCGAAATTCTTTTTTAGATAGTTGTTGGTAATATTGAACATTTTGGTTTCGCTCTCATCCAACAAATCAAATACATCGGTGCTATCTTCATAAGCATCGCCTATAATTTCACCGCTAATGCGAATCAATTCTCTTTGAATAAATTTTTGTAAAACAATCCTAGCATGCGCTTCAATATTGGCAGTTGATACTACCGAATTGGTTAGTTTGGTAACATAATAAGGTCCACCTACAATGTCTAATTGCTCTCTAAATTTAAGTTCTTCAACCACCGTTAAAATATCAATAGGCATGCTTTTTTGTTGCAAACCCATCATTGCGTTGAATATATGTTGGTGCGCTTCTACATAAAAGCACTCTGGTTTTATAATTTCTGTAATGGTGTCAAAAGCACTTTTTTCAAGCATAATTGCACCCAATACGGCTTCTTCTAATTCTTTTGCCTGTGGAGGAACCTTACCGTAAACCATTGTATTTAGGTCTACAGAAGTTTTTCTTCTCTTACGGTCTTTGTTTAAACTGGTTATTTCCATTGTTGAATTTGCTGCTTTAAAAACTAACCCAAAAAATTAATTTGGTAATGAATTGGTGGGTTTCCAATAAATTACTTCAGAACAAGGGGAAGCGAATATGAGGTAAGTAATCGGGTTCTGAAAATTTATTTCAATCAATTTTCATCCACAGGTTATTCATGCTCCATTCACATGCAAAGTTGCGCTATCCACAGTATTTTCTATGCTTATCCACCAAAACTAAAAGTTTTCCCACGCCAATACAAGTATATTAACAAAGTCTTGTGCAGAAAAAATTCTAAAAATTTCGCAATAATTAAACAAAAAAAATCGTAACTAAAAAAAGTTTTACAAGTCTTCTAACGCTATAAACCCCTTCTGTAAAGGCCTAGTCTTTTCAAATTTACACATTCACAAGGTCATCAAACATTTATCACCTATTTTTGATGCCTGAAAAGCGTTAGCAATTATGACCATTAGTTACAACTGGCTGAGTGAATACTTACCTGATACAATTGAACCTGAAAAATTATCTAGAATTCTTACTTCCATTGGTTTGGAAGTTGAAAGTTTAGAAAAATACGAACGCATCAAAGGCGGCTTGGCTGGCTTGGTTATTGGAGAAGTGCTAGAATGCAGCATGCATCCTAATGCAGACAAGCTTACGCTAACAAAGGTAAATATTGGGTTAGCCGAACCATTACAAATTGTTTGTGGCGCACCAAATGTAGCGGTTGGACAGAAAGTAGTGGTAGCAGGTGTTGGAACAACCATCTATCCTTTAACTGGCAATCCAATCACCATGAAAATTGCCAAAATCAGGGGTATTGAAAGTTTTGGAATGATTTGCGCTGAAGACGAAATTGGTTTGGGCGGAAGTCATGCAGGTATTTTAGTAATGCCAGCATCCTTAATTCCTGGAACCCCTGCTGCCGAACATTTTCAACCATATTCCGACTGGATTTATGAAATTGGATTAACACCCAACAGAATGGATGCCATGAGCCATTTTGGCGTTGCCAGAGATGTATGTGCTTATTTGAGTCATCATCAACAAGAAACAAGGGTTAAAACGCCTAATGCTAATGGTTTTAAAATAGATAATAATTCATTACCCATTTCAGTTCAAGTAGAAAATTCAACTGCTTGTCCGCGTTATGCTGGTTTAACAATTAGTGGCGTTACTGTAAAGGAATCACCTGATTGGTTAAAAAATAAATTACTAGCTATTGGGTTAAGGCCAATTAATAATATAGTAGATATCACCAATTTTATTTTGCACGAAACGGGTCAACCCTTACACGCATTCGACACAAATGCTATTGAAGGGAAAACTGTTATTGTAAAAAATTTGGACAATGAAACGCCATTTATAACCCTTGATGGCAAAGAAAGAAAATTGACTGACAATGATTTAATGATTTGCAATGCAACTGCGGGAATGTGTATAGCCGGTGTGTATGGCGGACAAAATAGCGGCGTTGTAGCCGAAACAACTAGTATCTTTTTAGAAAGTGCTTGGTTTCAACCTTCAAGTATTCGTAAATCATCGGTACATCATGGTTTAAGAACAGATGCTGCAACCAGATTTGAAAAAGGCGTAGACATAGATAATACAGTGATTGCATTAAAACGTGCAGCACTTTTAATTAAAGAGTTGGCTGGCGGTGAAATTACTAGTGAGGTGGTTGATATTTATCCTAACCCACTTCCTAAAACAGAAATTTCTTTAAAACACCATTACCTAAAAAAACTAAGTGGCAAAAATTACCATGCCGATAAAGTGAATCGAATTCTTAGCGCACTTGGTTTTGAAATTTTAAAAGAAGGACAAGACGAATTACGTGTTGCTGTTCCAAGAAGCAAGCCAGATATAAGTTTGCCAGCAGATATTGTAGAAGAAATTATTAGAATTGATGGGTTAGATAATATTGAAATTCCATCTACCATAACCATTAGTCCTGCCATTGATCCTACAGCAGTAAAAGAAAATTTAAAAGAAAAAATTGCCAATTATTTGGTGGGTCAAGGATTTGTAGAACTCTTAACCAATTCCATTACCAACAGTAAATATTTTAGCGAAACGGTTTTGGAAACTGCGGTTAAGATGATTAATAGCCTAAGTGCAGATTTAGATATTTTGCGTCCATCCATGTTAGAAACAGGATTAGAAACTTTGGCTTATAACCTCAACCGAAAAAACAATAACCTTCAGTGTTTTGAGTTTGGAAAAACTTATTTCAGTAAAGCGCCAGGTCAATATTCAGAATCAGAAAAATTGGCTTTGTATTTTACAGGAGAAAATCAAGAAGAAAACTGGCACCAAAAATCTAAGCCTTTAGATATTTATAAAGCAAAAGGTGTTGCAGCAGCTATCATTCAATTAACTGGTTTAACAGGTTGGCAATTTGGTTTAGTAGAAGACAAAGCCAACGCCATGAGCATTAAAGTTGGAAAAAAAGAAATAGGCCAATTGTTTGAAGTAAGCAAAGAGCAACTAGCTGGTTTTGATATTAAACAAGCGGTATATTATATTGATATTGATTTTGGTTTATTGCTACAGTTAGTAGAACAAAGAAAAATCACCTATAAAGAAGTGCCTAAATTTCCAGCCATGTTGCGCGATTTAGCCTTGGTAGTAAATAGAAGCGTTAGTTTCGAAGCTATTGAACAACAGGTAAAGAAAACACAACTTCAAAAATTACAGCAAGTACGCTTGTTTGATGTTTTTGAAAGCGAAAAATTAGGGCTCGATAAAAAGTCAATGGCGGTTAGTTTTACCTTTATGGACGACGAAAAAACCCTAACAGACAAAGAAGTTGATGCAATGGTGGCGAAACTGGTTCATAATTTCGAGAAAGAATTAGGAGCCGAAATTCGCAAGTAGACAACAAAATGGGTAGAAAAAAGAATAAGTATTCGAATTTTATTATCAGATAACTATTAATTTAGACGGATGGTGGAACTTTCTGAACAACTAAAAACAATACAAGAAAAGCTACAGATACTACTGAAGCAGCAACAGGTATTGCAGAAAGAGAACCAAAAGCTTAAAAAAGATTTGGAAAAAATACTGAGCGAAAAAGACCAAAAAGAGGTGCAATTGCAAGGTTTGGCAGAACAAATTCAAACCGTTAAACTTGGCACTGCCAATTGGAGTAGTACCGAAAAAGCTTTAATGGAAAAGCGAATCGACGGCTATTTAAAAGACATAGAAAAATGCCTTTTATTGCTGAATACCTAATAATATGGAAGAACTGATACCTGTAAATATTTTAATTGCCGACCGGACCTATCGTTTAAAGATAGAACCGGCAGATGAAGAGATGGTGCGTAAAACTGCAAGCCTAATTAACGATAAAATAACTGAATTCAAAACCAATTTTGCTGGCAAAGACATGCAGGACTATGTTTCCATGGCCCTTCTTTGGTTTGCAACGGAACAAACCCAGTCTGGTAATTTATTGGTAAAATGGTCGGAATTGGCTACTCAAATGAGCAGTCTTGAGAAGACAATTGACAAAGCCTTGCAAGAAAATCAGTAAAGCCCCATTATCCAAGTCGGTTCACTTTAATTATTTAAGTATCTTCGTCTCTTGTCATATGCTTGTTCTGGTAAAACGAGGTGTGATTTGTGTAAACTGATTCTGAACTATTTTAAAACTTACCAAAACCATGGATCAAACAGTCATTTCTATTATAATTGGTGCATTTTCACTAATTACAGGGGGCCTAGCGGGCAAGTTCCTGTTTTCAAAAAATACAAAAAAGCAAATTGAAGACGCCGAGCAGCAATCTCAAACCATTCTTAAAGAAGCCGAATTGCGTGCTGAAACCATTAAAAAGGAAAAGCAACTAGAGGCCAAAGAAAGGTTTGTACAGTTAAAATCTGAACACGACCGCGAAGTGATGGACCGCAATCGCAAATTGGGAGAAGCCGAAAATCGCATCAAACAGAAAGAGATTTCTATCAACCAAAAAGAAACTGGGCTCGACAAACAAACAAAAGACAATGAAGTTATTAAGGATAACCTAAATCGTCAGATTGAATTGGTGAACTTAAAACGTACAGAGTTAGAGAAACACCAAGAAGAGCATATTCGTAAACTTGAAAAAATTGCAGGCTTAAGTGCAGAAGATGCTAAAGCCCAATTGATTGAAAGTTTAAAGCAAGAAGCCCATTCTCAAGCATTGTCTTTACAACAAGATATTATTGAAGACGCAAAATTAAAGGCCAATAAAGAAGCCCGTAAAATTGTTATTCAGTCTATTCAACGTACGGCGGCAGAAATTACCATTGAAAACACCGTTACAGTTTTCAACTTAGAAACCGACGAAATTAAAGGACAAATTATTGGAAGAGAAGGACGTAATATTCGTGCGATTGAAGCTGCAACAGGGGTTGACCTTATTGTGGATGATACGCCAGAAGCCATTATTCTTTCTTCATTCGATCCGTTAAGACGCGAAATTGCCCGCTTAAGCTTACAACGTTTGGTGGCCGATGGCCGGATCCACCCAGCACGTATTGAAGAAGTGGTTGAAAAAACCCGTCGCCAGTTAGAAGAGCAAGTAATGGAAATTGGAGAAAGAACCGTTATTGAAATGGGGATCCATGGCTTGCACAAAGAATTGGTACGTATTGTAGGTAAAATGCGTTTCCGTTCTTCTTATGGTCAGAACTTGTTAATGCATAGTCGTGAAACTGCTAATTTATGCGGAATCATGGCAGCAGAACTAGGAATGAACCCTAAATTGGCCAAACGTGCCGGATTATTGCACGATATTGGTAAGGTTCCAGACGAAGAAACCGAATTGAGCCACGCATTATTAGGAGCCAAATTGGCTGAAAAATATGGCGAAAACCCAGCAGTTGTGAATGCAATTGGTGCTCACCACGATGAAATGGAGATGCAATATGTGATTTCTCCTATTATTCAGGCCTGTGATGCTATAAGCGGTGCTCGTCCTGGCGCGCGTCGTGAAATCATGCAACAATACTTGCAAAGAATCAAAGACCTTGAGAACCTAGCTATGGCCTATCAAGGAGTTGAAAAAGCCTATGCAATTCAAGCAGGACGTGAATTACGCGTAATTGTTGAAGCAGAAAAAGTAACCGATGGCGATAGCGACAAGCTAAGCTTTGAGATTGCTCAAAAAATTCAGACAGAAATGACCTATCCTGGTCAGATCAAAGTAACCGTTATTAGAGAAAAAAGAGCGGTAAACGTAGCGAGATAAAAAATATTCTGTTTAGCAGTAATATTTTCTAATTTTTTCTATACCTTTGCCGTCCGCAAAAAAATAAAGTTATGGACGCAGCAGTTCAGTTTGTACACGAACAATTGACCGTTAAAAAACAACACCCTAAGTTTAAGGCAGGTGATAATATCACTGTAAACTATAAAATTGTAGAGGGTGGTAAGGAACGTATCCAAAGTTTCCGTGGTGATGTAATTAAATTACAAGGCACTGGAGCAACGGCTTCTTTTACAGTTAGAAAAATTTCAGATGCAGTAGGTGTAGAACGTTTGTTCCCTATGTTATCGCCAAATATTGATTCTATCTTGTTGAACAAGACTGGTAAGGTTCGCCGCGCCAAATTGTACTACTTGAGAGAGCGTAGTGGTAAAAGTGCTCGTATTAAAGAAAAACGTTTCTAAACGTTTTGTTGAAATAGTTAAAAGCGGAAGGTTAGTTATGCTAAGCTTCCGCTTTTTTGTTAAATATTGCGCGATTGGTAATATTTAATTGTGAGGCAGTTGAATTGCCTTAACTTTATTTTCTCAAAAAACAATTTTTATGGGCAACTTAGGATTTCAAGAAATTTTACTTATTGCAGTAGTTGTATTGGTTTTATTTGGTGGTCGCAAGATTCCAGAGTTCATGAAAGGTTTAGGCAAAGGGATTCGTGAGTTCAACGATGCCAAGAACAATGTGAAGAAAGAAATCGAAGAAGGTATGAAAGAAAAAGACCAAACTACTACACAACCTTAATTCAATTTACTCTTAAAGCTTTTTAGCCTTTGTTTCGCTTCAGCACAATCAAAGACTACCATAATGCATTACAGAACGGCCAAACCACCTGTGTGGAGGCCGTTCGTTATTATGTAGCGTCTATAGCAACCAATAAACATTTAAATGCTTATTTAGAAGTGTTTACTGAGGAAGCTATTGCTATGGCGGAATCCTTAGATGCAAAACGCCAATCAGGTACGCCACTAGGAAAATTACACGGTGTTGTTGTAGGAATTAAAGATGTTATCTGTTACAAAGGACACAAGGTTTCTGCCGGTTCAAAAATTCTAGAAAATTTTCAGTCAATATACCACGCAACAGTTGTTGAAAAACTATTGCAAGAAGAAGCCATTATTATTGGCAGACAAAATTGCGATGAATTTGCTATGGGAAGCAGTAATGAAAATTCTGCTTATGGTGCGGTGAAAAATGCAATTGACAATTCTAGGGTTCCTGGTGGATCTTCTGGCGGTTCGGCCGTTAGTGTTCAGGCAGGTCTTTCAATGATAAGTTTGGGGTCAGATACCGGTGGTTCTGTTCGCCAACCTGCAGATTTTTGTGGCGTAGTTGGTTTGAAACCTAGTTATGGAAGAATTTCTAGGTATGGATTAATTGCTTACGCTTCATCCTTCGATCAAATAGGCATTTTTGCTTTAACAGTAGAAGATGCAGCACTTGTTTTAGAAGTTATTGCAGGAGCAGATGATTATGATAGCACCGTTTCTGTAACACCTGTACCTGATTATTCAAAAAGTATTTTACCTAGTCAAAAAAAATACCGCATTGCCTATTTTAAACAAGCACTTGAACACGCGGGTTTAGATTCAGAAATAAAAAATAGCATTCTTACATTGATACAAACTTTGCAATTGCAAGGACATACTGTGGAACCCATTGAATTTGATTTATTAGACCAAATTGTTCCTACTTATTATGTACTAACAACTGCAGAAGCTTCAAGCAATCTTTCTAGGTTTGATGGTGTTCGATATGGTTATCGAGCCCCTATTGAAAATGCAGATTTAAACGAACTATACAAAGCGTCTCGAACTGCGGGATTTGGTAAAGAAGTACAACGCAGAATTTTATTAGGAACTTTTGTATTGAGTGCCGGATACTTTGACGCCTACTTTACTAAGGCCCAACAAGTGCGTAGAATTTTATTAAATAAATCCACAGAAGTATTTAAACAATACGACGCCATTATATCGCCAACAGTACCTTTTACTGCATTTAAAATAGGCGAAAAATCTAGCGACCAAGTTGCTATGTTCTTAGCAGATATTTATACTGTTTTTGCAAACCTTGTAGGGATTCCTGGCATTTCTATTCCTTTGTTTCAACATACTAATGGTTTGCCTTTTGGCTTGCAAATTATGACCAATCAATTTGCAGAAACCACTTTATTGCAATTGTCTAATCAGTTAATGCAAAGCAAAGCAATCAACCCATAATTTGTTGCTGATGCAAACATTTTATTTCACCAAATACATTCAGCAATTTTTTTTATGTTGCCTAATTGCCTGTTTTTTTTCTATAAAGGCAAATGCTATTGCAATTGATTCTATTATAAAACCAAAATCAGCAGCAATTGATACAACCAAGGACAGGTATGGCTTTCAGAGTTTATTTAACGACAACCATTTTGATGCCACCAAACCTTATACGGCCCAACTAAATCCTAGAGCAGTTTCTTTTGTACAAGAATATATGCGCAAACAAGGAAAAGAATTGGAGCGGATGAAAACCTGGGGTAAACCTTATTTTGATTTGTACGATAATATTTTAGCGCTATATGGTATTCCCAAAGAAATGAAATACCTCAGCGTAATTGAAAGTCATTTGCAATCGGGATTGGTATCGTGGGCTGGTGCAGTAGGTCCTTGGCAATTAATGGACTACGAAGCAAAACGTTTTGGTTTAAGAGTTGGATTCAATGACGAGCGAATGGATTTTAATAAAAGCACCCATGTAGCTGCTAAATTAATGCGAGAACTATATACTGAATTTGGCGACTGGTTATTGGTTGTGGCAGCATACAATGGTGGCGCTGGACGGGTTCGCCAATGCATTCGAAAAGCAGGTAGCAGAAGCTTTTGGGATTTGCAATATTTTTTACCCGAAGAAACCCGCAACCATGTTAAAAAATTTATAGCTACACATTATGTTTTTGAAGGAGGTGGAGGTTGGACTACACTTACTGCAGAAGAAACTGTAAAACTGAAACAAAATATAGTTAAGCATAGTGAGCCAGTTGCTTTATCGGCAGAAGAAACTGCTAATACAGAATTGATAGAAATAACTGGCAGGTATAATTCATTGATTGTTGCTAGTGCACTTGTTATAGATATTCAACAATTTAACAAGTTGAATCCTGGTTTTGACAAAGCATTATCGGAAGGGAAAAAATTTAGCATGCGTTTACCTAAAGAAAAACTTGCTATTTTTTCTGCTAAAAAAAATCAATTATTAATGGAATCTTTTCGCTTGTTGATAGATGGGGCTCACTAAATAGTTGTAGGACTATTCAATACAGTTTTAATTGCAGCAGCTTTGGTTAAACATTCTTCGTATTCTTTTTCTGCATCGCTATAAAAAGTAATGCCACCGCCCACTTGGTAACTTAAATAATGGGTATTTGCATTATAGAGAATGCTTCTGATTACTACATTAAAATCAAAATCTTTATTGGGTGTAATATATCCCACAGCGCCAGAATACAAACCTCTTTTTGTTTTTTCGTAGCGTTCAATTAATTCCATCACCCGCTGTTTTGGCGCGCCAGTCATACTGCCCATAGGAAAACTTGCTTGTAAAATAGCACTCAAATCAATACCTTTTTTTAGTTGACCAGATATAGTTGAAATGAGTTGGTGTACTTGCGGAAAACTATATAACCCAAAAAGCTCTTCTACTTTAACAGACCCTTCTTCGCATACTTTACTTAAATCATTTCTTACTAAATCAACCACCATTACATTTTCTGCTTTGTCTTTTTCACTAGCTAAAAGTGCTTCTTGTAATTGCAGGTCGTTTGCTTCATTTACAGCATCTCTTTTAATAGTGCCTTTTATGGGTTGCGATATGATGCGGTGGCCTTTTTTTTGCAAGTATCTTTCAGGACTAGCACACAATAAATGTTTGTTATTCCACTGGTAATAACAGGCAAACGGATTTGGTGAAAGTTGTGTGAGTTCTTGGTAAACATTGATAGGGTCAATGCTTGCATTTTCTGCAAAAAATTCTTGGCAAAAATTTAATTCGTAACAATCGCCCCGTAAAATATGTTCTTTAATTTTTTTAACTGCAACTGTGTATTCGTCTTTAGTAATTCTTGGTTGAATATTAAGTGCTGTTTTATTGTTGGCAATTGAAACAACACTAAGGTCTATTTTTTGAATTTCAGCAAAAATTTGTTCAGGACTTAAACTTAGCGAAGCAATGGTTAACTCGTTGTTGTTTAACGTTAATACCATTGCTGGCCGAAAAAAGTATAAATCAGGAAAGCCAATCCCATCAATGTGTTCGGAAGGTATTGAAGCAATTTCGTCTTTAATATCATAGCCAATTTGGCCAAAGATCCAATCATCAGTTGTGTCTACAAATTCACGTAATGCTGCTAGCTTATTTACATCCGGAAAACAGAATTGAAAAGCGTCAACCGCTAATAAACAATCGAGGTTTGAGTAGTTGGAAGGATATGCATGGTTGTCTAAGAAACAACAAATGTTGTATCGGGATGCCCAATACAACATTTGTTGTTTGAATGCTGCGGGTTGATGTATCGTATAAGATGCAGTAGTTCTTTTCACCAGCTTGGCTGATTAAAAGTCATCATCTTCTTCGTCGTCATCAAATCCATTAGATTTATCGTTGAATAGATCGAATTCTTTAAAGTCTTCGTCGATTTTAAAATCATCTTCTTCATCCGCTTTTTTCTTAGGACCCGGTGCGGCTTTTTTACCCTTGCTTTTTGGAATATCAAATTCGTCAAAGTCAGGATCCCAGTCGTCGTCTTCCTCAGATTTTTCCCAGTCGTCGTCTACATCTGCATCATCATCGTCGTCGTCATCGTCGTCCTTTGATTTTTTTGCAGATGATTTTGCTGCTGGTTTTTTGCTGCTTGATTTTGTATCAAGTGCATCGTCGTCATCTAAGTCGTCGTCGTCATCTTCCAAAGCTTTTTTGCTTTTTGTAGATGGTTTTGCATCGGCATTTGTTGCCAATGGTTTTTTCATTGAAGAGGATTTATTATCCTTATCAGATTTCGCTGCCATATTCTAATAAGTTTAGTGCGTAAAATTTCAACACAAAATTGTATTCACCAAAAAAAAACGTCTTTTCTTAATAAATTTTTCAAATTTTTATAAATGCACTATCTGATCACGACCAGGTCCGTTCGAAACATGCTTAACCGGAACCCCAATATATTCGTTAATGTACGCAATATATTGATGCATTGTTGCCGGTAAATCTTTTGCAAGCTTAATTTGTGTAGTATCAGTTTTCCATCCCTTTAATTGTTCTAAAATTGGAACGATATCGGCTTTAGCCATTTGGAAAGGTACTTGCTTGGTTTCCACGCCATTAACATTGTAAGCAGTACAAACAGAAAGATCTTCAAATGCATCCAATACATCTGCCTTGGTCATAATCACTTGCGTAACCCCATTAATCATACAAGCATATTGAAGTGCTACAAGGTCCATCCAGCCACAACGACGAGGTCGTCCTGTGGTTGCGCCAAACTCACTTCCAATTCTTCTAAGTTCTTCGCCAGTGGCATCATTTAACTCAGTTGGAAAAGGTCCGCCACCAACTCTAGTACAATAAGCTTTGGTTACACCCATCACTTCGTTGATTTGTTTAGGAGAAATACCTAAACCGGTACAAACACCTGCAGAAATGGTATTAGAAGAGGTAACAAATGGAAAAGTTCCAAAATCAATATCTAGCATACTGCCTTGTGCGCCTTCTGCCAATACTTTTTTGCCTTTGCTAATTTGGTCGTTGATATAATATTCGCAATTAATTACGTTCAAAGTTTTCAAAAACTCTAATGCTTCAAAAAACTCTTCTTCCCAAGCAGAGATATCTTCAATAAAATGAAAATTATCCAATAGTTTTTGGTGCTTTAATCGGAGCTTAATGTATTGTGTGGTAAAGCTTTTGTCTAATAAATCACCTACTCTAATGGCGTTACGGCCTGTTTTATCCATATAGGCAGGTCCAATTCCTTTTAAAGTTGATCCAATTTTACTTTCACCCTTCGACATTTCAGATGCTTTGTCTAGCGCGCGGTGTGTTGGAACAATAATATTGGTTCTTTGAGAAATAAATAGGTTCTTTTTTACATCGATTCCGTATGCTGCTACTGCATCACACTCTCTTTTAAGTGTAACAGGATCTAACACAACACCGTTACCAATGATATTTACTTTATTCTGGTGAAAAATACCAGATGGAATTTGGTGCAAGACCATTTTCTTTCCTTCTACATACAAAGTGTGACCTGCATTTGGACCACCTTGAAAACGTGCTACGATATCGTAATTGGGCGCAAAATAATCGACAATTTTTCCTTTGCCTTCATCACCCCATTGTAAACCTAAAATAACATCAACCATAAAATTGTTTTGAATAGTCGCAAAAATAAGCCTTGCTTTTGAGTAATTACTAAATGATTCAAATTAAATAGTTATCATTTTATTGACATTCTTTCAAAAGCATATCAGGCAATGGATTCTGTGTCGAAACGATCAACTGTTTGTATTCCATTGAGTTGCTTTAATCGTTCCACTAACTCTTCTAATTCTTCTTTATCGTGTACAAATACCTTAATTGTACCTCTAAAAATCCCTTCTGCCGATTCAATAGTAAGTGCGGCAATGTTCACGCGCATATCTCCACTAATAACATTGGTTATTTTATTAATAACACCCACATCGTCCATTCCAATAATTTTCAAACCAGTTAAGAACGAGATCTCTTTATTTTTAGCCCATTTGGTTTTTACCACTCGGTGTCCGTAATTGGCCATTAGTTGAGCCGCATTTGGGCAATTAGTTCTATGTATAATTAATCCTTTTCCAGTACTCACAAAACCAAATACATCGTCTCCAGGAATAGGGTTACAACATTTGGCCAAATTATAAACGATTCTATCACTGCTTTCTCCAAAAATAATTAGTTCGGAATCTTTTTTATTGTAATTTTTTTGTTGGTCTATTGCCAATTCTTGAACAACTGGTTTGGGTTTGGGATGTTCTAATTTATCACCCAAAACATGGAAGTCTTTTAACTCACGCAGGTCAATTGATTTGGTAGCAATTCTATACAACAAATCTAAGGGAGAAGGTAGTTTGTAAAAATGTACTAACTCTTCAATATTGTGTTGGTTATATGCGGCACCTAGTCCTTCTAATTTTCTTTGTAATGTATATTTTCCGTCGTCTGCAATTTTTCTTTTTTCTTCACGCAGCGAGTCTTTTATTTTACTTTTTGCTTTTGCAGTAACTACCAAATTAAGCCAGTCTTCGGAAGGTTTTTGTTTGTTACTTGTAATAATTTCTATTTGATCACCACTGCGTAATTTATGGCTAATAGGAACGAGTTTATGGTGCACTTTTGCGCCAATACATTTTGTGCCAATGGCAGAGTGAATTGAAAACGCAAAATCAAGTGCGGTGCTGCCAACTGGCAACATTTTTACATCACCTTTTGGCGTGTACACATAAATTTCTTCTGCTAAAAAAGAAGTTTTAAAATCTTGTAAAAAATCAACCGTATCTGTATCGTGTGTTGCTAGTACTTCTCTAATTTGTCCAAACCATTTATCGAATCGATCTTCTTCTCCGCCACCTTCTTTGTATTTGTAGTGTGCCGCCAATCCTTTTTCTGCAATTTCATTCATTCTTTTAGAACGTATTTGCACTTCTACCCATTTCCCTTGAGGTCCCATCACTGTTGTGTGCAAAGCCTCGTAACCATTGCTTTTGGGGTTACTCAACCAGTCTCTTAATCGCTCGGGAGAAGGTGTGTATTCGTCGGTAATTAAGGAGTAAACTTTCCAGCAATCTTCTTTTTCTTTTTCTGCAGCAGAATCTAAAATTACGCGTATAGCAAAAAGGTCATACACTTCTTCAAATGAAACCGATTTCTTTTTTATTTTATTCCAAATAGAGTGGATACTTTTTGGGCGACCATATATTTCAAATGCCAAATCAGATCCTTCTAATTTTTCTTTTAATGGTCGAATAAATTCATTAATATATCGGCTTCTTTCTCTTTTAGTTTCTGCAAGTTTTTTGGCAATATCTTTATAGGCTTCGGGCTCCATGTATTTCATGGAGAGATCTTCTAATTCTGTTTTAATGCTATACAATCCCATCCTATGCGCAAGTGGTGCATACACCCAAACTGTTTCTGAAGCAATCTTTAATTGTTTCTCACGCTTCATGTGATCGAGGGTTCGCATATTATGCAATCGATCGGCTAGTTTAATAAGTATTACGCGAGGGTCATCGGTAAGGGTTAATAAGATTTTTTTAAAGTTCTCTGCTTGCTGACTAGTGTTGGTGTCAATTACATTAGAAATTTTTGTTAATCCATCAACAATACGTGCAATTTCAGTTCCAAATTCGTCTTCTACATCGTCTAAAGAAATATCGGTGTCTTCAACCGTATCGTGTAGTAAAGCACAAATAGTACTTCTTACCCCTAATCCAATTTCTTCTACACAAATCATTGCCACGGCTAGCGGATGAATAATATAGGGCTCACCACTTTTTCTGCGCATGGTTTTGTGCGCATTTGCTGCCATTTCAAATGCCTGTCGAACGAGTTCTTTATCTCCCCTTTTTAATTTAGGACGTAAGCTGCGCAATAGGGCACGGTAATGCCTAATAATTTCTTTTTTTTCCTGTTCCTCATCGAGATTGTATTTTGGGAGCAGTATTTCTGTGGTTTGATTTTCCATTGCTTCTTCCATCGCAATACGAATATAAGCAAAGGGCTGTTAATAGGTAGTAGATTGCCATCAGTTCAGAAAAGTTTATAGAATATTTATTTTTTTGAAAGTAGCCACTGAATTCAATCTTATTACATTTGCACCCTAGATGAGTAAAACAGCGCCAAAAAAAATATTTAAATTATCATTATTATCCAGGGTCTTTCAATTTGTACGACCTTATACTGGATTTTTTTATGCCAGTATTTTATTGGCAGTTGTGATGGCTTTTTTTGCGCCCATCCGACCATATTTAATTCAACTAACTATCGACACAGCAGCCGGAAAAGCAGTACACGTGCCTGTTTGGTTGCAGTTTGTATTAATAAAATCACCGGCATACGATGCTGTAAGATTTATTATTTCAGTTACTATTTTTCAGGTGATTTTTTTGTTTATTGAAACAACTGTTCGTTTTGGTTTTACGTTTATTACGGCCTGGCTTGGCCAATCAGTTGTAAAAGATATGCGGGTTGCAGTGTATGAAAAAATTGTTGGATTAAACCTGAGTCAGTTCGATAAAACACCTATTGGAACACTAACCACTCGTACAATTAACGATATTGAAAGTATTAATGATATTTTTTCGGACGGATTGATTCCAATTATTGCCGATTTGTTAACAATTATTATTACACTGGCTACCATGTTTTGGATGGATTGGCGATTAACCTTGGTGAGTTTGTTGCCTTTCCCTTTAATGATTGTGGCTACTTATTATTTTAAAGAAAGCGTTAACAAGAGCTTTATTCGGGTGCGAAATGCAGTTGCGGCACTCAATGCTTTTGTTCAGGAGCATATTACGGGAATGCAAGTAGTACAAGCGTTTGCAGCCGAAGAGCGCGAAATGAAAAAATTCACAGACATTAATAAAGATCATAAGAATGCAAATATCCATGCCATTTTTGCCTACTCTGTTTTTTTTCCAGTAGTGGAAGTGGTGCTAGCAGTAAGTATGGGTTTATTGGTTTGGTGGATTGCAGGTAAAGCATTGGATGCCGGCTTATTAGTAGCATTTATTTTGTATTTGAATCAAATTTTTAGGCCTTTACGGGTAATTGCAGATAAGTTCAACGTTTTGCAAATGGGAATGATTGCAGCAGAGCGGGTGTTTAAAGTACTAGACAATCCAGATTTTCTTCCTGTTTCGGCACCAGAGTCGTATCAACCCCAAAAAGTACAGGGGAGTATTGATTTTAAAGAGGTTTGGTTTTCTTATTCCGACCCAAGTGCTGAACCAAATTATGTATTAAAAAACATTGAATTTTCGGTAAATGCTGGTGAAACCGTTGCCCTAGTTGGTCATACGGGTAGTGGAAAAACATCCATTATCAGTTTATTAAATCGATTATACCATATTCAAAAAGGCGAAATTTGTATTGATGGCGTAAATATTGAAGCCTATGATTTGGAAACCCTCCGTAAAAACATTGGGGTGGTTTTGCAAGATGTATTCTTATTTAGTGGATCGGTACTTGATAATATTAGTTTGCGAAATCCTGAAATTACCAGAGAACAGGTAATTGAAGCAGCCAAAATGATTGGGGTAGATGAATTTATTAATTCTTTGCCTGGCGGATACGACTATCATGTTATGGAAAGGGGGAGTACCCTAAGTTTAGGACAAAGGCAATTATTATCGTTTATTAGAGCGATTTTGTTCAATCCTGCCATATTAATTCTCGACGAAGCCACTTCTTCTATTGATACAGAAAGTGAGCAATTAATTGAAAAAGCAATAGATACCCTAATTTCTGGCAGAACATCTATAGTAATTGCTCACAGACTGTCTACCATTAGAAAAGCCAATAAAATAATTGTGCTAGATAAAGGAGAAGTGAAAGAAATTGGCACTCACGAAAGCCTTTTAGCCCTTGGCGGCTATTACGCAAAGCTGCACGAATTGCAGTTTGAGCGAAAAAAAGCAGTTTTAGCCTAAGATAAATGGCCCTTTAAAATCACTAAAAATCACTAAGTTTTTGAAGGATAATATTTTCTATCATTTTGGTTCGCAATTTCGAGGCCTTACCCCTATCTTTGCGCAAAATTTGGAGACAGGTATGGCCCTAAGAAGCATAAAATTTATAGCAATAATCTTATTCAGCGTTTTCACAACGCTGTTCAGTACAGCTATTCATGCAGAAAACACGCCGCAACAGGCAGGAACAAAAACAGAACAAGCTGGTACTGAGCACAAAGAAGGCGCATTTGATCCTGCAAAATTAATAATGGAGCATATTTTAGATGCCCATGAATTTCACTTTTTTACTTTAGGCGAATCAGAAATTGTTATCCCTTTACCTGTAATTATTTATTCAAAAGAAAGAGGATTTGCTTTTTTTTCTTTTAGCAAATTTGAGCATGGTCACGAGATATATAACGGCTACAAATCAGAAGAAGGAAAGATTGTTGCAGTGGATGCAGAAGGTAAAATTGCAGAATCAATTAAATTATACGATTTTAGTTTAACAAGAAATGTAGTTCAAATGCTTTTGGCATTAACACTACTAACTTGGTTAATGATTGGGGTTGCAAATAAGTACAAGAAAAATGGCGCAAATGTTGCTCCTTCTGGTTTTCAGAATGCCATTGAACCGGTAATTACTTTTGTAAGAGACGAAGTGGCTAAACCTAATTTGGGTAGTGCCTATGCTAAGTACATGCCTTATTTGCTAACTGTATTTTTCTTTATTCTCGTTAATAATATTGTAGGATTAATTCCAGGTACTGCAAACGTTACAGGTAATATTGCTTTTACAGTAGTGTTGGGTGTGATTAGTTTTTTGGTAATTGTATTTAGTACCAACCGCCATTTTTGGTCGCATATATTTTGGCCTCCAGTTCCTCATCCTGTAAAAATCATTTTAATACCGGTTGAGTTTATTGGCATTTTCACCAAGCCTTTCGCTTTAATTGTCCGTTTGTTTGCCAATATGGTGGCAGGGCATATTATCATTACTTGTTTTGTAATGTTGATTTTTATTTTTGGTGCCATGAGTCAAGTAGCAGGATGGGCATTTTCGCCTGTATCTGTTGCCTTTACAGTGTTTATTTATTTAATTGAAATATTAGTTGCCTTTATTCAAGCATTCATCTTTACCAATTTAACCGCTGTGTTTATTGGTCAGTCAAGAGAAGGTGCACACGAAGAAGCGCATCATTAATCTTTTTTATCACAAACAAAAACAAACAGTATGTCTGCAATTATCAATTTGTTGGATGTTAGTTTAAGCCATTTAGGTGGTGCAATTGGTGCAGGTTTAGCTGCAATCGGTGCTGGTATTGGTATCGGTCAAATCGGTAAAGGTGCTGTTGAAAGCATCGCTCGTCAACCAGAAGCATCTAACGACATCCGTGCTAACATGATCTTAACAGCTGCGTTCGTAGAGGGTGTTGCCCTTTTCGCCGTTATCGCTGGTATCTTGGCTGTATTAAAAAAAGCCTAGTAGCACAAACTTTTCACTGCATTCAAAGCAAAGGGCAATGAATGCAGTGATCTTTTAGTTGAAAAAAGAATTTTGACAATCAAATTTCATATATGGAATTGTTATCACCCGGGTTAGGTTTGTTGGTTTGGACTTTGGTCGCATTCCTTCTTGTATTTTTTATCCTGCAAAAATTTGCTTGGAAACCTATTTTGGCTACGTTAAAAGAAAGGGAAACAAGTATTGCTGATGCCATTGCTTCTGCCGACAAAATAAAAGTAGAAATGGCAGCCATGAAAAACGAGAACGAAGCTTTAATGGTGCAAGCGCGTGAAGAAAGAGCTGTGATGATTAAAGAAGCCAAAGAAGCATCTAATAAAATGCTTTCTGATGCAAAAGAAAAAGCAAGGTCTGAATACGATAGAATTGTTGCTGATGCACAATCTGCCATTTTGCAACAAAAAAATGCAGCACTTACCGAAGTGAAAAATCAGGTAGGTACATTGGTTGTTGAAGTAGCTGAAAAAGTATTGCGCAGAGAGTTGGCTAATAAAGCAGAACAAGAAGCGTACATTAAAGGATTAGCTGAAGTAGTTAAATTAAATTAAGATGCCCAATCCACGTTTAGCAGGCAGATACGCAAAAAGTTTAATTGATTTATCTATTGAGAAAAATCAATTAGAAGCGGTATATGCTGATATGAAATACCTGCAAGAACTGTGTAAGCAAAGCAGGGAATTTGTTAACCTGATGCGTAGTCCGGTTATAAAAAACGACCAAAAAAATACTATTCTAACAGCAATCACCCACGGAAAAATTAGTGAGTTAACAGCTGCTTTTAATAATCTATTGGTTAAAAAAGGTCGTGAAGCTGATTTGCCTGAAATAGCTACTGCATTTGTTGAGCAATACAATAGTTTAAAAGGAATTCACGTAGTTAAATTAACTGCAGCAACTGAATTGAGTGCCGAATTAAAAGCCAGCATCGAATCAAAACTAACAGCTGCACAAGGGTTTCCTACCATTGAATTAGAAAGCAAAACAGATGCGTCTTTAATTGGCGGATTCGTTTTAGAGTTCAATAATAATTTGGTTGATGCAAGTATTTTGCACGACCTCAAAATAGTTAAACAACAATTTTTACAAAATCATTTTGTAGAAAAAATATAAGAAACACAAATCAATAACGATAACTTTTAAAAGTAGATATCATGGTTGACATTAAGCCCGATGAAATTTCCGCAATACTGAGGCAACAGCTCAGCAACTTCAATGTAAGTGCTGACTTAGAAGAAGTAGGAACTGTATTACAAGTTGGGGATGGAATTGCCCGTGTGTATGGCCTGAATGGTGTACGTAGCGGTGAACTAGTAGAATTTGAAAATGGTGTAAAAGCCATTGCATTGAATTTGGAAGAAGACAATGTGGGTGTGGTATTGATGGGCGAAAGCGGCGATATCAAAGAAGGCGCCAAAGTAAAAAGAACCGGACAGATCGCTTCTATTAAAGTAGGAGAAGGATTGGTTGGCCGTGTAATTAATACTTTAGGAGAACCTATTGATGGCAAAGGTCCTGTAACTGGCGAATTGTATGAAATGCCTTTAGAGCGTAAAGCACCAGGGGTAATTTATAGAGAACCAGTAAAGGAACCATTACAAACTGGTATCAAAGCAATTGATGCAATGATTCCAATTGGTCGTGGTCAACGTGAGTTGGTAATTGGAGATCGTCAAACAGGTAAAACTGCTATTTGCGTTGATACTATTATCAATCAAAAAGAATTCTTTGAAGCAGGGAATCCTGTTTATTGTATATATGTAGCGATTGGTCAAAAAGCATCTACCGTTGCCGGTGTGATGAAAACTTTAACCGACAGTGGCGCAATGGCTTATACCATTATCGTTTGTGCTTCTGCATCTGATCCTGCTCCATTACAATTCTATGCACCATTCTCTGGCGCAGCAATTGGTGAGTTCTTCCGTGATACCGGCCGTCCAGCATTGATTGTATTTGATGATTTAAGTAAACAAGCGGTAGCATATCGTGAAGTTTCTTTGTTATTAAGAAGACCTCCAGGACGTGAAGCATATCCTGGTGACGTATTCTATTTGCATAGTCGTTTATTGGAAAGAGCTGCTAAAGTTATTGCCAATGACGAAGTTGCTAAAAACATGAACGATTTACCAGCATCTATTAAACATTTGGTAAAAGGTGGTGGCTCATTAACAGCCTTGCCAATTATTGAAACACAAGCTGGTGACGTTTCTGCATACATTCCAACTAACGTAATTTCTATTACAGATGGTCAGATATTTTTAGAAGGTAACTTGTTCAACGCAGGTATCCGTCCAGCAATTAACGTAGGTATCTCCGTTAGCCGTGTGGGTGGTAATGCACAGATCAAGTCAATGAAAAAAGTAGCTGGTACATTAAAATTAGACCAAGCTTTATACCGCGAGTTAGAAGCGTTCTCTAAATTTGGTGGAGATTTGGATGCCGCAACAAAATCTGTAATTGACAAAGGTGCTCGTAACGTAGAAATATTGAAGCAATTGCAATATGCGCCTATGTCGGTTGAAAATCAAGTAGCAATTATTTACTTAGGTACACAAGGTTTATTGCGCGATGTAGCAGTAAAAAATGTAAAAGAATTTGAAGCACATTTCTTAACTGAAATGGCCAACAAATTACCTGAAGTTTTGGCTGAATTTAAAAAAGGCCAATTAAATGATGCTAGTTTGGTTAAAATGACTGACCTCGCTAAAAGCTTGGCACCTCAGTATAAATAAAAAACTAACGTACATAAAGTATTAAAAATACAATTGAACGGCTCCGATTTTCGGGGCCGTTTTTTTGTTTTAGGGGAAACGAGTGCTATAAATTATTTGGTTTATAAAATAAACTACTTTATGTTTGTGTGAGAATTGATATCAAACGGTCTTTGGAAATTTTAAAAAGAGATAAAATGGAAACGCAAAATAATCAACCAAGCGAAGATCAACAGTTATGGCAAATAGCCAAAGCGCGTGTAAGCTTTAAAAAGTCGGCCCTTAGTTATTTGATTGTAAACCTGTTTCTTAATGCAATATGGTTTTTTACCAATGATGGTGATAAAAGCCATTATTATTGGCCTATTTGGCCCATGTTGGGATGGGGTATAGGTTTGGTATTGCTTTATATTAAAGCTTACCACGGTGCCAATTATCTTTCGACAGAGAAAGAGTACGAACAATTAAAAAATAAAAAAAACGAATAAAAAATATTCATGCCTACGCTATTTCAAACACTTTTAGGATTACATATTGCAGGGGGCTTTACCGGTTTACTCAGCGGAACAATTTCTATCGCCTCTAAAAAAGGAAGTAGCGTTCATAAGCTTGCAGGAAAGGTTTTCTTTTGGGGAATGTTACTTGCATCAATGGACGCCCTAGTGTTGAGTAATTTACCTGAACACCAGAATGTGTTTTTATTTGCAGTAGGGGGATTTACGCTTTATATGATTACGAGTGGATACCGGATTGTTTTTTTGAAACGTGTTAGCGCATCTGTGCAACCCCCTTTTTCAGTAGTAGATTATTTGATTAGTCTATTTGGATTATGCTTTGGATTGTTCTTGGTTTACCTGGCTATAGTAAATATAAATAAGGGCAATAATTTTGGAATAGTGCCAGGTATTTTTGGACTGATTTGCATGAACTATGCACGAATGGATTTTAAAATGTTATTTCAAAAAATTACGATTAAGGAAGCTTGGATACCTAACCATATTAGCAGAATGATGGGTGCAATGATTGCTTCTTACACGGCATTTTTAGTTGTAAATGTAAAAGTGCAACCGGCTTGGGTTTTGTGGCTGTTACCTACTTTAATTGGATCTGGATTGATTACTTATTTTATGCGAAAGTTCGTACCCAATAAACGTGCAAAGTCGGTGTAAAATCGAATCAGTTTAAAATATCATTAGCCACCGATAATCAGCAAATTTGTAATTGGTTTTCAAATTAAATTTATACGATATGCCTAACGAAAAACAATTATCAGAGAAAGAGAGTTTACAGCTCATAACTGATATGATTGAGAAAGTAAAAAATAGTTATCATGATAAAGGAGTGGGCTCTTTATTATGGGGAACAGTGGTGGCAATTGCATCTTTTGTAAGTTATTTGCAATTGGAATACGATTTTCAGTTGCCATTTGATATTTGGATGATTGTAATGGCTGCAATAATTCCACAAATCATATTAATCATTCAAGATGCAAAGACGCAGAAGATTAAGCGCCATGAAGATGCGGCACTAAATGCGGTTTGGTTAGTATATGCCATCACTATATTCGGATTGAGCTTTTTTCAATTAACCGTGCCAAATTCTGTGGAACGGTTAATGCACTCGAATGGTTTGCAATTAATTAATCATAGTATCAACAACAGCAGGCCCGATCAAATTATTCGGCCATTTCCTCCAAGCTTTTATTCCTTATATATTTTAATCTATGGATTTCCAACACTGGCAACTGGAATAATAATAAAATTCTGGCCAATGATCATTGGAGCTATTATGTCTTATTTGCTTTTTATGGTATCTTGTTTTACTGAAACGAAATACGATTTTCTATTAGGCGGAATTGCCGCTTTAGCATGTTGGTTTATTCCGGGCATCATTTTGAGATTAAAGTATTTGAAACAAAAGCAAGCACATGTTTAAGGAGTTAGATCCCATATTACATTCACAATTACGTTTGGCTGTAATGAGTTTACTCATCAGTTTAAAGGAGGCGGAATTTACTTTTATTAAAGAAAAAACAAATGCATCTGCAGGCAATCTTAGTGTGCAAGTACAAAAACTAAAAGAAGTTGGTTATATCGATGTTATTAAACAATTCAAGGATAACTATCCACAAACTACTTGTAAAATAACAACTAAAGGGATTGAAGCTTTTGATGCATATGTAAAAGCGCTACAAGAATATTTGAAAGTATAATAATTATATAAACTTTATTAATACTTAAACCTCTTGGTTACTTTTGCGGTTATACATGTACATGCAACAAATCGTTCAGGTAACTGGCCTTTCAAAACAGTTTAAAAATCTTACAGCCGTAGACGGATTATCCTTTTCTGTTAATGAAGGGGATGTGTATGGATTTTTGGGCCAAAACGGCGCAGGAAAAAGTACCAGCATTCGTATGATGCTTACCCTGATTGAACCAACTAGCGGAGAGATAGAAATTTTTGGGATGAAGCTTGCTAAACATCGACGAGAAATACTCAGCCAAATTGGTGCAGTTATTGAAAAGCCAGATATTTATAAATATTTATCGGCCTACGATAATCTACAGCTTTTTGCAAAGCTTAGCGGTATCAATCCTAGTCGTCGGCAATTGATGGATCAATTAGAAATGGTAGGCCTTGCACACAGAGCCAACGATAAAGTAAAAACATTCTCTCAAGGCATGAAACAACGTTTGGGTATTGGCATAGCGCTTGTTCATAATCCACGCTTAATTATTTTAGACGAACCCACCAATGGACTAGATCCACAGGGTATTGCAGATATTCGAAATTTAATTCTTCATTTAAGTAGGGAGTCAAAAAAAACGGTCATTGTATCATCGCATTTATTAAGCGAAATAGAACAGATTGCTACTCGCGTGCTTATTATTGACAAAGGAAAAAAATTAGTAGAAGGCAATGCAAATG
>Ga0194047_10000205_pt1 | contig 40255 bp, 28 predicted proteins | sample JunL225m_MetaG_2_FD_160070 | JGI IMG/M metagenome (GOLD analysis project Ga0194047, IMG submission 160070) | Anoxic zone freshwater microbial communities from boreal shield lake in IISD Experimental Lakes Area, Ontario, Canada - Jun2016-L221-5m | ecosystem: Environmental > Aquatic > Freshwater... | reverse complement strand
CCTCTGAATAATTCATTTTTATTTTATTTAGTCTTAATTATTTTAAAATCTGTGAAACTGTGGAAATATATTTCATTATTGTTTCTTTATAGAGTTTTTAATGGTATAAGAAATAGCTAGTCCCATTTCAAATCTGTTTAACCTAAAGGAATTATCTATGTAATAAAAATCATTCGTAAGAGTTGGGTTATCAAAACGCTTCTTAGAGTTTGACACGCTTGTAAAACCTTTATACTGGCGAAGGTCGAAACTCAAACGCCAATTGCCTAATCGGCCACCAAAGCCAACACCATAAATTCCTTCTAGGAGATTTAAGTTACGCATAAGTCGCATATCAATATCAAATTCACTTAAGATCTTCTGGGTTTGTTCGCCTGTATAAATATTTTCCTGAATGCTGTTCAAACTTACAGAAGCATTCGCTTTAAAGAGACGGGAATAACCAAATCCTAAATCCATAAACAATATAAATTTTTTATCTGCAAGATAAACTCTTCCATACAAAGGGAATTCGGCAAAAGATAATTTCTCATTATAATTCAAGTTCCAATTTGGTTTTGATAATGTTCGGCTGTAATCAAGAGACCAATAACTAAATTCTAATCGGAATGCTTGCCTGTCTTTTGGCTGGTATTCAACAAAAGCATGGTAGTTATTAAAATATTTAACATGATCATAAGATGCACTATAATCCACATTATCAAGAACAGAATACGTTTTTGTGGATTTCAATTTTGGAAACACAAGTACATCTCTTACACCGATTGTAATTAAAGGATGAACCGTAAACTTCTTTAATTCTCTGTAAAAATCTTCTGGGGTATTTTCTTTATTTATTACTTCGTAAAGTATATTTGTTTGATAGAGCCTTTGAATTTGTTCATCAGCCTTGTCTATTTCATCCGCTTCTATATAAGATTTGGCAAGCAATTCGCATATTTTGGAATATTCAACCTTATTAAAAGAGCCTTTTTCCTTTGAGTATTTTTCCAATAATGAAATACATTTTACGTATTCTCCATCATTAAAATATTGATTAGCCAATTTGTAATCTTTCGCTTCTGCTTCATCGCTAATCTTTATTCCCCCATCATCTATATTTACAGTATGCTGAGCCTTTGAAATAAATCCAAAACACAAAATAAAAATAATGCATATTATAAACGGTTTCATTCCGATAAACTATTTTTCATCATCATTAATAATATCAGAAAAAGCCCTAATATAAGGAATTCCATCACCAACAATATCAGACCATACATCCTCCGAAAGATTATTGTATTTAAGCAAGGGAATAAGTTTTTCAGCAAGTATATCAGATGATGTTTCCCAAATTCTAATACTTTTATCAGCACAACTCGCAATTAATTTATTATCGCCTGTGAAAATTATGCTTCTCACATCACTATAAGAATTTAACTCAATAGAAATTTTCCCTTTGCTTTTATTTGAAGAGTTTGCCGTACTATCAATCCCTTTGTATTTTTTTTCTGAGCCATTTATAAAAAAACTAGTGTAATTAGGATCCGATTCTTTCGCATAGTTTACCAATCCAAAATGAGAATCATAATTATATAATTGAATTGTTTTATTTGATGATGCTGAAGCTACCAAGGAATAATCTTTATTGAAAACAATAAATTCGACTGCAGAAGAGTGCAATGGGAGTCCCATTCTATCTCTAAGTTTTGCCTTCAAATTAAAAGAACTTATACTGCCATCGGAATATCCAACCAAAATTATTTTATCCTTTTTGTTCAGTGCCAAACATAACGGCATCGCTTCTTCATACTTAAAAAGATATTCATTATCCGCTTTATTTATATCCCATAAATCTATTCTTCCATTCTCTTGTGCTGAGATTAAAGAATCATTTTCATAATAAACAAGAGCCTTTACAGATGATTCTGTTTTTATTGTTTTTACTTTTATTGGTTTATCCAATTCAATATTCCAAATAATAATCAAACTATCCTTTCCGGCTGTTGCGAGGTGTTTTTCATCAGGGCTAAATGCAACTGTGCGGATTAGTCCTGTATGACCAATAAGTTCTTTATGAGGATAAGAATCCTTGTTGTTTTTATCTTTCGCTGCTTTCTTTAGCGCCCATAGACAGAGGGTTTTATTGTCGTGCCCTGATAAAAGATATTCTCCTTTTTCATCAAAATAAATTGAATTAATTGGATTAGCATAATTAGTTTTGAATAAAGTTTTAAAAGAATTGTTGTTAAAGTTCCACAGGTTTACATTACCATATTTATCCGCAGCTAAGAATGCTTCATTCGATACGGCTAATGCTCTTATTTCTTGCTGATTTATGCTTAATAAAGAATGTTTGTTGCTATCTAAATTTGCATACGCATTTCTTAACGCATCATAAATAACAGGGTCATTAAGACTGCCACCTTTTTTCTTATTTAAGTAATATGCATTATAAGCAAGCAAACCCATTAAATTTTTATTTGATTTAAAGGAATGTGATTTTAATGCCATGTTTTGTGCTTGAGAAAGTTCTTTGGTTTTTTTGGCTTCAATTGTTGCTTTTTCTGCGAGTTCTTTCGAATTTTCTGCTCTTTGCTTTTGCTTTTCCGCATTATCTTTTTCTTGATTAGCAATTATCATTTGTTTGTTGGCATTGCTTTTTTCGCTTTCTGCAATGTTTTTCTGGGTCATTACATCTTTGGCATATCTATCAGATTCCTTTTTTGATTTCAATGCATCCAATTCATTTTCTATTGCTTTACTTTTTGCTTTTTCAGCTTCATCTTTCGATTGCATTGCTTGCGATTTAGCTCCCTCAGCCTCTATTCTCTTTTGTTCCGCGACTTGTTGTTCTGTAGCTGCAAAATTCTTCTGGTTGAATGCCCATATCGTTAGACCTGATAGAACTATTGTAACTACTAATGATGCCGCTAATAAAATTCCATTTCTTCTTTTTTTTACCCTCTCAATATTGCTTATTTGTTTTCTGCTTTCTTTTAAATAATTTGTAATGCTTACAATTTTTGCTCTTGCCTTATCAAATTTTTGCATCGAATTATCTGTACTTTCATCATATTTAACAATCCAATATTCATTGATTAAGGAGTGTTTGTACCAGTTTTCAAATTGCTCTAATGGACCTAACGACAAAAGAAAACGACTTGATTTATTATTTTCTTCCCAGCGAATTAATTGCTTATTAAAATCGGTATAATTATTCAAATTTTGATCGTCTTCTTCCACCCATTCACTTAACTTTTTCCAATTACGAATTAAAGCTTCATGTGTTATATCTATTACCGAATCTTCTTTTAATTTTTCTGTCTGACTTACAAAAGGATTGATAAGCGTATTACCCTCTTCGCGAAATTTATCAAGCAGATTATTAACTTCCCTTAACCCGATAGAAGCAATATTAATGTTGCCAATTAAATCCTTTACACTTGTGCGATGCCTAACAGAACGACCTTCATCAATTTTAGTAAGAGTCTGAAAACCTCTTTTTAATGCAAACCGAATTGTTTTTTCATCAACAGTTCCATTGGTAGTTGATTTAAATTCGGTTACCGTGTCTTCAAGTAATTCATCAGCATGAGCATTAATAACATTTTGTAAAGATGGATGGGAGTAATGTTGTTTTTTGTTTGAAGGAAGTTTATCAAAGAAGATATTAAATCGTTTTCTGTCTTTATCAGGTAGTTCTAAGGGGTCTAATCCTCCTGCCATTGCAAGATGAATTAAATCCATCTCTTCATTATTTTCTCTTGCAATATTCCAGATTCTATTTAATGCGTGTTGAATAATAGGCAATTGGTCGGCACCATCAGCAGCAGCGGAAGTAAGATAATTTACAAGTTGTTCGGAGATAGTGTCGCCATTTAATAAGGCTGGCTCCAAAACTATTTTTTCTATTTCTTCTCTCTTCAATCGTGGAATAAAAAAATGACTAAAGCCCACTAATTCAGGTAATCCTCGGAAAGCAGAACTATTTCCGATAAAGTCGGAACGCATGGTAAACACTATATATATAGGAAGTTTCTGTTCATTTGCCACTCTTACTGTTTCTGTCAATAAATTAATAGCAATCTCTGCTTCGGCTGTTGGTTCACCATTATAAAAGTTTTCGGTGTTGGTAAAAAATTCTTCAAACTGGTCGACAAGAATAAATAAATTGGAAGCTTTTGCTCTTCGCGCTTTTTTATCATCAAGCGACAAGTCTTGCCAATCCTTACTTTGGTTGTCGATATAATAATCACTTCTTTTATAAAGTTCGATGATGGAAGAAAATCCATAAGATAAATCTTCATATACTTTGTCGGTTGATAAATTTAATACTTCGGCCAGCGAGGCGGAAAGATTATACAATGGTTTGTCTTCAGGCTTAATAATAGAGAAACGCCAAGCATTATAATTTGCTTTTATAAAACCTGCTTTTACATTGGGGATAACACCTGCGTATATTATTGAAGATTTGCCATCACCCGAAGCACCTGTAATCATTACAAATCGTTTCTGTTCGATCTGTTGTATTATTTCATCAACATGTGTATCTCGTCCTTTAAAAAAGATAGATTCCTTTTCTTCAAAGGGGCGTAATCCGGGATATGGGCAAAGGAACGCTTCCATCAATTAAATCCCTTTTAGTTTTTCATAAAACATTTTAATCTCTAGTCCTGCCAATGTATCCTCGGTAAATAGTTTGTAAATATTGGGCACTTCTAGTTTAACTTCTTTTGGAGAAATAGTTTCTTTATTAAAAATTACAAGTATTGGAACTTGCGATGATGCACCACCGATTAATTTCCATATTTGAAGTGAAAAGTTAATTGCCCATTCGGTTGAGTTTTCGCAAAAAACAACACAAAGGCTTGAATTTATTATGCTGTCCGAACATACCGTAGCATAGTTTTCCTGTTTAGAGAAGTCGATATATAATGGATTTATCTTTAATATATCACTTATCAATAACTGTGTTTCTTCCGACTTCAGTTTGTCGTTTTCGTTACTTATAAAGGTAATATCATATTTTTTTATATTTCCTTTTTCTTCCACCTTAAGTTTTATTCGCCTTAAATCATCCACTAGTTTTATTAGAGATGAATAAGAAATAAAATGCTGATTGGCAACAAGCTTTTTTATTCCTTCAATAATTTTATACTCACCTTTCTTTTTCAACACCTCCAAAATATCCTTCGAACACCAAACAATTACTGACTTTTTGGAAATAATATCATTATTATTCAACGATTTTATTTCGACATATAAATTTTTATTTGCCGCATCAAGTATTTCGGAGGTAATAACAGATAAAATAATATCTGCCGATTCGATAAGTTTTGTGGTTTTTTCAGGCGAATAATCCTCATCATGATTTAATACTTGCATACCAGCTCTATTAATTATCTTCACAATTCTCTTAAACAAAAGATTGTTGGATTGTGGCAGGCGCGATAAGTAGATAGTTCTATTCAAGGCTTATTGTATTAAATTAATAAAATTTAAGCGTTCAAATTTAGTTTAAAAATTACCATTTACAAAATGTTCAATATGGTTTATTTGCAAAATAGGGTATACTTGATGATAAAAAGAAGTAGCGAGTAAATTTATTGAATTTACGTTTTTGAATAATTTATGCTGAGTCTGAAGAATCCCATCCAAATCGTGGAGAATCCCATTCATATCGTAAAGAATTCCATCCAAATTAGCAGAATAGTATTTTAAAATCTCCTCCATATCGTAGAGAATCTCAGCCAAATTATAGAGAATCCCAGTCAAATCGTAGAGAATTCCATCGTAATTTTATAGCATAGCAATTCAGAATTCCATTCAATCCTTAGAAAATCCCACCCAAATTGCAGAGAATTCCATTTGAAACGGTCTGATTTCCATTTTCTTTATCCTAGCTTTATTAGGTGGTATCCTTATCATCGAATAGAGGACGAATAAATACTTGTTTTTAGGTTGGCTTAAGAAATGAACAACTAATAAAAGTGAGATGGATTTCTTCCAAAAAAAAATTCAAAAGCCTCAATTGAGCATTTTAACCAAAAAAACTTTTTTCGGTTTCATTGGAGTGAATGATAAAGCATAAAAAAGATTTTTTGATGCTGTGAAATGTTTTTGGACCTTGAAAAAACTTTTTTCAGTTCAATTGGAGTGAAATTCTAAACTCAAAAAAGATTTTTCGATTCGGATAGAGTGATTCATCATTCGAAATACCAATTTTTGATTTCAAAAAAATATTTTTCAGTCTTGAAAAAACTTTTTTGGGTTTGGAAAATGGTTTTGGGCGATTTTTCGAAAAACATTACAAGAATGAGAAACTCTTGAATCTATTAAATTAATTAAAAACCAATAAAATAAGAAAGAATTAATAATTAATCAAAAAACAAGAAAAACTATAAACTACAGCAAAACCATCGAATTTTATGTCCCGCAGGTTCGAATTTTCAACTCTTGCCTAAAATTAGATGGTATTTCACCTCTCCATTTAGAACATAAAAAGCAAACAATAAAAACAAATACCACCATACCAAATAAGAATATTAACTTCGCTTAAACTTTTAGCCGTAATTAGCGTCTTACTTGTTCAAATTCTATAACATGAAATATTTCGTTATCCTCTTTTTACTTTCATTCGGTTCGCTTGCCTTGCATGCACAAGACACCATACTGAAACGAAACGGTGAACGCATGATCGTAAAATTGACCGAAATTAATACCACAGAAGTAAAATACAAACGACTCGATTACCTCGAAGGCCCTGTTTTTGTTATTCCTTTACAAGAAATTAGTTTTTTGATGTATGCCAACGGCACAAAAGAATCGTACGAGAATTTTACTCCAACTATTGTAAAACCTACGTTTGTTCCACAAGATTTAACCATACTGCCTAGCGGAAAATACTACTATTATAAGGAACGCAAACTAACCGAACGCGATATGCTTGCCGTTACTAAAAACTACAACAATGATAAAATAAACCTTATGATAAAAACCGTTGAGCGCGACCGTTTTATTCAGAACATTACCACCGATGCTTCCGTTTTATGCGGAGTTTCGGGACTCTATCTTTTTGTTAAAAACCAACCTAAGCGTGGACGAAGAGGTGGAGCCCCAACACAAAGTACAGCACAGGTTCAAGGTCAGAAGAATGGTGAGTACCTTATGCTCACAGCCCTAGCTTGCGAAATGGCTTCTATCTATTTTGTCTTCGACCGAAAAAAGAATGCTCGCATTCTGGTAGGTGCTTATAATAGATTAATAACCATTCATTAATTTCTTACGTGTTGGCTCACTTGCCAACACCTCTATCCATTAAAAAAAAGCAAACTAAAAAGAGTGGATGAAACTACTCTTGTTTCTTCCCTTTGGTATAACCCAATGCTGCTGCTAATACCGGTTGCTTATCGAGCCAAATTTTCAACTCGTGTAGGTTTTTAAAATCGTTGAGCCCACGTCTGGTGCTAGTAGTATAGGTTACTTGCATGTGTATTTCTTTTACTTCTTCCATTTTGTTGTTGTTATATTTTTCTACAAAATTATTCATCCTTTAGCAGTGTTTTGCCATTGATTTTAGTAAAACAAAAAAGGCTAAAAAACATGGAATGCATTGTTAATAAACAGATGGTGGTAACAATGTGCGAAAATAAAAATACCTTTGCAGTCAATAAAAACCAAACTAAACAACCATGAACATATCTATCACTATTTCACAATTCGAATTACAATCGGCTTGGTACTTGAAAGAGCTTGCTAACCTTGCCGACAACGACAGCAACAAACAAATGGGCGAAGGGCTCAACTCAGTTAAATGGGTGGCAGGACATACACTAAACACCCGCTTGGTTATCATCCATCAAATTACCGGAGAAGGACAAGATGTCGAATTCAGCAAACAATTTGGCAAAGGCTCTACAGGAGCTTTAGCTGATAATCCTATTTCGGTAGAAGAATTGATACAAAAATGGAACGATGTAAATGCCCGCCTAATGGCTTGTTTGGGAAACCTTACAGACGAAAAATTAATTTCACCTCCGCCTTTTCAAACATCAATTCCCAACAAAACTTTGCATGGGTTTATCACTTACATGGCAGCCCACGAAGCATTTCATATCGGACAAATGTCGGTATTGCGTAAGCTGATAAAGTAAGGCTAATCGTCTGGAAGTTTTGGTTGGTGCAACCATTCATGTATTTAAAGCATCCTATAGTTACAATCTTTAAATCAATCAACATGAAAAAAACCATTCGCCTTTCCATTCTTTTTGCCTTGTTTACTGGCATTTCACACTTCACAGTAAACGCTCAAAACCCACTTTTGTGGGGCCTTACATCAGCTGGAGGAACTGACACCATTGGTACCATCTTTAAAATAAGAGGTGACGGTACTGGTTTTCAGACCATGCAATCGTTTACTACAGCCACCGGATACTATCCAACAGGTACACTTATGGTAGCCACCGATAATAAATTATATGGTGTTGCCGAATCGGGAGGAGCCAACAACAAAGGCACCATCTTCTCACTCGATGCTGCCAATGTGCTTACCAATCTTCACAACTTTACTGGCAATGCAGGCAACGACCCTAAGGGGAAATTGCTACGAGCCGATAATGGTAATTTCTATGGAATGACTTTTTATGATGATAGCATTGGTGCAGGAGTTATCTATAAATACAATCCCGTGAGCCATGCTTATGCAAAGCTTGCTACATTTAATGGCACCGGAAACGGACAAAGCCCAAGAGGAAGTTTAATGCAAGCTTCTAATGGAAAAATATACGGAATGGCACAAGCAGGAGGAGCTAATCAATATGGCACACTCATCAGTTTTGATACTATTACAAAAGTTATTACCAACCTCCATAGCTTTGCTGTTAGCAGTGGATACAATCCTTTTGGCGATTTAATACAAGCCAGCAATGGTTTGCTTTATGGACTAGATATGTATGTGGGTTCAATAAATGCAACTCCCGGTTCGATATTTAGTTTCGATCCTGCAACCAATACATTTACTGATAAAGTTCATTTCAATACTGCCAATGGTGGCTTTCCACAAGGTTCACTCATGCAAGCTTCAGATGGAAAATTATATGGAATGACCTCAGGAGGAGGCTCAAGTTTTGAAGGCGTATTGTTCAGATACGACATTACCGGCAACTTAATTACGGTGCTTGCTAATTTTACAGGATTGAATGGAAACCAGCCAAAGGGCAACCTTTTTCAGGCAAGTGATGGAAATTTATATGGAATGACAAGCCTTGGAGGTGCCAATAATTTAGGAGTTATTTTTAAATACAATTTAAACACCAGCACCTATTCTGTAATTCACGATTTTAATGGAAGTCAAGGTTCAAAACCTTTCGGAAGTCTGGTAGAATATAACCCTAGCGGAGTAGGTGTTCAGAATTTTGATTCGAAAGATAATTCAATAGGTATTTATCCTAATCCATCGAATGGAATGGTTACCATCACCTTTTCGTCAGTACCTAATGAATTGGAAGTGATAGATGCAACAGGAAAAACAGTGTATGCAACCAAGCCGACTAACTTGAGCACTACTCTAAACTTACAAAACAAAGCCAAAGGAATTTATTTGATTAAATGCCGCGATTCGAAAACCGTAACAACTCAAAAAATTATTATTGAGTAATTGGTTCGAAACTTTGAAAAGAGAATTTTTCTTTTTTCTCGAATTATATATTGGATAAGAAATTGATTCCTCCCTCCCACCTCGGGAGGGGTTTTTATTTTATTGTATTACCACTTTCCTATTGGTTATTCCTTGTTCGCTATTTATTGTTATAAAATAAATTCCTTGCTCCATATCTCCTTTGTCGATGATATATTGCTTTCCTGTAAAGTTAATTGCTCTTATTTTTTTTCCTAATACATCAGTGATGATGATTGTTATTAGTTGTTGGTTGTTGGTTGTTGGAAGTGTGATGGTGGTGGAGTTGGAAAAAGGATTAGGAGCAATGCTTATCTCATTTGTTGATTGAACATTATTTACCTGATTCAAAATGGAGAATTCTACCGGCCCTATATCGTATGATGATCCTTGTGGACGCATTGTTCCAAAGATGTCGTTAGTAACTCCGTAAATGAAAGTTGAAGTGCCAGCATTAATTGCAGGACTGGATGATTGAAGGTGATAACCATCGTCAGATGTAAATGGAAGACTATCGGCACCAATAAAATTAGCAGTATCGACTAACATTGGATTGGTATTTAATAAATCCGTTGGAACTGAATAATTGGGATAGGAGGTGTGACTAATGAGATTATAGCCACCCACCACGGTAGATGTGGCATCTGCCCAATAGTTAGAACCTGCATTGAGAAAAATATTATTTTGAACTACGCCCGAACTATTCACTTCGAGACCAACTCCGTGATACTCGAAGTTTTTAAAAATATTATTGACAATGTATAATCCATGCCTGATGTTATCTTTTACACATACTCCCCAGGCTCCGCCAATTTCTCCACCAACAAAAACATTGTTTCTGATTATAATGTTTGAAGTAGAGCCTGCAGTATCTGTACTTTCGAGAATAACTCCCTGATCAAAACTTTCGACATAATTATCTTCGATTACTATATTGGTTGCAAAGTCGCCTGCATTATCAAAAAACTGAAAGCCGTCAGTATGTGCTCCACCAATCTCGGCAACACGTGCTCCATGAAAATAGTTGTGTCGGAAAGTAATGCTGTCGCCAAAGAAACGGGTATAATCTCCTGCTAATCCAGCAAACAAAGGGCGTTCTATTTCGTTGTATTCTATCAGCCAGTTGAACCCTTGCGCATCTATACCTTCGTCATTCAACAAAAAATAATTGTGTGCAATATAAATATGCCTTGGTTGGATGGACAATGCGCCCCATGTGCCACCAATAGCTGCACCTAGTATGTTGTGCAGAAAATTATCAATCATGGTAATGTAGTTTGCAGCCACCCAAATTCCGCCTCCTTGATAACCCGAAGTGGTGGACGTAATATCAAAGCCTTCGATATGATTATAACTTGCTGCTACCAAAAACCCATTCATATATACCGTTCGGCTTGGCTGTGCCAAAAAAACGATGGGATGATTAGCACTACCAGCTGTGTTGATGGTTACTCTTTCATTATACGTTCCACTATTAACTATTACTGTGTCGCCAGATGCGATGTGATTAGCGGCATATTGGATGGTCAACCAAGGATTTGCTGATGAACCTGTGTTGCTGTTGCTTCCGGTGGTAGCTACGTAAAAGGTATTTGCACAAAGAATATGAGTAAAAAAAAGCGCGAAACAAACTACTGTTAATCTGACATTATAAAAATTAGAATTGATAGTTTTAATGTTTTTTGTAGTAGTTTTCATTTTTTGTTTTCTATTATTGTGAAATGTTTTGGCAAATATAATCATTTTGATTTCCTTTAATGCACATTTTATGCTTTCAATAGGAATAGATGTAGGAATGCGGGATTAATTGCCATTATTCTAATAAACGGAAACTAATCTTTCGTTACCCTTTCCTTTTTTAAGCTTCCGCTTGGTTTCGTTCTTTTCGCTTTTTGGTGTGCGAATGATGGTTATATGTTACTTTTTGCCAATAGGTAATTTCCGGTTGGCAATTTTATGTTAATTTTCTGTTGGTAATTTATCGCAGATAACGCAGAGTTAAAAACCGCTCCCGAAGGGTCGGGACAGGCGAGGCTCGCAAATTCTATCCCGAAACTTCGGGACTACTTATTCAAATCCTAAATCCTAATTCTGAAAACCCTACATTAAAAAAAGCCCCTCACATTTCTGCAAGGAGCTTTATCAATTTACAATGCACAATTTACAATTTACAATGCACAATTTTTGGGTGTAAATTCATTTTTCTTTAAAAATGAGCAAAAACTAAATTTTGACGCTCTTGTATTAAATGATTGATAATGAATAATAATCGCTCGAAATCTGATTTTAATTTCTCCAAAAACCGCCATTATGCATAAAAATGTGAAAATAATACATAAAGTTCCGAACTTTATGCATAGTGGAGCGAATATTATATATAAAGTTCCGAATATTATACATAAAATTCACTCTACGATACATAATATTCCGAATATTATATATAAATTTCCCAATATTATGCATAAAATTCACTCCATTATATATAAAGTTCACAACTTTATGCATAAAGCTGGCGACTTTATGTATAATTATAGAAAATTCAGTTTTGATTATAAAAGACAGTCTTCGGAATAATTTTTCAAAACAAATTAAGTTTATTAAATGTACAAAGTATTAAGTACAAAGTATTATGATAACTGTTCTTACGAACGTATTAGAATTTAGGATTTAGTGATTTAAGATTTAGGATTTGCGAGACTCTGCGGTTTTTAACTCGCGTTCTCTGCGGTGAATAAGAAACGGAAAATCCTATCCCGAAGCTTCGCGAGTGGCAACTTTGAACTCTGAACTTTGAACTTCGAACTTTGAACTTTGAACTTTAAACTTTAAACTTCCCAACTTGCCATTACGAATTACCTTCGAATAATGAATGTTTACCTTAATAATTTGGTTTATTTAAAATAAGTTAGCAGTTTTGTCCTTCTATTAATTCTCTAACAATTTAATACTATGCTTAAAAAATTACTATTTACGTTTACTATTGTTCTGCTGAACATAGCCATGTATGCAAAGCCGGTAGACATTACTACTGCCAAAACCATTGCTATTAATTATTATAAACACTATGCCAATAGTGGTATTACTGATTACAGCATTGCCAACCAATTGACCGAAAAAAACGGAAACACCAATGCGTATTATATTTTTAATTTCGCAGCAGGAGGTTTTGTGATGGTATCCGCTGACGATGCAGCATTGCCAATACTCGGTTTTTCTGACGAACAAAACTTCGACCCTAATCATGTTCCTGAGCAGGCTCAAGCTTTTTTCGATTCGTACAAAAAAGAAATAGCAAACATTGTTGCCTCACAATTACCAAATACTGAAACCAAAACAGAATGGGAAAAAATAAGAAAAGAAGCGTTTGAAAAAAGCACCAATTCAGTTTCTCCTTTAACTTCTACTAAATGGGATCAAACATCTCCTTATAATAATATGTGCCCAACTGGTACACCTACAGGTTGTGTAGCAACTTCAATGGCTCAAATCATGAAAAAATGGAATTGGCCTGTTACAGGTACTGGTTCTCACTCTTATACTTCCTTGAGTTATGGAGTTCAAACAGCCAATTTTGGAGCAACAACTTATGATTGGACAAACATGCCAAACATTTATTCTGCCTCTTCAACTGCTGCACAGAAACTTGCTGTTGCAACCTTGATGAAACATTGCGGAGTATCGGTAGATATGGATTACCAACCAGCAGGTTCGGGAGCTATTTCCTACAACGTGCCTCCAGCATTTGTAAATTATTTCAATTACCAGCCAAGTGCCGAAGTAAAAAACAGAGCATCGTTTACTTCTGATGCACTTTGGATGGCTTTGATAAAAGCAGAATTAGATGCAGGTCGTCCACTATGCCTCACAGGCGATAATAATGGGACAGCAGGTTCGGGACATCAATGGGTATGTGATGGATACAATGCATCAAGTTTGTTTTACATGAACTGGGGTTGGAGCGGTTCGTTAAATGCTTATTATGACTTGACAATGTTGAATCCATCAGGTAATGTATTCAATTCCGACCGTCAAGCCATCATTCGTATCACTCCTTTTTCGGGCGTATCGCCAATAGCAAACTTTAATGCTTCGGCCGTTATTCCTGCTGCAGGCGCACCTGTCAATTTCAACGATTTATCATTAAACGGTCCTACACAATGGCTTTGGACATTCGAAGGCGGAACACCTGCTACCTCTACCCTACAAAACCCTACAGGTGTAACCTTTGCAACTAACGGATACCACGTAGTATCATTAAAAGTAACCAATGCAAATGGTTCGGATATTAAAACAAAAGAGCGTTATATTAAAGTAGGTGGAGCACCAACCGTTTGGATTAAACAAAATTCGGCTTTTGCTACGGCTTCAAGAGGAATAGACCAAATTGATATAGTAGATGCAAACACCGTTTGGGCTAAAGCGTATGATGGTACCAACCCAACAGGATACATCAGAGAATTCACAAGAACCAACAACGGAGGAACCAACTGGACACCAGGTTCTATTAGTTTTACCAATTCTGCAAACTATGGTGTATCTAATATATTTGCTTTCAGCTACGATACTGCTTATGCATGTATGTTCCCTACAAGTGGGACAGGAGGAGCCATTGTAAAAACGAATGATGGAGGAACCACTTGGAACATTCAATCGGGTGCAACATTTACCAATTCGTGGGCCGATTTTGTTCATTTCTTTGATAGAAACAACGGTGTAGCCGTTGGCGACCCAACTGCTACCACTGGCACCGACTTCTTTATCTACACCACAAATAATGGAGGTACCACTTGGACTCAAGTTTCAAATTCGTCCGTTCCAAATAGCCAAACAGGCGAAGCAGGTATCGAGAACTATTACTCTGCCGTAGGAAACACCATTTGGTTTATTACCAATAAAGGGAGATGTTACAAATCAACCAATAAAGGATTGAATTGGACAGTTTCGAGCACAGGGTTTACTAATGTATACAATCTCCATTTCAAAGATGCCAATGTTGGTATTGCAGTAACCGATACTACACCAGTAGGATTTAAGAAAACTACTGATGGAGGATTAACATGGCAATCGTTCACTCCAGCTGGATATGTGGTGAAAACACCGAAAATAACTTTTGTACCCGGCACCACCTCTACTTGGGTTGATGTTGCCTCGTATCCAAGCAATGGTTCTACTTACAGCACAAACGATGGAGTAAATTTCATGAACGTGGATAGTGGTTCGGTTGCATTTACTGCGGTTGCGTTCTGGGATTTCAACACCGGTTGGGCTGGAAGTTTCAATGCAAGCGCTACCGATGATGGTATTTATAAATGGAACCCATCGGCACTTACCGTTGGTATCAATTCGCCTGTAGCTTCCGAAGGTAATATTTCGGTTTATCCTGTTCCATCCAAAGGTATTATCAACATAGGTTTGGGAAAAATGGACGATGACAATATGACCATTACTGTGTATAATCTATTAGGAGCAAAAGTATTTACCGAGCAAGTAAGGGCTATCTCTAACGATATTATTCAAGTTGATTTGTCGAACAAAGAACCTGGACTTTACTTCGTGAACATTAACAATGGTGGAAAAAACATCACCAGAAAGATACAGATTCAGAAATAGAAATTCTTAATTGACCTAAAACAAAAACGTCCCGTTCTGATTTAGAACGGGACGTTTTATTTTAATTAAGTGCTACTAGTTCACGCAATACTCGAAGATGATGCTGAATTAATAATTGGCTTTTGCCAATAACAGATTCGATATTTGTTTTCTATACGTATCTCCTATTGCTATTTCCTTACCCGCAATGGATATGATTCTTTTACCAAAATGTTCGATACGGCTAAATGGAATGATGTACGAACGGTTTACTCTAATGAATTCCTTTTGATTCAGCTTGGTATGTATCTCTGTCATGGTCGTTTTAGTGATTACCTTTTTCTGGTTTTCAAGGAAGATCGTAACATAATCGCCCAAACTTTCGAGAAATAGAATTTCTGAAGGCTTCAATATTTTCAAACTATAATCGGCACGTACACATAGCTTCTCTTCTTGAACCTGACTAACTTTGTTTTGGAGAAAGTTGGTATACTTCTGAGCCTTGCTCACCGCCATTTCGAATCGGTTTACTGAGAATGGTTTCATGAGATAATCAATAGCATTCATATCAAACGCTTCGGTAGCCAAAGTCAAGTCGGACGAGGTAAAGATAATCGCCTTTTGTTGTTCTTGATTTTGTGTTATTTTTCTTCCTGATTGAATACACATTGCAATATCCACAAAAACGAGATCCACAGGAAACTTCCGAATGTGTTTCAACGCTTTCTCATACGAAGTGAAGGTTTTTTCCAAATTGATGCCTTCCGAAGTGGAACATAAATTTTTTAAAACCACTAAGGAGTTTTCATCCGAATCAATTGCAATAGCTCTTATCATTGGTATAAATTTTAAATTATTAATAAAGAAACCTGCTTACATTCTCAGGTGTCTATTTTCAATAGAGCGAATAAATAAAGATATGGTTGGGTGGAATTAAAAATAAATCAAACTTTTTTTTTGACTTGGAATAATCAATAGAAAGTTGTTTAACCTCCTTTTGTAAAAGGATTATGAATTTAGAGGATAGTCGAGGGAAATACCTTAAAAGTGAAAGTTCAAACCTACCGAGCCCGATATGGATGAAGGATAGGTTTTATAGGTAGTATTCTTATTGATAGAAGTAATGGCTTGTGATAATGTCGGCTGAGCAAAAACAGAGAAACGATTGAAAATACGATATTGAACACCAATAGCTATCATCCCATTAAAATTATAGTTTCTTAAACCATCGATTGATGAGGAATGTATCACGCCAGTATTGTTATATTTAATATCTGCTTGATGAGATAAAAGTAAATTGGTAGAGAAACCGATTGAAACCATACCACTCAAACGATTTTTTCCAAATTGAAACTGACATGCTAAAGGTACGCTCAAATATTTAAGTTTTTGTGTAGCGGTAATATTAAGAATAAGGGTGTCTTTATGATGATATTCACCATGTTCTCCTTGATAAGTATTAGGAGGATAATTGGTGGGAAAATTGATTTCTCCATAGGAAGTTGATAAATTCTCCTGACTTGGATATACTGCTGGAACATGATGTTCTTCTTCTTCCTGATCAATAACAGTTGACTTATTATAATTAAACGAACTAGAAGTGGAGGAGTAAACAATATTTGTAAAAACAGTCCATCTGTTAGCCAACTTATATCCAAATCGAATTCCAGTTGAATAAGTATAATTTTGATTTTCGTTTAAAGCTGAACTTTTAGAATTCATATCAATGAGCGTAAACACTTTTTCTGGGGAATAAACAAGACCTACGAAGAATTTATAATCTTGTATCGGTAATAAAGTCGATGCAGGTGCCGCAGTGTCAACTTTCAATGTCCCTAGCGGAGAAATTTCTGGTTTAAGTTCTGTCTGAGCCGAATCAACCTTCATTAGCTCCACTTTTTCTTGTTTGCTTTCCTCCAATTTCACAGAACTGTTCAACACCTCTGCTGTTATCACTTCTGGTTGTTTTACCTCAGGAACTTCAGGTGTATTAATTACTGATGGTAACGTTTCTTCAACCGATTTTTCTACTATTTCTATAGGTGTATTTTCTGCCGGTGTTTCTTCTTGCTTGGTATTCAACACAGCAGGCTCAGGAGTTTCTTCCATTGGTTTGACTATCTCGGGAAGTGTTGTTTGCTCTAACGGTTGTTTGCTGTCCAACTTCAAATCAGCAACAATACGTTCTTCTTCTTTTGCAGTTGGAACTTGCGTCTCAACCATGTTAATTATAGGAGCTGAAACTTGTACCTCTGCTACTACGTTCGGCTCTTCCTTTTTCCCAGCCATCGCTGCTATTGCAGGCGTATTCGAATTGGAATTTGCAGCTGGTGCTTCTAGTTTATTAACAGGGATGGGTGACGTTACTTTAGCATTTTCGTGAGTTGTTGTCAAAGCAGTATTTTCAACCTTCTTTAAGGTCGAGGTTTCACTCGTTTTGAAATGATTAAAGTACAAGACAGATAGTAAGGTTACAACAATAGTACTTGAGGCAACCGAAAAAACCAAAAGCTTTTTATACCTCATTTTTAGTTTAAGGTGTTGCTGTTTTTCTAGATTATTTTCAATAGAATTCCAGACCATTGATGATGGTTGCATCTCAGCAGGATCAACTAATTCTCTGAAAAGGTTATCTATTTCTTGGTTCAATTCGCTCACTTAATGTTTGCAGCTAAATCGTATTTATTTGTTTTATCAATCATTTTTTTCAACAACGTCCTAGCATCTGATAGGTTCGATTTCGATGTTCCTTCCGAAATGCCCAATTGTTCAGCTATCTCTCGGTGTTTCATTCCTTCAAACGAATAAAGGTTGAACACCATTTGATACGAAGGAGGCAATTGTTGAATCATATTTACCAATACTTTAGCACCTATCTGATCATATACATTCTCATCGGATGCTATTGAGTAATGAATTTTTTCGAAGTTGATGATTACTTCGAAAGGATTCGATTTCTTAAACTTTGCAATGGCAGTATTTACCATTATCTTTCGTATCCATCCTTCAAAAGAACCTTCTCCCTTAAACTGTTTTAAATTATCAAAAACCTTCACAAAGCCTTCTAACAATGTATCCTCGGCATCTTGTTTGTTTCGTGAATATCGAAAACAAACCATCATCATCTTGGGTGCATACTTATTATAAAGTGCATTCTGGTAACGTCTGTCACCTTTGATGCACATTTTAATTAAGTCTGACTCTCCAATGATTTCCGAACTCATTGTTATTAATTAAAGATTGGTTTTAAATTGATTTGGTTGGGTACAACAATCTTTTAGAATAACAAATATATGGATTTTATGGATTCAAAAGCTTAATTTTTTATGAAATATGTTTTTAAAAAAGCTCCCCGCATCTCTGCGGGAAGCCCTACCAACTGTATGAAAAAGAATAAACGGCACTTTCACCTTCCGCCTATTCCGATACAAAAATAAAATCTTGTATTTCTACGATATAATTAAATAGACAAAATGGCACGTTTTGTAGATTAATGGCTTCATCTAATTAGCATTAATGACTGGAAATTGAGATGGCTCAATAATAGTGAAGGTATAAAAATAAAGAAAGCCCATACTCCTGTGGGCCTCCTTTATTTTGAAATCTTACGAGAATCTACTAACGTTGTGATTTCTTCAACAAAGATAGTTGGTAATATACTTACTGCAAAACAAAGTAGGTCAATCAGGAAAATACTGAGGTTAATTGTAAGCAAAGAATCAGCAGATTGATCTGTTATTCTATGGTCAAATCATAAATTTCTCCTAGAATATCATTGGCTGGGAAAGGTATGTTTTCTTGAGTATATGGAGTTCCTGGCCACCATTTGGTATTGTGATATTCTTGTGTAACAATCAATAGCATTTGATTATTCGCTATTGAAGTGATTTTATCATTCATATAACCTACTTCACGCATTTTATCAGGAGAGGGACCTATTCTCCAAACTATGGCTGTAGGTTGCCAATCGATCTCGAAATAATAAAATTTACCTGCGAATAGTTCATCATCGTTTTCCTCTTTCTTTTCAGTAAGCGCTCTGTACTTTTCGTCCCAACGGTGCGAGTAAAAGGTATGTCCATTATGCTCCACCTGATTGCATCCTATTCCAAAATTTTTAGGCTCGCGACATGCCATATCCCAGTTGGTGCAGGCTACGGTCACCTTGTCATCTGAGTTCAAAATTTCGTCTGGCAAAGTTGTATTCCAACTATTCACATTTTTATTGTCATCTACCGTATTCTTGTATACTGGAGGAAAGGCGTTGTCTGGACAATACGGAGGAGTTTTTAGGATTTCGAAATCGATTTCAGAATAATCTATAGCAGGTACTCGTTTATCGTTGGCGCCTCCCCAATAGGTGGCCATATAACCATCCTTGTTGCAATTTCTTCTAAAGTTCCACTCTCCTCCACCTTGCGTAATCAACCAAATGGCATTGGTTAATCCATTCCATACATTATTCTTATTCAACAATTCTGTCATTTTTATTTTAACCCTATACTTGCCATAGGTTAATCCGTGGCGAGTAATAATCCCCACGCTCTCTTTTTTCCACTCGCCATAAGTTGTCTTTGGGTTTTTAATAATAATCTTCTTTTCAATCGGGTCCGAATAAACCGTTTGGCAAGGATGCTTAGCGGTTTGAATGATGGTAGGTATTAACTCATCTTTCGTGTAAAACGATTTGTTCCAATTATAATCCATTTTTGAATAATTATCTTTAAGAACATCAGTTACCACAGGGATATTATCCATCTTGGTTGATGCATCCACATAATTAATGAATTGTTGTATTGGTGCGGTTTTATAAATCGAGCTGTCTTGTCCGCAGGTTGGGCAGAAAAAAGACTTATCGAAGTCCTTGCCTCCAAACGAATTGTTATTGATATAAATTCCGCCCCCAAGGTTGGGTTCAGCTTTCACTTTTAACTTGTAGGGCGATTTTGTTATGATGGAACTTTTCAATTTTTTTCCATCACCAAACAGATAGTAGTAATAAGGATTAGTAAAGTGCTCTTTGTTTTTTTGATGAATATCTTGAATGTAATTTGGGATGTTTTTCAAATCGTTTTCTGTAACCACCACTAATAAGAAATCATAGTCTCCAACTCTAGGATTCCTTTGCCAACGGTTGTTTTTCCCAGCACTGATGTATCGTTCTTCGTTTCGTGGGTTTCCCACAATTCGAAATGCATCTTGTATTTTGTGAAAATGGTTATCCGCTCGAAGGTCAATTGGTTTAAATAAAGTGGAGGTGTTTTCCCAACTTCCATAAAAATTCTCTTCAGCGTATGCATGTTCCTTATTGGTGGTTGTGTCCACCTCAGGAAACTTATAGCTTTGGTTTTGGTAATATATTTTATAATAAATCTTCTGATTGGATGTCGTATTATTCTTTATTTCGAAGTTAAATAAAAAGCTACCTTCTTTTGTTTGACGAATGGTTGGAAGCTCAAATCCATTTATGGCATCAATGTAATCAAAAGCTATTGTTTTTTGTTTGGTGCTGTCGGGTTGCCAATTACTCATTGGATTGAAATTCTGGATAGTAAATGCCTCGCAGGTTAACGGATGGTTATCTTTATCGCTATTTGTATTACAGGATGAGGCAAAAAACAATGCGGCAAGGCATACAACCGTTTGTACTAAATAAATAATAGGTTTCTTATTGTTCATTTATTTGTTTTCTATACTGTATAATCCAATGCTATTGGGCAAAGTATTCAGGTTTTCGAGTTCATTGCAATGTAATCCATCAAATTTCGCATCGGCACAATTGCAGCTAATTACTAATAATGATGATTGTGAATTACGAATGAATCTACCTGAAATAATCCTGGTGAACTCATAGTACTTTGGATTGTAATCATTAGAATATCCTTTGAAATCGGCATTTGCAATGATGCTGTATTCCGTTTTGGTTTTATCAATTAACTTCATGTCGAACCGCCAATCGGTATTTAGTTTTAAAATCTCTGTTTTACCATCTCCGAAATAATCTCCAACAAAGTTGTTATCACTTGGCTTGAAAACACTATTGTCATTATAGGTGTCGGGCTTTTTTATTGTTTTTAAAATACTATCGGCTGATAGATGTTGCTTCAATATTACTTTCAATTCATGAGTTTCGGGTGTAAAGGCATACATGGTAGCTTTGCCATCTTTGATACAAATAAGTTCATCTAAATTATTTTTGTCTTTTACAAAATCGCCAACAATAAATTGGTCATTGGGTGTGAACATGTTGTTGTCAATTTTGATTAACTCTTGTTTTTGAAAAAAGATGGTTTTGAATGGAGGTTTGTTTTTCTGTGGGATAAATTTCTTATCGTAAATACTGCTGAAATCGATTAAAGAAGGCTCTCCTCTTTTGGATGCTGATTCGCCATAAACTATTTCCATATCATCAATAATGATATCGGTTCGTCCTTTGTTCCAAACATTAATTTGTATTTTATCTTCGAAAGAGACTTTACCTAGAGGGATATTAAATCCTGCATTAATTTTTGTCCATTGGTTTTTCTTGTAAGGTTTGTTCTCGGTACTTTTTCCATCCCAAAACAAATTCTCGCCTTTAGCATTGGTAATGGCTGCAGTTAGAACAGCATTGGGTTTATCGGTAAGTGGATAAATCCAAACGCTTGCACTTATTTTGGTAAGTGGAGTTGAGGATACTTGGCTCACTGTTTTGATGATTAAAGGTCCGTATTCTTTACCTCCTGTAAGGTCGCAAGCCTTTTTGCCCGAGTGAGCCGTGGTTTCCTTTATCGATTCCGTTCCTGTCAATCCATCGGTTTTCTCGAAATCAAAAAAGAAATTGGTAGTCGATTGAAAGTTGGATGATGTAGGATTAGCAACCCCCAAACCTAAATACTGAATCGAAACATTGTCGATGTAGAATTCCTCTTTTGCCCTATTCCAAGGATAGAGCTTCAGTGTATTCCCTGCTTTCATAAACTCGGGCTTGAGGGTGAACAAAAGCTGCTGCTTGGTCCACGTTTCGGTAGAATTGTATGCAATAGGTTTACTATCCCACACTACATTTTTTCCTTCGGCATCATCAATAGAGAGCACATAAACACTTGTAATGGGTTTCGAAGACCAACATATTAGCTCTACTTTTATTTCAGTGGTACCGGCTGGTATATCTGTTATTGCCTTTTTAATGTTATAGCCATATTCGGTTTGAGGACTGAGCTTAACACTTTTGGTACCCGATGCAGCTTTCTCGGAGGTGGCACTTGCCTCGTTTTCGAAATCGAACTGTTCGGTGAGTAAAGGAATAACAGTAAGCCCCTGTTTTGCATCATCGCTTTTATTAGCAACGGGGGCATCTGGATTTATTTTCAAAAAATAATACGATGCAGCAAAACCAGAAAGACTGATAATGGCTAAGAAAAGTATTCGTTTTAGTAAATTACTTTTCTCCATTTTTACTTGTTGAACCTATACACTATTACTTGACAAAGATTAATAAAATTCTACCTTAAAATCATCGAGCAATATTTCTTCTTTCGAATTGTTCCATACATAAAGTTTAAGAACACTAGTAGGGTCCATATTAGCTGGAAGTTTAAACGATTCGGAAACTTGCATCCACTTGTTGTATTCTTTCACTTTCTCATCAATTAAATAACCTGCCCAAAAGAGATTTTTCGATTTGTCAGCTTTGTCGATACTTAAAACGGTTTTTGCTTTTGCTTTATTGTCTTTCATAAATACCCAATACGAAAAAACAACCGAATCGATGGGTGTTTTGCTGATGTTGGCCATCGCTTTCGAATATCCTAAACTAAACTCCACTGCTGAATCGACATAAGCAACTGTCTTTCCCGAATGTGCATTATCGGTCGGTTTGGTAGCATAGGCGTTGTTCCAATCGTCTGGTTCGGTATTGTTATACGCCATTGTTATTGGCGAAACGGTTGGTTTTGTTTCGGGTGATGAGCAGCTCGATACAAAAATGGCTACTGATGAAAAAAATAAAATGGTACGCATTTTCTATTCGTTTTTTATTGTTAGTTATTATTATTAGTTGTTGTTATTCCTTTTGGTATGGCATCGATGAGCCTGCGGGTGTAATCGGACTGAGGATGCGCATAAATGCTATCGGCTTCGCCCATTTCTTCTATCTTTCCTTTGTTCATCACTATCATTTTATCGCTCATAAACTTTACCACCGACAAATCGTGGGAGATAAAGATATAGGTAAAATTGAATTCGCGTTTCAATTCGTTCAACAAATTTAATACTTGTGCTTGTACTGAGACATCTAAAGCCGAAACCGACTCATCACAAATGATGAACTTGGGTTGCAAGGCCAATGCACGTGCTATGCAGATACGCTGACGCTGACCACCCGAAAACTCATGAGGATATCGATTGAATTGCGACTCACTCATGTTCACGCGTTCGAGTAATTCAATAACACGTTTTTTACGTGCTTTGTTGTCAGCCAATATGCGGTGAACTTGCATGGGTTCCAAAATGGCATTGCCAATGGTGATATGAGGATTGAGAGCTGAAAAGGGGTCTTGAAAAATGATTTGAAGGTCTTTTCGCAAGGCTCGCATTTCCTTTTTACCAATATGAGTAATGTCGCGACCATTGTATATAATTTGACCCGATGAAGGCTCAATGAGACGTAGAATGGTGCGACCAAGTGTTGTTTTTCCACATCCCGATTCGCCCACCAAACCAAGTGTTTCGCCTGGATACACATCGAAACTCACATTGTCGACAGCATGAACAAAGGAAGAGGGTTTTCTGAACAGACCTTTATTGACGGGAAAGGATGTGCTCAAGTTTTTGATTTGAAGAAGAGGAGCTTGAGCGTATAAGGTTTTATGATCGGCTTCGCGCTGCTCCTTGGTAATGATTAAGTTTTCGGTGATGTCATTCACCGATTTTTCGTTTTCAACCAAATCGCCAGCTTCGTTTTTTATCATAAAATCGGCCACGGTTGGCAACCATTTTAAGCGTTTGTTCAATGGAGGCCGACAAGCAAGCAATCCTTTGGTATAAGGATGTTTCGGATTGGTAAAGATGTTTTGTACATCACCTTGTTCCACTATCTTTCCTTTGTACATCACCACCACTTTATCGGCAAGGTCGGCTATAACGCCTAGGTCGTGAGTGATGAAGATGATACCCATATTGTTTTCGCGCTGCAGCTCTTTCATCAACTCTATGATGGTAGCTTGCACGGTAACATCCAATGCCGTGGTAGGTTCATCGGCTATAAGTACATCAGGGTTACAACTCATTGCCATGGCTATCATCACCCGTTGTTTTTGTCCTCCGGATAGTTGATGTGGATAACTATCGAAAATGATTTCGTGGCGAGGCAGTTGTACTTTTTTAAACAAGTCAATGGTTTGCTGCTTTGCTTGTATTTTATCTACCTTTTGATGTAGCAAGATGGCTTCCATAACTTGATTACCACATGTAAATACAGGGTTGAGCGATGTCATGGGTTCTTGAAATATCATGGCTATCTCGTTGCCACGTATGCTTCGCATTTCGGCTTCCGATAGTTTGCAAATATCAATAGGGCCTTTTGTGGCAGAATGATAGATGATTTGGCCACCAGTAATCTTTCCCGGAGGGTTAGGGATGAGGCGCATGATGGATAAAGAGGTTACCGATTTGCCCGAACCCGACTCGCCAACGATGCCCACTGTTTGCCCTTGACTGAGGGTAAACGAAACATCGTTCACCGCTTTAACTAAGTCATCATCACTACGAAATTCGGTTACTAGGTTATTTATTTCCAACAAAATTTCTTTTGTCATCCGCTCTTACTCTTTATCGGGGTAAATCCAAAGCGAAATTTTTCCGGGAGCTTTATCCACGGTAAAGTTCGAACTCTCGTCACTAAGGCTTATTCGAACGGTGCCGTATTTCTGGCTTTTTACGGTCCACACGGTGAAGCCTTGTTGGTTCTGACTTTGACCATAGTGTTCGTCAAAATAGGATTTAAACTTTCCGAACACCTCTTCGGCACGACTAGCGGAGTGTAAGTAAATATCGGATTGTATTTCGTCTAATTGATTGTCGGTGAAATTATAGGTGATGTTGTAGGTGCCTGCTGTGTCCAGCTTTCGTTCGTAATAGAGGTAACCACTATCGGTTTCCATAGGTGTTTCTTTTTCGCTCAACTTTACCGAGTCGAACTTATCGCCAAGGCTAAACCCACGGAAAACTCCTGTTTCGGAATGCATTACTTGTTCGAACTCTTTGCCATAAGCGGCTAAACCTGATGGTTGACTGCACGAACCGAGCAATAGTGCAACCATTGCAAACACTATAATTGATGAGAGATAAACCTTATTTGACGACCGCATGTAGCTAATTTGGCGGCAAAGATAGGAAGAAATGAAAGGGAGAATCAGGCAATGCTAATATTTTTATCATCAATCAATGGTTGATTGAGAAACCGCAAAAGAAGTTGGGCTACTGTGAGTACATCTTTCTGACAATAGGTGACAATGCGTTCGATGTTTTTTTCTTCCCAATACACGCGTGCCACATCGCTTCCATCGATATCGTCTTTTGGTGTAGTGATGTTGAAGATGGCTGCCAATAGATTGAGCGAAGTATAGCTTTTATAGTCGCCAAACTTCCATAGTTCCATGGTGTCGAGGTGATGTATTTCCCAAGGTTTTTTACCTGCTATGTTGAGTAGTTTGGGGAGTTTCACACCGTTGATGAGCATTCGTCTGGCTATAAAAGGGAAGTCGAACTCCTTGCCATTGTGTGCGCAAAGCATTTTGTCCTTGGTATTGTAATGCTTGTTGAGCAAGGCTGCAAAGTCGGTGAGGATTTTTTTCTCATCATCGCCATAAAACGATTTCACTCGAAACTTATCTTCGGTGAGGATGCCTACTGAGATGCAGATAATCTTGGCAAACTCGGCATAGATGCCTGCTTTTTTGTATCCTTCTTCTGGCGATTCTTCTTTCTGAAATCGGAATTTCGAATCCCACATGTTTCGCATGGTAGTATCGAGTTGCGAATACTTATGCACCACTGGGGCTGTTTCTACATCCAGAAATAATACATCAGTGAGTTTTATATTTTCGAGCATTGCTCTGCAAAGGTAGTTTTTTTTAGTAAATAGTGAATAGGCAATAGCGAATAGGTGATTGGGGTAATTAGGGCGAGAAGTTTGCCACTAAGGCACAAAGAAACACTAAGGGTATACATATATATAGGAGAAAAAGGAGGGAAAATGGGGATGGAGGAAAAGTGAAAAGCTAGACATGCGATAATAAATGACTACGTGTGATGAGAAATCGCTACGTGTGACGAGAAATCGCTACGTGTGACGAGAAATCGCTACGTGTGATGAGAAATCGCTACGTGTGATGAGAAATCGCTACGTGTGACGAGAAATCGCTACGTGTGACGAGAAATCGCTACGTGTGACGAGAAATCGCTACGTGTGATGAGAAATCGCCACGTGCGATAGGAAACTGGCCACGTGCGATAGGAAACTGACCACGTGCGATAGGAAACTGGCCACGTGCGATAGGAAACTGACCACGTGCGATAGGAAACTGGCCACGTGCGATAGGAAACTGACCACGTGCGATAGGAAACTGACCACGTGCGATAGGAAACTGGCCACGTGCGATAGGAAACTGGCCACCGAAGATTGGTTGCGATGAATTGCGTGTGTGGGATGAATGTGCTATAAAAGGCTTTAGATTAAAATTGAAAAGATTTGGAAGGTTGGGAAGCCATTATGTAGATGCCCTATTAAAGACACATGGAGAAAAAACAAGGGGAGAAGTGAGATGTAAGCTAGGAGATATGAGAAACGGGAGAACTGCTATTTTTTTGCTGAATAATGAAGAGAAAAGAAATATATTTGTGAGTGGAAAGACAATGTGTTGAGGTGAGACGCCACATAATAAATGGCAGATGCGAAACACGCCTGCGCCAGCAGGGCAGTAGGCAATTATTCAATTGTTCGAACAACTGAACATTCGAACAATAGAATATGAAAGTGTCGCATTAAAAAAAGCCCTTCCCATTTCTGCAAGGGGCTTTATTAGTTCTAGGTTCGAACGAGGAATGGTTTATTCCTTCAACAAACGTTGGGCGTATACTACATTCGAATTAGCATCAATTAACCTTACAAAGTACAATTATTTACATTATATTCGTTAGGTGTTTATTCAGGCAATAGCGAATAGTTAATAGTTTTTATTCACCACAAAGTGGAAATTCTAAGTACTAAATTCTAATTCGTAAGATTCGTATTTCATGAAGACAGTTAATCCTTCAAAAGTTTCTTACGTACAACACCTTTCTCGGTTTCTACTTCTACAAAATATACTCCTGCCTTTAATGTACTCACATTTATGCTTAGTTGTTGGTTGTTGGTTGTTAGTTGTTCGAAAAGCTCTTGCTCGCCTAGTAGATTAAAGATATGTACTGATTTTAGTGGTTCGTTTGTGATTAGAGTAAGGAAGTTTTGGCTTGGATTAGGAAATAAATTAATTGAAGGTAAATTATCGTTTTCAGAATCAATTTTAGTAGCGATCAGATTATTTCCACGAACACATAAAACATAATCCTTACGTATTTTGGAATCATACGTTGTAATACCAAATTGAGTTTGAAGGTACCATGCTTTTGTGGTTTGGTTTGGCAATGTAGTTGACGACCAAACTTTCTTATTAGTCAAATCAGGAAAATAAGTAGCATTTACAGATGGATTTACCATGTTTTCATCGTTTATCGACTCTATTTCTTTAATATTTGGCAAGCGCCAGTCGTTAGAACCATTCCAGGAAAGTGTATCAGCGTATCCTAATGCTTGCTCCCATGTTAATGAATCGGACGAATGATCCTTTTGCCATATTAATCCAGTAAGGTTATCTGTGATAGTACCGTTTGAATTATCAGTGAAATGGGCTAGAATAATCGATGGGTTAGTGATGTCTCTTACCGCTCTAGTATGAAATTTCTTGGTCCCTCCAGCACTGATAGTTTCAGATTTCGGATGATTCCCAATTCCTCCCCCAGCATTGGTAACCCAAATTTTTGTGGTGTCGTTTATCTGCCTTACACTTGTCCACCAATATTCAGCCGCGGTGGTTGTATACACAGAGAGGTCGAGAGAAGGATTAGCATGTTGCATATTCTGAATACTAAATGCTTCGTGTGGCAAGGGTAATCGCCAGTTGGTATAACCGCCAAGTGTGAGGGTATCACAATAGTTGAGAGCTCTTTCAAATGTCATTTCTCCAGCATCAGCCTGTGCCCACATTAATCCTGTCATCGTGTCAGTTACTATTCCATTTCCATTTAATAGAAAAAATGGAGGGTTTATCATGTAGTCATTATCTTCACCATTAGTAGCCGTGTAACTCACATTTTCACCAGTATCTGGCAGGTTTTTCATTGTTTTCACAATTGATTGCCCGGAGGAACTATTTATAGTAAATAAAAAAATAAGTACATAAATGGATTTATTCATTTGAATTATTTATTGTGTTTAATGGCTTTTAAAATTTGAATAGAAGAAGGAGTTAAGGTTTTCAAAAAGTAAATACCTGTAGCTAAAGAGGAAAAATCTTGGAGCTCAATATTTTTTCCTTGCCATACTAATATGCCAATATCATTCCATAATTCATAATTTTCTTTACCTGAAGCGTTTTTAATATTGATACGCGAAGTAAAGGGGTTAGGATAATTCTCAAGGATATCTGTTTGATTGGCTATATTACTTAGAGAAGTTGGATGCAGTTCAATTGTATTTCCTGGAGTTATCACACGACCTGTGAATGCCGAGAAATTAAGCGGATAACGATAAACTCTAAAAATTGCATTCATAAATTCGTTAGCATGAGTAGGGTCGGCAGGTAAAGTGTCACCTTGAGTTAATGGTCCGTTATTCGTAATCGGTGAAATGTATTTCCAAACGGTTGTTCCGGAAGCAGTAACCTCCGTTAATGTGCCTCGAGGACCATTATCAATGAGCGTATTTCCATTGGGCAAACGTTGCGCACCCGAAATATCAAGGGCAAAAAGTGAACTAGGTGGTGTAGCCTGATAAGTCCAGAACAAGGCTGTTGGCGCATAAGGTTGTCCAACTGTCAAAGAATAATTGCCAAATGCGTCCACCGGAGTAGCAATTTCATCCATGGTAGAATAGTTTCTTCCAAGACCATTATTAAAACACATTATGTGTCCAGCTCCAGGGTATCCGGTCTTTATCCATTCAGCATCATGTTGCTGATAAAGTTTTTCGTTGGCAATTGTACCTGCACCATAACAAACAGGGTTTCCCCAACGGTAAAGCAAATCACCGCCTTTGCCATGAGCTCCTCCGGCATGAGAAGCTGATTGAGCCAATGTAGTACTATGGTCAATGACCCAAATTTCGCTGTTGCCTCTTGCACTCAACACTATCTGGTCAAGGTCGGCATTATAATCTATCGAATTTACATGATTCCAAAAGAGCGGTTCTGCTTGATGATTTCCTGCAGCATCAATTAACTCGGGATGAGCACTTGGAACGCCATAATTAGATTTTGTAGAATCAAAATGTTGAATAAGGTGATCCATTACATGCCATGACCACACAACTGTTCCGCCTGAAGGATAAGTTGGCTGAACCTCAATAATGGCATCGGGTAGGAAAAAACCATGAGTCCTTACATCAGGTTGAAACCTACTGGTATCAAAGCCTGCAGCAATTGCTTGGGCAATTGTTTTTTTCTCAACCACGCACATAATCACATTCCCGTTAGGTAGTTTTTTAGCATCATGGTGCTGCATATAGGTAGTTGTGGAATAATCAATAGACCAAACCAAACTATCATTCCAATTGTATTCTTCAATTCTTCCACCTTCGCCACCTCCGGTACCTAATTGTCCTTGTACTTGGCAGGTGCGAAACAAATTCCCGTTTGGCAACAGATACACAGCTTGTCCAGGAGGATAGTTACTTGCAGTCCACTCATGTACTTGATGACCGTTATTATCTATTAAATATGACATCGAATTATGTTTCGATGCTAATAGTGTATACCCCTTAAATGAGTTAGAAGTATCATTGTATAACAAACCAACGGTTTGAGAATATGATGTATCTACAAAAGTAAATAATCCAATTATTGCACATAGTTTAATGATGTTTTTCATTCTTTATCCTCCCTTTTTAATGATTAATTTGTTATTTAATAAGAATAATTTTATTGTTTAAAACTTGATTCGCAGTTACCAATCTCCAGGTATAAATTCCATTTGGTAAATTTTCTGGATTCCATATTTGATTGTATATCCCTTCATTTTCTTGTTCATTTACCAGGGGAATTACTAGTTGCCCAAAAGCATTATAAATACTTATTGAAACGAGACATGCTTTTTTAAGCTCATATTGAAATGTAATTTCGGAATGAGAAGGGTTGGGGAAACTACGACAGATATCAATAATTGCGCTTTTTGAGTTGATTCCAGTGGTGAACCAAGAATAATTTCTCGCCACTCTAAACCCTACGTGATACCAAGGATGATTAGGGTCTTGTGGACCTCTGAAATACGAAGGGTCGCGGTTTGATATTCGAGAATGTCCGTCATTCACGAAATTTATGACATCTCCATTGTACCAGTTTCCTCCGCGCATTCCTCTGTATGTTTTATTATCGGGCATTAATGTTCCTGATGTTGGTCCTTTGGGATTATTTAATGGGCTGGTACTGTAATAGTTTCTGCCATACCAATCGTTCACATATTGCCATACATTTCCTGTCATATCAAACAAACCAAAACTATTGGAACCATCATTAGTTTGATAAATGGTTTCAACTCCAGGCCAATTATAAGTAGTTTTCAATTTCAATGTGCCATCATAAAATCCAACTGGAGTGGTATACGGATAAGCGCCAGTTTCGTAAGGGTCGCCAGAGACTGGCCAATTAGCTTTTGTGGTATCTAAATCATTGCCCCATGCATAATTAAAATAGGGATTGGTATGTCCTCCTCGTCCTGCCCATTCCCACTCTGCTTCTGTAGGTAATCTATAACCATTTTTTGTTGAATCACAATCTCCAGTAGTAAGTGCATAACAAGGTTGATAACCACTTTGAAGACTCAACCAATTGCAATAAGCTGTTGCGCCATACCATAGAACACCTACCATGGGGTGATTGGCTCTGAAATCAGCCATCGTAAAAACAGAACCATTATAACTTATGCTGTAATAAGATGCATATTGATTGGTATAACAAACAATATTGGTGTCGGCAACACTGTATACAATATTGTTGGCCACCTGAATGCTACCGTTTTGTAAAGCAGCATTTAGAAAAGTGAGAAACTCCTGATTTGTAACCACTAGATTTGCAATATAGAAAGAGTCGACATGAACTGTATGTATTGGAATTTCATCACTTGGATGTTGAGGGTCGACAAAACCAAAATGGTCGCCCATATCGTAAGTCCCTCCTGGAATAAGCACATCTGAAAAATTCTTTTCAATACCACTTTGGCCGAATGAAGCGACTGACATAAACAGGACAGCAAATTTTAAAAGCGTTTTTTTCATGTTTTTGATTTTTTATAAATGCGTTTGTTTAGTCATGTTTAACAAATGTGTTACTTCATCAGTACCACTTTTCCTTTTTTCTCATTTCCAATTTCACCTTGTATGGAATAATAATAAACACCAGCGGCAAGTGATGAACCGTAAGAATCTTTACCATCCCAGATAATATCAAATTTACCTTCAGGAACAATGCTACCCGCAATAAGTCTTCTTACAATTTGTCCGTTTTCATTGAAAATTGTGAGGTTTATTTTCTCTGCTTTCAATAGCGAAAATTCAATTTTTGTTTCTTGTAGAAAAGGGTTTGGATAAATTAGCTCATCATTATAATTACTATTCCATAACACTGGAGTGCCCGTAGCTAAAGAATCATAGCAGTTTGGAGTGTTGATGTAGTACGTTGCGGAAACATCTTTATTGTGTCTAGAGGCGGTTTCTTGCGTAGGGAGAAATACTCTAACATATTGCACTTGTACTCCGGTAGGAGAAACGGTAAGACGTAAATGACCAGCATTCGGAAGAATTTGTCCTTGTAAATAACCATAAACAGCTGCTTGATTTGGCGGGTTCGAGAAATTAGGCATACTTGGTTGAGGTGTTTCCTGATAAATCATACAATCCTTTTCTTGTTTACCGAAGAAATGATCGTGACCATGAAAGAAAATATTTACATGATGTTCAGTTAATAAATCTTTAATTGGTTTGTACCAGCCTGGTCGGTTAGTGGCAAATCCGGCTGTACTATCAATGTTTTCGCCACCCCACTCGTAAAAATTAGCACGTTCTACACCTCCTCTTCCTTCAGTATCACCTCCGATGAGTTGGTGTGCGAAAATGAATTTATAAGTGGCTGTAGAATTTTCGAGCGTTGTTTTTAGCCAATCATATTGGTTTTTTCCAAGTGTCCATCGCCAACCATGCAACGAATCGGGCTTTGGATTGGTGTACCAATAGGCGTCAAGAACTATAAAAAGCGCATCTCCCCATTGCCATGCGTAATAACTCTTTCTTTGGCCTACATAGGGTGTTATAGAAGTATCTCCGGTATAGAAGTTGTCAGGCGCTGGGTTCAGAAAATACTTGTTTCTTTCGTTGGCATCCCAAACGGCATAGTTATTTGCTGTGCCGTTGTTGAACCAACCACATTCGCCTTCGTGATTTCCAATGGTGTTGTAAATGGGTACACAAGCGCTTTCTGTTTCGTATCGATTACGAAGCATATTGCAGCGGTAAGGAATTGTATCAAAGGGTACCACATGGGCACTGTTTAGCAGTTTATCGGTCATTAAAAAATCACCCAAATCAATCATGAAATCAGGATTATCTTCCAATTGATTTTTTATTGCAAGCCGATACATTGCAGTATCGGTTAAATTATCCATGTGTGGATCGGCCTGCACCACAAAGGTAAAGGTACTACTAGGAGGACGTTGTGTGTGAAACGTAAATTCGGGGCGTGTGGTAGTTACAGTGGTGCTTGGATGACGATATAAAACGCGGTAGTAATATTTAGTATCAGGGGTTAATCCTGAAATTACAATCTCAGCTGAAGAACTGTCACCAAATACTTGCCACGATGTTTGATTGGGGTACACCCCACTTGATGTGCCATACTGAACAGAAATCTCGGCCGAATCAAGAAACATTAACTGAACTGCAATGCTTGTATTGGTTGGTTTGCCCAAATATTCTTTATGCCAAAGTGTTTGAGCTTTGGTTGTAATACTTAGAACAAGGATTAAGGTAATAGCAGGTAGTAGTTTTTTCATTCTTTATCTAATTATAATTACTTTTTTATTGGTGTCTTGCTTTTCGGTTTTTACGTGAACAAAATAAATTCCGTTTGGAATGCTGCTTATGTCAATAATTTTAGAATAGGACTGCAACAATGTTTGACCTAAAGTATCCTCTATGTCGATTTGAAAATGTTGAATCGCATCCGATAGTTTCACGGTTAACTTATTGTTTGCTGGATTGGGGAACACCGACACTTCATCATTAGGGGAGTTTTCATTAACTCCAGTAGCAAGACAATTGCCGAGAGTATAAGAAAAAGCAATTTCGCCATTGTGGTGAATACCATTTACAGTATCGGCAGGTAAATAAGCTCTAACAAAATCAACTTTGACACATTGAGGAGAAACAGTAACCCTTAGATGACCTGTTCCTCCAATAGTATCGGCTGTGTAGGCATCGGCATTGGCAAGCATACCAATGGTATAAGTTGAATCAGAAGGCATAGGGACTTCTTGGTAGGTTATGTTATCAAGCACTTCATGTGCAAACAAGTGGTCGTGTCCTTGAAAAAAAATATTGACACCATAAGTAGTAAATAATTGATGAATAGGCATTGCCATGTTCGGGCGGTGTGTCGAAAAAGTATAAGAGGTGCCATTTCCTTCGAATCCGCCCCATTCGTATAATTTAGCTTCGGTAATTCCGCCTCTTCCTTCGCCTCTGATATGATGGGCAAAAACAAATTTATATTGAGAGGTACTGTTTTGAAGGGTTGTTTTTAACCAATCGTATTGGCTTTGCCCTAGTGTCCAAGCCCATCTTTCTGGTTTGGCAGAAGTGTCGCAATCGTATCGATAAACATCAAGCACAACAAACAAGGCATTGCCCCATGTCCACGAATAATAATTTTCGGGTTGACCAATTCCGTAACCTTCGTGCAAAGTATCGCCCGAATAAAAGCTATTAGGGTAAGGGTCGGGGTAATATTTTTTTCTTGCCAAGCTTCCCCAAACCGCCATGTTGTTTGGTGGAACAGAGTCGAGGTAAAATTGTTTTTCACCTTCATGATTGCCAAGGCAAACATAAAAAGGGATAGAACTAGTAACATCGCCTAACAAAGGACGATAATAAGCATGCAGCGAATCTAAAAACTGATAGCTAATGGTATAAGGATGGTGATCGTCTCCAAAAATATCGCCTAATGACAACATAAAATCGGGGTTATCGGCCTGTTGATTTTTTAATGTTACTTTATACATATTGTCAACACCTTTTTTATCGTAGAGGTGCTCGTCAGCTTCGAGAGTAAACTTAAACGTACTTCCCACAGCACGCTGTGTACGGAAGGAATATTCTTGAGTTGCAACAAACGAACCTGATGTGCCGGCAGGACGGTGTTGGATTCGGTAATAGTATTTTGTATCTCCAATTAAATTATGCAAATCGACATGATTGGGAATGTTGGCAATGTTTGTAATCGTATTGGTATTGGTTACGTAAACACCAACTTGTGTACCATACTGAATATAAAAATCGGTATTCTGATTGAACATGGTACTTACGGTGATTGAAGTATCCGTAGGCCGGCCTAAGACGATATTATAGGTTTGCGAACGAAGTGGATTACCGCTTACCACAATGAAAAGGATTGCAATGATTATGGCTGTACTAAAAGTTAATTTCCGACTTTGTTTTGTACAAAGCTTCTGCATAGGCTTTTTGGGTTTTAGTTTTTTCTTATCAGACGACCAACAAACAATAAAGTTTAGTTGATATGCTGTTCTTTTTTTATGTTTTTACTGGCCTTTTTCGATTTTAGACGACATTAAATTGCTTTTCTGGCATATCGTAAGCTCATTTCTTCTTTGGTTGATTATCGGGCCTGAAATAGTCTCTTATTTCCAATACCAGTTTCTCAAACTTCTCTAATTGTGGAGCAGTACATATGGCTTTTAGTCGTTTTGCTTGCTCGTACCTCATCATTTCCATCGTGTATCCGTTGTTTGCGATAGCTCTGGACAGATGATTGATTAAGTCTGTGTTGGTGGTTTTGTTAAACATTTCAACGTTCATCGAGTCTTTTTCGGCCCGAATGATGGTTGCCAAATGATTTTCTTTTTCGAAGTATTCGTTACGCAGGGCTTTAATTCTTTCCATTTGCTCATCCGAAAATTCCAACTCTTTTTGTAGTATTGAAGTCATATCGCGAAAGTCGTTTTGATGAGGAAACAACTTTGGTTCTGCCTGAAATTTGTAATCGTTCCAAACAAAAACACCAATCGATACGAGGTTGAGCACTACCAATACGATGACGATGCGAACCAATACCTTTTTTTGTAGAAAAATGTCCATCGCCTAGTTATTTATTTCGGTTGGATTAATCAAAAATTCTTTACATACCAGTTGTAGTCCTTTGCTACGCGATACTGCCATAGGTGCGCTTTGGATTGAATGCGCGAAAATCAAAGCGATATTTGCCATAACGAGTAAGATGACGATGGTATAATACGATTTCGTATAAATGGATACATTCGGCTTGGGGTCGATGTTGTTCAGTTTGTTCAGCAACTGTTGGTTCAATGAAGATGATGGTTGAATGCATTCCTGAGAAGCATAGTTATCAATCATTTCTGAAATGTAATTATTATACTCTGTTTCTTTCATTGTTACTTATTTTGAAGATTATTTTTTTCATTTCTGGCATTTGCCCCCTATTTAATTTTTAAAATTTCGGTTAACTTGTGTCGCAATTTCTTTTTAGCCCGATACACTAGCGACTCTACAGCAATGGTGGTGGTATTCATAATCTCGGCTATTTCGGGGTTGGAGTAACCTTCAATTTTGCTTAGGGTAAATGCCACCCGTTGATTGTCTGGCAAGGTATTTAATGCTTTATTTAGTTCATTGTTTTTTTCTTTTTCGTTGATTGTCTTGTCGGGCATGGTGCCACCACCCAATAGGTGTATCACTTCTTCGAGGTGTACTAATTTTCCTATGGCAGAGATTCGCTTTTTACGATTCCGCTTTTTAAGTTCATCGAGCGACTTGGTAACTGCTATACGATATATCCAAGTAGATAATTTTGATTTGCCTTTAAACGAATGAATGGATTTAAATACTTCTATAAACGTTTCTTGATATACATCTTCAGCGTCTTCTTTGTTCAACAAAAACTTATAACAGGTATTGAGTACTCGATTGCCATAGAGAAGTAATAATTGATTAAAGGCCTCTTTGTCTGCTCGTTTCAATTTTTCAACTAGTTGGTGTTCATCCATAAATTATTGAATGAATTACTAATTGGGGAATACACCGTAAGCAATAATAAATTTTCATTTTTTAATAGACCGGCAATAATATTAAAAGTTTAATAACTAACAATATTAAATTTGGAGGTTAGCGAATTGCTATCTATTAGCCTCTCCTATCTCCTTTACACCCTCACTCCCATCACCAATATATCATCTATCTGCTCCACTTCCTTACGGTATTCGTTGATAAATTTATCTAAGGCTATCCCTTGGTCGGGTAGGGTTTGGTTTTGAAGTGATAGCACTACTTCCTTAAAGCGTTTTTTGGTGAGTTTCTTTTCTCCGTTATCGCCTCCAAATTGGTCTGCAAAACCGTCAGTGAATAGGTAGATAGTATCGCCTTTGTTTACCGTGAAACGATGGTTGGTAAATGGTTTGCTGTCTTCATTCATGCCGATGGGTTGTTTGTCGGCTTTTGTTTCCATGAGTTCTCCATTTTGTAACAACCAAAGCGGATTATTAGCACCTGCCCATTGCAATTCCATGGTTTCGAGGTTGAGGCTACACAACGAAATATCCATTCCATCTTTTATGCTTTCTTCGCTTTTGCTAAAGTTTTCAATTACTATTTCGGCTGTTTTATCTAGTATTTCCGAAGGTTGGGTGAGTTTAAATTCGCGCACTACTCTGTTCAGTGCATTGTGACATACTACCGAAACCATTGCTCCAGGTACTCCATGACCAGTGCAATCGCAGGCAGCGAACAAAATAATTTGACAATTTGACAATGTGCCAATTTGTTGATGACGATTATTTCCATTTTTTTCATTGTCTAATTGGCTAATTGGCACATTGTCTAATTGAAGCGTTTCCATCCAATAAAAATCGCCTGCTACTATGTCTTTGGGCTTGTAAAGTATGAATGAGTTTTCGAGGTATTGTTTTACTAGTTTTTGTGGAGGTAGTATGGCTGTTTGTATACGCAGAGCATATTCTATGCTATCGAGTATTTCGCGTTGTTTTTCTTCTACTATTGTTTTTTGCTCTACAATTATTTTGTTTTGTTTGTTGCGAATACGAAGCGACCTAAACACAAAGCCGGCAAACACCAATACCAGCAACAACCCTATTCCTATAAAAAGAATAATGAGTTTTTGTTTTTTGCTTTCTGCTTTTGCTATTGCATCCTTTTTCTCTTGTTCGGCTTTATCAGCTTCTTTTTGTTTGTCGTAATCACTTTGAAATTTATCTTTTATAGCAGCTTTCTTTATGTCTTCGCTAGTTGATTTTTCTTTTAGTGTAATGTATTTCTTGTAATGTTCATAGGCTCCACTAGTATTTCCTGTAGCAGAATCGATTCTCGATCTTAATAGTTCAAGGTCTTGGTCTTCCTTATGTTTAAGGCTGTCACTATAAAGTTTTGCTTTCGTATAATTTTTTTGATTATAATAATCTTTAGCTAAACAAATGTACGACCAACCGATACTATTTTTCAGTTTCTTTGCTATTGCCAAAGCTTCCAAATGAAATTGTATTGCCTTGTTGTAATCTTTTTGCATGGAATAGATATTACCCATATTGCCAAGTGTACCGCGAACCCACGAATAATCCCCTAATTCTTTAGACAGCGATAAACACTTTTCATGAAATAATAACGCATTGGTGAAGTCATTGTTTTTTTGATACATAAGTCCAATGCAATTATAAGTTACACGCCAACCCTCCTTGTTGTTATTTAATTTATACAATGTTAGTCCTTTGTTAAAATAATCCATTGAGGTTTTTACATCATGCATTTCTCCATATATATTACCTGTCATAACTAGGGAATATGCTAGCAAGTTAGTGTCTTTTAACGTGTACAATATGTCCAATGCTTTTTTGTTATTTTCAAGACCTGCGTTTGTTTGCCCTTGACTTAGATACAAATTAGCAGTTTGTAACAAACAACTTGCAATTCCTTTTTTGTAATTCATTTCTTTCGAAATATCCATCCCTTTTTGAGCATATTCAATGGCTTTATGATAATTGCCAATACTTTTATAGTAATTACTAAAAACCCGAATAGAAGCAACAATAGCTTCTGTGTCTTTAGCTTCCTGATAAATCAATAATCGTTTTTGTTGAACATCAAGGAATTTTGCAGTATCTCCCTTATCATCATAATAGAGTCTTAAAACTTCGTAGGCATCAGCTTTTTGCTCTAGACGTTTCTTTTTTTCTGCATCTGTTTTTGCTAAAGTTATAAGTTTATCAAGTATTTTTATTGCAGGTTCGCCATACTTCAAGTTGTCCTTAACATCACATTCATTACATAGAGCTTTATATATCCTCAACCTAGTGGTATCCTGCTTCGCTTTGCCAAGTTCCACTTTGAGTGAATCCATCTTTTTGGTTTGAGCACTCGATTGTTTCGCAATACAAATAAGTACGATAAGTGTAAGTGTTATTAGTTTCTTCATTTTGTGTTTATTTAAATTTTATACCCTCACTCCCATCACGAGTATATCATCTATCTGCTCCACTTCCTTGCGGTATTCGTTGATAAATTTATCTAAGGCTATCCCTTGTTCTTGCAAGGTTTGGTTTTGAAGCGATAACACTACTTCCTTAAATCGTTTTTTGGTGAGTTTTTTTTCTCCGTTATCGCCTCCAAATTGGTCGGCAAAACCGTCAGTGAATAGGTAGATGGTATCGCCTTTGTTTACCGTGAATCGATGGTTGGTAAATGGTTTGCTATCTTCATTCATGCCGATGGGTTGTTTGTCGGCTTTAATCTCTTCTAGTTGTTGATTGTTGCGTACTATCCATAATGGATTGTTTGCACCGGCCCATAGCAATTCCATGGTTTCGAGGTTGAGGCTTGCCAACGAAATATCCATTCCATCTTTTATGCTTTCTTCGCTCTTCGAGAAATTTTCAATTACTATTTCGGCTGTTTTATCAAGTATGGCGGCTGGTTGTGTTAAACCAAATTCTCTTACTGCTCTGTTCAGGGCATTGTGACAAACTACCGAAACCATTGCTCCAGGAACTCCATGACCAGTACAATCGCAGGCGGCAAACAAAATAATTTGACAATTTGACAATGTGCCAATTTGTTGATGACGATTATTTCCATTTTTTTCATTGTCAAATTGGCTAATTGGCACATTGTCTAATTGAACCGTTTCCATCCAATAAAAATCGCCTGCTACTATGTCTTTGGGCTTGTAGAGTATGAATGAGTTTTCGAGGTATTGTTTTACTAATTTTTGTGGAGGTAATATGGCAGTCTGTATACGCAAAGCATACTCGATGCTATCGAGTATTTCGCGTTGCTTTTCTTCTACCATTTCTTTTTGACGTTGTGTTTCTTTTTCTTTTAGAACAATAATTTTGTTTTGTTTGTTTCGAATGCGAAGCGAACGAAACACAAAGCCTGCAAACACTAATACAAGCAATAAACCTAAACTT
>Ga0194047_10000204_pt1 | contig 40276 bp, 37 predicted proteins | sample JunL225m_MetaG_2_FD_160070 | JGI IMG/M metagenome (GOLD analysis project Ga0194047, IMG submission 160070) | Anoxic zone freshwater microbial communities from boreal shield lake in IISD Experimental Lakes Area, Ontario, Canada - Jun2016-L221-5m | ecosystem: Environmental > Aquatic > Freshwater... | reverse complement strand
GTATTTAGCCTTACCAGATGGTGCTGGTGGATTCCCACAAGGCGTCTCCGACCTCGCGGTACTCAGGATACTACTATGTAACATTTTCAATTCGTGTACGGGATTATCACCCTCTATGATTCAACTTTCCAGAAGATTCCACTTTAAAAATATAGTCAATATTGTAGTCCTACAACCCCACAAATGCCTTAACATTTATGGTTTGGGCTAATCCCCTTTCGCTCGCCACTACTTAGGGAATCACTAAATTGTTTTCTTTTCCTCCGGGTACTTAGATGTTTCAGTTCTCCGGGTTAGCATCCTTTCGGATAATAGTTCTTCAAACTATTGGGTTGCCCCATTCGGAAATCTACGGGTAAGGATATTTGCTCCAAACCGTAGCTTATCGCAGCTTATCACGTCCTTCATCGCCTTTGAGAGCCAAGGCATTCGCCATACGCCCTTAATTACTTTCTTATTAATTAATGCTTGTATTCTTTTGATAATTAATTAAATTATCTTTTGTATTTTCTTTCAATATGTCAAAGAACTTTACCCTAATTAAAGGTTTTGTGGAGAATAACGGATTCGAACCGATGACCCCCTGCGTGCAAGGCAGGTGCTCTAGCCAGCTGAGCTAATTCCCCAATACGAATTTTTAGTGTAGTCCCGAGCAGATTTGAACTGCTGACCCCTACATTATCAGTGTAGTGCTCTAACCAACTGAGCTACGGGACTATTTTGATTTCGGATTTCGGATTTTCGGATTTCGGATTAATTCATCTTGAAACCGAAAGTCTTATTTCGTCAATCCCTTAGCTTTATTAGTTATACCACTTCTGAAGCTCGTTTTGGGTAAGTTTAAAATAATTGAGAAGATAGAAATAATGAGTACCGTGACTTCCGATAAAAAGGAATGAAACATAGTCACTCTAAAAAGGAGGTATTCCAGCCGCACCTTCCGGTACGGCTACCTTGTTACGACTTAACACCAGTTACTGGTTTTACCCTAGGCGACTCCTTGCGGTTATCGACTTTAGATACTCCCAACTTCCATTGTTTGACGGGCGGTGTGTACAAGGCCCGGGAACGTATTCACCGAAACATTGCTGATTTTCGATTACTAGCGAATCCAGCTTCATGAAGTCGAATTGCAGACTTCAATCCGAACTGGGACAAGCTTTAGAGATTAGCATCATGTCACCATGTAGCAACCCTTTGTACTTGCCATTGTAGTACGTGTGTAGCCCTGGACGTAAGGGCCGTGCTGACTTGACGTCATCCCCACCTTCCTCACCGCTTGCGCGGGCAGTTTCACTAGAGTTCCCACCATTACGTGCTGGCAACTAATGATAGGGGTTGCGCTCGTTGCGGGACTTAACCCAACACCTCACGGCACGAGCTGACGACAGCCATGCAGCACCTAGTTTCGTGTCCTTGCGGAAAAGTTCCTTTCAGAACCGGTCACTAACTTTCAAGCCCAGGTAAGGTTCCTCGCGTATCATCGAATTAAACCACATACTCCTCCGCTTGTGCGGGCCCCCGTCAATTCCTTTGAGTTTCACTCTTGCGAGCGTACTCCCCAGGTGGATTACTTATTGCTTTCGCTTAGAGGCGTACAGTATATCGCACACTTCGAGTAATCATAGTTTACAGCGTGGACTACCAGGGTATCTAATCCTGTTTGATACCCACGCTTTCGTGCCTCAGCGTCAGTTACAGTTTTGTGAGCTGCCTTCGCAATCGGTGTTCTGTGTCATATCTAAGCATTTCACCGCTACATGACACATTCCGCCCACATCAAATGTACTCAAGATTAACAGTATCAATGGCAGTTCTGTTGTTAAGCAACAGGCTTTCACCACTGACTTATTATTCCGCCTACGCACCCTTTAAACCCAATGAATCCGGATAACGCTTGGATCCTCCGTATTACCGCGGCTGCTGGCACGGAGTTAGCCGATCCTTATTCTTACAGTACAATCAGCCCTCTACACGTAGAGGGGTTTTTTCCCGTATAAAAGCAGTTTACAACCCATAGGGCCGTCATCCTGCACGCGGCATGGCTGGATCAGTCTTTCGACCATTGTCCAATATTCCTTACTGCTGCCTCCCGTAGGAGTCTGGTCCCTGTCTCAGTACCAGTGTGGGGGTTAATCCTCTCAGATCCCCTAGACATCGTAGCCTTGGTGAGCCGTTACCTCACCAACTAGCTAATGTCACGCATGCTCATCTTCAACCACCGTAGTTTTAATAATAAAGTGATGCCACTCTATTATATTATGGTGTGTTAATCCGAATTTCTTCGGGCTATTCACCAGTTGAAGGTAGATTGCATACGCGTTACGCACCCGTGCGCCACTCGTCATCAAGTATTGCTACTCATGTTACCGTTCGACTTGCATGTATTAGGCCTGCCGCTAGCGTTCATCCTGAGCCAGGATCAAACTCTTCATTGTAATTGTAGAATTTGATTTTCTTGCTCTATTTCAAAAAAGAAAATTAATTATTTATTTGTTTTGGATTTTGTTTCTCAATATATAATAAGAACATTATTATATAAGGGATACTTATTATTTCTATTAGCTTCTCAATATTTTCAAAGAACTTATTTATATTTTGTTTCTACTTTCGGTAGAATAGTTTTGCTTTCGCAGAACCAATAAATTTCAGTTTTAAAGAACTCCCTTTTTGTTTGGGGGGACAAAAGTACTAATACTTTTTGACCCTGCAAGTTTTTTTTATTATTTTTAAAATATTTTTTAATTATTCTAAATCTATTTACTTGCTGCCTTTATTAGAACGATACTCTTTTTTTTGTTTGGGGCGACAAAAGTACTAATACTTTTTGACCCTGCAAGTTTTTTTTATTTTATTTTTAAAATACTTTGATTTCCTTTAAAAACCTGTGTCTTGCAATCTTTTTTAAGAACTATTCCCTTTGTTTGGGGCGACAAAAGTAGTAAAGATTTTGATACTGCAACTATATATTTTGCAATTTCCTTAAAATAATTCGCAAACTTTTGTTAATTGTTTCTTAAAGCCTTGTTAACATTGATGTTTCAAGGCACAAGAATTTTGCAATTATTTTTACATTTATAGAAACAAGCACAGCTTGTTTCTATTTTCGGTATTTTAGGGCTGGCTTTACTCTTTTATATTGGGTCTCTCCTACTCTATTATTACTTTCTTATTTGTTGTATTCTTATTGTCATCAGTTATTTGTACGATGTATACTCCCTTTGCATAACCTCTCATATCAATGGTTGTGTGGGTGGTGTTGTGTATTGTTTGTTCTAGGTTTTTGATTTCGCGACCTGTAACATCTATTACTTTAATATTAGTATTAAGCTGTTCCTTATTAAAGGTAATGGTGGTTTCGGAGGTGAAAGGATTGGGCGATATGGTTATTCCATTGCTTTCCTCTGTATTACTCGTAACATTCAAACATAAGTCAACGGTGATGGGTACCGAATCGGACACTGTACAAGCCCCACTTATATATGTATACGTTATATAATAAGTGCCTACACCTGCGACATAGGGGTAGAATATATTTGAGTTTTCGCCAGTACCACTATAAGTACCTCCTGGAGGGTTTCCGTTGGTTAGCGGAAAAGGAAGAAGATTTTCACAAACAGTGCCAAGGGGCGAAAGAGTAACAACTGGCCTTGCCGAGCCATAGACGTTTATTGATTGTGGGGTGCTTGAACCACAACCGTTGTTTGCTATTACTGTAATAACTCCACCAAGTGAATCAGCGGTGGCGGTGATAAGACATGAATCGGAAGAACCTGACCAAGTAGGCGGTAATGACCAAGTATAACTTGTTGCAGTACTGTCATTAGTTACTCCATAGGCTGTTGATGAGCCATCGCAAACATGCGTAATCCCTAATATAGAAGTTGGTTGGTTGGGTGCTGCAGGACTAACTATTACTGTAGATACTGTACTACCTACACATCCATTAATATCGGTGCCAGTGACCGTGTAGGAAGTATTTGCATTTGGACTTATCACCGCGGAGTCTGTTCCTATTGGTGTTGCGCCTGCCGACCAAATATAATTATTTGCTCCGCTAGCCACTAATGTTGCTGTTTGTCCTGTACATATTATAGGCGAAGTTAGTGTAACTTGAGGTACTGGATAAACTGTTACGTAATAATAATATGGTTGACCAGTGCAACCTCCCAGTGTAGGATAGACAACAAAAGTAACCACCCCGCTTGTTGTTCCTGTATTTACTAAGGAAAACCATCTGATACTTCCCCCCACAAGAATTGGGGTGACGGTAATAAAAGATGGTGAAGTATTTGAGTAATAATACCCAGGATTAGGACAAGGTTGAATAACCCCAACAACTGCGTAAATTGAATCTCCTGAACATATGTATTGATGTTGTATAGGTTGACCTGTGATAGTGGGTATAGGTTGATAATATGCATTAGTAACACTAGGTGCAGATGTACAACCATTTATTGTTGTAGTAACTGAATAAGTAACCAATCCACCACAGCTATTACTTATATAATCAATACTGTTTTGAGAAGTTGAGGAGAACCCATTATTACCTGACCAACTATATGTAGCTCCTGCAACAGAACCCGAATATAACGAGATGGGATTTCCACATACACTATTTGAACTTGATGCCCCAGGACCAGGAATAGTAGGACACCCAACTGTAATAACAGCATTTCCACTTGTTGCCTGATTTCCTCCTCCACTACCTATGCCTGTATGGCAATTAGTTACTACCACATGATAGTTCCAGCCATTCATACCGTACACAACAGGATTAGCATTAAAAGAATAAATAGAAGTTGAGCCAAGTGTATCGGTAGTTGTTTTTACAAGTGTACTTCCGTTTTTGTACCATTTATAAGTAAAGGGTGGTGTGCCGGTTACGGTTACTGAAAAAGAAATAGTAGCAACATTACCTGCTGTGAATGTTTGTGATAATGGCTGCACTGTTATTGAAACTGGAATACAAAGTAAATGTACTGTATTGCTTGTAACTGTATTCGCGCCAGCGCAATTAGTAATTATACAATAATAGGTATTGTTGCTATCAGCCATGGTAAGCGATGGTGTACTATATGTATTAGTTGCCAAAGAACTATTAATAGTACTATCCGTTAATACTCCATTTACATACCAATAATAATTATATGGTGCGGTACCATTTACATCAACTGTAAAATGGGCATGTCCTAGAATAGAATCGTTTTGGTTTTGGGGCTGGGTAGTTATGGAAACTGGCGTGCAGGTTGCAAACGCAACATGTTGAAATAAATTAAGAAGGAAAACAAGTAGCAATTTTTTCATTTTTCAAGATTTAGATATTCCGTTTAAGTTAAAATTGCTTGTTGTAGGGTGATGTTTGGGGTAAAGTTTCACAAGGTAAGCAATTACCTTGTGAAACTACTGTGTTTACCCATTATAAGCTACTGTAACGATGTCTGACAGTTTACCAATCGGTTTGTTTTGATACACTCCTTGCACTTGCAAATCGACACTTTCGGCTTGACCTGCTGTGGCTAGTGTTCGTAAATACTCGTATTTAGCTCCTTTGAAAGAAGTAATAAGCACGAATGGTTTGCCTGATATGGCTGCTGATAGGTTATGCACATTAATAATGGTACTATCGGTAGATATATGGATGACGCCTGCTCCTACTTTTGCACTTAATTTTGGTTTGTAGGTATCGGTATCAAAGGTTTGAATAGGGCCTAAAATGGTCATTTCGTCACCTATTGCATCGGTATATTTAGGGTGTTTCATCCAAACAGATCTGCGGTTTTCAATAAAATGCCAAATACCAGCCATAGGAGCAGCAGGAGCAGTTCCTAGGTCGGGCAAGGCCGGAAAATCGTTCATCGTTTGTAACATGTTTCCGAATAGCAATTGATCGTCATACTCGGTCAATCCTTTGCTCCACGAGTTTACCTCACTGCGAGCATCATTAATGTACTTGTTCATTTTATCTGCCAACTGAATGCGTTGAATATCGGCAGGTGCTATATCGAGTAGTGTTTTATATTTGTCCGCTTTCGAAGCTATAGTGCTCAACTGGATGGCGGCATCGGCTAATGGCCTTTTCTTCCAGTCTCCTCTTGTTTGAATTATCATGATAAAATCTGTTTTGTAAATAATGTTTTTAAAAATTAGTTGAAGTTTTTAGAGTTCTACGCTCCGGCAGAATGGTTCTGGGGAGCCGTAAAATGAAAATGTTGGGCCGCATTTAAATAAATTTGTCCCGTAGAATTAAAAAAAACTTCGGAAAACCGTCCAGCGGCCCGCCCGAACCATTCGTTGGAGCCAATTTATTGTTCGGCCGGCCGGCCGAAGAGTTTGTTGGAAGAATATATCGTTCGTTGGCCCAGTAGAATAGATTTGCGGCCCGGTAGAACTCTTCAGCGACCCAAACGAATAGAAAGTTGGCCCTGTAGAATAGAAAGTTGGAAGGATCGAACAGTTTGTTGGCGCCAACGAAGAGGAAAATGGCTCGGGAAACCATAAATCTGCCACAGCTTGTTTACTCATTTGGATGAATTTATCGCATCCCAATTGCAACTTGTTCAAGCCATTTCTTGCTTTATTAGTAAGGATTTCGAAGGTATTGAAAATTGATATGATGTTTTTGAAATACATGGCAATTTTGTTGACGCTTCAAAATTAGTAAAATATTTTGAATACGCAATTATTATATCGGGCTAATATTTGCGTTGAGCGAAAACGAAAAAATTGATGAAGCGAGGAAAATGGCTTGAATGATGCTGTCAGCCCCTTCAATCAATCTGCCGAATGAGCATACCCGGATAGAAATTGCCCGAGCCCCTGAACGTGGTGTATTGGTTGAGCAAAGAAGCATTTTGCACCTCGCCCACTTCGAAACGGTTGTCCCAAATATCTCTATCCACTTTTATCACTCCTTTTCTTACGTAGTTAATCTTTCCAGCCTCGTCTTGTGTGGCTTCTAGCACTTCGAAACGGTCGCCCGGCTGCAATCCTTCTTTCAAGCCTATTTTGGCGGTTGGCGGGTTTACTGAGTACAAAGGTGTTTTGGTTCTAAACTGTTCGAACTTGCGCTGAAGCTTGGCAATGCCCGCATCCACCGCTTTCACGGTGGCTCGTGTGATTAGCTCTTCTTCTGTTTTATTGGTAAACGCATTCGATTGCAAATCGGCAAAAGCCGACTCGTGACCAATGTATTTGAGCGAAAATATATTTGAATTTTCGAAAGCCGCTTTCTTTGCTGGGCTAAACGAGGCATCATCCATCCAATATTCTTTGTAAAACTCAGCTGCCACTTCCTCGTTCCATACCAATCGATAAAGATAAGAAGTGTTTTTAATCACATATCCTTTGCCAGCCACAGTCAACCCAGCCGAAGCCACAGTGGTAGCAGACGACAAATCGGGCCCTCCTGCAAGCGAACTCGCCATGCTAAGCAATGCTAGGCCAGTTTTAGCCTTGTTGGCTACTTCTTCCTTGTTGGTATATCTAAAATCGTTGATAACCACAAATGTATTTCCAATCAATTCTTCACCCGCATCCGACAGCATGGCATTGCCTCTGGCCGATAGGGCTGCTATTTTAAGGTCGGTAACGGTGGCATTGTAGTTTCCGCGCTGGGCTATCACATCCATATTGAAGGTTCCTTTTTCGCTTCTGTTGAACCACTTTGCTACCAACGATTTTGCAATGGCATTGGTGTTGAGGTACATGTCGATGGTATATTGTTCGTTGGCACGCGAAGCAAGAGGGATAACCTTTTCGGAAAGATCATGGTCGTTGAACTTTTCGGGCAAAGGTGCTTCAATAAAGGTTTTTGATATTACATTGGCATACTGCCTACCATTGTCTTGCACCATCATGGTGTACAGCGAACTTCGTTTGTACTTGATGCTGGCAGTCGAATTTTCTTCCGAATTTTTAATTTTGGTATCTTGGCTTTTCGGGCGAATGATGGTACCCGATGGTCCCGATGCATTGCCATTGTTACCGCCTGAAGCGTACGAATTGGAGGATGCATTACTTTTGGTTGGTTTAGCAGCGAGCGAGGTAGTGTTGGCTACTTCCCTACTTCCGGTACTTGCGGTAGTTTCTTGTTTAGGTGTAGGTAGTTTTTTGTTGATAGCAATGATTTGATTTTTGGCATATCGTTCGTCAGGTTTCACCTTGCTTGCTTCTTCGTAATTTTGTTTAGCAGTAGCGTAATCCTCTGCCAATACAGCATCTTCTGCTTTAGTAATGTATTCGTTGTACTTTTTTTCGGTCGATGCTACCGATTTTTTCTGTGCTCGGTTCACCGTCAAATCGCACATGGATACTAGATTGAAACTCATGGAGAGGATTTCGGTGCTATCAGTAAAATCTTCGAAGAAAAAATTACTCGAAAACGAATTATCAGCCACCTCGCCTGCTTGAATCTTGAAATAGCCCTTTCCGCAATATTCAGAACAAGTACCTCCTGACGATAATACATTGTTTTGGAAAACAAGCTCGCTATCACTAAGTACATAAGTGGCTTTAAACGACAAGCAAACATCATGATTGCACATGTTCTCCACTATCCATTTCACATGAGCCTTGCCTGCATCCACATAGTATCCATAGTTTATCCCCACTTTCAAATCGCCTGATCTAAAAATATTGATGTACTCGTTTGTACCTATATTGTCGACATGCGATATTCCGCCACATTCCTGCGAAGTGCGCAATAATGGATGCGGTATATCAATGACCTGAGCCACGGAGAATGAGTAATAAAAACAAAGAAGAGATAAAAGGAGTAGCGGTTTTCTCATAGCTGTTTCATTGGTTTAATTCATGGTTGATGTTTCGATTCAATTTCAAAAAAAATCAAAACTATTTCTCGACAAAAATAAATTAATCTCATACATAAACCAATTTATTTGAATAAAATTTCAGAACAAAAAAAGAGGGACAACTTTCGTTGTCCCTCCATTTTTAGTATTCATATATCAACTCAGTCATTCATAACATGGATATCACAATGCAGCAATAAAAATAACAATGTAAAGATTAAACATCTTATTTCATTTTTAATTGTGCGTAATAAGGGTGTTCAGGGTTAACAACGAGTTCCTGCCTTAACGGAAGAATAATTACATCCATTTCTTCCATGGGTATTACTCCTAGTAAAGGCTCAGCATCGCCTGGTAATACAAATGCATTACAAACGGCTGTTCGGTTTTTGAATTTTATTTCTATCGGCCCTACGGTATCATATTCCATTATTCTACCATCAGCCATTACAGCTTTTCGTCTTTCTTTAAAAGGAAAATTCATTTGTTCCTGAATACTTTCGTTAATAGCCATCATATATGCACCGCTATCCACAAGCATTTTAACATTTATCCGTTTTATTTCATCCTCGCCAATAATATGTTTTCGAGCCAATGCAACATCATCTGCATTTATTAATTCTATGTCAGCGTACACTGTTCCCATAATTATTAATGTTTATTTTATTTGTGCTGTAAAATTAGCAAATATTATAGTGTAAGGGTTTTATTTTATTTTGCTTTTAGCAGGATCTTGTCGAGTATCAAAAATATTTAGAATGAAAACTTTTTGTATTTCTACTTTATAAACAACTTTATAATGCCTAATTATTATTCGCCTGTAATCGGGTTTATCTCATCTATTTGATATTGCTTAACAAAACGAAGTGTACCAACTTTTTGTAGAATATCTTTTCTTATTCGCTCGGCACTTTTTGGGGATAAATCAAAATAATAATCAAAAATGCTTTCTAGACTCTTTGCCGCATCTGAGCTCCAAAGAATGGCTATTTCTTGGTTTTCCACTTTGCCGATTTTTTTTCAAGCTCTTCGTGAGCAATAAAATTACCTGCTTTAATTTGTTTATCGGCAGCCAACAGATTTTTATTATATTGTTCTTTGGTTAACGGTTTTCCATCAATAGTGAAGGCTACAATCACCTCTTTTTCTAAAATTTGATTGATTTTTTTTAATACAAGTTCATTATTAACCGACAAAAGTTTTTGAACTAAATCTAATTTTACGGATTGAATATTCATTTGAGTTTATTTAGGATAGCGAAGGTAGTGAATATTTTATTACCAGAAAGCGTTTAACAAAAAAAGAGGGACAACTTTCGTTGTCCCTCTTTCTATTTTATTATTCGCTAATTAAGCCTTTGGCGCAGCCTCTGGTTTTGGAATTAACGATTTGCGAGATAATTTGAACTTACCAGTTTTAGCATCTATTCCTATCAATTGTACTTGAACCTTGTCTCCTTCTTTCATCACACCATCCATAGTTTCGAGGCGAGCATGTTGAATTTCGGAAATATGAAGCAAGCCATCTTTACCTGGCATAAACTCAACAAAAGCACCGAAAGCCATGATGGATTTTACTTTACCATCATATATTTCTCCCACTTCTGGTTGAGCTACTATTCCTTTTATTTTAAATAATACCGCATTGATAGCATCAGCATTTGAAGCTACAATGTCTATGTGTCCCATTCCATCTTTCTCTTCAATCACAATTACAGCGCCAGTTTCGCGTTGCATTTCTTGAATAATTTTTCCACCAGGTCCTATTACAGCACCAATGAATTCTTTCGGAATGGTCATTTTAACAATACGTGGAGCGTGTGGTTTATAATCAGGACGTGTTTCGGTAATGGTTTTTGCCATCTCCCCTAATATATGTAAACGACCTGCTTTAGCTTGTTCCAAGGCTTCAGCCATCACCTCGTAAGGCAATCCATCCACTTTCAAATCCATTTGACAAGCAGTGATACCATCTTTTGTTCCAGTTACTTTAAAGTCCATATCGCCAAGATGATCTTCGTCTCCTAAGATATCCGAAAGGATTGCATAGTTACCTTTTGCATCTGTAATCATTCCCATTGCAATTCCAGATACAGGCTTATTTATTTTAACCCCTGCATCCATCAATGCCAATGTACCAGCACAAACCGTTGCCATTGATGACGAACCGTTTGATTCCAATATATCAGAAACCACACGAACTGTATATGGGTTTTCTGGAGAAATAACTTGTTTCAAAGCACGTTCAGCCAGATTACCATGTCCAATTTCGCGTCTTCCTGGACCACGATTTGGCTTCACTTCGCCTGTAGAAAATGCGGGGAAGTTGTAGTGCAACATGAAATTATTTTGTCCTTGATACAATGCTCTATCAATCGATTGTAAGTCAAGTTTAGTTCCTAAAGTAACAGAAGTAAGCGATTGGGTTTCTCCTCTTGTAAATATAGAAGAACCATGTGCCGAAGGCAGATAACCAATCTCACTCCAAATAGGGCGAATTTGGTTGGTTTTACGTCCATCCAAACGGAATTTGGTATCCAATACAAATTTACGAACTGCTTCGTATTCCACTTCGTGGTAATATTTTTTTGCTAGTCCTTCAAATCCTTTTGCTTTTTCCTCTTCGGTAAGGGTTTCCAAAAACTCAGTAACTACAGCTTTAAACGCAGCAGCTCTTTCTTTTTTATTCGGATTCTGAGTGTTTGCAACAGCGTAGGCTTTATCGTAAGTAGCCTTAAATACGCGATCTCTTAATTCATCATCATTTGTTTCGTGACAATATTCACGTTTTACAATTGCTCCTTTAACTGCTTCAACTTTCGCTTTAAATTCGTTGATAGCTATAATTTGAGCACGAATGGCTTCGTGAGCAAATTTAATTGCTTCCAACATTTCGGCTTCCGAAATTTCTTTCATTTCACCTTCCACCATCATGATATCTTTTGCATTTGCTGCAACAATAATATCGAGTGTAGATTTTTCCATTTCATCAACACTTGGGTTGATAATCAATTTACCATCCAATTTGCTTACTCTTACTTCTGATACTGGACCATTGAAAGGAATATCTGAAATAGTAATAGCTGCTGAAATAGCCAAACATGCTAATGCATCTGGCATTGTATTTGTGTCTCCTGATATTAATGAAATTAATACTTGTGTGTCCGCATGATAGTCTTCAGGAAATAACGGACGCAATGCGCGGTCAACCAAACGACTTATTAATATTTCATAATCTGATAAACGAGCTTCTCTCTTGAAAAATCCTCCAGGGAAACGCCCTGCCGATGCAAATTTCTCTTGATAATCTACTGATAATGGTAAAAAGTCGGTTCCTTCTTTTGCATCTTTGTTCGATACAACTGTTGCAAGCAACATGGTATCTCCCATTTTCACTACTACCGAACCATCAGCTTGTTTTGCTAACTTTCCTGTTTCTAGTGTGATTTCGCGGCCATCCGCTAATGTAAACGTGTGTGTAATTCCAATTTGTGACATCTTTTCTTTTTTTTAATTTATTGTTTTCTATTATTCATCTTGTAATTATAATAACTAAAAAGGCATTCAGCTATTAGCAGAATGCCCCTTTTGATAAGCTATTCGATCATTGACTTATTTTCTTAAGTCGAGTGTTTTAACTATTGCACGGTATCTTGCAATATCGTTTTTCTTTAGATAATCTAACAATCTTCTTCTTTTTGAAACTAAATTGATCAAGGCTTTTTGAGTACCAAAATCTTTTTTGTTTGTTTGCAAGTGAGCAGTTAAGTGAGTTATGCGGTGAGAAAAAAGAGCTATTTGTCCTTCTGAAGTACCTGTATTGGTCTCTGTTTTACCGTGTTTTTTGAAAATGTCTTTTTTAATTTCTGTTGTTAAATACATTGTATTTCTGTTTTTATTTTATTTTTTCGGACTGCAAAGATAAATATATTTTTGATACAACAATACTTTTTTTTCTGTCTGTATCAATAAAGTCATCAAAACCATTCTTTTCAACTCAATATTTTGAAAAGAAATGGGATATTAATTCTTAAAAATTCGCAGCAACTGCGCTAATTTCGACTTTAATTCCTTTCTATTCACAATTTTGTCGAGGAAACCATGCTCCAATACAAACTCGGAAGTTTGAAACCCTTTTGGCAAATCTTTACCAATGGTTTCTTTTACTACTCTAGGTCCAGCAAATCCAATAAGAGCTCCTGGCTCGGCTATGTTTAAGTCGCCTAACATGGCGTATGATGCCGTAACCCCACCTGTTGTTGGGTCGGTTAGAAATGAAATATAAGGAACTTTAGCTTCAGAAAGTAACGACAATTTGGCTGCTGTTTTTGCCATTTGCATTAGCGAAAAAGCAGCTTCCATCATTCGCGCTCCCCCTGATTTCGAGATAATCATCAGCGGTATTCTATGCTCAATACAATAATCAATTGATCTGGAAATCTTTTCTCCCACTACCGAGCCCATCGATCCTCCAATAAAACTGAAGTCCATGCAAGCAATTACTAAATCCTCACCATCCACCTTGCCATGAGCACTTCTGAGTGCATCCTTAAGCTTTGTCTTTTTTACAGTATCTACTAATCGATCAGTATATTTTTTTGTATCCACAAAATCAAGCGGGTCACCAGCAATAAGATTAGGACTAATTTCAACAAATTCATTATTGTCGAATAGAATAGAGAAATATTCCTTGGAACCAATTTTATCATGATAATCGCAATGTGTACACACATAGCTATTCTGAACGTGTTCGTTAGTATGCGTAATCTTTTTACATGACGGGCATTTGTACCACAATCCTTCTGGAGTTTCTTTCTTTTCCTTAGTAGAAGTGGTAATTCCTTCTTTTATACGTTTAAACCAACTCATATTTATTACGGATTTTTGATTTTGAATAACTGACTACGAAATTCAGAAAGGTCATTTCTGAATAACCATCAGTTGTCCACAACTATTTATGCAATTGTAATTGATTTATCTAAATAAACATCTTGAATTGTGTTCAACAATTCTATGCCTTCTTTCATAGGTTTTTGAAAAGCCTTTCGACCAGATATTAAGCCTTGACCACCAGCACGTTTGTTGATAACCGCTGTAGCTACTGCTTCTGCCAAATCTCCTGCCCCTTTTGATTCTCCTCCAGAATTAATCAACCCTATTCGACCCATATAGCAATTAGCTACTTGATAACGATTAATGTCGATAGGATGTTCGGTTGTTAATTCGGAATATACGTTTGGATGTGTTTTACCAAACTTGATAGCATTGTAACCACCATTTTTATCCGACAATTTTTGCTTGATAATATCTGCTTGAATGGTTACTCCAAGATGATTTGCTTGTGAAGATAAATCCGTAGCTGTATTGTAGTCTATTCCATCTTTTTTGAAAGCTCCGTTTCGTGTATAACACCACAATACTGTTGCCATTCCCAATTCATGTGCACAATCGAAAGCTTTTGCAACTTCTACAATCTGACGAGATGATTCTGGTGAACCAAAATAAATAGTAGCACCAACAGCAACCGCCCCCATATTCCAAGCATTTTCTATTGTTCCAAACATTATTTGATCAAATTTGTCAGGATAGGTCAAAAATTCGTTGTGGTTAATCTTTACGATGAATGGAATTTTGTGTGCATATTTCCTTGAAACAGAAGCAAGGACACCGTAAGTAGATGCTACAGCATTACAACCTCCTTCGATTGCAAGTTTAACTATATTTTCAGAATCAAAATAAATAGGATTTGGAGCGAATGATGCGCCTGCACTGTGTTCCACTCCTTGGTCAACTGGCAATATACTCATATATCCTTTTCCCTTCAAACGACCATGGTTGTATAATTGGTTCAAACTACGCAAAACCTGATTGCTGCGATTTGTGTGAGTAAAAATTCTATCAACAAAATCCTTTCCAGGATGATGAATTTGTTCCCGAGTGATCGTTTTACATTGGTGGTTCAATAGGCTGTCTGCGCTATTGCCAAGAAGTTGAATAATTTTTTCGCTTGCCATTTTTATTGATTCTTTTGTTAATGTTAAGGTTGATACTATCATTGATTTCGTGAGTCTTTTACACTCTTTCAATCAAATCAAATAACTACTTTTTTAATTTGGGAGGGCAAAGCTAAGAATTTTTATGAATACTTGATAAAAGATTGCCCATTTTGAAAAAACCAACAAAATATTAAGGCTAATTTTAGATTATTGAGATGATTGTTTAAAAAGTTCAAAATTACTATCATAACCCTTTAAATACCTTTCAATAAAAAACCTCTTATAATCAAATCAAAAGCCAATCGACATGAAGCAATAGTTTAAATTATCCTATTTTGCCAAAGAGTTTGGATTTGTCGTATTTCTCCAATAGTTGTTTCAATTGTTTTTCATTCTCTGAAATTTTAATCCGAAGCATTGACAAACTCCAATTGGTCTTATATCTTGCAATCACATCCTTTTCTTGTTGAACAAACAACCATTGAATCCAATCGCCAACATGCTGCTTATTCAAACAATCTGAAAGAGGAACAAAAATGAAGGAAATCTCGTTCGCATATTTTTCTAACAATTCGTTCACTTGCACCACATCTGACAAAGAAGAGATGACTACAATGGATGCAGACTTAGTATTCACAAAGTCATTTAGTTCATTATCTTTTTGCCATTTGCTTACAGATAAAGAATACCTAACCTGTTCCTCCTCACCCAATAGTCCATTTTGAATTGTTTGCTGGTCACTCACAAACCGAACTTCGAATCCCTTTTGAGTAAGATTTTTGTATATCGACCAACATGCTGATTTGTAAAAATTAAGAAACGGAACAGAAACTATTTCATTTCCTGCAAATTCAATACTCGAAAAGAATGAAGGATAAAAGTAAATGTGCGAAGCGTATGGGTCCAATACTTCTGGAATACGAACTACTAATTCCTTATTTTTTGCATAGATTTTCCAGACTATTCTGCGAACATCATCATTGTTTTCAAAATTCTTGTAATTAATATGCTCCCCTTCTACCCTTTTTATTTCCTCAATTCGAGTATTGGTCTCTTCCGTTTTTCGAGGCAATACGGCATCCATTTTTATTTCGGAATTTGAAAGTAATGAATGGAAATCACTACTAGTCTGTATAGAAATAGCAAACGAAAAGAACTGAAAAAAATCCTCGAAATAAACAATTGCCTGTTGTACACGGTATTCTTTTATTTCGGGCAAGTCCCAGAAATAAGTGCCTCGAAGAATGAAGTTAAAAAAAGAATTTGAGGTAGTGTTTATTAGATAGAATTTAGATGAGAATTTTATTTTATCATAATTCAATCGCAATTTCACAAAACCAAGAAATGGTTTCAGAATAGGAGAAATGTTTATTTCCAATGCTTGTCCCCCTTGCAGTCTATTATCAGTATTAGGAACAGAAATCTGAAAATTGATTTTCGATTTACGTTTTGAGAATAAAAAATAGATAAGTGGTACAAAACAAGAAATAAATGAAAAGCTAAGCAAGAGTATACCAAAAAAGAGGGAAAAACGCAGCAATAAAGCGAACAAGGCCGAAAAAGCGGAATCAGGAGTACCTTCATGTTTTTGCAACCAATACATACCTATCCAAACTCCAACTGAAAACAATAGAAAATACCATGTAATTGGAATGAAGAAACTGAATAGTTTAATTGAAAATCGAAGTGATTTTATTCTTAATTTTGACACAATGAAATCCTTTAAATTGGTCACCCTCAAAATCTATATGAGGATGGTTTGATTTATGGTGTCAAAATTACATTATATTTTTATTCAAAAACTGAGTTCATGAACTAAAAAGAATAATGTTTAACCTAAGTATGTTTTTAGGATTTTACTTCTTGAGGTTTGCTTTAAATGCTTTATAGCTTTCTCCCTGATCTGCCGAACACGTTCGCGGGTTAATCCGAATTTTTCAGAAATTTCCTCGAGAGTAAGCGCATTTTCTGTATTTAAGCCAAAAAAACAACGGATGATTTCAGCTTCGCGACTAGGAAGGGTTCGGAGTGCTCTATCTATTTCTCGTTTTAATGATTCGTTTATTAAACTTATTTCAGGGCTATCAAGGTTTGATGATTCAATCAAGTCGTACATCGTATTGGAATTATCTTCGCTATTGCTAAGGGGAGCATCCATTGAAACATGGCGACCTGTGATTTTGAACGAATCGTTTACATCTTCTTCGGGTATCTCGAGTAAAAAAGCAATCTCCGATGCCGAAGGTTCGCGTTCGAATTCCTGTTCAAGTTTTGAGAATGTTTTATTTATTTTGTTAATTGAACCTATCTTGTTTAACGGTAACCTTACTATTCGCGATTGCTCGGCAAGTGCCTGAAGAATGGATTGTCGAATCCACCAAACTGCGTATGAAATAAATTTGAATCCCCTTGTTTCGTCAAAGCGTTGTGCCGCTTTTATGAGACCAAGGTTGCCTTCATTAATCAAGTCGGGTAAACTCAAGCCTTGATTTTGATATTGTTTTGCAACAGAAACCACAAAACGCAAATTCGACTTGGTTAGCCTTTCCAAAGCAAAGTGGTCGCCTAGACGTATCTTCTTTGCTAGTTCCACTTCCTCATCGGCAGTAATCAATTCCACTCGTCCAATCTCTTGAAGGTATTTATCAAGAGAGGCTGTCTCTCGATTTGTAACTTGTTTTGTAATTTTTAATTGTCTCATTGTTTTGACTTCTGTTGGTCATTATACGAGACAAATTGAATTACGTTACAATATGGCTACTAGCCTTTTCCGAGAAACTATTTCATAACTTCTTGCTTAATGTTCACCTCTAAAGGATGTTCAACTTTTTCCTTTAAAAGGGCTATTTTTACAACATCAATCATCTTTTCCACATAGTGGAATTTAAGTTCCTTGATGTATCCCTTCTTGATGTCCTCAATATCTTTTCTATTATCTACGCTTAATATGATTTCTTTGATACCTGCACGTTTTGCTGCCAAGATTTTTTCCTTAATTCCTCCTACAGCCAAAACACGTCCACGCAAGGTTATTTCACCTGTCATAGCCAAATGTGGGCGAACTTTGCGTTGAGTAAATGCCGAGGCAATGGCTGTCAACATAGTAATACCTGCCGAAGGGCCGTCTTTTGGTGTGGCTCCTTCTGGAACATGGATGTGTACATTCCATTTATCGAATACATCTGCTTTTAAACCAATGATAGCGCTATGCGATTTCAAATATTCCAATGCTATAATTGCTGATTCTTTCATCACCTCGCCAAGGTTTCCAGTCAAGGTTAGTTTTCCATTGCCTCGGGTTATACTCGTTTCGATGAACAAGATATCTCCTCCTACACTTGTCCAAGCAAGACCAGTTACAACCCCTGCTACATCGTTGCCTTGATAGCGGTCTTTAGCATGAGCAGGCCCTAAAATCTTAATTAAGTCCTTTTCCTCCACTTTCGCGTTATATTTTTGCTCCATTGCAATTGATTTAGCAGCATTTCTCACCACTTTTGCAATCACTTTCTCAAGCCCTCTTACGCCACTTTCTCGCGTGTAGTTTTCGATGATGTACTCCATCATCTTTTTATCAAGTGTAATTTTCTCCTTTTTCATGCCTTGCTCTTCAAGCTGTTTTGGCATTAAGTGACGTGTGGCAATTTCAATTTTCTCTTCAATGGTGTAACCATTTATTTCAATAATTTCCATTCTGTCGCGCAAGGCTGGTTGAATAGAACTTAATGAATTGGCAGTAGCAATAAACATCACGTTGGATAAATCGTAATCTACCTCAAGATAATTATCGTAAAAAGCAAAGTTTTGCTCAGGGTCCAACACTTCTAATAATGCTGATGATGGGTCGCCATGGTAATCGTTGCCTACTTTATCAATTTCATCAAGTATGAACACAGGATTAGAAGTTCCTGCCTTTTTAATGTTTTGTAAGATACGTCCTGGCATTGCACCAATGTATGTTTTTCGGTGACCTCTTATTTCTGCTTCGTCCTTTAGGCCACCTAAACTCATGCGAATGTACTTGCGCCCTAAACTCTCGGCAATGCTTTTTCCTAGAGAAGTTTTTCCAACTCCCGGAGGACCGTACAAACAAAGAATGGGCGATTTCATATTACCTTTTAATTTTAATACAGCGAGGTGCTCTAATATACGTTCTTTCACCTTTTCAATTCCAAAATGGTCTTTGTTCAACACCTTTTCAGCATGCTTCAAATCGAAATTATCTTTCGAATTTTCGCTCCACGGTAAGTCTAATAGTACTTCTAGGTAATTGGTTTGAATGGAATATTCTGCAGCATTCGGATTCATTCTTTCTAATTTGCCAATTTGTTTTGCCACCAATTCGCCTATTTCCTTGCTCCACTTTTTACCCTTGGCTTTTTCCTTCATTTCAAGAACATCTTGAGTATAGCTATTTTCGCCTAACTCCTCTTGAATGGTTTTCATCTGTTGATGAAGAAAATAATCGCGTTGTTGTTTATCCAAATCAACCTTAACCTTTGATTGTATTTGGTTTTTCAACTCCAACATTTGAAGCTCTTTAGTAAGATTAGTAAGCACTAAAGTGGCACGATCTTTTAATTCAACTACCTCCAGCATCTTTTGCTTTTCTTCCACTTGGGCATTCATGTTGGAGGAAATAAAATTGATTAGAAATGAAGGACTCTCGATATTCTTCAGTGCAAACCCTGCTTCGCTTGGGATATTCGGGCTTAGCTTTACTATTTGCAAGGCTAAATCTTTTAACGAGGAAACCAATGCCTGAAATTCATTATCGTCTTTCGATGGTCGGGTTTCGGAAAACGCATTGATGGAGGCTTTTAAATAAGGCTCGGTCTGTTTCACCTCTTTTATTTCAAAACGCTTTTTACCTTGTAATATTACAGTGGTGTTACCATCTGGCAATCGGAGCATCTTAATGATTTGTGCCACCGTACCTACTCTATTGAGGTCTTCTATCTGAGGGTCTTCTATTGAATCACGTTTTTGGGAAACAACTCCAATAATTTTATTTCCTTTATATGCGTCTTTAACAAGTTTGATGGATTTATCTCTGCCAACGGTGATAGGAATAACCACTCCAGGGAACAAAACGGTGTTGCGAAGCGGCAAAATTGACAGTTCGTCTGGCACCTTTTCGGCATTCATATAGTCTTCGTCTTGCATCGAGAGCAACGGAATAAACTCCGTATCCTCATCAATCATGCTATCATTTGCTATGGACATCAACCCTTTCAAATCAATACTATCTGTCATTTTATGTTTTTTATTTTGGGGAATTTATATAAGTACCTAGCCTTTTCAATAGATATGCCAATTTCAAATTATAGACATTTTGTCATATTTCTAACTTAGAAAATGAAAACAGATAGGGTTATCTTGTATCGAAAACTTTACTCGTAAATAATTTAAAGAAACAAAAAAAGTCCTGAATCGCTTCAGGACTTTCAATATTAGAAAAAACTATTGTGGTTCATCTGGTTCGGTATAACCTACTAACATTACAACACAACCTTTTTTTACCTTACCATCTTTGCTTGCTGGCACACTGTATTCTATAAAGTAGTTGCCTGATTTTGGTGGTTCGAATGACCAAAAATCACTATCGATGCCTTGTTCGTTATCGAAAATCTGATGACGATTGTTTTTAATCTTGTTGCTTTTGTCAAAAATATTCATTTTCAACTGCTCTTCAAAGCCTGATGAACAGAATATTATTTTGTATTTCTGACCAGCGAAAGCTGTAAATTGAACTTCTACCTCTTTTGTTTTGTCATCAAAGGTAAATTCATTTAAGGCATAGCTATCGTATTTAAAAGGTTTTTTGATATTGCCTTTGCATGAAGAAGCTATTTGTTTAGCTTTACAATTAGCTGATTTTTGAGCAAAAACAGAAGAATTGAAAAAGAAAATTAAACCAAGAATTATTGTTACACTTATTTTTACCTTTCTCATATTTTCTTATTTATAACCAACCATAAAAATTACACAACCAGACAATTTATCTTTGTCTTCTTTTGGAACATCATAATCGATGTACATGTTACGAACGCGAGGAGCATCGAACACAAACTCGGTAGTGCCTGCTGCTGCGTCTTTTGTGGTGTAAAGTGGTACTCGTTTAGTTGATTCTTTACTTTTGCTATACACCGAAATAAGTATCGGTTTTGGTAATGAGGATGTATTGAAAATCAACCGGTATTTCTCACCAATAAATACTGGCAACTCCACTTCCATTTGTACATTGCGGTCGGTAAAATTGATTTTCGAAAACTTCTGGCTATCGTACTTATATTCATCCAATTTTTTCTTACATGCTTCTGAGAGTGCCTTTTTGTCGCAGTTGTCTGCTGATTGAATAGTGGTAAACCCGTAAGAAACGATTAAACCAACCAATGCACTTATGTAAATTATTTTTCTCATAATTGAAAATAGTTATATTGTTTAACAATTGGTTTATACTAATTTCCATTCACAAATTTCGTTCTCAACTCGCTAATTCTTTTGGTCAATGAAGCTACTTCATCATCGGTTAAACTCATTGGTTTATCCGAATCGGTTGCATCAACCGCATTTTTTATTGACGGTAATGCATCATAAATATCTTTTATTGATTTCAAATCAGTGATAAGGCTTGCAATGGTAGCTTCTTTTTTCTCAACTGCTTTTAAAGCATTGATGATGCTACCAAGGATATTCATTTGTTCTGCAAGTTTATTGTTCAAGGATTTATCTTTTCCTTTTTCGTAAACTTTCGAACCGATGTACATACTCTCAATCCAAGCTCCAGCAAACACAATAGAAGTAATTTGTTGTTGATCGTTTTCGTCTAAGTACATATCAGTAACCATTTGAAGCTCGGCAATGATATAAGCCAATGAGTCTTCGTTCTCAAGATTTTTTTCGAAACGTTTCGAAAGATTTGCTTCTTCGAAAACTGAACCCATACCAAGGTTATCGGCTAAAGAGCGACAAAGTTTCATATATTTCATTGCTTCCTGACTTTGTTTGTTCATTACGCAATACGACAAATCGCCACTATACACCCCAAGGTTCAACGATTTCGAAAGACTCGAAGTGTATTTCGAAGGGTCTCTCATTTGACTTGTTAAATCACTTTTATATTTCAATCCTGATTTTTTGAAAATAGATGCTATCTGCAATGGTGAAGGTAACGAGTATGAAGTTTCAGGTACTTCAGCCGTGGCTGTGGTGTCTTCCTTTACCACTGATTTGCTGTCGGCTTCGTCTTTTGCTGTTTCGTTGTTGCCACACGATACCATAAAAACGGCAGAAGCCACAAATAGTACACTTTTAACTACCAATAATTTCTTTGTTGTAAACATATTTTTTCGATTAAGGATGATTAATTACAATTGTTATTAAAAAATGAATGGGCTAAACTACAAAAATTATTTATTCGCACCACTTTCTTCAATTAATTTATTTTAATTTTTGTTTTGAACCACTTGTTTATTATTGATAATTCCAACCACTTTTCCAGTAAATTTTGTTCCAAGAAAAGGAGTATTAGAAGATTTTGAAGCTATGTATTTCGTTTCCATTACCCATTCGATAGAGGGATTGAACATAGTTAGGTTAGCCTTCTCCCCTTCTTCCACTTTCACTTGTTTTAAATTTAAAATGCCACGTGGAGCGATGGTGATGGCAGCAATGAGCTCTTCTAATTTTATTTTTCCTTTGTGAGTATTCATTAACCCAAAACTTGTTTCGAGGGCAATCATGCCATTAGATGCATTATCGAATTCGATGTTTTTCGACTCGATGTCTTGAGGACGATGGTCGGTGGTGATGCAATCGATGGTGCCATCGGCTATTCCTTTCCGAATGGCTTCCACATCGGTTTTGGTGCGCAACGGAGGATTGAGTTTATAATTGCTATCGAACTCCACTAGCAACGAATCGTCCAAAGCAAGGCTATAAACGTTTGCCGAAGCAGTTACTTTCATTCCTTTAGCTTTTGCTTGACGAATGATGTCGACTGATTTTTTGGTAGACACATTGGAGATATGAATGGATGCATTGGTGTATTCGGCAAGAAAAATATTTCTATTTATCATCACCTCTTCGGCTAGGGCTGGTATGCCTTTTAATCCAAGTCGGGTGGACACTTCGCCTTCGTTCATTTTTCCATCTTGCGAAATGGCTTTTTCGTCACAATGAGTAAGGATGATGCCTCCAAAGTTTTGAGCATAGAGCAAAGCCCTCATCAAAAGACCTGCATTGGCAACTGCTTTTTTATCGTCCGAAAAAGCTACAGCACCTGCCAAATGCATATCGTACATTTCTGCCAAGTCATGTCCTTCTTGTTTGTGCGAAAGGGTGCCGATGGGATATACATCCACTATGGAACCTAATGTATTATTGACAATGTATTGTACTTCGGATTTGGAATGAATGGTGGGATTGGTAGACGAAACAAGGGCTACACCTGTGTATCCGCCTGCGGCAGCTGCACGTATACCCGATTGCAAATCTTCTTTGTGTTCCATGCCTGGGTCGCAGAAGTTGGCTTGCATGTCCATCCAGCCGGCCGAAAGATGAAGCCCTTCCATCTCGATTACCTTTAGGTTCTTTTCAGCATTTATTTTTGATTTTATGGAAGTGATGATTCCATTTTCAATTAATACATCCATTGTTTTTCCATGGTGGCTGGAATTCGAATCAATGATATGTGCAGACTTGATTAGAATGTTCATTTTGTTCGGCTATTTAGTTCTTCTTTATTTTCAAATTTCACAGTTTTCCTTTCATTCGGCTCATCTGGCTTTCATAAACCTTAGCAATGCTACTTCGATAGCCAGAAAAACAAGGGTTAAAATTACAAATAGTTTCCATAGTTTGGTGCCTTGTTCGGCTTCGGCCAACGATTGTGTAAGCGACTGTGCACTTGTTTCCAACACACTTGCATTGCTCAGGTTGGCGGCTTCGAGTTGTTTTTTCAATTCATCGGTGCTGAGGCAACGAAGGTCCGACTCCTTTCGATTGAAGTTGAACGACAATGCTGTGATGATGTCTTTGTCGGCTACAAGGTTGTAATTGCCTGCATCGGTTATTTGGTTATGAGTCGATATTTCTGTTTTCCCTTCAAGCTGTTTGTGCTCGGGTATAATGTCGAAGGTGGTATTGATGCCTTTGATGTGAAACACGTTTTCGCCCGTGAGCACATTGTTGCATTCAATGGTTTGGTCGGTGCCTATGGTGTAGAACAGCGGTGTGGTGTGTTGACTATACATTCCTATCTTGAACATGGTAGGCACAAAGATGGCATGTTTGGCAAAGTTGGAGAACGAAGTTTGAAGCCCCACTGCCGACAAATAAAGTTTGCCTTTGCCTACGGTGTATTGACTCAAAAAGTTATCGCCATTTTCTAGCTTTAGCAAATACTCTTCGTTGCTATGTGTGAGTTTGCTGAACACAAAATGTTCGCTCACTTTAGGCAAATCCAAGTTGGTGGCGGTAAAGGTTTTCTTATCGAACACATCTTTGTAAATGGGATTTTCGACACTGATTTTATCCACACGGGTATTCAGCGTATCCAAGTGGTCGGGGTAATTGGCCTGAACAGCCGATAGAAAGTCTTTGTACGAACCCAAATCGCTTTGCTTGGCAGGGAACACCATGAGGCTTCCTCCGGCTTTCATAAACTTGGTGAGTTCTTGGGCAAGGCCCGAAGAGATGGTTTTAAGCTCGTTGAGCACAATGAGTTTGTTTTGCGACAGGGTGGAATAATCGAGTTTGTTTTCGGCAGCATTTTTCAATACAAAAAGCGAATCGTTGCCAAACAAACGGTTGAGAAAGGTGCTTTCCGACTCTAAGCCTGAACCATTGATGCTAAGCACCGGTATGTTTTTCGACACTTCGAAACTAAAATAAAACTTGTCGTCAAACGTCACCGGATAATCATTTATCTCTACTCGGCATTGTTGCAAACCGGCTTCTTTCGATACAAACGAAAGCACCACTTCGGTTTCGCTTTGTTTGTCGAGGGTATAGCTGGCTGGTGTTTTCTGAATATTGTTTACAAACAGTTTGATGGGGTTGTTTTCAATCACCTTGTCCGACACATTTTTGATACGTACATGCAAATGCTCGGTAGCATTGTATTGCCTCACTGGCGACTCGAACCAACAGGTATCAATATACACATTGCTTTTTTCGGCTGCCACCAAAGGCACCATCACGAGGCGAATGCTGGTATCGTTTTTCACTTCGCTAGGGTTGATGATGGATTTCTGAAAATCGGAAATGATATAAGCCGTTTTGATGCTGGTGGGTGCATGTTGCAAGGCATCCATTTGTCGCGACACAATTTCGGAAAGGCTACGTGTGGCAGCGGTTATCTTCACCTCATCTAGCAGTTGTACAAACTCTTCTTTGTTCACCAAGCGTTGGTGTTTGCCTTCGAAATCGTTGGTAAGCAGTTGTATCCTATCGGTGGATTTATAAGCAGCCACTATTTCCAAAGCTCGTTTTTTGGCATCGCCAAGCAGGGTCCCGTTTTTGTTGATGGCATCCATGCTGAACGAATTGTCGACAAAGATGCTGATGGTTTTGTCGCCTACGGTCAATGGTTTGTTTTTGGCTGGTAATACCGGTTGTGCAAACGCCAATACCAAGGCCACAATGGCCAAGATACGAGCCAACAAAACCAATAAATTCTTCAATTTCGATTTGGCTTGCGTTTCTTCGCGCACCTCTTTCAAAAACCTGACATTGCTGAAATAAACGGTTTTGAACTTGCGAAAATTAAATAGATGAATGATGATAGGAATGGCTATGGCCGAAAGCGCAAATAGAAAGGATGGGTATACAAAGTTCATCAAAGGCCAAAGGTAGTATTTTTTTTTGTTGATGGTTTTAAAGTTTAAAATTACCGATAAGACACGAAGGCGCAAAAATGCTCGAACACATTTTGTATTTAAGTATGCGTCTTATGTTGGCACGAAAACTTAAAGGGTGAACTACTCAATTACGAGTTTTGCATTCACCACTTTCTTTTGCTCGTCAATAATTCTTAAAAAATAAATGCCAGCATTCAGATTACCTTTTTCGAGCAAACAATGGTAGCCACCGAAGTTGATTTCTTTCACTTGTTTGCCCAACACATCCATGACTTGAACAGTCGTGTTTTTTTGTTCGCTGCTAAATTCAATGGTACAAGAACTAGTGAATGGATTGGGGTAGATGGATATTTGTTCGTCCTCATTTCCTATATTGATGGCGCTAGTAATAAGATTATTGATGGTATTCAATGTTCTATTGGTGATGATGGCTGGGTTAAAATCGAAATAGATATAGCCAGTGTTTTTGATTTGAGTACCGTTTACCAAATTAGGTTTCAGCCTTAATTTGTATTTGATATACCCATGACTGCCCACCTCGTTTTGAGTGCTGTCGGGCAAATTGATATTGTTGAAGTGCCACCAAACAATGCCTCCTGTTTTTATTTCGGCACTATACGCATGGCTCGAACTCAACATCTGTAGGCTCGACAAATCTAAGTTCGAACTAATAGTGTCTTTCAGCAATACGTTGATGGCTTCGGCATTTCCTGTGTTCTGAAAACGGATGGTGTACGTAAGGTCGGGGGTAGATGAAGGAATATCGCCTGTAGTTCCCGACCCTTCGGGTGCTACTGATTTATCATTCGGGTCGAAAGAACCTCTTACCAGTTCGTTCAAATAAAATGTATTGTTACTCATGTTTACATCGGCAGTAGCATAGCGCAAGGAGGCTACCGAAGTAAGTGTGGTGCCAATTAAGCCTGTGTTGACAGGCAAATGGAAATACACTTTGATGGACTTTTGTTCGAATAGATGAAGTGAGTCGATATGCCACACGATGGAATCGCCTTGACTGATTTGGTAAGCAAAAGATGTAGAATCGAGAATTAAATTATTGTCATAGGTCAATTTCAAGGTCATGTTATCGGCCCGAAGCGAACCTTGGTTAACAGCAGTGAGATTGCAGGTATAACTAAATCCTGGACGAAGAAGATTGATGGAAGTATAGTCAACAGCTATGTCGTTTACATTGGGCTGAAGATGTATTCCGAAATTTCGGTTGTTAAGGTTGGTGGTAGTATTATTAATGGTGAAGTTAATACTATCGGGCGAGGTGCTCAGCAGGTAAGGATTGTTGTGTGCTAGTTTGGCGGTGTAGCTTCCGGCATTAAGTATGGCACATTTGTAGTTTCCGCTAGCATCGGTGATGGCATTAAACGTAGAAGTGCCGATAGAAATAAGCTGATTGGGCAAATTAGGCTCGGTAGCATCTTTTACATTGTTGTTGTTTCGGTCGTAATACACATTTCCCGAAATACCCGAAAGCCCTTGAGGATTGTGCACCACTATGCCTCCATAATTAGACGCTATCCACACATTGTTCAGTTTATCTACCGATAGGGCATCAATTCGGTTGTTGGTAATGGCCGAGTTCGAAGTATTATAGGTAGTCCAGTTTACCCCATCAAATTTTATAAGTCCTGCTGTTTCGGTACCTATCCATACCACATCATTTTGGTCTACGGCTATGCTCCATATTTTGTTTTCGGGAAGTGGCGAATTGGATGAATTGTACAATACCCAATTGCTACCATCGAACTTGCCGATACCCCCATCGTACACTCCCAACCATACATTGTTGTGACTGTCGAAATCGATGCAAGTGCTGCCATTGTTGAGCGGAAATCCAGCTCCTATTACATTGTGATTGGTTATCACCGTGTCGTTTATCTCGAACAAATCTCTAGCTACTCCCCATATTTTTCCCAATTTATCTTTCCTCATTTGCACTATCCATCTCCCCGTTAAGGCCGAATTGGTAGGGTTATAAAATCGCCAAGTGCTGCCATTGTACATGTACAACCCATCGGTAAGTGCAGTGCCTCCATCGGTGCCTACCCAAACACGATTGCTGGAATCAACCACGGTGGAATACAAAATATCATTCGATTGTCCAGTAACATTGTAATTGGTCCAAACATTAGTAGCGGTGTCCAATCTATTGAGTTTGTTCCAAGTGGTTACCCATAACTTTCCGGTATTATCAAAATACGCTTCTCTAACATCGTCATCCGTAAGAGCCGAATTGGAGGTGGAGTAAGTGGTCCACACCCCATTGCTGAATTTATGCAATCCACCGCTATAACCGCCAATCCATTTTTGGTCTTTGTTATCCACATAAATATACCGATTGGCTGCCTCGGGAGTATTGGTTGGGAAAGTATACCAAGTATTGGTTTGTGCTATCGAATACGAGCAAGAGCTTGCGATTATTAGTAATAGGCTAAGGTGTCTTTTCATTTCTTTGGAGTATTTTGAGGGGCAAATATAATAAGAAATTGAAAAGGCTGGTGAAGGCAATTTGGCAATGAAGCAATAGGCAATTGTTTCAAGTTGCCACAGAGACGCAGCGAAAAAAATTCTAAATTCTAAGTACTAAATTCTAAAACGCATAAAAAAAAGCACATATATTCCCAAGAATTACGTATTTCTTAAACATTGCAACATGAAAGTAAAACATTGCAACATGGAAGTAAAACATTGCAACATAAATGTCAAACATTGCAACATGACACTCAAACATTGCAACATAAATGTAAAACATTGCAACATGACACTCAAACATTGCAACATAAAAGTAAAACATTGCCACATAAGAGTCAAACATTGCAACATAAAAGTAAAACATTGCAACATAAGAGTCAAACATTGCAATATTGCGGCAGCAATTGCGTTTTCAAACCCGATTTTTAACAAATTCTATACCGAAAAGTCCAAAACACTTCCCCTGAAACCTGCTACACTGTCATTTTGCCATTACATCTAATACAGAACAATGCCAAAATGGCGAGGAACTGGAAAGTTTTTAATAAAAAAGCTAGTTCCGCGCGGAATTGACCAAAACCTAATTTGTAAAACACCCAAAACGCACGGAATTGACCAAAACCTAATTTGTAAAGTGCCAATTCCGAGCGGAATTACCCAAAACCTAATTTGTAAAGTGCCAATTCCGCGTGGAATTACCCAAAACCTAATTTGTAAAGTGCCAATTCCGCGTGGAATTACCCAAAACCTAATTTGTAAAGCGTCAATTCCGCGTGGAATTACCCAAAACCTAATTAGAAAACGACCAATTCCGCAAAGAATTGACTAAAACCTAATTTGTAAAGCGTCAATTCCGCGTGGAATTACCCAAAACCTAATTTGTAAACCGTCAATTCCGCACGGAATTAGCCAAAACCTAATTTGTAAACAACCCCAAAAGGGAATTTTTGGATATACATATATATGTATAGTTTAGAGATGTAAAAATTGATGTATATTTGGTGTTTGGAAAATGAAATTGAATACACACAATTAATAATAATGAGATGAAAAGAATTATTTTGCTAGTAATTTTCACTGCACAATTTTTAAATGCACTTGCACAAAATTGGTTACCTACAGGTAATGGCACCAATAATGGTTTTAACGGTGGGGTTAACCTTCAAACCTACAATGGAAAATTAATTGCAGGTGGAGCATTCTCTCAAGCTGGAACAGCGGCTGCACACGGTGTGGCAATGTGGTATGGAACTGATTGGAGTATTGTAGACAGTTCAATGAATAATTTCTTCGCGGTAAGACCTTTAATTATTTTTCAAGGACAATTGTATGGATTTGTTTCTCCAATTAATAACACACCTGGTTATATAATACGACTTGACAGTAGTTTTAAATGGCACATTGTTCCAAATTCCAATTTCGCTTATCAAACTCATACTGGTTACATCAATTCAGCTTGCGTTTATAATAATGAATTATATATTGGTGGATACTTTGACACTATTGGAAATATCTATGCAAATCATGTTGCCAAATGGGATGGAGCTGCTTGGACACAAGTAGGAACAGGTATAAATAATGAATATGTTAACGGAATGATAGTGTATAATAATGAATTATATATTGGCGGTGCATTTACAGAAGCAGGAGGAATTACTGTAAATGACCTTACAAAATGGAATGGTAGTGTCTTTAGTGATGTTGGAGGTGGGCTTACAGGTGCAAGTTATTGGGCTTTTCGTGCTTTTGAGATTTATAATAATGAACTTTATATCGGTGGCGACCTTGACTTTGCAGGCGGTGTACCAATGGCGCATATTACAAGGTGGAACGGTAGTAGCTTTGATAGTGTATGTGGAGGATTTGGGTCTGCAGGTTCTCCCGAAGCAATGAAAGTTTTTGGAAATAAACTCTATTTAGGAGGATATTTTAGTTCTGGTGTATTTCACAATCAAGCATGCACTTGGGACGGAGTAAATTTTGATAGTTTAGGAATTGGTTTAAATGCTGGTCCAACAGGTTTTGAAATTTATAACTGCCAATTGTATGCAGGAGGTAGATTTAATGGAACTGGGCTTCCAAATGGTGTAGCAGTGCTAGACACTTTAAATTGCTCTACTGGTGTTAATGAAATCCATAAACTTGATTATTCTATTTCAATTGCACCCAACCCCTTCACCTCACAAACCACCCTTCGCTTCGGTGAAGAACAAACCAACACCACTGTAGTATTAACCAACCTACTTGGCCAAGAAATAAAAACCATACCCCTTGTACACACCCAACAACTAATAATAGACAAAGGCGAAATGAAACCAGGTGTTTATTTCGTACAAACCATTGACGATGCCAAGCGAATTTGCAATAAGAAAATGGTGGTGGAGTAAATGAAATAGATAAGAATAAAAAAACTGTTTTTTCACTTTAGCCTCTTTGTGCCTCAGTAGCAATTAATAATGGTTAAGGTATTCTATAAAAACTTTATCTTTGTAAGCACATTAACGAATACAATACGACTAATAATGCGTGATGAAAAAGCCGATAAAACAAAAGAAACAAATTCGAATTTAGAAGAGCCATCAGTAGTGTATGGTAAAAAACGAATTGTTTTTAGTACTGTTGAAACGCAAAGCGATATTCAATTAGAATACGCTATAGGTATAACTCCAATCGAACGATTGAAATTGATGCGTAAACTAAATGATTATGCTTATAAAAATCATACTCCCGAAAAAATATTAACTCATCCCGCTAAAATAATCTTCACTTCGTATGAATATATTCCAGGAGGAACACACTGAAATACTGAAAGTATTAAACAAGCATGGTGTTAACTTTATTCTTATAGGTGGAGTAGCGGTCAATTATTATGGATTCAGCCGTCCTACAGGAGATTTGGATGTATGGCTTCAACCATCAGAAGAAAACAAAAAGAAACTGATACCTGCGTTAATTGAACTCGAAATTGTAGAAGAAGATATTAAAACCATTAATTCCACTGACTTTAGCGAAGCAGTCGTTTTTCATATCGGAACCACACCACCATTCGTTATCGACTTCCTCACAAAAATAGTGGGAGTAAATTGGGAAGAAGCATGGGCAATGAAAGCAGAAGAAACCATTGAAGGCATTGCCGTTTCATTTTTACATTTGAATCATTTAAAAGTGAATAAACTCATTTCAGGTCGGCCAAAAGACCATGAAGACATTCGGCAATTGATTCGCATTGAAGAATTGCGAAAGAAATAAAAAAAGTACCCATGCGCAAAATAAACAATTAATAATAATGAGATGAAAAGAATAGTACTTGTAATTCTATTTCTTGTTTGCATTTTTAAATCAAATGCCCAAACACAAGTGTATCATGCGTTTCCCGACTCAAATGCGATTTGGTGCGAAAGATGGGCTTGGTTTGATGGTACATGTGATAATAATTATGATCGTTTTATACAATTAGTAAGAGGTGATACCTCAATTGGAGGACATGTATATCACAAAACGTTTACTTTCAACGGAGACTTCCATTCTAGTTTGTGTGGAGGTACCGGTTTTTTAAATTCTACAAGTATTGGTATTGGTTATCGTCAAGACATACCAAACAAACGAATATACACATGTTGTCCCGACACCTTAGCTTATAATTTCAATTTATCCTTAAACGATACACTGCCAGGAACTTTCAATTATTCAAGCTCAAATGATCGCAACTATATTAGTTCAATTGATTCTGTTTTGATGGACAATAGTTATAGAAAAGAATACTGGATAAGTATGGTTGGTGGACATTCCGTTTCAGACAGTAATTATGTCGCATTGATAGAAGGTGTAGGTAGCACGTTTGGTTTGTTCGCACCATTAATCCCTAATTTCGAAAGTTATTCTACATTATTGAACTTCACCCAAAACGATACTATTCCAACTTACAACCCTTGTGGATTTATGTTTTATACTGGCATCAATGAAACAAAAAGCGAGAATAACAAAATCACCCTCTCCCCCAACCCCTTCACCTCACAAACCACTCTTAGCTTTAGTGAACAACAAACCAACACCACTGTAATAATAACCAACCTACTTGGCGAAGAAATAAAAACAATACCCCATGTACACACCAAACAACTATTAATAGATAAAGGCGAAATGAAACCGGGTATTTATTTCGTACAAACCATTGACGATGCCAAGAGGATTTGCAATAAGAAAATGGTGGTGGAGTAAATGATATAGATAAGAATGAAAAAACACTTTTACATACTCTTGTTTTGGTTTAGTTGTTACACACAAGTTAATGCCCAATGCAATTTAGTTCCAAATCCAAGTTTCGAGATTGATACCAATTGTTTTAATGGAGGCCTTGGCATCGAAAATGGAGAGGTATTACCTTGGAACACCCCCACCAACACCACCCCTGATATGTGGCAAACATGTGCCAATGGTGTGATGGGAAATCCTGTACCGTTAACGTATTTCGGTTATCAACAAACGCATTCAGGAAATAACTTTGCAGGAATAGCAACTTTTATCCCCTCTACTCCTAACTTTAGAGAATATCTCCAAGTGCAATTAGATAGCGCCTTGGTTCTCAACCGAGCGTATTGTGTTAGCTTTTATGTCAATCTTCCAAATATAGGCGGACTTGCCACTAATAATATGGGATTATATTTTTCGGATACGTATACATTAATGAATTTTGATGTTTTGCCTTTCATTCCGCAAATCAATTATACATCGATAATCACTGATACCATGAACTGGACCGAAATATCGGGAACATATATTGCACACGGTGGCGAACAATATATCATACTCGGTAATTTTTATGCCGATTCATTAACCGATACCATTGGTTTCCAAACAATCGTTGCCTCGAATAATCGTTTCGGATATTATTTTGTTGACGATGTCGATGTTCATCCTTGTGCTTGTAATGTTGGAGTAAAAGAAGAAACCGAAAGTAAAAGTATCACCCTCTCCCCCAACCCCTTCACCTCACAAACCACTCTTAGCTTTGGTGAACAACAAACCAACACCACTGTAATAATAACCAACCTACTTGGCGAAGAAATAAAAACAATACCCTGTATGCACACCAAACAACTAGTAATAGACAAAGGCGAAATGAAATCGGGTATTTATTTCGTACAAACCATTGACGATGCCAAGAGGATTAGCAATAAGAAAATGGTAGTGGAGTAGGTTCTGCACAAGTGTTAAGTAACTAATTGTTTCATGTTTTCTAATTCGTCAACCTTCAAACCAAATAACCAGAAGAAATCCTTTACCATGGACAAATTTAAAATGATGTTTAGTAAAACCCTCATTATTGTTTTTTGTTTGAATACTATTACTTTTTTCGAATAAATATCTAAATAAAAGTAACTTTTATAAACTTTTAGCGTATACTCAACGTTATAAATCAACTTTTATTAACAATAAAACTTTCATAAAATAATATGAAGCATTTATCTATTTGCATTATCTTTGTGAGGTTAATTTTATAATTAATACATGCTAAACCATTACTCATCCTATTTAAAGAACATCCTTGCTTTGATGTTCTTTATTTTTGCTCATCATTTATCGTCACAAACTTTAAATGCGTATGCAAAAGTTACAGCTATTAATGGTACTTCCACAGTGTTAACATTATCTAATTACATTAATACAGCGCATAGTTTTGCCGATGGCGAACAGATAATTGTGATGCAAATGCAAGATAACATTTTGAATAATACCTCTAATACCAACGGTTTTGGAACTTTAACAGCAGGTGGATTAAGCGCTGGTAAGTTTGAAATGGCAACTATAAGTTCGCATACAGGTGGTGCTTCTTTCACTACAATTACACTCGCTAGTGCTTTATCAAATACTTATAACATCAATGCAAATTCAAGTGTACAAATTATCAGTTTTCAACTGCTGGGTGCCACTTACACCACTCCTTCGGCAATTACAGCCCTCAACTGGAATGGCAATGTGGGAGGAGTAATCGCCTTGCAAGTTACAGGTGCATTAACATTAACCAATAATATTAGTGCCAATGGTGCAGGATTCAGAGGAGGTTCCGTTTCGGTAAATTATTATCCAGGAGGAACAACGTGTGACACCGTGGCAAATACATGGATAAGCGGATCGAATAACAGAGGAGAAAAAGGAGAAAGTGTTTTTTTAAGAACACTTGCAGCACAAAGATATGGAAAAGCACCAATTCTTAATGGTGGCGGTGGTGGAGTAAACATTAATACTGGCGGTGGCGGTGGCGCTAATTATACTGCCGGAGGAAATAGCGGACCCGGATGGAATGGTTCGGCTGGTGGATGCCCTTCGGGAGGGCAAGGAAGAGGAGGACTAGATTTAAGTTCGTTAGTTTCGGCCACACGCGTATTTATGGGCGGTGGTGGCGGTGGCGGACAACAAAATGATGGAGTAGGCACCAGCGAAGGTAATGGTGGAGGAATTGTTTTGATTGAAGCTGGTTCAATAGTTACTTCAGGTTCGTGTGGAGGATTAAGCATCTCAGCAAATGGGACAACACCGTCTGCTTCAGGAAACGATGGAAATGGTGGTGGTGGAGGTGCTGGTAGTATTGTTCTTCAAGTAGGCTCTTATTCTATTGCCGCAGGATGTGCACTTTCCATCACTGCTAATGGAGGCAGTGGTGGTAACGTGGGCGATGCTGCTACCCATGCAGGCGGTGGTGGTGGTGGTGCTGGTGTTATTGTTTTTTCGGGTACTCAACCCAGTGCCCCGGTAACCGCCTCAACTTCACCTGGTGTAGGTGGGTACAATAATAGCGGGCATACATCTCAGGCTTCGTCTGGTGTAGCAGGCAGCGGACTTTTTGTGGGCAATGCCACTCCGCTTCCTATTGAACTTACTTCTTTTACAGGCCATTCGGAGGGAGTAATCAATAAATTGGAATGGATTACCATGTCGGAACTTAACAATAATTTCTTTACGCTCGAACATTCTAAAGATGCAGTTAATTTTTCAGCTTTCACTACTCTAAAAGGTGCAGGTAACAGCATTTCCACTATTTATTATTCAACTTATGATTATGAACCCTTTGACGGAATAACCTATTATCGTCTGAAACAAACTGATTACGATGGTAACTTTACTTATTCAGATATTATATATATTGAAAATGGATTGGATAAAATAACTGTCGAAAATACTTATCCTAATCCAACAAATTCAATCTTAAATGTCGATTTTTACACTCCATTAGAAGGGAATATTTCAATCGACATTCTTGCTTATAATGGTCAATTGGTTCAGCATGAAACTAAATTCATATCAGTAGGAAATTCTTCAATAAAAACTAATGTTTCAACTCTTTCTAGTGGAATATATTTTGTTAAAGTCATGTTCGACAAAACTTCTTTTTCTTTTTCGACTAAAATTGTTAAAGATTAAGATAGGAGCTTACCAAATCGATAGAATATTTCTTCAAGTTCATTATAAAAGAACTCCACAAGTGACCATCGAACAAATATTAAGTGGCGGATAAGAGGCATAATTTTGGGTTAATAAAGTAAATTCCTTTTCTACTTATTGAAGTTTAAAAGATAACTAACATTTGAAATATATATAGATTAAATGAAATCAACAACATTCACCATTTTAGCCATTACAGCGTCCTTCTGTTTGGGTTTTACATTTAAAACCATCACCACTACGCAAACTGACAATGAACCAACCAAGAAAAGAGTTACAGGCATTGGTGGTATATTTTTTAAATGCAAAGACCCTAAAAAAATGAGAGCATGGTATCAAACACATCTTGGCCTAATTACCAACCAATATGGAACAGTGTTCGAATGGCGTCAAGGTGCCGACACCACCAAAAAGGGATTTACACAATGGTGCCCATTTGCCGAAACTACAAAATATTTTGAACCTTCAACCAAAGACTTCATGATTAACTACCGGGTAGAAAACTTGGAAGCCCTAGTTGACAAACTAAAAAAAGACAGTGTGACGATTACCGACAAAATAGAAAGTGTGGAATACGGAAAGTTTGTTCATATTATCGATGTAGAAGGAAACAAAGTAGAATTATGGGAACCTAACGACATTGAATATGAAAAATTAGGTAAACAACTCGGTAGCAAAACAACCAAATAAATAGTTACTAAGCATAAGTCAACTATTTTAAAAGGAGGAATAAGCTATATTTGTGACAAATATAAAACCAAAGAAATTGAATTATCGATTTAGGTAGAATAATCTATTTAGAATTCTACTCTGATTGCAAAATAAATTATTTTAAAACAGAAATAATTATAGGAGTACAAACAATTTTTATAACAATTTTATGAAACTAAATAACAACAAAATTTTAATCACAGGAGGAGCAAGTGGAATTGGATTGGGACTTACCGAGCGATTTATTAAGGAAAACAATACCGTAATCATTTGCGGAAGACGAGAAGAAAAACTTAAATTAGTTGCTGATAAATATCCGAGTGTTATAACAAAAGTCTGCGATTTAGCTATAGAAGCTGATCGAATGGAACTTTATCAATGGATTTCGGAAAACCATAGCGACTTGAATGTTCTTATAAATAATGCGGGCATTCAAAACTGGATGAATCTTACGGATAGTGAATTTTATAAAAAGACATGCGATGAAATCAATACAAATATTTTGGCTCCTGTACATTTGACAAGTTTATTTGTTAATCTCAAATCGTTAGAAACGATCATAAATGTAACCTCTGCCTTGGCTTTTGTTCCACTTACTAAAGTACCAATATATTGTGCCACAAAATCATTTTTTCATTCCTACACACAATCGTTGAGACATTTATTAAAACCGAGTTCTATTGAAGTAATTGAAATGATACCTCCAGCATTAAATACGGACTTAGGTGGCAAAGGCATACACGATGAATTTCCACCTGTTTCCGATTTCATTGACGCTGTGTTCGAACAAATTAAACAAGGAAAATCTGAATTAACTTTTGGATTAAGCGAGATTATTTCGAAAGCAAATCCTGAAGCAATACAAACAACGTTTAACCGAATGAACCCGCTTTAGTATCAAGTAAAAAAAGCAATACCTCCAATCAATAATACACAAAATAAAGTAGAGAACGAGAAAACAGAATGATGGCAAGATGCAACTAATTGTTAACTTCGCAACATGGAACTAAAAAACATTTCCGAATTTAAGTTAATACCCGAAATAAGCAAAAAACTAACTGCTTTTGGTTTTGTGAAATCCTTTGCCGAAGGCGAAGTGATATTGAGTGAGAATGCATACATAAAAGCTATCCCCATTGTTACTTCGGGGAGCATTCGTGTGATGCGAATGGATGAAGATGGAAGAGAAATTTTACTTTATTATATCAAATCTGGAGAAAGTTGTATCATGTCTTTTTTAGGAGGGCTACACAACGATACTAGCAAAGTAAAAGCCATTGCTGAAGAGGCCACCGAAATTTTATTCATTCCAATTGATAAGGTGTCGACTCTCATCAAAGAATATCCCGAATGGCTCGATTATATCTTTCGATTGTATCATAAACGTTTTGAAGAATTGCTTGAAGTAGTGAATGCCATTGCGTTCAAAAAATTAGACGAACGACTACTCAACTTTATAAAACGAAAAAGTGAAATCAATAATTCCCCAACACTTAGCATCACTCACGAACAAATAGCTCAGGAGCTCGGTACTGCTCGTGTTGTGGTTTCGCGTTTGCTTAAGCAAATGGAAGAACAAGGACTTATTCAACTTGGACGAAATAAAATTACACTTGTGTAACTTTTGTTACAATTTGCTACTTTTTTTAGATTCACCTTTGTGGCATTATTAATCACTTAAATCTAAAAACAATGAAAAAAAACATGGGTACCATTGACAAAGCCGTAAGAATTATTGTAGCTCTTGTCATTGCAGGATTATTTTATGCAAACATTATTTCAGGAACTGTCGCAATAATACTTCTTGTGTTGGCGGGAGTTTTCATCTTAACAAGTTTCATTAGCTTTTGTCCACTTTATATACCTTTTGGTATCTCCACCAGAAAGAAAGAAGATAAATAATCAGAATAAAGACGAAACTAAAATGAGAATGAGAAATTAGTATGCCACAAACTAAAAAAACAAAATTGCTCGATGGTGATTATTGGGACAATCAATACAAGGCCAATACTACCGGATGGGACATGGGTACTGTTTCTCCTCCTTTAAAAAATTACATAGATCAATTAACAGATAAAGACATACGGATACTTATCCCAGGATGTGGCAATACCTACGAAGCTGAATACCTTTTAGAACAAGGGTTTACCAATGTCACGGTAATTGACATAGCCCCTACTCTAGTTGACAAGCTGAAACAAAAATTTAAAAACAATTCATCCATTAAAATCATTCTAATCGACTTCTTTAAACATCAAGGACAATATGATTTGATACTTGAACAGACTTTTTTCTGTGCATTAAATCCTGAATTGAGAAAAGACTATGTTGATAAAATGTATACATTATTATCATCATCAGGGAAATTAGTTGGTCTTTTGTTTGGGGTTGAGTTCGAAAAAGCAGGACCTCCTTTTGGTGGAAATAAAAACAATTACGAAATTCTTTTTCAACCTTTGTTTCGGTTCATCACCTTCGAAACCTGCATCAATTCGCATCCAAAGAGAGCTAATTCAGAATTATTTATAATTCTAAAGAAAAAATAATTCGTTTTGTAACAAAAGTAACTCTCCACGTTCGTTCAATTATATAATTTTGCACCGTGAAATAATTTAAACTATAAACTACTTAAAAAAACAGAAAAATGAATATTGAAGAATTAATAAAACAAAAAAAAGGTACAATAGTAGATGTTCGTACCCCATCAGAATTTATGGGAGGAAACGTAGCTGGCTCAATAAATATTCCATTGCAAGAACTCGGTAATAGACTGAAGGAACTAAAAGAACTAAAAGCACCATTAATACTTTGTTGTGCATCAGGAGGAAGAAGTGGAATGGCCACTGAAATGCTTTCACACGAAAACATAGAATGCTACAATGCGGGGTCTTGGTTAGATGTAAATTATTATCAATCTTTATAAAGAATGTTACAAGCAATAAAAAACATGTTCGGTTTAGGTGCTAAAGTAGATTTAGGACAACTCGCAAGAGAAGGTGCAATCATTCTTGATGTTCGCACAAAAGGCGAATACGCAGGAGGACACATTAAAGGGTCAATTAATATTTCGTTAGATCAATTAAATGCAAACTTAAGTAAATTGAAAGACAAAAACAAAACAATAATCACTTGTTGTGCATCTGGCATGCGAAGTGCTTCTGCAAAGAGCATTCTAAAATCGAATGGCTATTCCAATGTTCACAACGGTGGAGGATGGTTGAGTCTTCAAAACAAACTGAGATGATTAAACATACGTTATTTACTCGTCCCGATTGTTCGGGATTTCACTTTTAGGCTATATATTTATTTATCTTAAAATATAAATGACTAAAAATGCGTGATATGTGTTTTTGATTAGCTTGTTACAGCATTTGATTAAGAGATTGAGTTACTTAATCACAAGATTGCATTTCTTGATCAAGAAAACCAAAACCATCATCACAAGATTGTATTTCATGATCAAGAAAACGAAAACCATCATCACAAGATTGCGTTTCTTAATCATGAAAATGAAAACCATCATCAAGAGATTGCATTTCTTAATCACAAGATACAATCTCTTAATCAAGAAAACGAAAACCATCATCACAAGATGCAATCTCTTCATCACAAGATGCAATCTCATGAACAAATGCCAAAAACACATCATTACCACTTATATTCACCTAATTTTCGGTATTGCAAAGAACTTAAAAACTTGCCTCGTCAAGGGTTCAATAACGTGGTGAACAATCATCCTATTTCATCCCTCCTTGGGTTAGCCATTGCAGAAAGGTCTTTTTCGAACAAATCGTAACTATCAAGACTAATTCGTTCATCCTAAAATTATAGAATTCCAAAATTAAAAAAAGCCCCTCACATTTCTGCGAGGGGCTTTTTTTATTTAAGTTTCGAACGATGGTTTATTGCTTCACCAAACGTTCGGTGTAAATAATATTCGAATTAGCATCGATTAATCTTACAAA
>Ga0194047_10000203_pt1 | contig 40409 bp, 29 predicted proteins | sample JunL225m_MetaG_2_FD_160070 | JGI IMG/M metagenome (GOLD analysis project Ga0194047, IMG submission 160070) | Anoxic zone freshwater microbial communities from boreal shield lake in IISD Experimental Lakes Area, Ontario, Canada - Jun2016-L221-5m | ecosystem: Environmental > Aquatic > Freshwater... | reverse complement strand
TTCCCCGCCAGTTTTTTGATTGCGGTAGTGCCAATAGGCTAATCCACATGACCCAACCCGCACCATAAGCCCACACTCCAAGTCGCCAGCTGGGATCATTTAAATAGATGCGCGGATCAATGGCCGTAACGAAGGCTTTAAAAATAGAACCATACCCAAAAAAATCTTGATTGATGTTGATGCTACGCATTCTAGGATCAGGCGATTGGTAATTGCGACTAAGTAACTCAAAATTGAATTGCATGTCCCAAAATCCCGGCAGAATAAGAGCGCAATAAATTGCGGTAAGGGTGAGAAAAAATACACCCAAATATCCAATGCGGCGAATAACGGGATACGCATCTTTTAATTCTTTGGCATGCCTAGAAAAAACGAGGAGGTATAGCGCATAGCTAGCAGCAATACCGACATTGATGAAGTTCATCCATACATAGCCCGAAGCTAAATAAAGGGCTGCGAGGGTTCCTAAGAAAATCGCTTGTAAGAATCCATTAAGGCTACCTTGCGCTAAGCGTTGACTAAGTAAAAGTAAGCAGGGCAGGCTGCTTAGTGAGACCAAAATCGCTAATTGCCCAACCATTGGCCAAACGATGAAAGGACAAAAAGAAATCGCCCCCAAAAAAGCCAGCCAGCGGTTTTCTGTTTGCAGGCGAAAAAAACAATAGGCGCCAAAAACCCCGACAAGCAGGATAAATTGAATCCACAATTCAAACGCATATACCGGGTTGATAAGCCAACTCAAACCCACAAAAAATAATTGGAACGGGGTAAAGAGGCCAACATTGACAAAATTAGGAAAGAATGTACCTCCTTGGATGAAGGGATTCCAAAGGGCAAAGGTGCCACTATGCAATGCATCACTAAAGAAAAGAAAGTTGGTAAAGGCAGAATCGTGGGTATCCCACAGGGTGTAACTCTGCGCACTTAAGGGTTGCCAAAAGCAACTGAGCCAAACGAGTAAAAAAACGCCTACTATCGCGATGACTTGATAAGAAGAGGAGATAGGTGTTTTTATTGGGTTCATGCTTTATTGGGCGTCTTTCCCTTACCTTGCCTCTGATGGCTTAGGGTATGCGCAAATCATACCCAATTGCCAATTCACCAAGGATTTTAGAGGGGGCCTAGGATGACAGTAAAATGGCAACAGCTCAGAGTTGCTTACCCTTAACCCCTTTTGGATGTTCATGACGCTCGATTCTGCTTTTCTTTTGCGCGCTAAAAAACGCTTACTGCAAATGCATTTTGAAAGTGGCGTTGGGCATATTGGCGGCAATTTATCCTGTTTAGACGCGATGATGGTTGTGAGTCATGAGTTCTTAGGTATAGAAGATCGCTTTATTCTATCGAAGGGGCACGCTGCAGGTGCCTTATATATCACCTTATGGAGTCGCGGCCTCTTAACTGAGGCAGATCTTTTGCAATTTCATCGTGATGACACGTTACTTGCCGGCCATCCTCCGGCTAAGGGCTTATCTGATGTTGTCTTTGCTGCGGGCAGCCTTGGTCATGGCCTGTCTTTGGCAGCAGGAACCGCTCTAGCACGCAAACTTAAGAGTGAGAATGGGCGGGTTTTTTGTTTGACTTCAGATGGCGAGTGGCAAGAAGGTTCCACTTGGGAAGCGTTGATCTTTGCAACGCACCATCAATTAACGAATTTAACCGTTCTGATTGACCATAACGGTTTACAAGGATTTGGCAGTACTAAGGATGTAGCCTCGATGGCGCCCTTAGCTCAAAAACTCAGTGGCTTTGAGCTTGAGGTGCGCACCGTTGATGGTCATGACCTTAACGCGATTCGCCAAGCGCTTCGTGAACCCGCTAAAGGGCTTTGTGTAGTCATATTAGAGACCACCAAAGGTAAGGGCGTGAGTTTTATGGAAAACCGCATGGAATGGCACTATTTACCTTTAAAAGAGGCGCAGTACCGCGCGGCCTTACTGGAAATGGATCGCCAATGAGAAAGCCATTTTGCGATGCAATGGTAAGTCGCGCGACTAATCCGAAGCTGGTTTTTTTAACTGGAGATTTGGGGTATATGGCTTTGGAGCCACTGCAGGCTGCACTGGGTAAGCGCTTTATTAATGCCGGAGTAGCTGAGCAAAATATGATCTCTGTAGCAGCAGCCCTAGCTAAAGAAGGTATGGAGGCTTGGGCCTATAGTATTGCGCCATTTTGTTACGCTAGACCCTTTGAGCAGATTCGTAATGACATTGCCTTTCATGATTTACCTGTCAAACTTGTTGGCAATGGCGGGGGCTATGGCTATGGGGTGATGGGGCCTACCCACCATGCAATTGAAGACTATGGCGTCCTCTTAACCTTGCCTGCGATGCAAGTCTTTGTGCCTATATTTGATGAAGATATCAAGACCGTCGTGGGGCGTGTTGCAGACACTGCCCATCCGGCCTATTTGCGTTTGGGCAGAGGGGAGCTTTCTGAGCAATTTGAAGCCCCGCCTTATGCGCCTTGGCGACAATTAATTGCAGGTGATGGCATGGTGGTTATCGCAGTTGGCCCTATCGCTGGCTCTTTTTTAGGCGCCTTAAGCGCCTTGCCCCAGAGTAATCGACCTAATTTGTGGGCTTTGGCTGAGCTGCCGGTGTTATGGGAATCAATGCCAGCAACTTTACAAGCGCAATTGCAAAGTCAAAAGCGTGTTTGCGTGGTTGAAGAGCACGTGGCTCGAGGTGGGGTGGGGGCAGAATTGGCTTTGTTATTGGTCAAGCGCGGTATTGCACCGCAGCGTTTTTTTCACCTCTGCGCTCAAGCCCATATTTATGAGCGCTATGGTTCTCAGACTTTTCTGAGAAAACAATCGCAATTGGATGTTGCAGCTTTACTCTCGGTATTAAAGGAATAAATTAACATGCCCTTAAAAGCCCATATTGCCTCCTTAAAAGGACCTATCGTTGTTACAGGAGCCTCAGGCTTTATTGGCGCTAATTTATTTCATCTTTTATCAAAAGAGCGAGCTGATGTATTTGCCATCGTGCAGCGCAATAAAGAGTGGCGTTTAGCCACTATAGATAATTCAAAAATTATTGCTGTTGATCTTAATGATCTATCTGCAACGAAAAATTTAGTTGAATCTTTAAATCCCCAAACCGTTTTTGATCTGGTTTCTTTTGGGGCTTATTCATTTGAAGAAGACGCGGAATTAATTTACCAAACCAATTTTTTAGCCATGGTCAATTTTGTTCAGTTGCTCGCTAAACAAAATATTGCTGCTTACATTCATGCCGGTAGTTCATCAGAATATGGGGCAAATTCTGCTGCACCTGAAGAAATAGAGCGCTGTGAGCCTAATAGCCATTACGCTGTTTCTAAAGTCGCTGCTACCACGCATTTGGAGTACATGGCCAAAACCCATGCTTTTCCAGCAATTAATTTACGCTTGTACTCGGTATACGGCCCACTTGAGGATTCCTCTAGACTAATTCCCAATTTAGTGCGACACGCACTTGTGGGTAATTTGCCGCCATTTGTGAGTCCTCTCACATCACGTGATTTTGTCTATGTAGAAGATGCTTGCGCAGCCTTTATTTTGGCGGCGGCGAAAATGCAACCCGACTTATATGGGGCCAGTTTTAATATTGCCTCGGGAGTAAAAACAACGATTGCAGAATTAGCGGCAATTACTCGCGCTGAATTTGGTGTTACCCAAGAGCCACAATTTGGCACAATGGATAACCGCACTTGGGATTTAGCTGAATGGTATGGCAACCCCAAGAAGGCCCAAGCGCTTTTGGGTTGGCATGCACAAACCCCACTAGCTGATGGCCTTAGAAAAACCGCCATGTGGATCGAGTCTTTAAGTGACGCAGAATTTAAAACTCTGACAAAACTCAACGCAGCTCATCTAAAGCGCAGTATTTCGGCAATTATTGCGTGTTATTTGGACGAGCCAGCGATACCTATTATGTACGCTCGCTTAACAGCAGTTTTTAAAAAAATTGGCGTTGATTACGAAATTATTTTTGTCAATGATGGCAGCCCAGACGGAAGTGCTGCCGCGATTTTAGAATTAAGTGCTAAGGACCGTCATGTGATTGGCATCACGCATTCACGCAATTTTGGTTCGCAAATGGCCTTTCGTAGCGGTATGGAGCTTGCAACCAAGCAAGCAGTAGTTTTGCTTGATGGAGATTTGCAAGACCCGCCTGAGCTGATTGAGCCCTTTTACACAAAATGGGAAGAGGGTTATGACGTGGTTTATGGCAGGCGGATTCAGCGGGATATGCCCTTTTATTGGGGGTGGTTGTATAAACTGTTTTACCGCGTTTTTGCCGCCTTTAGTTATGTGAAAATTCCCTTAGATGCAGGCGATTTTTCCTTAATTGACCGGCGTGTAGTGGGCTGGATTTTAAGTTGTCCTGAGCGAGATCTATTTATGCGCGGGATTCGTGCTTATGTTGGTTTTAAGCAGATTGGGGTTGATTACATCAGACCTGAACGTATGTTTGGTGTTTCTACCAATAATTTGATGAAAAATATTGATTGGGCAAAAAAAGGTATCTTTGCGTTTAGTAATGCTCCCCTTACGATGCTAACTACGGGCGGGGTAATTTTAATGATAATTTCTTTTACTTTAGCTGTCATTGCAGCGCTGCTAAGGATCTTTTTCCCCGATATTGCTCCACGAGGGGCCACCACTATTTTGATTATGATTCTTGCTTTTGGCTCACTTAATTTATTTGCGATTGGCTTAGTTGGAGAGTATGTTGCCAAAATTATGTCTGAAGTTAAGGGTAGACCAAGGCTTATTCGCGCTGCTTTAATTCGCCATGGAAAAACAACCGAACTCATACCTGATGGACGAAGTGAAAATTAATTTGAGTTTTCAACAGTCCCATCCATTTCTTCTATGAATGAGAAAACCCTAGCAGTAGCGCTTTATATCGCTTTGGGTTTGACTTTAGGGTTAGTTCCACTCCTACTTGCTAGGTTTTATCCCGCAAAAAGTGGTCAAACTCAATTTAGCGCTACTTTTTTTCTTAGATCCTTGACAGCCCGCAAGCTTATTCAGATCGCCTTCTTTATCATTGGGATCGGTGTATTGCTTAAGCTGGGTTACACCATTTTTTCTCCATTAACTATCGCTTTAGTTCTACTTAGTTTTTGCATGACTTATTTTTTCCCCAGCACCTCGGTAGTAGAGGCTGGCGGATTTTTTTTAGTCTTATGCCTTTCGGTACTGATTTTATGGTGGGTACCGATTAGCCCAGCTTATCGTTTGGGATATGAAAAAGTAGCATTATTTAGTGGTATTACATTCATTTTATGTTTTTTCTTGCTGATGAATTCTGCGATTCAAGAAAATCGTTGGATCAATATTGCATTAGGCTTTTTCCTGATTTTATTAAGTATTTACGCAAGTTTTTTTACAGCAGGACTAGAAATAATGCTGCCTTTTGCTTGGCACCATTGGAGCGCTTACATTGCCTCTGCTGAGTTACTACTTTCAGGCGCAATGCCATTTATTGATTTTCCAATGCAATACGGCCTAGGGCCTAGTCTAATCATTGCCAGTGTTTGCCATGCCAATTGCTGGGAGGGAATGTATTGGATAGTTGCAATATTCACTTTGCTTTTTTTTATTGCAATGGCGGCCATGAGTTTGTCTTTTGCTGCCCCTGGGCGCTATCGTTGGTTTATTACGGCATTAATTTGTTTTATTGCCTGTTTTTTTTGGACCGCCTATCCCCCAAGTTTTGGATCTGTTTTAGCAACACCTTCGGTAAGCGGCTTACGGTTTTTACCAGCCGTATTTTTAACTTTATACCTCTTTTATTTTTCGTCTAAGCAAGATTCAACCCAATTTAATATTGGAGCGCATGCGCTTTGGATAGTCGGAGCCCTCTGGTCTCCAGAATCCCTATTTTATGTAACTTTCATTTGGTGGCCTTTCTATCTTTTCTTACAACAAGGTAAAGAAAATTCAATTGCCCATTTTTTATTAAATTGCCTGCACTTGGCTTTTGTAGCGGGTATGACAATCCTGATTTTTTTAGGCATCTATTGGATTATTTTCGCGCGCCTACCAAGTATGTATGGTTATTTTGCCTACGCCATTAATCCACCAGGGCCGCTCCCCATTAATCCATATGGAGCCATTTGGTTTTTTATTACAGTATTTTGTGCAGGGAGTTTTACGCTTTGGCAGTTATGGAAAAAAAATGGGGGCAGTATCGAGTTTCGTAGAGGGTACTTAGCACTCCTTTTACTCTATGCTACTTTTTCCTATTTTTTAGGCAGAAGTCATGATAATAATATTTTAAATCTGATGCCCTTTATGGTTCTAGTTTTATTCTTCGTGATTGAACAGGCCAAAATACTCTTGGTAAAGCAAATTGGGGTCGTACTAGTAGCCAGTACGATAGGGTGGTTGAGTGCTTATGGCTGGTCCGTATGGGATCAAGTGCTTCAATCAAGGTCTTTATTGCAGCTAGACCCATTACTTTTTAGTGCTTCACGGCCTAGCGCGAAAGAAATAAAGAAAAATCCCTTACCTGGGTTTTCAGGCGACGCACAAAAAGCACTGTTATTTATTAATACGGAGTATCGCGAACCTGCCACAGTCCTTGATAATGCATTAAGTCTACAGCCCGCTTCGCCAAATCAAGTATGGAGTGCCATCCATGATCCAGCGAATTATGTCTATATCCCCAGTGTACAGCGTAGACAATTTTTAAAAAATACACAAAAAACTTTACAAAAACCTGGTTGGCTTATTATTAGTAAAGATTTTTTGGCAAATGATTGGCTAGTAGATTTTGACAAGGTTTATAAGCGAACGAATACTGTAGACTTTGAAACTTACTATGCAATTCGCTTTGAGCCCAATTAATAGTTCCTCTAAATTCAATAGAAAAAATAGATAGATTTTTTTATGCCCTCTTTAAGAAACTGTCCAGTGTGTGGTTGTGGTATTGAAAAGGCAACACTATTTCAAGAAGAAAATATAGATTTAAAACGTATTTCTGATTTTAGTTTTGCATCGCGCAAAGATCCTGAATTTATGTGTCATCGACTCTATCGATGCAAGGGATGCGACCTAGTCTATGTAAGCAACCCCCCTGAAGATGAACAACTGGCAAAGGCATACCATGAGGCTAATTACGATAGTGCAGAGGAGGCAAACGATGCAGCAAATTCCTATTTAATAGCCATGAAAAGCATTCTTGCTAGCTTAATTGAAAAAAATACGGTGCTAGAGATTGGATCTGGCACAGGAGTGTTGCTGGAATTGATGAAAGAACAGGGATTTAATCATTTAGTTGGTATAGAGCCCTCATCTGCAGCAATTGCAGCAGCTCCAATTCACCGAAAAGCTTGGCTTAAGGAGGGGATTTTCCTTGAAAGCAATTACCAGACCAATTCATTTGATTTAATTTGTTGTTTTATGACTATGGAACATGTTCCCGATCCATTAGAAACAGCCCAAGCAGCATTTAGATTGCTAAAACCAGGGGGCGCTTTTGTAACAGTTACGCACAATTACCAAAGCTTGGTTAATCGAATTTTAGGTAAGCGCTCACCTATTATTGATATTGAGCATATGCAACTATTTTCAAATAAAAGCATTCTTGCTCTATTTGAAAGGGCGGGGTTTGACAAAGTAAGCGCAAACCCTTTTTTTAATCGTTATTCGATTGCATATTGGCTAAGATTAACGCCACTACCTAAGACAATAAAAAAAAGCCTATTAAAGTGCCTCATTCTTACGCAATTTGAGAATAAAAAACTGAGTTTTAATGTTGGAAATACGATCGCAGTCGGCTATAAGTTGAAGTAAAACGATTCCCCTTGGTTACTTTGATTCGCTATTTTTTTCAGGGCGTACTAATTTTTGATATAGGATTAGAGTATCTCTTACGTAATTATTCGAATGCTGAATAAAAAAGTTATCTTGAATGCAATCTTGCGAACAATTTGAAAATCCTTTATCGCTTTTAGGGCTAATCGGATATAAAAAATAATTACCTATCCAATTTTGGAGGAGGGATATGCTGGCATTACGCCACGAAGGCAGCCAATAATCTTTGGGGGAAATACCAGAAAGAAAAAATAGGGTTAAGGCAATTCCAAAAAGCCGCCATTGCGCATTGATATTCGTGAGCAAGCATAAAAAAATAAGAAGCCAAGGATAAAGTAAAAAAGTAAAGCGAGAGTCATATTGCTGGTAAAAAAAGGCTAAAAAAGCAAAGATAATGGTGATAAATAAAAATAAAAATAGGAAAGGCTTATGAGCAGAGCGCAAAATACCTTGCTTGCTAAATAAAATAAAAACTAATAACAATGGGATTATGAAAAACCCCCAGGTTTTTTCATAAAAATGCAGCATCCCCATGCTAACTTTAAGTAATTCGAAATTAATTGGAGTACCCAAATGAGGAATGCTCCAGCGCCAAGCTATCGTTACAGATAAGTAGCAAAATAGGGTTGTGCAGATACTGAAAATATACGGCGCTTTATTATTTTTAATATTCATACCTACTAGTGCAAAACAACAGCTTAATAAAAATGGAAGTAGCCCGTAAGCTTGAGTCAGACCAGCAATGCTTGCCAATATAGCCCCATAAAATAGGGTGCGGCTATTATTAAATTTAAGATATTTGATGAATAAATAAATAGAAAAAAGCGCTAAAGTTATAGCTAAAGGCTCGGCCAGAATATAGACTCTAATAAAATTTATGGGATACAGCGTAAATCCAATTGCGATTGGTACTGAGTACCATGCCTCTAAATTCATTTTTTGTGTGGCGTTTATATCCACGAGGTTTGTATTCAATTTAAATGAGTAGATAATTTTTACTATTCGTATAGAAATCCAATAGTTGAAGAAAATACATAGTCCAAATAAACTTCCTAAAACAAGTCCCATGCTTCCCATGAGAAAATCCAGAGCAGTAAATATTAAAAAAACGGGTGGGCGTAAATTAGGTAAAGGCTCAAGAGGGCGGAAATTAAACATTTCAACTAAATAGATACCTTCTGTATACCAGTCATATGCATCATCGGAAAGAAAGGGGTAATGATTTAAAACTTCTCCTTGTGATAAAAGGACAAATTTAATTGCAAATGTAAATGCAAAAAGTATTACAAAAAAAGTTGAAAAGGGCTGAATTGAAAATGATGGCATTAGTATTTATATTAAAGTCAATAAGAAATAGACATTTTTAAACGCTATTATTTGCTTGCACTTGAGGATAATTTTTATCAAGTGTTTGTAGGCTTATTGAGCCAATTTTGATTTTATGGCTATAAATAATCGACCAGCTGTCGGACGAACAAATTTCGTAACTCCGCTACCTATTTTATAGACTCCATAATGCTCAAGATTTAATTTTTCAGTTGTGTCAAAAATGAGATCCACCTGATCAATCTGGCCTTCAGTAGGCTTAATAGCATCCTCACTAATGAGCCAGTAATTAAAGTCACTTCGCGTTGTAATTTCCAATTGCTGTAGGGCTGGCGCAATTAAAAGCGCCCCGGTTAATTGTGGAGAAATGGCGGCTATTTTTTCATTACTTTTTTTATTTAATATTGTGCCGATGTTAGCAAGATAGGTGTTGCCAATACTTACAGGTTCATTTTTTATGGATTGAGTAAGTAGTAAATTAGTAGCTGCAATACGCGTAGACCAATCAAAGACTGATTGCCATGAATCTTGGCTGGGATAAGCAGAATTTAAAATGTCTAGGTATTGATTGTCGCGTAAGCCATAACTAAATTCTTTCCATTGGGGAAGGCTATAGTAATAATCACCTTGTTCAAAGTTAGTCTTGTGATAATTATATAGACAATATGAATTAAATGAGATTAATGCCCAAGCCACAAAAAGCCCAACAAAATACACTTTCTTAGAGGAAATAATTTTAGAGAGCAATATCCAGACAGTAATGCCGCTAATTAAACTCCATGCTTCTTGCATGAGACCATCTTTAAGTGGCTCTGGGCGCAATAAAAAAGTAATGGAAACGGTGAAAGTAGTAACGGTAAGAATTCCGAACAGAAATTTATAAAAAATGAGTTGGTTTTTAGTGAATTTCCATAGGATTAAAAGAGAAATTATCAATAATATAAATATAGAAAAGAGAGTTGTATGGGATTGCCAGGCCGGAGAGTAGCCAATAGCTTTTATAAATGTGCTTTGCCCCAGCATGAATGAATAAATATACCCAAAGCTAAGTGAGCTAACTCTTTCAGTCCAACTGGTGCCAATGAAAATAGCAAGCAAAAGACTAAAAAAGAAGGGGCTAATAAACGCTGAAAGATAAAAAACAGGCGCACCACACGTTTTTTGTAATCTGGAAATTAAAAGACAGGCGCTAATAAAGCAGATAAAAGTACCTATTAAAATTAAAATGAGCGGGTAATAAAACTGTTGAGGAGTGAGGTAATCGCTAAAAGCAACCATAATTAATTTATGGTTTATAAACTTGGTATAAGCTAAATAATGAACAGCCCCAATAAAGAGAAATACACTAATTAGCATTAGTAGCGAAAGCCATTTATATTGAGGTTGATTTTTAGGAAATTGTTCCTTTAATAAAAAACAATATAAGAAGGGGAGGGGGATTATGCCTCCAATGAGATGCAGTTTGCTTAAAAATGCAAATCCCGAAAATAAGCCAGCAAGGATGATTAGACGTATACGTGATGGCTCTTGAGCGGCTTTAATGATGAAAAATAGCGCCACTGACCATAGTGCAATTCCTACTGTTTCATAGCGTATCCAGTAAAGCATAAATGGTAAATTGGCCCATACTAGAGCTAACAAAGCAACCGTAATTGAGTTTAGGAAATTTTCATAACCTTGATTTTGTAAATAAGGTTTTATTAATTCAAAAACCGAGAGATACATGAAAAAGAGAAAAACTAATACAAAAATAATGTTGACGAAGAGCAAATAATTTACAACTTCAACAAACGCTAAATAGGGGTTTGAGGTGAGAGCTAATTCAGTAATAGAAGAAATAGAAATAAGCCCAAAAAATTTCCCTAGAGGTAATGAAAGGTATTTATTAATTAATAAGGGGGTGATATTGGGGTGGAAAATGTGGTCTGGTAATTGGCCAGCACCAGCAATTAAGGCGTCTACCGCATAAATTAGGGAAGAATCCCATGCTGCAAAATAGGGATAGGGTGCAATAATAAGGCTATAGATCACAGCCGCTATTGGAATTGGCCAAATTAAAAAATTAATTTTGGTTTGGCAAAATTGATTCAAAAACATGTCTTAATTATTTGCTGTCTTCGATAGAATAAATGAAGGATTAAGGGATTAATTAATATTTTAATTTAATTATTAACATGAAAAAAGTATCTTTATTTATTACTATTGAAAAAGTATTTTTTATATTTTTTATACCGCTGGGGTTAATTGCAAGTATTTACATTGGTGTTACGTGGGACGAGATCTATGAGAGCATAACATTCAAAGCTAATCTGAGTGCAATTCTGGGCTTATTACAAGGCGATCTTTCTGAGTATCAGGCCTTAAAAAGTCATCATGATCGATATTATGGTGTTGGTTTTCATTTAATTGAGAATTTAGTCTCAAGCCTATTATTTTCGATTCGAAATAATTTATATCCTTTTAGTGAATTAGCTTCGTACTTAATTTATTCACATATTTCTGTTTTTCTCGTATTTTGCCTTTCCGGCTATCTAGTTCAAAGGCTAATTTTTCGATTTACTGGAGATTTACGTGTTGCCATTTTAGGCATGATGGCATTTTTACTTTGGCCATATATGCTTGGCCATGGATTAATGAATATCAAAGATACACCTTTCATGTTTTTATGGCTAATTTGCACTAATTACATGTTATTTGCTCTAGATGCTTCAAACTTCAGTTTATCTTGGTCAGTAATAAAGAAAATCATTATTCTGGGGCTCCTTACGGGGCTGCTAATTGGCATAAGAATTTCAGGAGTATTAATTTTTCTGCAGTATTTTATTGTCTTAATTTTTTATTTAGGGCAAAAGAAAAAAACTGGCATATCATTTTTTTATGATTACAAAAATAAAATTAAATTTTTTATAGCTAGTGTAACTTTTTTGATTTTGCCTTGTTTTATTTGTCTATATTTACTATACCCTCTTTTTTGGCTAGATCCTATTGAGTTTTTTAATGCCATTCGTTATCAAAGTCATAATCCAATTACGATTGATACCCTTACAGCAGGACGATTTTTCTCAAGCCAAGATACGCTTTATTACTACATCCCATATTGGCTCTCTATTAAGTTACCTTTAGTTGTCATTATTGGGCTACTTTGTAATTTTTTTGCCTTATATAAAATGAATCAAAATAAAGAGGGGATTAAAAGAAATAATTTGTATTATTTCTTAGGATTGCAGCTAACGGTAATTTGTATCATCCTTTTTTTGCTTTTGAATCACGTTCATTTATATAATGAATTACGGCATCTGCTTTTCATTTTCCCATTGCTCTTTGTTTTTGGGGTTGTGGGCGTATATTACGTTGGCCAAAGGCTAACTATTTCTTTATTAATCATTTCTATCATGATCTTTAGCGCAGATAATATAAAAATATTCCCTTATCAATATACTTACTTCAATGAAATTGCACGCCAATTAAATTTAGAAGATAAATTTGAAAAAGATTATTTTGCAATTTCTGCACAAAAAACAGCCGAATGGCTTAATGCAAGTGATATCCCGCTAGGGAGCGGGTGTATCTATGTTTCGCCACTGCATTTATGGAAATATAGCTTGGATTTTAGAAAATACCCCTGCGTTCAGGAGTACCCAAAAAAAGGCTTTGCAGAAGAGGGTGGCTCTTTTATGGTGTACGGTCAAGTGCGCGAGCGGGCTAATTTTCTTTCGTTGCCGTATTGCAACATTATTCATTCAGAAAAAATCCAGCTGCCCTTAGGTTCAAACCCATTGGTTATGAGCCAGCTATATTTATGTCGACCTAATGGTGATCGCAACTAAAATAAATCAATTAATTTTTTATAATTGATCTTTTCCCAGCTAAAAATAGATATTAACCGATGATAAATATAAAAGAAAATAAACTAATTATTTTTTTTATACAGTACATTCCATTTTTAGTATTTTTATGTACCCTTTTATTTTGGAATTCATCAGTTAGTGGCTTTTTTGATTTAAAAATCTCATTTGCCATATTATTAATTGCTGTTTTCGTCACCCTAATTGGACATGCATTTATAGAATTCATCTTAAAAGGGGCCTATTATTCAAATTTACCCAGCAAGTTGGCGATTGGTTGCTTATTATCAAATTGCCTATTACTCTTAGTTGCTTTTATTTCTCCTTTTAATATTACGGTTAATTCAATATTCATTGGAGTATTAGTCATTTTTCTTTTATGGCTAAAGGATAAGAGCCCTTTATATCAAGTTTTTCTGGTTAAAAATACTAGTGAGCTCTTGTTAATCATATTTGCGTGCTTTATAGCGACCATTTGGTGTAGAGACGCACTTTTACCAATTCAATTTAATGATGAATTTATCTCACTTAAGATGTGGGGTGATGTTTTCTATCACATGAGCCAAATAAATGTATTTGCGCGGGCCCAAGGCGTAATGCACGAGGCTGATATCCTGAGTAGCGCAATTCCATTCCGTTTGTATCACTATGGTAATTACCAGTTACCTGCTCTTATTACTGCTATTGGTAATTTATCTTCCTATGAAGCGTTCGCTAGCTTTTTATTGCCTTTAGGCCTTTTGATCCTGATATTTGCTGCATATTTGTTTGCTTCATCCCTCTTTGGTGTGTGGCCAGGATTTTTCGCAGCTTTATTTCTGATGTTGCTACCCGATCCATTTCAGCAAGGATTTGGGAATCTTTTTTTAGGGCAGTTTTATTGGTTAATTCAGGCCTCTCCAGCTATGCCCTATGGCGTTGCTTGCGCAGCAATGGCTTTCGCTTGTTTATTTAAGGCAGTTATTAATAATCAATTTCGGTTGCTTCTAGTTGGCTATGGATTTGTCCTGATAACCCTTTTATATAAATCTCAAATTTTTGTCGCAATCTCTTTCCCGGCTTTAGTGTTCCCTGTCATTTTTATGGGAAAAATGAATTTTATACGCCGTGTTGGTTTAGTTTTGTTTTTAACCCTAATTTATTTTGGCGTAATTTACTTGGTCAGCAGCCCGTCTTCCATCCCTACCATTAGACTTGATGGATCAGGCTTTATTCCCTATACGAGTTGGTTAAATGAAATTCAAGGCCCTGGTTATTTAAAAGAACTGATTAATTCTAAGTTAGTTAGTCAGTATCGTGCAGCAAAAATATTTGCCTATATATTTTTGCTAGTTATAGCCTCTTTAGGAGGGCTATTTTTTATATATTTATTTATTTTTTGGTTTTTAAATAAGAGACTCAATGCATCTATTACTTATTTCCCCTTTTTTATTATTGGGATATATCTTGTCATGTCTTTAGGACTTGCCTTGAATGAGAGTGATGTGGGATTGCCGGAGGAATTACTACATCGGCCATTTGTATGGGCTTATTTTGTTGTGACTTTATGGGCAATTGCTGGCGCATACTATATATATGTAGGGGATAGAATTCCCAATAGCCCAATAGTCAAATGGGGTTTATTTAGCGCTTTAGGCCTGTTTTTGATAGTGCCCCTTAAATATTCTCTAAATATTCAAGGACATGTGGGCAGCAGTCAGATAAAAATTCCTAGTTGTGAATATAAACTTGCTCAGTTTTTAAGAGCAAATACTTCTCGAAAAATGATTTTTCAGGAATATAAGCAAGATGCAAGCATGGCAATAACCGCTTTCTCGCAAAGACAAGAATTTGCTGTTAATTTTATTGGGACGAAATTACCAAGACCTATTAGGGAAAGATTAATAGAGTTAACTATAATTAAGAATTCACGTGACCCAATAATTTTAAAAAATTATATGGAAGACAATAGAATTTCCTACCTCATAGTTGATCCGGAGAGTGATTATGGTTGGATTATGCGGGGACTAAATAAGCCGATTTACGAGTGCAGTGGCTATAAAATTTTTTCTGCGGATGCTGATATTGGGAAGCTAGAGTAAGACTTTCCAAGCGGTTATCTTTTTGATTTAGTCCCATGTAAACTATACAAGTTTTACTATTTGCCGGAATTATTATGCTCTCTCGCTCCAGTATTGCCTCTGTTATTTTTATTTCAACTCTTGTATTTTTCTGTTTAATTTGTGCGCGTATTCCTTTCTTGGATCAAGTTTTAATTGGCGAGGAGGGTAGCCATGCATTACTAATTATGGGCTATAACAGTAATACTAGCAATTTGATCTTGGATGAAACTACAACAAAAATAGCGCCCTTAATAGATGCAAATTGCCTATTAGTTATAGCTCATATTAATGGGGTTGATACGGTTGTAAGACCTAGTCGCAACATCGTTCCGTACTGTTTTTTAGGGACTATAGGTAAGACATCTTTTCAATTACTTAATCCTAAAAATCTTTCATTTAATAATAAATCATTTGCTGCTAGAGCAATCTTTTTAGGAATTAGCTGTTTAGGAATGATTGCTTTACTAATTATGTGCTCACTAGTTAGTTTAAAGTTAGATGGATATTTTCGTTTAATGCCATTTCTAATCTTTATTTACGCATCATGCAATCCGTTAGCCGTGGGCGCTTCTATTCAACCACAAATTGATGGTGTCTTCGGCTTTCTATTACTTGGCTTTGCCTGTCTTTTTCTCTATTTTGGCTCATTAACTAGTTTATCTACAACAAAAAAACTAATTTTTGGATTTTTTGTTGGTTTTATTTCGGCATTAGCTAAAAACGAGTGGCCCTTAGCTTTAATTTTTGGAATTTTATTTCTAGTCATAGTGCTTTATTTAATGAGGATGTTTAAATTAGTTTTTCTTCAAAATAATCTCCTAAATAAAAATTTAGAATTTTTTACTGCCGTCAGCATAATCACGGGTGCATTAAGTGGCATATTTTTCTGCTACCTAATATCGCCAAGCGACTATCTAGCTGGATATTTGCTGATGAAAGGAATTAACTCAGGCAATACCTCGTACTTTAAAAATTTTATAAATGCAATTCGCTTTAATTTCGAACTGCTTTCGCCATTTATTGTTATTTGGGTTGCGGGGCTTATTTTATTGATTAAAAATTTAAAAAAATTGATTCAATCTAATTTCAACTACCTAATTATGTGGGTTTGGGGTTCGCTAATTGGGATGGGATATTTATTGGGCGGTTGGGGTGGCGATGGGTTTCCTAGGTATTACTTACCACCCCTTATCCTATGTAGCGCATTTCTAATTTGCCAGCTAACCATAGGGCGATATTCTTTGCGTACTAAATCTTGTGCTTTGATTTTCGTATTGATTTTAGTATTAATCAGTGTATATAAACTTACCAGAATTTATCTTAAAGATGAATCTATAACCATACCTGGAAATTCTGTAGCGATTCAAGATGAAATTATCGGCGCTGCAAAAGTAGTAAATCGAGATCCATTTGGGATTGTTTTCCATCATTCAAGTCTTAGATTTTATTTCCCTGATACTAATTTTATAAGCCAAGCCATTGGAAAAGAAGGGGCAGAGCAGTGGAAGTTACCGAATTCCCAATATCATTTGGTTTTTTAATTAAGGTAAGCGGTATCGTTTTGCCAATAATTTTTATAGATTAATTCTGTATTTATTGGAAGAATCAACAATGCCAGAAAAAATTAAAAAAGCTAATCCGGGCACGAGCCAAATTATCCTACTTTGATACCTATCAAAAACCCCAGACATTCCACCAGTAACTAAAGCATTCACGGCTAGGAAGATAATAGTAGTCAAGATAAGTAAAACTAAATTTCCACTTTCTTTAGTTTTGCGGATTCGTATTATTAGATAAATCCATAAAATACTACTAAGATAAATCATGTAAGTGTAATAAAGGTTTAGAATCGGAAAAATCTTTTCTAGGATCCCTTTATATTGTTCTGAATTAATATAGGAAGAGTAGCTCTCGGGAAAGCTAGCATTAATTAGTTTGTCAAAGCCTGCATTAGACGCATACGATCCCATTTGCTCGCCAATTTTAAAGGTGATAATTTGGTCCGACATATTTTTTAGAGATAAAAGAAGCTGCCTAGATGGATTCGCCAAAAAACTTTTTAAAATAATTTCTGAGGCTTCCTTATTTACTTCAAGAATACCGCCAGCAGCCTTCACGCCTCCTCCCCATAAAAATGAGCTGGAAATAAGATTTTTTATCTCTGGCTTAACATTAACATTAGCCCTATCTTGAATACTTTTTGCTTCATTTAATATAGTTAATGATAAGCAGGTTTTATAATTTTCTTGAATGCAATTCTTATTTAAATAATCTAATGCTGTTTCATCTTCGAGCATTCTTGCGAGCAAGAAAACTTTACTAGTTTTAGCGATAGTAAAGCCATGGTGAGACCAAATATTCGAGCTAATAAGCAGAGCAATGGCAATCATTGAAGCTAAAATAGTCGTTAAAAAATATATTTTAATTTCTGAAAATTGCACCTCTTGAAGCAACATTATCAATGAAATAAAAAAAATTAGTAGAAATGCAATTGGTAAATTTGAAGAATGCATACAAATACAAAGACAAACCAACCCCAGTAGCCCCATCTTTTCTTTTTTTGATAGGATTTGGCGACCTACAGCAAAAATAATTAAAGCCAAGAATAGGATTGATGAAAAAATATCTGGTATTAGCTGGTCTACAAACCAAGGAAGATTTGTAAAGATTGCAGTTAGTATTAGTGCACTATAAATAGTCCATTTGTTTAGAGCTGGAAATAGTACAGTTCCTAATTTTAAGTAAAGATATGAAATTAATAACGCCTGTATGAATATAGAAGACCAAAAAAATTTATAAAAATTTGTACTGATAAGAAAAAGACCATAAAAAATTGGCCTATCTATTGGCGATATAAGGTCAATACCTGAGGTTATATGCGCTACAGTATCTGAGAAAATTAACGGAAATCCATTCCAAAATGCTGGTAGACATAAAAGCACGGCAGAAAAGCATAGCTGGAATAAATTAAGAGCTATATTAATTTTTCTAGATTGCAATGAATTAGGCGCGGCTATGATGTGACCCTTTTTTATCTTATGAACTATAAATTCTCAGTATCGGTTACAAGATGGGCTTCATTTGCAACCCATCGAATATGTTTTTTAAATCATTGATATCTTTAACTCTAATGATTGTTCCTTTTTTAGCAGCTGGATCAAAATCATAAAACCACATATTTGAGGTATGACCCTTCCACCAGCCATCTAAAATAATAGAATCACCTTGAAACTGAACTTTTTTGAAGTCTCCTCTTCTGCTATCTATAACCGCCCCACTTATCACGAGAGATTGAGTGTAGATTGAAAGGGCGGCCCCAAAGTCCCAGGATTGGCTAAAAACAATCTCGTCATTAAAATTTGGATTTAGAAATTTAGGTACATTCCCAATTACAGTAGCATCTGGAGTTAGCTTGTTTAATTTAATCAAATTGAGCGCATCTTTGATTATGAATTGCTGTAATTTCCATGATTTAACATAATTATCTCTTTGGATTGAAAAAACAAGCAAACTTAGGCAGGTGACTATGATGACCATTGGAGTAAAAATGTAATTTCTTATGGCAATAGATGGAAAATTACTTGATACTAAGCCGCTCAATAATATGGCAAATGCAAACCAAGTTGACGATAAGCCACGGGCTTGATACCCCCATGAAGTTGCAGATTCTCCGGATAGTATAAAAATTAATGAGGAGGCAAAAAAACAAAGAATTCCAGTTAAAACAAAGTAGAAACTGCCTTTAAGCTGATTCGGCTGTAATCTATAGAATCTCCAAGAAAGATAAAAAGTTGCGACCAATACAATCCCGCTAAGTATGTCGTACGTAGATATAAGATCGATGGACTTTAAAAAAAGCGATGGTAGTTGAGCATAAAATACATGAGCCCAAGTATGAATTTTTGCCAATATTTGAGAGGGCTCAAACTTTAATCGAGAATCAACCTCCATGAATTGTGGCGCAATAATTTTTTGCCACAGAATCACGATTACCAGAATTGAAAGAATAGGCAATATATATTTAACGAGATAGAGAATACGATTAGAGTTAAATATATTTTTATCAAGTAAATAGGGTAAGAGTGCGCTTAAAACTAGTAGCGGTAAGATTACTTCGTAGGTTAGAAAGCCGCAAAGGAGTAGGAGGTAAGCAAGTAGGTATTGGCCATTCTTTCCCTGAAAACAGTAATTAAATAGACTATTTAATGAAGTCGCCCAAAAAACAAAAGAGAGGGTTGCTGTTAATTGATTAATTGGCGATGCTATAAGCGGCATTGCAATACATGGGATGGCTGCAATTAAAATAAATGTAGTGGCTGAAAAATTCCCAACTAGATAACTAATTATTCTTGCGGTAATAAAAATAGATAATAAATAAAGAAAAGAATTTAAGATTAAATAGAGGGAAAAATGGGTTTGAAATAGGAATGTTGAAAGAGTAATTGGGAGGGGGGCCAATGGCCGATTTGAGAAAAGTGGAAACCATGTGAGATAGCAGTTAAAGAACCCATTGCAAGATAAATTATGAGATATATCACCCCAATCATCTACAATAATCCCACCTTCAAAAATTAAAGGTAAGTAGGCAAGGCAGATATAAGCTAATAAAACAAATATCAGTACATACTTCTGCGCTAATTTATCTATAGTCAACACTTGTATTTTTTATTCTTTTTAGAGTTCTTTTTGGCATAATTTTATTTAACACTTAGGCAATATACTAGAGTATTTTGTAAGGCGTGCTTTAAAAAATGAGTCAATAATATTAAATGTATTAAATCTAATGAATACTCTTAAAAAATACTATTTTATTAAGGGGCATATTGAAATATGTCGCTTTGATCATTGGATTAAAAATATCTTTATTCTTCCGGGCATCTTAATTGCTATCAGTCTTTATCCTCAGGGCATCAATTCAAATTTATTTTTTAATATTTTAATTGGATTGATAGCAAGCGGATTAGTAGCATCAAGCAATTATGTTATTAACGAAATCTTAGATGCTTCATTTGACTCGCTTCACCCCACTAAATGCTTGCGCCCAATACCTGCTGGCCGAGTGAATATCAAAATAGCATATTTTCAGTGGGTTCTATTGATGATTTTGGGGTTATGGGTTGGTTCATTTGTATCCATTTATTTAGTATATGCTCTGGCTAGCCTTTGGATTATGGGGTGTATATATAATATTCAGCCATTAAGGGCCAAAGACATTCCTTACCTTGATGTATTAACTGAAGCGATCAATAATCCTATTCGACTTTTAATTGGCTGGCTTATTGTCTCGCCGCCTTTTCAAATTCCTATTTCATTATTGTGTTCATATTGGATGATAGGCTGCTATTTGATGGCCATCAAACGCCTTGCTGAAATGAGGGACATTTCACAGAAGATTTCTGCTCAAAGCTATAGAAAATCTTTTGCGTATTACACTGAAAAAAATCTATTAGTTTCAATCATGTTTTATGCTTCTGCGTCCATGCTTTTTTTTGGTGCCTTTGTAATGCGTTACCGATTAGAGCTGATTCTATCTTTTCCTATGGTTGCATTGATTATGGCTATGTATCTTAATTTGGCTTTTGATAAAGATAGTAGTGTTCAGGCCCCTGAAAAACTGTGGAAAGAAACTCCTTTGATGTTTGCCTGTTTAGGCTGTGCACTTTGGATGGTATTTTTAATTAACTATTCATTGCCTATGTTTACGTCTCTATTTCAGCAATCAGTACTTCGATGACGATAAGCACGTTACTCTGAAATAACTCAAATATTTACAATTAAAGGCAATGCTATTTGCTCGTAGCTACCAACCGCCTCAATTCGCCCTTTATCCAATTTCACAATCAGCGAGCAATCTTTTAGTGTTGTTAAGCGATGCGCAATGATAAGTACGGTGTAATCTGGGCCAAGGTGCTGAATCGATTCCATTACCGCAATTTCAGTTTCATTATCGAGTGCGCTGGTAGCTTCATCTAATATCAGGACATCTGCATTTTTATAGAGCGCCCTGGCAATGCCAATGCGTTGGCGTTGCCCACCAGAGAGGCGGGTACCGCGCTCACCAACCAAGGTTTGATAACCTTGGGGTAAGGCTTCAATGGTTGCGGCCATTTGGGCTTTTTGGGCGGCTTCTTTTACGCGGGCATGATCGATTTCATTAGGCGGTACGCCAAAGGCAATATTTTCTGCAATCGTAGAGTCGGCAAGATAGATGCTTTGCGGCACATGGGCAATATGCATTTGCCAAGCGCGGTGATTAGCGTCCGTAATCGTTTGGCTATCAATTTCGAGCCTGCCTGAAGTCGGCTGCAGTAGGGCCATTAATATATCGAGCAAGGTGCTTTTGCCAGCGCCAGTGGTGCCAATAAATCCAACACGGCTACCTTTTGGAATAGAAAGGCTGAGTTGATCCAAAATGAGCGGGGCGTTATCGCGGTAACAAAAGGACACCTGCTTAAGATCAATTTGATGTTGAAAAGGAATTGGTGGAACACGGACTTGACCGGCATATTCAGGTAAAGGCTGATCTAAAAAGTCCAAGGTATCTTTAAGTGAAAACTGATTTCTCAGAATTGCAGTCCAGGCACTATAGGCTAATTGCATGACTGGCAGTAAGCGTTGCGAAGCAAGCGCTAAGGCGCCAACAATCGGAATAGCCTGATTAATCGAGTTAGATTGCTTAGAAAGGGCAAAGGCTAATAATGCAATCAGCAGCATCCCTAGGGCTTCAGTGACAAAGCGCGGGCTGATACTAATAAATGAACTGGTTGCGTAGGCTTTACGTAAAATTGCATCGGATTTTTGGTAAACCTGGCAATAGGCGTCTTGCGACCCATCGATCAAAATATCGCGGATACCCCCAAGACCTTCTTGTAAAGATTTAATAACTCGCGCCGATTCTGTTGTGATGTCTTTGCTGTTATTCATCAGCTTCTTGCGCGTCACCTTCATGGTGATGACATACATCAAACCAAAAATAGCAAATGCCGCCAAAGAGGGAATTGGCGCAATGATCAGCAGGGCGGTAACCATTAAGACCAGCATGATGAGCGAACTCAAAACATAGAGCGCTGACATGATGATGCCGTCTGTAACAATCGTGGTCTTGCCAGTAACCCCATCAATAATTTCACTGGTATTGCGCGACAGATGAGTGATGTAGGGTTGAAATAAAGTTTTGCGATAAATGCTATAGCCAATATCAGCGCCAGTAGCAAAAGAAAGTCGCAAGCTCACTTTGAGTAAAACCAGACGCATCGCGCCTGCAACAATTGCGGTTAATCCAAAAAGTAGAGTTAATGGCAATAACAGGTCATTTTGCGACTTTAGATGCAGTAGACGAATAAAGGGTTGAGCTATGGGCAGCTCAAATACTTGCTGGGGATTGGTTAGGGCGGCTAAAAAGGGCACGATCGCCCCAAGACTCACCACCTCAGCAAAGGAAACTACGACCATCAAAATCAGTAGCCAAGTAAATTGCTGCTTACGCTTGGGGCTAAAGTGCTCCCATAGGCGCAGAAGGAGTTGGGGAAGTTTTTCGGCTGAGGTCAATTGAGATTGGCGCTGTGGACTCTAAAAGGTAAAATAGCGTTAAATGGTTAATTTTAAAGCATATTTCTATCGCCTTAGACTGGTTTGCCCCCAGCGCCTGCGGTATCAATCCAGTTGTTCATCCATCCATTCATGCTTGCATTGGGCTATGTTGTGAAAAGCCCCGTACTATTTCTGATTTTTAATCGCCCAGAAACCACAGCACAGGTCTTTGCGGCTATTCGCCAAGCCAAGCCCCCTAAGCTGTATATATCTGCCGATGGGCCGCGTGCTGGAAGGCCTGATGAAGGGGAACGTTGTGCGCAGGCGCGCAGCATTGCTACAGCAGTCGATTGGCCTTGTGAAGTTCAAACCCTTTTTCGTGATAAAAATCTGGGTTGTAAGCTCGGTGTTTCTAGTGGGATTGATTGGTTCTTTCAAAACGAGACCGAGGGCATTATTTTGGAAGACGATGTATTGCCGATGCCCAGCTTTTTCACCTTTTGCGATGAGATGCTAGAACGATATCGGGACGACCCAACGATTGGCATGATTACTGGATCCAATTTGGTTTCAAAAAGAGTGCGCCCCAACAACGTTGGCCAAAATAATCTAGCAAGTTATTTTGTCACTGCTATTCCCCTTATTTGGGGTTGGGCAACTTGGCGACATGCTTGGCAGAAATATGATCTCACCATGTCAACTTATCCAAATTGGCTTGCTAGCAGTCAGATGCAGCAACTGTTTCATGGTGATGCTTTAGTGATGCGTTATTGGCAAGATGCGCTAGACCGTGTTTATCAGGGCAAACAAGATACGTGGGATTACCAGTGGCTCTTTGCCTGCTGGTCTACTGGCATGAACAGTATTATTCCTGCAAACAATTTAACGGATAATTTAGGTTATGGCATGGAGGCTACCCATACTTCCGCAACTAAACCTGCTTGTTTAGTTGAATCGATTCCAAGTGACTTATCTTTTCCATTGATTCACCCCAAGTACTTGCAAGCAGATTGGCAAGTTGATCGCCTGATGTTTAAGCGAATTCATGGTATCCATTGGTGGGGTTATCTAAGACGTCAATTACGCCCTTTAAAAAAAACCATCCAACACTTGCTGGGTAAGGGTGAGTCAGCATGAGGGTGATGGCTTTAAATCATTCAGATACGATAGGCGGCGCGGCGCGCGCGGCCTATCGTATCCACCGTGCTGTGCGCGAGCAAGGCATCGATTCGGTTTTGCGAGTCAATCAAAAAGTGCTACAGGATGCGACCATTCAAGAACCTGACGGCAAACTAGCCAAGCTTAAAAACAAGTTTAATTCGGGTTTTGCGCAGATTCTAGCCAAGACTATACGCACTTCGCCCCCTGAATATCATTCCTTAGCTGTGATGCCAACAGATGTTGCACAGGAGATTAATAATTCGAATTTTGATGTTGCTCATTTACATTGGATTAATGGTGAAATGATGTCCATTAAAGACATAAGCCAAATTACCAAACCCCTCATTTGGACCATGCATGATATGTGGGGTTTTAGCGGCACTGAGCATTACTCAGAAAATAGGCGGTGGCGTGAGGGTTATCAAGCTATGAATCGCCCTTCAAATGAATCTGGGCTAGATTTAAATCGTTGGGCTTGGCTACGCAAACAACAGTATTGGACTAAGCCCATTCAGATGGTGACACCGAGTCGTTGGTTGGCGCAGTGCATTTCTGAGAGCGCGCTCATGAAGGGTTGGCCGGTTACGCCAATTGCAAATCCCATTGATACCGAGCAATGGCAACCCCTAAAACTGGTCTATGCACGACAAAAATTAGGCTTGCCGATTGATGTGCCAATGCTTTTATTTGGCGCTCTAGGGGGCGAGGCCGATCCCCGCAAAGGCTTTGACTTGCTCTTGCAAGCATTAGCAGCTCTTAAGACAGCCACTCCGGATTTGCAGTTATTGGTATTTGGGCAAGAGGCGCCAGAGGGTGAGATTAACCCCTATGGGATTCCGAGCCATTATTTTGGTCATGTTCAGGATGATGCTTTACTGCAATTACTTTACAGTGCAGCCGATGTGATGGTTGTACCCTCTCGGCAAGAGTCATTTGGACAAACAGCGAGTGAGGCATTGGCTTGTGGCTTACCTGTAGCAGCGTTTGCTAGTACAGGCTTGGTGGATGTGGTTGATCACAAGGTCACGGGGTATTTAGCTAAACCTTTTGATACAGAAGAGCTAGCCTTTGGCATTCAGTGGATATTAGAGAATCAGCAAGACTCTGCTAAGCTTCGTTACGCATCACGACAAAGGGCGGTAGACTTGTTCAGTTACCCTGTTATAGCTAAGCAATACCAAGCGGTTTATCAACAAGCGATTGATCAGAATGCTGACAGCAATTAAGAAAAAGTGGATACTTATTGGCGAGACGCCAATGCAGACGCTTGGGGACTGTGAGGCAAAAAGCCCTTCTTCATTATTAAAAATTCCTCCTATTGTTTATCAAACTTGGGAAGTCAATTATTTTGGTAAAACCCATTTTTCTGAAATACAGAAATTTCGCGCTTTAAATCCCGATCTACAGTTCCAATTTTTCGCTAAAGAACGCTTAGAAAATTATATGGAAGAGGTGTGGGGGCAGCATCCTATCTATCCCATCTTTAGGGGCGCTAAATTTGGACCCATGTTGGCCGACATTTTTCGTTACTGCATTCTTTTTGAGCGTGGTGGCTTTTATTTCGATATCAGTAAGGGCTGCGCAGTATCGATTACATCTTTATGCAGTGCAAATGCCTCGGGATTGATTTCGTATGAGGAACATGATTGTGTGGTGATACCCAAGCCGAATGCTATGCGAAGAATGCTTCACCCCGAAAAATACGTTTTGCAGTGGGGCATGGGGTTTGCTAAGGAGCATGCTTTCTTGCGTCTTCTTTTACAAAATATTTGCGAATATTACCCCTTCTTTAAAGGGAAATCATTTGCAGTGCCTAAGAATGCGATTCTCAGCTTTACTGGGCCAGGCATGTTCACTAAAACTTTGCGTGAATATCTCGATGCAAATGAGGACGCAGATTTAGTTCAGGCTGGCATCGACTTTAATGGCCATGGAATTTACAGCTTGAAAGGCTCTGAAGTTAGGTATACGACGATTTCTTCGTATGCAGGTAGTAAAAACAGGATGATTGCAACTTGATATTAAGAGCGCCCTAATTTATTCTCTAACACTCCTTGTATTTTAAATTAGTAGAAGATAAACTCATCCTAAAGTTATAATTTAAATAAATATTTGACATGAAGGTACTCACTATGAAATATCTATTTTTAGCATTGATTCCAATTGCTCTCATAGCGTGTGGCGGAGGAGATAGCTCTACTACTTCAACTACTAGCAGCACACCAAGCGCGCCAACGGTAGCGTCTTTTACTTCTTGGACAGCCACAACCTCAAATGTTCCAGTTGCAATGACAGGTGGTTTTTCTTCTTCCGTTGACTTGAGCGGCAATATTTCTCAGTCAGATTCTAGCGGATCTGGAACGTTTACTAGAGATGCTAGCAATAACTTTACGCTGATTAACGCTACGGCTTCCACTGGTAATTCGGCTCTATTTAGCACTGCACTTGAGGACACCTTAACAAGTACTTTTGATGGTGCTACAACCACTAGCCTTAATAAGGCACAGACGACGATTAGTATTTTTGCTAATCCATCAAATTATGCTTTTAACTATCAAGAATATGGTGCTTGGGGACCATATAATATTGCATCAGGAACTTCTTTTGCGTTGAGTGATGGATCGGCTTCGCCTGCAAGTGCGATTCCGAGTGTGGGCGGTATTAGCTTTACTGGCGGCTCAGTTGGATATTATGTGGATGTTAATAAAGTTGCTTATGTAGCCAATGCGAATATGATCGCAATTTTCAGTTACGATAAGCAAACTATGACTTTCATTACATCTAGTACTGGAATTCAGGGGGGGCCAGCTGGTAATGCAATACCGAATGCTAATTTAGATATGACAGGCACATTGACTTATGTGGTAGGAACAAATTATTTCACTGGAACTGTGACTACTACAAATGGAATGACAGGAAAAATTAATGGCGAGTTTTATGGCCCCGGAATTAATGAATTTGGGGGGACATATGCTGTTTATGTCGCTGGGGTTGGCACGATGGTCGGCAGCTTCGGTAGTAAGCGATAATTAAGTACTTATGAAATTATTTATCTATTTAATTATTGGAGCAGGATCATTTTTTTTAGTAGCCTGTGGGGGCGGTAGTTCTAGTACTAGCACTCCTGCTAGTACTCCAGATACACCAGTTACCCCAACAATTACATCCTTCACTTCTTGGTCTGCTACTACGGCCAATGTTCCCGTTGCAATGACAGGTGGATTCTCATCTTCGGTTGATTTGGTTGGCAATATTTCTCAGTCAGATTCTAGCGGATCTGCTACGTTTACTAGAGATGCCAGCAACAACTATACGCTGATTAACTCTACGGCTTCAGCTGGTAACTCAGCCATATTCAGTTCTGCGCTTAGTGACACCTTAACAAGTAGTTTTAATGGTGCGACTACTACTAGCCTTAATAAGGCACAGACCACGATTAGTATTTTTGCTAACCCATCAAATTATGCTTTTAACTATCAAACCTATGGTACGTGGGGGTCTTATGGAAATGCAACGGGAACATCTTTTGCGTTGAGTGATGGATCAGCTTCGCCAGCAAGTGCGATCCCTACTGTGGGTGCTTTAACTTATACTGGCGGATCTGTTGGCTATTTTGTGGATGTTAATAAAGTTGCATATGTAACCAACGCGAATTTGATAGTCAATTTAACTTTTGATAGCAGAAAAGCAAGTTTTGTGTCATCCACCACTGGAATTCAAGGCGCACCAGCTGGTAATACTGTGCCGAATGCCAATTTAGATATGACAGGTACCATGACTTATGTAGCAGGAACAAATTATTTCACTGGAACCGTAACAACTACAAATGGGATGACAGGGAATATTAATGGCGAGTTTTATGGCCCCGGACTTAATGAACTTGGGGGAACATATGCCGTTTATGGGGTTGGGCTTGGCACGATGGTTGGCAGCTTTGGAAGCAAGCGATAAATTAATCAATTTGTAGTAAGTGGCGATTGCACTTAAACTTAGTCACTGCAATGATTAATTTGAAAAATTCAAAAGGGTTTTAATCATCCCCGTGACTGAGAGCTTAAGGATTTTTTAACCTTTTGAATGATGAAAGAAACTAGCTCTAGATGGCGAATAAATTTCATTGTCCTATCTATAGGGCTTGCAAGTTTTTTATTGGTATCGGGCCATTTAATTCTTGTTGGAAGCAATATTCAATGGCTGGGCGGTAATTTAGACCCAGCCCAACATTATTTAGGCTGGGCTCTTTTTAGGGATGGTCCTTGGACATTTCCCCTCGGTTTAAATCCTAATAATGGCCTCGAATTTAGTAATGCAATTGTCTTTTCTGATTCATTGCCTTTATTTGCCATCCTTTTTAAATCCCTTGCGCATTTTTTACCTTACCCATTTCAGTATTTTGGCTTATGGACTTTACTTTGTTTTACTTTACAGGCTTGGTTTACTTGGAAGTTGTTAGGTTTAATTTCTAATAACACTACTCTCAAAATATTTTCACTTAGCCTCTTTATATTTTCTCCGCCGATGCTGGCAAGAATTGGCTTATGGACTTCCTTAGCCAGCCATTTTCTAATATTGGCAGCACTTTATTTAAATTTGCGCCCCAGCCAAAAAAACCGATTTTTTTATTGGCTAATACTCATTCTTATTTCAGCGTTGATACATTTTTATTTATTGGTAATGATTTTGATCTTATGGATTGCCAGTTTATTAGATGGATTTATTATTAAGAAAAATTATTCAATTACAGGCTTACTGGCGACGGTAAGTATAATTTTTTTAGCGTTAATTTGTGTGTTATGGCAAGCAGGATATTTTTCTATAGATGCTGGCTCAGGAAAGGCTGGCGGGTATGGTGCCTTTAGATTAAACCTTCTAGCATTGTTTGATTCGCGCGAGTGGTCCTATATTCTCCCTAATATTCCAATGCAAATCGATTTTAGTAATGGTTTCAATTATTTAGGATTGGGAGCGCTAGTTGGTCTCATTTATATTCTATTAGATTATTTTTTTTCCGTATTTTTTGGCCCAGCAAGACCCAACCATAAAAGCACTAGTGGTATTGATTTAGGATTTAGAAACTTTCCTTTTCTCTATTTGAGTTTTATTTTTCTAACCTTTTTTTCTATAACGAATGTAATTGCAATTGGTTCGTGGGAATATGTTATTCCTATGCCGGAGCAAATTGTTTCAGCGGCTAGTTTTTTAAGAGCTTCTGGACGAATGTTTTGGCCTGTTTTTTATTTCATCCTGTTCTTGATCATTAACTATATTCAGAAAAATTATCAAAAAAGTTTTGCTATTTATCTGCTTTGCGTGCTTTGCTTGCTCCAAATTATTGATACTAGTGCTGGTTGGCTACCGATTCGATATAGCCTAACCCATGAACGCTATCCAAATTCTCAAAGTCCTTTAGTTAATCCAGTCTGGCATCATTTTGGAACTCAGTTTCAGAAGCTTGAGCGTTATCCTGTGCAAAATCAATCAGAGGACTGGCAGATATTTGCCAGTTTTGCTGCTCAAAATAGTATGGGGACGAATTCAGTATTTTTAGCTCGCTTTGATGAAGTTAAATTAAGCCAGTCAAATGAGACTGTCAACCGGGCATTAAGATCTGGGCCATTAAATAATAGGGTGTTATATGTTGTTGATTTGTGGAAGCGCAATCCAATCCCCCTTCAATTTGATCGTGAAAAAGATGTTTTAGCCCGAATTGATGGGTATAACGTTTTGGCGCCAGGCTGGAAAATATGCGCCTCTTGCCCGCCGATTCCTCCAGAGTTAGAGCGACAGCGCTTGGCTCCGATAACTACAATTGGGGAAACTATAGAGTTCTCTCAAAAGGCATTTGGGCGACGTGAATTTCTACTCGAAGGTTGGGCCCCATATGGTGAAGCATGGGGTACATGGTCGGAAGGGGTTTCAGCATCACTATTGTTGCCTGTCCCTTCGGGCAATCCTAAAATGGTCAATTTGACGGTAAGGGCATTTGTTAACGAAAAGCATCCCAAACAACAGGGCGACGTATATATTAATGGTGCTTTAGTAAAGCATTTTGAGCTTAAGGATTTTGCGAGCAATTTAATCGAGGTTCCGATTTTCCCGTCAGTGCAAAAGGACGAGTTTTTTAAATTAGAGTTGAAAATTCAGAGTCCAGCAAGCCCTAAAGCTTTGGGTATGAGTGAGGACAATAGATTGCTAGGGGTAGGATTAGTAAGCTTAGTATTTAAGTAATTTAATCCAAGTATTTCATGAGGAGTTCTTTGGCAACATATGCAGATGCAACTGGAGAAAGATGATTCGTATCAAAGGAGGTAATGCCGGTAGCCAGGTCGCTACCAACATAGATTAGGCAGCCTTCGTCATTGCAGAGAAAATCAATTAGGTCAACGTACTGTTTATGTGGGTTAGCTTGAAATTGAGCTTTAGCAAGGAGGTCTAGTTTCAAAGCCTTTATATTTAATCCAACTTTACTGTATCTTGGAGGTGTACGCCATGATGTTCTGTAAATAATTTTAGGTAATTTTGCGTTCCATTCAGGCGATTTTCCTAGATACAATACTTTTTTAACGCCCATAGTGCTTAAATTTTCATAGAGTGAATCTACTTTTAAAGGATCCCAAGAATCGCGCTGGCTTAGCAATACAATTTCAGGGTGTGATTTATTGATCTGCTCTGTGGCAAAAAAATTAATCCTTTCACAGTCATTTTTAATGGCTTTGGAACTTAAAATGATTGCCGGTTTACATCCCGGCTGGGTAATTAAAAGAAATTGCCAGTTTTTAGGAAGTGATTTTTTAAGGCCATATCCTAACATTTGGGCATGGGAATCTCCCCAGACTAAAATCTTTTTATTTTCGGGGCTAAGAGGCTGACACTCACCCTCGTAAAATTTGCAGGTAAACCCTTCAATAAATCCTTCTTGCCGGTCTTCACCATTTTCTTTTAAATAATTAACAAAAATAGAGTCAATATTTTTATATGAGATTGCTCTAAAGGAGAGGCCATCTCTTTTGTAAAAATTAAATCCAATAAATGCAACTAGCATCATAAGAATAATTAATGCGATCGTTTTTTGTTTTGAAAATTTACTTGATTGAATAGGTTTTTCAATGAAGTGATAGGTCAAGATAGCCAATAACAGTGCAAGGGTAACGGCGCTAAGCCGAATTTCTTGAGCCACTTCCCCACTTTCCGTTATTCGAATGAAAGATAATAAAACCCAGTGCCATAAATAAAGGGGGTAACTTATTAGACCTAGGTATACCATTACTTTATTTGATAGTAAATAACGGTTCACTAATTCCTGTTCGCTTGCTGCAATGAGAAAAAATGCACCAAATGTTGGTAAAAGGGCTAGCCAACCAGGAAAAGTAGAGGCGGAGGTAATGGTAATAGCGCCAATAGCGATTAAACCAATACCGACTAAGGATAAATTTTTATGATGTAAATTTAGTTTTGTTTTTAACATTAAGTAAGCTAAAACTCCACCGAGAAGTAACTCCCAAAAACGAGTCAAGGGCGAGAAAAAAGCAAATGTTTGATTGGTATCGGAATAAATTAAATTAAGTCCGAAAGAGCTTAAGCCGATAATCACAGTTAAAAGCAAAAGATTTGCCTTTAACTTATACCCAAGCCAAAGGAGTAGGGGCCAAATAAGGTAAAACTGTTCTTCAATTCCAAGGGACCATAAATGCAATAAGGGCTTAGTTTCTGCGGCCTCATCAAAATAGCCCACCTCGGATAAAAGACTCAAATTTTGAAAAAAGCTGGCAGAGCTAAAAATATGCCATCCCAGCAGTCGGTATTCATCTGGAAAAAGAGCAAACCAACCTACAATCAATGCAAAAGATAAAACGACGATAAGGGCAGGGAAAATTCTTCGAATTCGACGAGCATAAAAATTAGTAAAACTAAAACTATTTTTCTCTAAATTTTCTAGCAAAATTGTTGAAATGAGGAAGCCCGAAATCACAAAGAAAATATCCACCCCAATAAATCCCCCCGGCAGCCATTCGGGGAATCCATGAAAAAACACGACTAGGATGACGGCTAGCGCCCGTAAGCCATCAATATCTTTGCGATATTTCGGCTGAATATTTTCTTTAACCGAGTAATTAATTGGGCTTTTGAACATATAGCGGGTGAATAATCACTGTTTTAAAGGATTTGGAGCTTCAGTCAAATTCGCTCTTTTTAGTAGTTTCATTTATCATGGCAAGGTGTTGATTTGAAAGAATATTTTATATGGCGCTTCAAGCTGAGCCCATTATCGTTGACCTCGATGGGACTTTAATTAAAACTGACTTGTTATTTGAGTCAGCCAATCATTTCCTGTCAAGTAAGCCACTTGCCTTTGGTAAATTGATATTTTGGCTATTAAAGGGCCGCCCCTACTTAAAAACACAGTTAGCCAAGCATTTTTCTTTAGATGCCGCCTCATTACCCTATAACCAAGCATTGCTTATTTGGTTACGAGAGAAGGCGCAGTTGGGGGTGCCAATTTATTTAGCAACAGCTAGCAATCAGGCGCTTGCAGATAGTGTCGCCAAGTACCTTGGAATTTTTACTGGCGTATTTGCTAGTAATGGTGAAGTGAATCTAAAGTCAGAGCGTAAGCGTGATTTGTTGGTGCAGCAATTTGGCGGACAAGGATTTGACTATATTGGCAACGAAGCCGCAGATTTTGTAGTTTGGCATGCTGCTAAACGCGCTCATGTGGTTAGTAATTCAGAAGCACTAATAGCGACGGTAGCATCTCACGGCAACCTAGGCGAAGTATTTCATGCAGAGCAGCCCAGTGGGGCTAGCGCACTTCTTAAAGAGATGCGTATTTATCAGTGGGTAAAAAATTGCTTAATTTTTGTGCCTTTACTTGCAGCACACCAACTCGCTAATCCACTTGGCTGGGCTCAGGCATTCATTGCATTTCTCGCCTTTTGTTTCTGTGCGTCTGCAGTTTATCTATTGAATGACTTAGTGGATATTTCTAATGATCGTATTCATCCGAGAAAGCGTTTTAGACCATTTGCTGCTGGCCACTTAAGCCTACTAACAGGTTGGATACTTTGGCCTATTTTATTATTACTTGCTTTTGTATTTGCCTTCTTATTTTTACCCTCCGCATTCACCTATGTACTGGCTGCCTATTTCTTGATAACAGTTGCTTATTCTTTTGCGCTTAAACGTTATGCTATTTTGGATGTTTTGGTGTTAGCTGGCCTTTATACCATCCGCATCTTGGCTGGTGCGGTAGCAGTTTCAGTGTCGGTGTCATTCTGGTTGTTAACTTTCTCGATGTTCCTCTTTTTAAGTCTAGCGTTTGTCAAGCGCTTTAGTGAACTCAACACATTACAAGCACAAGGATACGCTGGGAAAGTGGCTGGGCGGGGTTACGTGCCCGCGGATTTAGAAGTCGTATCGATGATGGGTGTTGCTGCAGGGTATTTATCGATTTTAGTGTTAGCGTTTTATATTCAAGATAGTTACACGGCAGTTCTGTATCGTACCCCCCAAATTATTTGGTTAGCTTGCCCTTTGCTCCTGTATTGGGTATCGCGTACTTGGGTAATTACTCACCGTGGCAATATGACGGATGACCCAATTATTTTTGCTATCAAGGATCGCACTAGTTGGATTGTCGCCGCTTGCTTCGTTTTAATTTTTATTCTTGCGTCTTTGTAATGCAAATATTTGGCTGGGGTCGCTACCCAAAGATAGATGCGGAAGTGAATCTTCCGCGAGATTTAGAACAAGCAAGTGCATTGATTAAAAGTGATGGCATGCTCATTCCCAGGGGCTTAGGTCGGGCCTATGGCGATAGTAGTTTAGCTAGTAGGGTGCTAGAAACCACCAACTTACAGTTTTTCCATTCCTTTGATGCGGTTAATGGAGTATTAAGCTGTGACGCTGGGGTTTCGCTATTTGAGATTCTTAAGGTCTTTGTGCCAAAAGGTTGGTTTATCCCAGTTTCTCCTGGCACGCGTTTTGTCACTGTTGGCGGGGCGATTGCAAGTGACGTACATGGGAAGAATCACCATCTAGATGGCACCTTTGGTGAGCATGTGATTGCACTGCATTTGTTGTTAGGTAATGGTGAGATCCTTCGGGTTTCCCCTACAGAGAACACGGCGTTATTTCATGCGACTTGTGGGGGCATGGGGCTTACCGGGACGATTCTGTCGGCATCTATTCGTTTAATGCCAATTAAGTCAAGTGAGATTATAGAAACGACTATCAAAGCTGCCAATCTTGATGCGGTCTTAGATGGGTTTCAGCAGTTTGATGCTAGCACCTATACCGTTGCATGGATCGACTGCCTAGCCCAAGGTGAGAATTTAGGGCGTTCATTATTAATGGTCGGCGAACACGCCGAAGATGGACCTTTGACTGTGGCTGATAAAAATCCACTGACGATGCCAGTCGATGCACCCAGCAGCCTCTTGAACCCATTTTCTATTAAGGCCTTTAATGCCCTCTACTATGCTAAAGCGCAACAGGGTATTAGTACTCGGCGCCGGTCATTTGAAAGCTACTTTTATCCCCTCGATCAAATTTTGCAATGGAATAAGCTGTATGGCAAGGCAGGTTTTATGCAGTACCAGTTTGTGATTCCTACTTCAGCTGGGCGCGAGGGCTTGCGCCAAATTTTGAAAACAATTGCCGCATCTGGCCAGGGCTCTTTTTTGGCGGTGCTTAAAACCTTTGGCAAGAAAAATGCCAACTATCTTTCATTCCCGATTGAAGGTTATACCTTAGCTTTAGACTTTAAGGTTACTGAGTCCATTTTCGCTCTAATGGACCAATTAGATCAACTTGTACTTCAATATGGTGGCAGACTTTATTTGGCGAAGGATGCACGCATGAGCGAAGCCACATTTAAAACTAGTTACCCCAATTGGCAAGCGTTTGAAACAGTTCGAGAGCGCTATCACGCCATTGGTAAGTTCGCCTCGCTACAATCGAAGCGTTTAGGCTTAGCCTGAGTCTGAGCTGTTTCTTGATATCAAGAAATCCGATAAAATAGCTTTTTATGGAACAAGTTAAAACCTTTGACGCCGATGTAATCGTAATTGGCACCAGTATTGCAACCCAAACGGTGCTATTGCCCCTACTTAAGACCAATGCTCGTATTTTGGTGCTCGAAGGTGGGGATTTTGAGCTAACCCCATTTGGCAATAGTCTCGCTTTTAGTGATGAGCGGGGCCATTACATTAACCACCATTGGGGTGGCCATTGGTTGCGACAGTATGGCGGCGCTTCTCGGGTGTGGAATGGTTATTCCACTCCCCTGGAAAATTGGGACCTCATCGGCATAGATGGTCGCCCAAAGTGGCCCTTAGGTATTGATGAGCTAGAAAAATATTACCGAATTTCGGCACCTGTAATGGGCGAAGATCCATCTGTAGCCAATTTGACTAGATACAATATAGCCCAAGAGTTTGTAAATCGACCTTACATTATTATGGATCCAGCACTCTCCTACGCGGATGCCAAGCCCCTCCAAAATAATAAGAATGTTGAATTACGAGTTAAGCACAATGTGATTAAATTTACTTGTGATGATTCTGGTGGCTTCATTAATGGTATTTGGTATTCGGTAGATGGCGTAGTGCAGTTTGCAAGTGTGAAAAAAAATACCAAGATTGTGCTTGGCGCTGGCGGCTTAGGGAATGCACAAATTTTGTTACAACCTGCAGCTAATCGTCGGGTGGCAGTCGGCAATGAATCTGGCCTAGTAGGTAAAACGCTCATGGCTCATCCACACATTTCTGTAGGCGAAGCTTTTATTGATCCTATCGTTGTGCAGAAACCCACATGGGCACAGGTGACGTATAAAAAATGGTTACCAGCTTATATTATCGGCGCCGACTATAAGACGAAATTGAAATTACTGAATGGCTCAATTTCTTTGTCGATTTCGGCTGTACGTCCATTAAGCCCTAATGAAGAGGCTGTACAAGATTTTTATCAAAAGAAGTGGCGTAAAAAATTGGAACTTTATACGCTTTATGCGCGCACCGAGCAGCTACCCAATGTGGATAACCGCATTGAAATTATTGCCGATAAAAATGCGGCAGGTTTGCATAAGTTAAAGATCTATTGTGTTTTTGGAGCGCGTGACTTGATGTCACTTGATACCACTACGCGGATGCTTTCTGAGCACTTTCTAAAGAATAAACTCGGTGTTACTACAGTCGATAATGATGCTATTTACTTAAAACCTTGGGGTTGGGCTCACCCTAGTGGAATTACCCGTTTTGGCACTTCACCCAAAGAAAGCGTTTGCGACCATACAGGGCGCGTTTGGAGTTACCAAAACCTATACGTGAATGGCAGCAGTCTTTTTCCTACTGTAGGTTATGCGAACCCCACATGGACGATTGCAGCACTGGGTATGCGATTAGGTGAACACTTAGTAGCAGAGCTAAAGAAGGGCGCTTAATGCAGATAACCCGTCGCTCTATTTTTAAGCTGGCAACTGGCTCAGTTGTAGGCTATTTAGTGCCTTGGCTGGGAAAATCTGCTTTTGCTCAGACGACAAAATCAGCGAGCAAGGAAGTTATTGTTCCATCCGCAGCTACCATAGCCCCTAAATTAGACGGCACTGTTTCCTATAATGCCGGCTGGGTCATTAATTTGGAAGATAGAGCCGAGCTTCTCGAGGTAGAAGCAAAAAAAACAAAATTACAGGAAGAGAAAAAGGCCCAAAAAAAGCCTGACCAGCCTATTAAAACTGAAGGCCCTATTACTCCTTCTGCGCCCGTAGCAGTTCCTAAAGAACCCAGTAAAGATTGGTCAACTCGTTGGAATAAATGGGTTGGTAAAGTGAAAGAATGGTTTTAGTCCGCTTACCGAATTCTTTCTTGGCTGGGGGCATGTCGTTAATTAGCACTTTATAAAGAAATGAAATGAAAAAAATCGTTATCGTTGGCGCCTCATCGGGCATTGCAATCGAGTGTGCCCGTATATGGGTTAAGCAAGCGCCAGCAAATTTGATCCTGGTGGTTAGGGATGTAGAACGTGCTAAACCGCTGGCAGCTGATCTATTAGTGCGCAGTCCAGAATCTACAATAGAGGTTATGGCGTGTAATTTTATTAATCCAAGCGCTATCAGCGATATGGTTCGCGCAATCGCTAAAGAAGGCTCAATCGATATTGTTTTAATCGCGCAGGGCACATTACCAGACCAGCTGGATTGTGAAAATGATTTGCTACTTAGTAACGACACATTAGTAATTAATGGTATATCACCTTGTTTATTTGCCGAGGCTTTTGCAAATTTAATGCAAGCACAGATAAGCGGCAACATAGCGATCATTGGATCTGTGGCAGGTGATCGTGGTCGCAAATCGAATTACATCTACGGCGCGGCTAAAGGCTTGGTTGCCCGTTACGCAGAGGGTATGCAGCACCGTTTTGCGGGTACAGGTATTCGGGTATCTTTAATCAAGCCTGGACCTACTGCTACTGCGATGACTGCAAAGCTTCGCGCGAGCGGTCTAAAATGTGCATCTGCTGAGTCGGTAGCTCAAGATATCGTCTACGGAATTGAAAAAGGTCGGGCTGTAATCTATACCCCAAAAAAATGGCAGTTGATTATGTTAATTGTACGCCACATACCAGCAGTTATTTTTAATAAGCTGAACATTTAACTTAAGCAGGAGCTATATTTTTTCTCGCCCTAAAATGCGCGCGGATTTTCTCAACTGGCTTTTCAACTAATACATGAATAGCAATTGCGAGTACCAATATAGAGCCATAAAATATCAGGCCTTTGATATTTTCATTGGTGATTTGAAAAGCATCGCAAATAATTTTCGTGATGTCGATCCGCAAGCCCCAAATAAGGTAAATGGGGTAAGACAGCTCGCCAATGAAGCGATCTATTTTATTGTCTTTGGTTAAGTTAAAGATCAAGGGCATACCTATAGCCAAGAGCAAATAGAAGAGCCCTTTTTTGAATTCATAATTTGCGGCAATATTAGGAAAGAAAAAAATGAATCCCATTACTAAGACTAAAAACCATTTACCTATTTCCAATAAGAGCGCAGGATTCTTATTGAAGTCAATCTTGTCATAAATATTGTATGCAATGGCGCCCAACATAAATAGGGCAAGCTCACTAGGAAAGAAGCGATAACTCCAAGGGTCATCAAACTTACCGTGCATCAACAAATAAATGCGGATGATTAAAGAAATAAAGAAAAACAGATAGATATATTTATATTTCTTAAAAAATAGCAGTGGCGCAAGTAAGTAAAAGCTGATTTCTACGCCTAGCGTCCAGGCTTGAGGAATTAGCAGGTAACGAAATACCACCGGACTAGACTCTAAAAAATTCTTTACAAACAAGACGTGGCCATCGCGTACCCCTAAAAACATCGCTAAATCTTGAAACATCATGGTAGCGTTGGTAAAGACGAGATAAATGCTTAGAGCGGTTGGAAGCTCGAAGACATTTTTGAGCTCGCCTGGCTCAATTAAATTAACTACTAGATTGAAGCCTGCAATGACAATATAGGCGGGATAGAGCCGTAAAAACCGATTAATCCAAAAATCCTTAATAGAGGAATAGCGCCCATTGAGGATCATGGCAATATAAAAGCCAGAAATAATGAAGAATGCCTCAACTGCCACTTCACCGCCAATGAGGCGAAAGCTGGGAAAAAACAGAAAATGGGCCACTACTACCGAGTAGGCTAAGAAGAATCGAATTAAACCCATAAGTGCAGACTAAAATAGCTTTTTAGTTAAATTGCAGGACATAGCAGTTTTGAACATTTTGAAACTTTCGATGTTTTCCCTGATTATCCATATTCTGAGGGCGGATTGACTAACTCTTCCTTTTCTACCTCATCGTCTTATTTGCCCTCCCTAGGTGTACGACGGATATTAGTAACCGGAGCGACGGGGTTTGTGGGTCGCCGCCTACTTGAGGTTTTGACTCAAACCTGGCCAGAACTGGAGATTTTGGCCGCGGTGCGAGTAATGCCGGGCGCCTCTATTGTGGAAGGCTCTAATAGCCCCTCTAAAATCAAATATGTGAGCATGGGCGAGATTGGCCCGAATACAGAATGGCCTATCCTCTTGGGGGTAGATGCCGTGATTCATCTGGCGGCACGAACCCATGTGATGAAGGAGTCTGCGCCCGATCCTTTAGCAGTATATCGTCAAGCTAATGCAGCTGCCACTATCAATTTAGCGCAGCAAGCCGCCGCATGCGGGGTAAAACACTTTATTTTCCTTAGCAGCATTAAGGTAAATGGTGAGGAAACTTATAACGGCGGGGCCTTTAGTGAGCTATCGGCACCCGCTCCATTAGACCCTTATGGGATTAGTAAGCTAGAGGCAGAAGAGGGCTTACAAAAAATCTGTTCTGAGCATGGCGCTTTCATGGAATATGTAATTATTCGGGCTCCACTCATTTATGGTCCGGGCGTGAAGGCAAACTTTCGTAAATTAATGGGCTTAGTGGCCACCCATTCGGATACTCTTTGGGGCCCTCTTATACCGCTTCCCTTGGGGGGCATTCATAATCAACGGAGTTTTTTGGCGCTCGATAACTTAGTTGACTTTATACGCCTTGCTATTGCTAACCCTAAAGCTGCAAACCAACTGTTTTTATTGGCAGATGGAACTGATTTGTCTACGCCAGCCTTGATTCAATTGATTGCTAAAGGAATGCGTAAAAAACCGCCTCTATTATTTTCCTTGCCGACAGGACTGATGCTTTCTCTGGGTTCTATTTTGGGTATGAAAGCTGCTGTAAGGCGCCTAGTAGGCTCTTTGCAAGTGAACTCGACTAAAGCCCACACTCTTTTAAATTGGCAGCCACCCCTTAAAGCCGAAGACGCGATTGCACTAACGGCACAAGCTTTTTTGGCAGAGCGAAAACAGGCAGGGCAATCAACATGAAGCGTTGCTTAGATTTATTTCTGTGTGGCTTGGTGCTACTCATTTTATTTATTCCAATGTTGTTAGTGGCAATTGCGATACGCCTCACATCGCCAGGGCCAATTTTATTTTGGTCGATGCGGGTGGGTAAAAATAATATACTTTTCCTCATGCCAAAATTTAGAACTATGCAAAAAGATACCCCGAATGTGGCTACGCATTTATTAACGGGCGCGCAAAGCTACCTCACCCCAATTGGTGGTTTCTTACGCAAATCGAGCTTAGATGAATTGCCGCAATTATGGTCAGTCCTACTTGGTCAGATGAGTTTTGTTGGGCCTCGCCCCGCGCTGTATAACCAAGATGATTTAATTGCGATGCGTAGCGCCAAGGGTATAGAGGTGTTATTGCCCGGTATTACCGGCTGGGCGCAGGTGAATGGGCGTGATGAGCTTGATTTAGAGCAAAAGGTGCAACTGGATTTTGAGTACCTACAAAGGCGCTCAACCCCCTTTGATTGCTACATTCTGTTTTTGACCGGCATGAAGGTATTGGGGCGTGAGGGTGTCGCACATTAAAACGTGACTAAAAAGCCTCTAAAATGGGCTTAAATTGACAGGATGGTCATGAAAAAAGAATTAGCGGCTATTTTGGGTATGCCCCGTTGGGCCAAGCAGTTTATTGCTATGTCAGTCGACATTGTGTGCGCGTTGTTAGCTACCTGGCTAGCTTTTTCAT
>Ga0194047_10000202_pt1 | contig 40596 bp, 29 predicted proteins | sample JunL225m_MetaG_2_FD_160070 | JGI IMG/M metagenome (GOLD analysis project Ga0194047, IMG submission 160070) | Anoxic zone freshwater microbial communities from boreal shield lake in IISD Experimental Lakes Area, Ontario, Canada - Jun2016-L221-5m | ecosystem: Environmental > Aquatic > Freshwater... | reverse complement strand
GGGTAAATGGTTGCCATTAAATGAAGTTGATTTGATCTATGGTGGAGGAAATAAAGGTGTAATGGGCGCGGTAGCCAATGCCTGCTTAGACAATGGAGGAAAAGTAATTGGCATCATACCTAAATTATTATTGGAATGGGAGGCGCAACATACAGGATTGACTGAATTGATTATAACAGACGACATGCATGATCGAAAAAAATTATTGTATGAAAAATGTGATGCGGCCATGGTTTTGCCTGGGGGCATTGGCACCATGGACGAGTTGTTTGAAATGCTTACTTGGAACAACTTAAAAATACACAATAAAAAATTATACATTTTAAATGTAGCAGGCTATTACAATGCCCTAATTGAATTGCTTGAAAATTTCGATACAGAAGAATTTATGTATCAGGATTGGAAGGAAAAATTGGTTGTAATTCATTCAACAGCTGAACTTAGTTCTCTTTTTTCTTAGACGTAAAAATTGGAAAGCCAACCCCTGCTCTTAAAATAGGCTGAGCAGTCAATTGTCCCATTCGGTAAGGTGATTGTAAAGAATTGACCAAGTCAAACATTACAGAGAAATACGTAAATCCATGTTCATTTCTTTTGCCATAACCAATACCCGCTAAAACACTTGGTGCACTCACATTAGAACTTCCAGTACTTCCATTAATATAACTTTTTGCATTGGTAAAAGTCCAATTGTATTCGGGTTGCACTTGAATAAAAAATTGTTCAATAGGCCAAGCTCTTAAAAAACCACCTAATCCAAATTGTGTATTGTTGGATCTAGCATCAATATTGCCATTCATATCCATTAGCTTGTAAGAGCTATAATATAAATTCATTGCAAGCCCAAGATCGATGTATTGATTGTAGCTTTTAACCAATTCTGGATTCAATCCCATTTGAAAAGATCCTGACCCACCTCCTAAAACGATACCACCCCCAAAATAAATTGGAGTAGGTGCTACTATATTGTTGGTTTGAATAGTGGTTTGTGCAACTAAGGATAAATTAAGAAATATAAAAGCGGTGGTAATTAAATATTTGAACGACATAAGTGTATTGGTTTTTTTAATTTTATTTTAAATCGAATATTTTACCCGCATTTAAAATATGATTAGGGTCAAATGTTTTTTTAATGCCGCGCATGATTTCCATGGTCACCTTATCAAATAATACAGGCATAAAAGATTTTTGAATCAAGCCAATACCATGTTCTCCGCTAATGGTACCTCCAAGAGATTTAACCAATTCGAATATTTTAATCAGTATGTATTGTATCTCTTCATTTTCATAACTCTTTTTGTACTTAGGGTGGTTAATTCTGATATGTAAATTCCCATCTCCTGCATGTCCATAAGAAACTACTTTAAATCCATGCTCAACAGCTAATGCTTTCACACCTTTTATTAAACGGGGTAGCTCAGCTCTCGGCACTACGGTATCTTCTTCAATGGTATATCCTGCAGCTACAGCTGCTTCATTGGCCTTTCTGCGTATTTTCCAAAGTTCATTTTTTTGTTGTGCATCATCGGCAAAATACAATTCACCTACTTCAAAGTTCCCTAATACTTCAGCAATGGCTTCCATTTCCTTCATTAAAACATCCATATCATTGCCATCTACTTCAATAATTAGATGTGCGGCTAAATCTTCTGTTAGCGCAATTGCGGTGCTCTCACAAATTTTACTTGCTAATTGAATAGATTCAATTTCCATTAATTCCATGGCACTCGGCGTAATGCCTGCTCTAAATATGGCGCTCACTGCTTCACTCGCTTTTTCTACACTATTGAATGGAGCCAACATCAATAAATCAAACTTCGGATGGGGAATTAATCTTAATACTATTTTAGTAACAATACCTAATGTACCCTCGCTACCTACAATTAGTTGTGTTAGGTTATAACCTGTTGCATTTTTTAAAACATTCGAACCTGTCCAAATAATTTCACCAGTAGGTAAAACTATTTCTAAGTTTAAAACATAATCTTTTACTACTCCATATTTCACAGCTTTAGGGCCGCCAGAATTTTCAGCTATATTGCCTCCAATAAAACAACTTCCCTTGCTGGCAGGGTCGGGAGGATAGAACAAACCTTTTTCTTTTACAGTATTTTGTAAAACTTCTGTAATCACCCCAGGCTCTGTAGTGACTTGTAAATTTCTTTCATCAATTTCTAAAATTGTATTAAAACGTTCCATGGAAATAACCAAACCTCCTAAATGTGGCAAGGCGCCACCTGTGAGTCCTGTTCCTGCACCTCTTGGTGTAACAGGGATTAAATATTGATTGCAAATTTTTAAAAGTGCTGCGATCTCTTCGGCTTTTCTTGGCTTCACTACTACCTGAGGGGCATAATGTAATTTTTCGGTCTCATCGCTGCCATATTTAGCAAAACTTTCTTCGTCAGTAAAAAAGTAATCAGTTCCTACAACAGATTTTATTTCCTCTAGTATAGATGGGGTAATATTCATTCCAGTAAACTAATTTTAGACCAAGTGTTTAAAAAAGGCCGTATAACATGCCATCCACCTTGCTAATGATTTCGCCTAAATCTTCTTCCGATTCGCCGAATTTATTTTTATCGCAGTCAATAATCAATAATGGCCCTTCTTTGTAACCTTCAATCCATTTATTGTAGTACTCGTTTAATTTTTTTAAATAATCCAAACGAATATTTTCCTCGTATTCTCTTCCTCTTTTTTGAATTTGAGAAACCAAGGTAGGTACAGATGCTTTTAAGTAAATTAATAAGTCTGGAGGTTGTACCATTGTTTTGATTGTACTAAAAAATCCGAAATAATTATCAAAATCTCTTTTGCTCATTAGTCCCATCTCGTGTAAGTTGGGGGCAAAAATATTGGCATCTTCATAAATGGTTCTATCTTGAATCACCGTTTCTGTTCCTCTTTGAATTTCTAAGATTTGATTCAAGCGACCGTGTAAAAAATATATTTGAAGGTTGAAGCTCCAGCGCGTCATGTCGTCATAAAAATCCATCAAGTAGGGGTTATGGTCTACGTCCTCAAATTGAGGTATCCAACGATAATGTTTGCTTAACATCTCGGTTAAAGTAGTTTTACCCGCTCCAATGTTTCCTGCAATTGCAACGTGTTTTGGTTTTTTAGCTTTTGCCATGTTCGTGAAAATACAAAATAGTTTAGTACTATTTATCTATTGTTAATAATTAATTTGTCTTGTTTAATAATCCATTCCAACGGCCTTTCTTACAATGGACAAGGTTTGTGAAGCGCTTGCTCTGGCTTTGTCTGCACCCTGTCTAATGATTTTGGTAAGTAAGTCTTTGTTGTTTTGTAAATCAAGCGCCTGAGTACGAATCGGTTGAATAAACTTAACCATATCCTCTGCCAATTGCTTTTTCATATCTCCGTATCTGATGATACAATTCCCCTCGCTGCTATTGTTAAAATCTTCTTCAAATTTATTAACAGTATCGCCCTTGCTTACCAATTTCATTAAAGTAAATAAGTTTTCAATATAATCTGGTTTCACTGAATTCGGTGTAAGTGGCCCTTGATCGGTTGTTGCTTTTTTTATTTTATTACGAATGGCATCATCTTCATCAGCCAAAAATAAAGTGGTGTTCTGATTTTCACTCTTGCTCATTTTACCATTGCCGTCTAAGCCCAATATTTTTACCAGTTCACTATTATAATTAAAGGCATAAGGTAATGGAAATGTTTCACCGTATCTGTAATTAAAACGCTCCGCAAAATTACGGGCCATCTCTAAATTTTGTTCTTGGTCTTTGCCCACAGGCACTTTCACCGCACGGTGTATTAAAATATCGGCTGCTTGCAATACAGGGTAGGTAAGCAATCCTGCATTCACATTTTCGGGCTGCATGCGCACTTTATCTTTAAAAGAAGTAGTCTTTTCTAATTCCCCTTTATAAGCCAACATATTTAAATACAAATACAATTCTGCAATTTCAGGTACATCGCTTTGGACATATAAAGACACTTTCTCAGGATCTAAGCCACAAGCTATATTTTCAGCGACTACTCTTAGAACGCTTTCTTTTAAAGTTTTAGTATCAGGATGTGTAGTTAGGCTATGCCAGTTAGCTACGAAAAAATAACAGTTGTATTCGTCTTGCATACGTACATAATTACGTAGGGCGCCAAAATAATTGCCTAGGTGCAAGAAGCCCGTTGGTCTAATTCCGCTTAATACAATTTCCTTTTCCATAGAACTGCGAAGATAATGAATCAGGAACCCATTTTTTGCCATCTTTTTGGGATATTTGTTCAGAAATTAAAAAAAATAGATTGAGCACTACTACTTTACTATCCAGCCCGATTGAATACCTGAAAGGAGTAGGTCCTTTGAGGGCGGATATGCTTAAAAAAGAGCTTAGTTTATTCACTTTTAATGACCTATTGCATCATTTTCCGCATCGCCATATCGATAAAACCAAGGTGGGTACCATTGCCTCTATCACCCCCGATCAGGATTTTGTACAGCTTAAAGGAGTCTTACAAGGCATTGACCTCATTGGGGTAAAGCGCGCCAAACGTTTGGTGACCCAATTAAAAGATGAAACGGGCACAATCGAATTGGCCTGGTTTCAAGGAATTACTTGGGTACAAAAAAATATTATAGAGGGTCAGGCTTATTTAGTTTTTGGCAGGGTAAGTTTTTTTAATGGAAAAGCACAAATGGTGCATCCGGAAATTGAACCTTATGTAGCTCAAGCCATGGCGCAAAAATCTTTATTAGAGCCGGTGTATTCTAGCACAGAAAAACTAAAAGCACGCGGACTCAATGCCAAACAAATTGGAAAATTAACCCAAACCTTATTCCAACAAATAAGTGAAAGAGATGTTCCGGAAAATTTACCAGCGCATTTGTTGGAGAATAGAATGGCCAGATGGGAAGCCTATAGACAAATACATTTTCCTACATCGCAGGGGCATTATAAAAAAGCAGTAGACCGATTAATTTTCGAAGAATTGTTTGTAGCCCAAGTAAGATTAAATTTGATAAAAATTGATCGACATAAAAATAGTAAGGGACATTTATTTGAAAAAGTAGGCGACTATTTTAATAATTTTTACAATAAATATTTACCCTTTGAATTAACAGGCGCACAAAAAAGGGTCATCAAAGAAATTAGACAAGATGTAGGCAAGGGGTATCAAATGAATCGATTGTTACAAGGTGATGTAGGTAGTGGAAAAACCATGATTGCCTTAATGGCCATGTTGATTGCGGCAGACAATGGGTATCAAAGTTGTTTGATGGCACCTACCGAAATTTTAGCAGCACAACATTATGAAAGTTTGACAGAGTTGTTAAAAGAAATGCCCATTGAAATTGCATTGTTAACAGGTAGTACAAAAATTGGAGAGCGCAGAAGAATTTTAAAAGGATTATTGGAAGATGACATACATTTTGTAGTAGGTACGCATGCCATTATTGAAGACATTGTACAATTTAAAAATTTAGGCTTGGCAGTGATTGATGAGCAACACCGATTTGGTGTGGCGCAAAGAGCAAGACTTTGGAAAAAATCAAGTATCCCTCCGCATGTGTTGGTGATGACGGCAACACCTATTCCAAGAACATTGGCCATGACTGCTTTTGGCGATTTAGATTACAGTGTGATGGATGAATTGCCGCCCGGCAGACAGCCCATTAAAACAGTACACCGATACGAAACTTCAAGAGCCAGCGTGATGGATTTTGTAAAAACAGAAATTGTAAAAGGAAGGCAGGCTTATTATGTGTATCCTTTAATTGAAGAGAGTGAAAAATTAAGTTATGAAGATTTGATGCAAGGCTATGAGCAAGTAAAAAGTTTTTTCCCAGAGCCTACTTACAAAATTAGCATGGTGCATGGCAGACAAAATAGCAAGGAGAAAGAAACCAATATGCAAAGATTTAAAACGGGCGATACACAAATATTGGTGGGAACAACCGTGATAGAAGTGGGTGTGAATGTGCCCAATGCTTCTGTTATGGTGATAGAAAGTGCGGAAAAATTTGGGTTGTCACAATTGCATCAATTAAGAGGTCGGGTAGGAAGAGGTATGGAACAGAGTTATTGTATTTTATTAAGTAGTGTGAAGATTGGAAGAGAAGCCAAAGAGCGTTTAAAAGTAATGTGTAGTACCAATGATGGATTTGTAATTGCCGAAAAAGACTTGGAATTAAGAGGGCCTGGAGACATTGATGGCACCCGACAAAGTGGGGCACTCAATTTTAAATTGGCCAATATTATCAATGATAAAGCCACATTAGAAACAGCCAAAGAAGCCGCTTTTTTACTATGTGAAAAGGATCCAAGTTTAACGGCCCCTGAAAATGCGCAGTTGAGATCCTATTTAATCGCTCAAAAAGCAAAAATTGGTTGGGGCAAGATCGCTTAAAGCAGGCCTTTTTTAATTAACTTGCCCTTGGTTATCCAAAAAGAAATTTTATATGAAATACAAAGCACTCGATTCGCAAATTTTTATACAAAACAGAAATCGTTTTGTAGCCAAAATGCAAAAAAATAGCATTGCCATTATTGTAAGCAACGATGAGTATCCGTTAAATGGAGATGCTTTACATGGTTTCAAACAAAACACAGAATTATTTTGGTTGACCGGAATAGAGCAAGAAGGATCGATGGTAATTTTGTATCCAGACAATCCCGATCCAAAATACAGAGAAGTGCTGGTTTTGGTAAGGCCACAAGAATTAAAAGAAATTTGGGATGGTAAAAGATTAAGAGCCAACGAGGCCATGGCTATTTCTGGAATGAAAACCATAGTTTGGTTAGATGTGCTAGATGCGCCATTGCAACAATGGGTTCATTTAGCCGATTCCATTTATTTAGATTCAAACGAAAACGATCGAAAAAATACTTTATTAAGAACCAATGAATATCGTTTTATAGATGAAATGAAAGCGCGTTTTCCTTTACATACTTATTTACGCGCAGCAAAATTGATGAAAGAATTGCGTGCAGTAAAAACTAAAGAAGAAGTGGCGGTGATACAAAAAGCCATTGACATCACCGAAGTGGCTTTTAGAAGGTTGTTGCAATTTATCAAACCAGGCGTGCATGAATATGAAATTGAAGCAGAAATTTATCATTCATTTTTAAGTCAACGCGCTACGGGCGTTGCTTACCATAGCATTATTGCAAGTGGTGACAATGCAAGAACCTTGCATTATGTAAGTAACAATAATGTATGCAAAGATGGAGAATTGGTGCTGATGGACTTTGGTGCAGAATATGGTGGTTTTTGCGCCGATTTAACTAGAACTGTTCCTGTAAATGGTAAGTTTTCAAAAAGACAAAAACAAGTTTACAATGCATGCTTGCATTTACATGATTATGCAAAATCAATTTTAAAACCAGGCATCAGTATTTTAAATTATACGGATAAGGTAGGCGAGGAAGCCACCAAACAATTTTTAAAAATTGGCTTACTTGGTAAGTCGGATGTGAAAAATGAAGATGCAGAAAATAGAGCATACAGAAAATATTTATACCATGGCATTTCTCATCATTTAGGTTTGGATGTGCATGATTTAGGTACAAGAACTGCACCCATTAGTGCAGGCATGGTCTTTACCATCGAGCCAGGTATTTATATCAAAGAAGAAAAAATGGGCGTACGTATAGAAAACAATGTTTGGATTACGAAAACGGGGAACCAGGATTTAATGAAAACCATGCCAATCAATGCCGAAGAAATTGAAGCATTGATGCGCGTAATAAAGAAGTAGTCATTAATAAAATCAAGTATGAAAAAACACATTCCTAATTTATTTACTTTAATGAACCTATTTTTTGGTTGTTGTGCCATTGTAGCTACTTTTCAATCAGGCACGATGGCAACCATAGATGAATCGGGGGGAATGCTTATAGAAATACCAGAACCCATTTTTTATGCAAGTTTGTTTATTGCATTAGCAGGAGTTATGGATTTTTTTGATGGATTTGTTGCAAGATGGTTAAAAGTAGATGCTGAATTGGGCAAACAATTGGATTCATTAGCCGACGTAGTAAGTTTTGGCGTAGCGCCCTCTTTCATCGTTTTTCAATTTTTAAGATTGTCATTGGCAACAGATGCCAATGCTTTAAATCATAGCACCTTATTGATGGCGCCAGCATTTATTATTGCTATGGCAGGGGCTTATCGTTTGGCCAAATTTAATATTGATACAGAACAATCTAATTATTTTAAAGGAGTGCCTATCCCAATGATTGGAATTTTAACGGCTGCCTTCCCACTTATTTATTGGCAGTCACCCATTGCATTTATTTCAAAGTTAATGTTGAGTCCAATTTTTTGGTACCTATATATTGCATTGGTGGCCTACTTAATGGTGATGAATGTGCCTATGCTGGCTTTAAAAAGTTTGGGAAAAAATAAAAAATTAATGGTTCCTTTATTCATATTGGCTGCGGATGTTATCTTATCGGCCCTATTTTTTAAATGGTTGGCCATTCCATTTGGCTTTATTGGCTATTGCTTAGTATCTTTGTTTTATAAAAATACCATCACACAATTAAAATAGTATGACATTTCAAGTACAAATTAAGGTAATGCCCTTAAACGATTTATTAGATCCTCAAGGAAAAGCAGTTTTGGGCGGATTACACAATTTAGGTTTAACAGGGGTGCAAGATGTTCGTGTAGGTAAACACATTACTTTAAAAATAGAAGCAGCCAACCAAGCGGCCGCTAAAGAAATGGCCGAAACTGCAGCAAAAAAATTATTGGCCAATGCAGTAATGGAATATTTTGAGATTGAATTTGTGCAATAGGATTTTATTTTTTACTAGTTACAATTATTTCAATGCTTTATATCGTTCCCACACCCATTGGAAATTTAAAAGATTTTACTTTCAGATCTATTGAAGTATTGCAATCCGTAGATTTTATTTTGTGTGAGGATACTAGGACTTCCTCAAAATTGCTTCAGCATTATCATATTAATAAACCATTGACGCCTTATCATCAACACAATGAGCATAAGGTAGTAGATCATTTGGTGCAACAATTACAAGCAGGTAAAAACATTGCTTTGATTACGGATGCCGGAACCCCGGGCATTTCTGACCCAGCATTTTTATTGGTGCGCGCTTGCAAAGCAGCTGGAGTTGCAGTAAGTAGTTTGCCAGGTGCCACGGCATTTGTACCGGCACTGGTAAATAGTGGATTACCAGCGACACGTTTTATATTTGAAGGATTTATTCCTTTAAAAAAAGGCAGAAAAACACTAATGGAATCTTTAGCAAATGAAGCGCGTACGATGATATTTTATGAAAGCCCTATGCGTTTGGTAAAAACATTAGAACTATTTGCCACACATTTTGGCACCGACAGACAAGCTTCAGTGAGTAGAGAGCTAACTAAGATTTACGAAGAAAACATTACCGACTCTTTAGCCAACTTGATTACTTATTTTTCTTCCAAGCAAGTAAAAGGGGAGATTGTGATTGTAGTGGACGGAAAGCAATAGCAGCTAAAGCCTTATTTTAATTAGAAATTTTGCAGTTAATGAATTAAATTAGCTTCTTAATTTAGTCCTATGAAAAAGAAGCCATCCCTATTATTTATTGTTTTTATTGCTTTTGCAAATTTAGTAATTGCGCAAGCCGATCGTTGGCAACAACACATCGATTATAAAATAAATGCAGCTTTAGATGTTGCTACCAATATTGTGAAAGGTTCAGAAGAATTAGTTTATACCAACAATTCACCCGACACTTTGCATAAAGTTTATTTCCATATGTATTGGAATGCTTTTACGCCTAATTCAGCTATGGACATTAGAAGCAGAGAGTTGGGTAAAAATTATTTAAGTGTTCGTAGAGGAGCGCCTATTACTTCTGCATCTACTATGACAGGTCAAGACAATGTACAGGATTGGGACAAAAGGGTAAAAGACCGCATTCAAAAATTAAATGCAACCGATCTTGGTTATCAAAAAGTAAGCCAAATTTTAATCAATGGCAAAACCCAAAAATTAATCGAGCATGAAACCATTTTAGAAGTTCAATTAACGCAAGCCATTGCGCCCAAAACTTCTATAAAAATGTCTTTGCAATTTGAAGCGCAAGTGCCTGTTCAAATAAGACGATCTGGGAGAGACAATGCCGAAGGGGTTCGTTATTCCATGAGTCAATGGTATCCTAAAATGGTCGAATATGATTATCAAGGATGGAATACCAATCCTTACATTGCACGTGAGTTTTATGGCGTTTGGGGTAATTACGATGTTACCATTCAGGTAGATAAAAATTATATGGTAGCGGCTACTGGCGTATTGCAAAATCCAACAGCTTTAGGCAATGCAGCAGGTATAAAATCTTGGAATTTTAAAGGAAGCAATATTCACGATTTTGTTTGGGCGGCTGATGATCATTTCAAACATATATCCAAAGAAGTTCGTAAGGGATTAACACTACATGTTTATTATAAACAAAAAACGGCTGCTGAAGACAGTGCTTGGGCCAATGTTTTGTGGGCTGCTGAAAAAGCATTGCCTTATATGGAGAAAAATTTTGGCGCTTATCCTTATCCTCAATATTCTTTTATACAAGGGGGTGATGGCGGTATGGAATATGCCATGGCCACTTTAATCAAAGGGCCAGGTTTGGGTACCGTATTTCACGAATGGATGCACAATTGGTATCAACACATATTAGGGTCTAATGAAAGTTTATATCCCTGGATGGACGAAGGTTTTGCCAGCTTTGCCGAAGACGATATTTCTTTTTGGTATGAACAAAACATAGCAATACAATCTCCATTTATTAGTGAAGCTGCCAAAAAACAATTGCAAGCAAATAATGAAAAGGCTAAAACTTATTTGCCCTATATACAATATGGTAATTATGGAGGCTACTTAGCATTGGCTAAAAGTAGTTTAGAGGAACCTATGTCCACGCATTCAGATCATTACAATACCAACTACGCTTATAGCAGTGCTGCATATAGTAAAGGGGCTACTTTGTTAGGGTATCTTGGATATGTGATGGGCGATTCCTTACGCAATCTTACTTTATTAAACTATTACAATACTTGGAAATTCAAACATCCCAATGCCAACGACTTTTTCCGTGTGGCTGAAAAAACGAGCGGCATTCAATTGCAATGGTTAAAAGAATATTGGGTGAATTCTACCAAGACGATTGATTATGGATTAAATGACATTCAAGCCAAGGACAATACGGCCATTATTAGTATTCAACGTTATGGGAAAATGCCCGCACCTATCGAAGTATTGGTTACTTATAAAGATGGCAGTACCGAACTACATTATATTCCATTGGATTTAATGTTGGCAAATAAAGTTTCAGAAACCACACAAAATAGAATTGTACATCCCGAATGGAAATGGGTGCAGCCAACATATACTTTTGAAACTACCAAGCCCATTACTTCTTTAAAAACAATCGAGATTGATCCAAGTCAGCGTATGCCGGACATCAATAGAAGTAATAATAAATTAGAGATACCTAAGTAATATCTATTTTCATCAATATAAATATAACTAAGGCTTCTTCACCTGAATGATAAACTTCTCTTCAAAGTAAGTTTCGGGAAAGATGTCATGAATGGACATCATTTTAGGGCGTACGCCACTTTCGAAAATTTCTTGATGTAGGTCGCCTCCTTTTAAACAAATCAATGAATTGGGTTGATCGGGCTTTTTATTTAAAATAGGTCCTGCCCATCTCCATAAATCTTTCAAAGGAGCAACCGCTCGGCTAATGGCGTAATCAAACTTTTTATTTTTAATTTCTTCTACACGCGTGTGTTGCGTTTTAATGTTGTTAATCCCTACCATTTCGCAAACAGCATCTACTACTTTTAATTTTTTAGCAATACTATCTACTGCTAAAAATTGAACCTCGGGAAAAAAGATGGCCAAAGGCACGCAGGGAAAACCGCCGCCGCAACCAATATCTATTACCTGTGTTCCTTTTTCCCATTCTGCAATGGCTGCGATGCTCAAGGAGTGAAGTACATGGTGCAAGTAGATATGATCTATATCTTTTCGAGAGATCACATTAATTTGACTGTTCCACTCTTTGTAAGCGGGTTCCAATGCCGTGAATTGACTTAATTGCTTGGGTGTGAATTCGGCAAAGTACTTGGTAATTAATTCCAATTTTTCTGTGGGGCTTTCCATACACTAGGCAAGGTAAATAAATAATAGAAGATAGACCACATATCAAATAAAATAAACCAAGGCCAAAGGTCTAATTCATTTAGTTTTTTCATGGTACTTCTTAAAATAGATCCTTGAACAAACATACGCAGCGTCCAAAGGCTTCCAAGTAAAATGTATTGATGAGATAAAATCAAAGCTGCAATTAAAATAGGGTAAACTAAAAATTGACTAATGGCATAAGTGCCCAATAAACCTGCGTGAAGGGTTTTGTAATATTTGCTGGTCGTGTAATGACGATATTTTTGATTCATCCAATCGTGCAAATTTGTTTTAGGTTCGCTAAGGGTATGTGCATCATGATCAATGACAATGGCTGTATTGTTTTTATTGGCCACTTGATTGATGAATAAATCGTCATCTCCGCTTGGCATCTGATTGATCGAAGAAAATCCTTTGTTGCGCATAAATACATCTTTTTTATAGGACAAATTTCTGCCCACGCCCATATAAGGTAAGCCTGCCAATGCATATGAAAAGTATTGTAAGGCAGTTTGAAAAGTTTCAAAACGAATCAATTTGTTTAAGATGCCAGGCTTTTTGCGGTAAGCGCCATAACCCAATACAATTTCAATGTCATCATCATAGCCATCTTGCATCAATTGCATCCAATGTTCACTAGCAGGAACGCAATCGGCATCCGTAAGTAGTAAAGTCTCATTTTTGGCCGATTTAATGCCAATAGATAAAGGAAATTTTTTCCCATTGATCATTTTAGCTTCTTGTGAAAGCAAAATGGGGTTTAAATTCTTGAATGATTTTTTAAATTCTTCCAATAAATACTTTGTTTCATCTTCAGAATTATCATTCACCAAAATAACTTCATGGGTGGTGTTGTAATCTTGTACCAAAACACCCGGCAAATTGTTGGCTAAATTGGCAGCTTCGTCGCGCGCGCAAATGATGACCGAAATGGGGTGCTCGACATGTTCCGATTTAGAAGGCTTTTTATATACTGCCAATCTTAAGAAAAAGTATAAGTAATAAAACAGCTGTGTTATTATAATGCCAATAAAAGTGCCTATCAAAATAGTAGACAGCGGTAGGTTAGTTAACATGTCACAAAAGTAAAGCATGCTGCTTCAGCTATTTCAGGCCTAGATTGAATGTGGAAAAATAGACCATTTGACCTTACCTTTGGGCCATGGCGGCATTAGCATTTAACTTGGAATTTGAAAGTAAACAAGGGGCCTCAAGAGCAGGTACCATTTCCACCGATCATGGGGTAATTCAAACCCCTATATTTATGCCTGTGGGCACTATTGGTTCTGTAAAAGCAGTTACCCAACAGCAACTAAAAAAGGACGTCCATGCGCAAATTATTTTAGGCAATACTTATCATCTTTATCTACGTCCAGGAACTGAAGTAATGGAGGCTGCTGGTGGTTTGCATCGTTTTATGGGTTGGGATAGACCTATTTTGACAGACAGTGGAGGCTACCAAGTTTTTTCATTGGCATCCAATCGAAAAATAAAACCAGAGGGGGTATTGTTTCAATCGCATATTGATGGGAGTAAGCATTTGTTTAGCCCTGAAAAAGTAATGGATATTCAAAGAAGTATTGGGGCAGATATCATCATGGCATTTGACGAATGTCCGCCTTATCCAAGTGAATATGAATATGTGCAAAAGAGCATGAATTTGACACATTTATGGTTGGATAAATGTTTTGGAAGGTTGGCTGAGACCCCCGATTTGTATGGCCACACCCAAAATTTATTTCCAATTGTGCAGGGCGGAACCTATGCCGATTTAAGAAAAGCATCTTGCGAATACATAAGTTCAAAAAATGCAGTGGGCAATGCTATTGGTGGATTGAGTGTGGGAGAGTCTGAACAAGAATTATATGATTTCACACAATTATGTTGTGAAAATTTACCAGTAAATAAGCCAAGGTATTTAATGGGTGTGGGTACCCCTTGGAATATTTTAGAAGCCATTGATTTAGGTGTAGATATGTTTGATTGTGTAATGCCCACGCGCAATGGACGCAACGGAATGGTTTTTACTACACAAGGCGTTATCAATATAAAGAATAAGCAATGGGCCAATGATTTTACTCCATTAGATCCAGGATTGCCCAATGAGATGAGTCGGTATTATACCAAGGCTTATATGCGTCATTTGTTTGTCGCCGATGAAATATTAGGTTTGCAATTGGCAAGTATTCAGAATCTATCTTTTTATCTTTGGTTGGTAGGGCAGGCAAGGGAGCACATCATTGCAGGCGATTATTCTAGTTGGAAAAAAACAATGGTAGTACAAATAAGCAAACGATTATAAAGCACTTAATTAATAAGGTCATTTGAAAAAATTAGATTGGTACATATTAAAAAAGTTTTTGACTGTATTTTTTTTCTCCATCTTTTTATTTGCAGTAATAGCTGTTGTAATTGATGTGAGTGAAAAAACAGACGACTTTGTGCGCTCTGGTTTTTCAGCAGGTGAAATCTTCACGCATTATTATATTGGCTTTATTCCGCACATTATTGCACTCCTATTTCCATTGTTTGTTTTTATAGCAGTAATTTTCTTTACATCAAAAATGGCTGGACAAACCGAGATCATTGCCATTTTGGCTAGCGGCATTACTTATAATAGGTGGTTAAGACCTTATTGGATAGGCGGCGCTTTATTAGGGGTGCTTTTATGGATTTCAAATTTTTGGTTTATTCCCAAAGCCAATACCATACGTGGCAGTTTTGAAGCAGCCTATGTAGATGCACATTCTAGTTACAATGCATTGGTGCGTGGTTCCACTGATATTTATTTCAGAATTGATTCCTCCACTTATGCTGGTATTTATTCCTATGATACTTCTGCAAAAAGAGGCAATAGTTTTTTTGCTTATCAAATGGCTAAAGATAAATTGATTTACAATATAAGATCTGGAGAGATTGTATGGGATCCAGCATCAAGAAGTTGGGTGCTTTCCAATGTATTAGAAAGAAAAGTGTCCGATGACAAAGAGGTGGTTACTTACATTCCAAAATTATATAGGAAATTTGCATTTAAACCAGCAGATTTAGAAAAAGACAAATACACTAAGGACAAGCTTACTACGCCAGAATTAATCAAGCAAATAAATTTAGAAGCATTAAGAGGATCTGAAGGATTGAATGAATTAAAAATTGAACGATACCGAAGAGATGCCACCCCTTTTACAGTACTTTTATTGACTTTAATTGGAGGCATTATTGCAGGCCGCAAGATTCGTGGGGGGAGCGGGTCGCATTTGGCCATGGGCTTTATGATTGCGGCGGTTTTCATCATCACAGATAGGTTCTCTACCATCTTCTCTACAAAAGGGAATTTACCTCCTTTATTAGCCGCTTGGATCCCCAATTTGATTTTTATATGGGTGGTATATTATTTGTACAAAAAAGCAGCTAAATAAACCCTTTTTTGAGTTAACTTTGTGCCGAAATTTAAACGGTTTTCAATCACAATATTTTGATTATGGAAGAAATTAAAGACAGGTTTAGCGCAAAAGCAACTGCAGCAAGTTTAGAGATTAAAGAATTAATCAAAGAACATGGCGATAAAAAAATTGGAGAAGTAACTTTAGCACAAGTATACCAAGGTATGCGTGGTATTACAGGACTTGTTACAGAAACTAGTTTATTGGATGCACAAGAAGGAATTCGTTTTAGAGGCTTTACCATTCCAGAATTACAAGCTAAATTACCTAAAGCACCTAAAGGTGATGAACCTTTACCAGAGGGCTTATTTTATTTAATGATGATTGGCGAAATACCCAACGAAGAAGATGTACATGCCATTACCAACAATTGGCAAAGAAGAAGTCATGTGCCTTCGCATGTATTTGATGTGATTGATGCATTTCCTTTAAATAGTCATCCCATGACCATGTATGTAGCAGCGGTGATGGCCTTACAAACTGAATCTAAATTTGCACAAGAGTATGCAAAGGGTATGAATAAAAAAGATTATTGGCAATATACTTATGATGATTCAATGGATCTAATTGCACGCTTGCCAAGAATAGCAGCATACATCTACAGAAGAAAATATAAAAACAACGAACACATTCATCCCAATGGATTGTTGGATTGGGCGGGGAACTTGGCTTATATGATGGGCTTTGAAGATGAAAGCACTAAAGAATTAATGCGTTTATACATGACCATTCACGCCGACCATGAAGGGGGTAATGTATCTGCGCATACGACACATTTAGTAGGTTCTGCTTTAAGTGATCCCTATTTAAGTTATGCGGCAGGTATGAATGGCTTGGCAGGTCCTTTGCATGGATTAGCGAATCAAGAAGTGATCAAATGGATTTTTGAAATGCAAGAAGCTTTGGGAACGGATCAACCCACAGCAGCTCAAATTGCAGACTATGTTAAAAAAACTTTAGCGGAAGGAAAAGTAGTACCAGGATATGGACACGCCGTATTAAGAAAAACCGACCCTCGTTTCACAGCACAAATGGCATTTGGTAAAAAACATTTAGTTGATGATAAATTGGTGAATACGGTTTGGAAAATTTATGAAACAGTGCCGCCAATTTTAGAGTCTTTAGGAAAAGTAAAAAATCCTTGGCCCAATGTGGATGCACACAGTGGTGCTTTATTAGTACATTATGGTATTGTTGAATATGAATTTTACACCGTTTTATTTGCGGTAAGTAGAGCCTTAGGAGTTTTGGCTAGTTTAACTTGGGACAGAGCCTTAGGTTTCCCATTAGAAAGACCAAAATCAGTTACTACAGAAGCAGTTAAGCTTTGGTTGGATGGCAAGGGGGAGATTTAGCGTAACCCTGCCAATCTAATTTCAAAGTATACCTTCTACAACTTTGATATTCCTAGAATTAGTTTACTTTTTCTGTAGCATTTTAATGTTGTTTTGCACGTAAAGGCCAATACATGTCTTTTTTATACTTTCATTTGGAAAGCAATAAAATATTACTTACTTTTCAATAGTAAATAATAAAATCTAGTGCGATATTAAAGCAGTATGGCTATTTATCTATTTTGAAAACTTTAGTAGTAAACAATTATTAAATTATTGAAATAGGATTCATCTATTTCTAAATCAAAACATATGAAAAAAAGAATTTTAACCATTTTAGGGGTTGGATTAGTCGCAGTAGTTTCAACACTTCATCTTAATGCACAAGCAGCCCCAAAACAATACTACATTGTTATTTCTACAATGCATGCCAATTTATCTGTAGACCAAGCAACCTTAAAAAGTGTTGAGCAGGAGTATTTCGACAAGGTGACCAGCAAAAATAATTTAATTATGGCTGCGAATACCTTGACGCATTATTTTACAGAAAATAGTTCTGAAATTTTACTTGTATCTGTATATAATTCTTGGGAAGATATAGACAAAGCTGATGCAGTGACAGAGGAATTAATTGCAAAGGCATGGCCAGATGAGAAGGAAAGAAAAATATTTTTGGATAAATACAAAAATATTTATTCAACTTATCATTCAGATGAAATTTATATATCTGCAAATAAGCTTGGTGTGAAACAACCATCTGGAAGTTCAAAAACCCCTGTGATAATTTATTTAAGAAAATCGGATATGTCAATGGCGGAAAAACAAGGACAATGGAATGCAGTTGCTGAATACAACGAAAAAGTTGTTATGAATAACCCTTTTGTTTTAGCTTATTACCCACAACGCCATTATATGGGTGCTGATAGTCGTGAATTTTTAGAATATTTTGTCTATAATTCACTAACAGATTTGGACAATGCAAATGCAAAAGAGGAAGCATTATTAAAAGAAGCTTGGCCAAACGAAACAAAGAGAAAAGCTTTTTTAGATTTAATAGGAAAAGCCTTTACAGGTAAACATGGTGATTACATTTATCACAATGAACCAACTATGAGTAAATAAAAATTTGAATTAAAATATACAAAATGAAAAAAATATTATTTTTTGTTGCAATATTTGCAACTACGATGTCCTTTGCACAAAATGCATATTGGGCAATGGAATTTAAAGTTAAACCTCATTCAGAAAAAGAATTGACAGAAGCCTTTGAAAAAGCATTTAAGGATGTCAAAATAAAACAAGGGGGCGTTTCCTTTGAGAACTTAGGAACTGGTTCCCTAGGAATGACACATAGAATTGTATTTTCATTCACATTGGGTGTGGAAATGATGGAGAAAGATGCGATCAATCCTGACAGAAACGATGCCTTCTGGTCTAAATTGGAATATTTCGTAGAACAATGGGGTCCATCTTATTCTGGAAGAGCACTTAGTTTTCAAATAGGTGATACAATCAATCATGATGTCCATATTTGGGATATTAAAGTAAAAGATGCAACTAAATTCAAAGCAGCACAGGATCAGCTTGTAAAAGATTTTAAAGATGATTTTGCTGGAAGAGATGTTGGATTTGGCACTTATGACATTGGTAGACCAAATGGGGCTACGCATTGGATGTATTTAAGTGGTAAGGATAGTGAAGACCATTTAAAAATATTAGATAAATTAGAGAAGCAACCCAAATTCATTAAATACATACAAGATAGAGGAGAGGTAATAGATGTTAAGGACTTTGAATTATACATTTTAAAATCTAAGCATTAAAATTTAAAAAACTATGATTTTAATAATGCACTTGTATTAAACTAGGTTTTGTTATAACTAGAGTTGAAAAGAGAGAGGGGGTTCTTAGCAATAAGGGCCCCTTTTGTGGTTTATACACTTTATAGAATACCTTTTAAGTTTTAAAAATAGTTCAATAAAAGCCTTGATTTTTACCATCTTTCTCCTTGCTATTTAATCATTTGAGCTTAGTTTTGCACCCTTCAGGGGAATTAGCTCAGTTGGTAGAGCGCTTGCATGGCATGCAAGAGGTCAGCGGTTCGAACCCGCTATTCTCCACATTTTAATTTATTTTTTCCAATGCCTTCTATATTCAGGCTTTCTTTCATCTTATTATTCTCAAGCTTCAGGCTCATTTCAACAGCACAACAACATTCCATTTTTATTAAACTAGTGGACGCAAAAAACAATCCCGTAGGTTTTGTGAATATTGCTGTTCCCAATAAATTAGATACCACTAAATTTATCAATACGATTACCGATAGTTTCGGAATTGCAAAAATTAATTTAGCTGCAAAAAATAATTATACATTTAAAATTTCTGCAATAGGGTATAAGAAGTTCAGTAAAGATTATTTTATTAACGAACAGAGCTCCATTGCCATTAAACTTACCGAAGACCCTACACAATTAAATGAAGTGGTGGTAAAATCTTCCAAGCCATTGATTCGTCAAGAAGATGATAAGTCGGTGGTGGATCCAGAACCCTTGGCAGCAAGTTCCACCAATGCGTATGAGACGGTTGAAAAAGTACCCGGAATTTTTATTGACCAGGATGGGAATATCTATTTAAATGGATTGTCCCCTGCAGGCGTGCAAATCAATGGGCGTGATTTAAAAATGAGCACTGCCGATGTGGCTATTTTATTAAAAAGTTTACCACCCAATGCCATTCAAAAAATTGAATTAATTCGAACGCCTTCTGCAAAATATGATGCTTCTGGTGGAGGAGGTATTGTGAATATAGTTTTAATGAAAGGCGTAAAATTGGGCATCAATGGATCCATCAATACAGGATTTTCACAAGGGAAATATGGCAATCAATTCATTGGATTTAATTTGAACAACAACAATGATAAATTAAGTTCTTATATCAATGCGCAATACAGTAATAATGATGGCTATACCATTACCAATACTGATAGAACCATCACCCTTGATTCTGTATTGAGACAACAAGCCAATGCTGTTTCGCCCAATACTTCTGTAAACATGGGTTATGGTTTTGGTAAGACCCTTAAAGAAAAATGGGACTTAAATTATGATGGAAGAATGAGTCAGAATAAATTTGACAATACCAGTAATAGCGAATCTTTCTTGCACCAAATTTCAACCAATCAAAACAGTGGGAATTTAAAATCCTATGTTGATAATAAAGGCAAAAATAATTTTATCAATCAATCTTTTAGAGTAAAATTAAAATTGGATACCGTGGGAGGTGAATGGATCAATGATGTTTCTTTTAATTTTTCCAATAGCATTACCGATCAAAACTATAATAATGTATTGGTGAGCAATAATTCTAATACAGGGGGTAATGGCAATTATGGCAATGATAGAAATTATTTCACCTTTCAATCCGACTTTAAGAAAAAGGCGCTGGGTTTGAATATAGAATCTGGATTTAAAACTTCGGTGTTAAATTTTAACAATCATTCTGATTATACAAAAAATGTGTTAGGGCAAACTTTAGCCGATCCTTTTCGTACCAGTAGTTTTAAATATACCGAGCAAATTAATGCAGGTTATCTGCAAGCTTCAAAAACCTGGGGTCCAGTTATTTTAAAAGTAGGTTCGAGAGTCGAACAAACCATTATGCAGGGACATCAACTTATTCCAAAGGATACTACATTTTCGGTGAATAGGGCAGATGCATTTCCTTATGTGTATTTAAGTAGAAAGATCATCATGATTATGAATTATGAATTGCGTGGATTTTTAGTGTATCGAAAATCTATCAGCAGACCCTCTTATGATTATCTTAATCCATTTGCGAAATATGTAGATCCATTTTTATACGAAGTGGGAAATCCAAAATTGAAACCTCAGTTTACTACCAATTACGAAGCCAATATAAGTGTGGATGATAAACCGTTGTTTGCATATGGCGTCAATGAAACTACAGATATCTTTACCAATGTGGTGTATCAATCTCCTACCAACAAACAAGTAAGTTATAGAACTTATGATAATTTAGGAAAGAGTAGGGAAACTTATTTTAGAATTATTGGTGTGATTCCTCCAGGTAAAAAATATTTTGCGGTATTGGGTACGCAATACAATCGAAATGATTATACTGGTTTTTACGAGGGCAAGCCCATTTCTTTTAACAGAGGCACATGGTCTATATTTTCATTTCATTCTTATAAAATAGATGGATTGTCCACAATCACTTTTAATGGATTCTGGAGATTCAAAGGCCAACAACAATTTTATGAGTTGTCTGATTTTGGCATATTAAATACTTCAATCAATAGGCAATTTTTAAAGAAAAAATTAGTGGTCACAGCCAGCTACAACGATTTTTTATTTACCAACAACAATCATTTCGAATTGCATCAAGGCTCACAAAATGCAATTGGCTATAGAGAAACCGATTCAAGAAGATTTGGTATTTCCTTACGTTATAATTTTGGTTTCAAACCCAAAGAAAATAAATTGGAAATGTTAGATCAGGGGGGTGGTCCTGAAAAAAATTAGTAATAATTTTAGATACTTATAATTGTTGAGTCAATGCCAATACACTCATCGTTCCCATCATTACTACGACCATCCAACCCATGGCCTCAATCCAAATAGGATATTTGTATTGTTTTAAGATGGGTAATTTTCTGCCAGCAATGAGCATAATAGAAAGTGCAAAAGGTAAAATAAATCCATTCACGAGTCCTGCCATCAACAACAATTCTTTAGGCTTGCCTAAGAAAATAAAAATACTTGTAGAAATTACAATAAAAGCAGTAATGCATTTACGTTCGTTTTGTAAAATTTTAATTTTTAAATTTTTAATAAAACTGTAAGAAGTATAAGAAGCGCCAATTACCGAAGAAATGGCTGCACTCCAAAGTACAATACCAAAAATAAACAAGCCCCATCTTCCACCCGCCGATTCAAATACAGTGGCGGCTGGGTTGTTCTTATCTAAATGAATGCCTTGGCTTACCACACCTACTGCTGCAAGAAATAAAATAAAACGCATTAAAGAGGAAATTAAAATGCCTGTGGTAGCACTTTTAGTGACAAACTTGATGTGTTCAGTTCCTGAAATACCCGCATCTATTAATCGGTGTGCGCCCGAAAAAGTAATGTAACCACCCACTGTTCCGCCTACAATGGTTACAATGGCCAGTAAAGAAATTTTTTCTGGAATAAAAGTATGATGTACTGCTTCTAAAATAGGAGGGTGTGCTGCGTATACAATGAGCAAGGACAATCCTATTTTTAAAATGCCTAAAATTTTAGTGAGTTGATCTAAGACTTTTCCAATTTCATCTACCCAAAAAATAACAATGGCCACGATGCCACTTAGCATGGCCCCTTTGGCAAAGGAAATACCTGTTAAAATATTTAATGCCAATCCGCAGCCTGCAATATTGCCAATATTAAAAGCGAAACCACCTAGTACTACTAATAAAGAAAGTAAATGACCTAAACCAGGAAACAATTCATTGGCAATTTCTTGCGCGCGCATTCCACTTAAAGTAATGGCACGCCAAATATTTATCTGTGCGCCAAAATCTAAAATGATAGAAAGTAAAATTACAAAACCAAAACTGGTAATGAGTTGTTCGGTATAAAATGATGTTTGTGTCAAAAATCCAGGACCGATGGATGAATTGGCCATTAAAAATGCAGCGCCTAAACTTAGGCCAATCATGGATTTTAAAGGGCTGCTAGTTTTAGACATATTTAATTGGGATGGCATTATTTTTTAAACTTTCATGCAAAGCACTTACAATTTCAAATGCATGAGGCCCATCTCCATGCACACAAACAGTATTGGCTTCAATATCAATAGGCGTGCCATGCGCCGTAGCTACTTTTTTATCAAAAATAATTGTAAGCACTTGCGAGCAAGCTTCTTGGGCATCATCAATCATAGCGTGATCTAGGTATCTTGGTGTTAAAGAACCATCTTGTTGATAGGTTCTATCCGCAAAAACTTCATTCGCAAAAGGTTGTCCCAATATTTTTGCTTGGGTAATGGTATGACTTCCACTTAATCCATAAATAATTAAATCTGGATCTATGGCTTGAATGGTTTGAATAAAAATTTTGCTAAGTGCTGCATCTTTCGCACAATCGTTGTACAAAGCGCCATGCAATTTAACATGATGTAAACTGGCACCTAAGGGTAAGGCAATTCTTTCAAACACATACATTTGCTCTGCTATGAGTTCGGCCATCTCCAACAATGAAACCATCTGTGAAACTCTTCCAAAATTGATTTTATCATCATAACCAGGATGCGCGCCTATCGCCACATTGTTTTTCAATGCAAGCTCAATTGTTTTTTTGATAGAATCGGTATTGCCTGCATGGTAACCACATGAAATATTCGCACTACTAATCAAAGGCATTATTTCGGCTTCATTACCCATGCCTTCGCCCATATCACAATTCAGGTCAATGGATAAACCCTTTTTGAATTTGTTGGTATAGTTGATGTGCGGTGTTGACATTGGTTAAACTAAAATGAAAGGCTGTATCATTTTTTAATTGAGCAAACCTTGGTAAATCTACCAAAATAATTTGACCCAAATTCGCATAACCGCCAATGGTTTGGTGATCGGCCATCAATACCATCACAGAACCATTGGGTAAAAGTTGCAAGGTACCTCTGGTTACCCCAGCAGATAAATATTGATTGGGCCTGTTTAAATCTAACAATGGTCCTTTTAATAAATAACCCATTCTATTGCTTTGCAAACTGGATTGAAAAGGTTTTGATAATAATTGATTCAAAGCTGCATCAGTTAAATGCTCCCAAGCTGGACCAGGTAGTATTCTAATAGATGATTCATTGTGAATCAATTGTGCCCATTCTTGTGAGCGGGCATGGATGGCTGCTTTGGCTGGCCCTTGCTCATTTGTAATTGGTTTGAAAGGGTAGATAGCTCCTTTTTGTAAGCGCCCATCCAAATGGCTATAGCTATCTAGCCAAGCTTCCTTTTCTAAATGGCCTTCAATAGCCAAATAAGCCACTTTGCCAGTTAATGGTTTTACAAATGTAAGCACATCATTTGGGTGCACTTGAATGGGCTCATTCAATGTAATGACCGCTTTGTTAATTGTTGGAACAAAATTTGCACCAGTGATACAAATTTTATAAGCCGCATTAAATAAAAAACTGCTTGCAGGAAAATGCAACTCAAAAACAGGTTGATCTAATTTATTATTTAAAATATAATTACTTAATTGTGCAGAAAAAAAATCTAATGCGCCATGGGGTTGTATGCCAAGATGCTGAAACCCATACCTGCCTTTGTCTTGAAGTGAGTCTGCAATTCCTGCTTTTATAATTTCAATGGACATTTATTATTTTTTTCTTTGAAAGCATCTAAATTATTTTTTTATTTTCTAGAAAAAATATTTCCATTGCCAATATTAAACAAAACTAATTTAGTAATACAATAATGAAAAGTTGAAGTTTGATTTTTTAGCGAATCATTTTCTTCTTTTGTAGGGGTTTTCGTTAAAGTTGGAAAAAAACGCAGAAACCTCTCAAAAATCCATTTTTTTAGGCTAAAAGCTAATTTTGTTGAAGCTTTAGGCCAAAAATGGCTTAAAAAGTACTTAGAACTAATTCTAGTATGTGTAGTTTTTACACATTAATGTGCAATAAATTTTAAAAAAAACTTGATAATCAGTTGTTCTTGTTAAGAAATTGTTATATAATTGTTATGCTAAACCTAATAAAATTTTTAAATCAAACCCGAACACTATGCAAAAATTCCTACGTTTAATTACGGTTCCTTTGTTACTATGGGGTCTTGTTGCGACTGCGCAAACAAGAACTATAAAAGGACAAGTAGTTTCAGCTACAGACGGTAAAGCCGTCGCTGGTGCTACAATTTCAGTTAATGGACAAAAAGTCGCTGCAATCGCAAGCGAAGATGGTTCATTCGCTGTAACGGTTTCTGGCAATGTTACTTTATCAGTAAAATCCGTTGGATTTTCTAATAAAACTGTAGCAGTTGCAGGAAGTCAAAATACTATCAAGATTACTCTTAACGAGGAATCATCTCAATTAAATGAGATCGTTGTAACTGGTTATACCGCTCAAAAGAGAAAAGAAATTACTGGTGCGGTATCAGTTGTAAACGTAAAAGACATGAAATCAGTTCCTTCAGGTACTGCAGAGCAAATGTTACAAGGCCAGGCTTCTGGTGTAACAATCATTGGTTCTGGTAGCCCAGGAGAAAACAGTAACGTGTTTGTACGTGGTATTACTTCATTTGGTAACTCAACTCCACTTATTATCGTTGACGGAGTTCAATCAGCTCCTGGTGATATGACGATGTTGCATGACTTAAATGCAAACGACATTGAATCAGTTCAAGTATTGAAAGATGGTCAAGCTGCGATATACGGTGCTCGTGGATCTGCTGGTGTTATCATTGTTACAACTAAGAAAGGAAGAGGCAAACCAACTATCACTTATGATGGTTATACTGGTATGCAAGTTCCAAAATCTGGTAACGTATGGAACAAATTAGATCCTCAAGGTATGGCTGATTTATATTTCTTAGCTGCAAAGAACTCAGGTCAAGTAGATGCTAACGGTAACGTTGTATCTGGACAATATGGTACAGGTAAAACTCCAGTTTTGCCAGACTTTATTAAGGCTGGTTCTAAATCTGGTGTTTCTGCTTCAGATCCTGCAACTAACTTAGCTCTTTATAATAATAGCTATTCTAAAGGCAATATCTACTTAATCGTTCCAGCTAATAAGCAAGGTACTGATTGGTGGGGTGAGTTGTTCAAAACAGCTCCAATGTCTAGCCATAGCGTAACTGCTACAGGTGGTACAGACAAATCAACTTACTTATTCTCATTAAACTATTTCGATCAACAAGGTACTTTGTTGAATACTTATTTAAAGCGTTACTCTGCAAGGGTGAACACTACTTGGAATCCAAAAAGCAATATTCGTATTGGTGAAAACTTAGCTGTTTTCTACAAAGACAACCCAAGAATTGGTAACAACCAAGAAGGTAATGCGGTAAACCTTACTGCATGGGAGCAACCAATCATCCCTAAATTAGATGCTGGTGGTGGATATGGTGGTACAGCTGGTTCTGAGTTAGGAAACTCTTCTAACCCTTATGCGAACCAAATGCGTGCTAAAGACAATAAAAACAACGACTGGCAAATTCAAGGTAATGTGTTTGCTGAAGTTGATTTGGCTAAGCACTTAACTGCTAAAACAGTATTTGGTGGTAACTTAGATAACTATTATGGTTTCTATCATAACTACCGTACTTATGAGAATGCTGAAAATGGAGCATCTAATGGATATGGTGAGTACAGTGGTTTCAACAACAACTGGAACTTCACAAATACATTAAGTTATTCTAACATCTTCAAGCAAGACCATAGTGTTAAGTTAATGGCTGGTTATGAGTCATTAAAAGTATCTGGTCGTCAAGTGGGTGGTTCTAGAGTGAACTACTATTCTGATAACGTAGATTACTTAAGTTTAAATACAGGTTCTCCAATTGGACAAAACAACTATAGTAACTATTACAAAACTACTGGTACATCAATCTTAGCTAAAGTAGATTATGCTTACAAAGACAAATACTTAGTTGGTTTGAATGGTCGTCGTGATGGTAGTTCAGTTTTTGGACCAAATACACGTTATGGTAATTTCTGGTCAGCTTCTGCTGGTTGGATGGTATCTAACGAAGATTTCTTTAAAAATGTAAAATTTGTCAATTCACTTAAAGTACGTGGTAGCTATGGTATCTTAGGATCTATCTCTAACGTAGGTGCATTGAACCAATATACTACTTATGGTGGTAGTGGTGGATCTTCTTATTATGACTTAAACGGTACTTCTAATTCAACTGTTTTAGGATTTTATGCAACTAACTTGGGTAACTTAAGTACAGGTTGGGAGCAAGATAAAATCTTAGATTTAGGTGTGGATGCGACTGTTTTAAACAATAAATTAGATATCACTTTTGATTGGTACAAAAAAACAATCAATGGTTTGTTATTCCAAGACCAAGCTCCTGCTGTAATTGGAGTAGGTTCTAATTTACCTCAGGTGAATATTGGTGATATGCAAAACACTGGTATTGATTTAGGTTTAACTTACCGCGGAAAAATTAACAATGATGTAAGCTATACTGTAGGTGCTAATTTAGGTGCGTACAAAAGTACCATCTTAAATATCCCAGGTTCTGCTGGTTTCTTTGAAGCTGCAGGAACACACAATACAGGTAATCAAGTAAGAGATCAAATTGGACATCCAGTAGGTTCTTTCTTTGGTTATAAAATTGCTGGAATTTATCAATCAGCTGCTGATGTAGCTGCTTCACCTAAAGAAACAGATGCTGCTCCAGGTCGTTTCAAATATGTGGATGTGAACCATGATGGTAAAATCGATGACAACGATAGAACTTTCTTCGGTAATCCAAACCCAGCGTTCACTTTAGGTTTAAATTTAGGACTTACTTACAAGCGCTTTGATTTCTCTACTGTGCTTTATGGATCTTTCGGAAACGATATCATGAACTACACTCGTTACTTCCAAGATTTCTATCCTCAGTTCCAGAACTCAAAAAGTATTGCTTTGTTAACTCAATCTTGGTTGCCTACCAGAACTAATACTAAGTATCCAATTGTTGAAAACGGATCTTACTTTAGTACCAATGGTGTAATTAACAACTTCTATGTTGAAGATGGCTCTTTTGTAAGAGTTAAACAATTAAGTGTTGGTTATACAATTGATCCAGTAGCTTTAAAAAGATATGGTATCGAAAAAGCGCGTATTTATTTACAAGGTGCTAACTTATTCACCTTTACTAAATACTCAGGTTTAGATCCAGAAATTAGTGGTAGCTCAGTTTCTTTTGGAGTTGACTACGGTAACTATCCTCCTTCTAAGACTTTTAACATAGGAGTAAGCCTTACTTTTTAAATTTTAAATTAATTATAAAATGAAAAAATACAATTTTAAACATATAATGCCATTGGTGCTTTCTTTCGTGGTTATTTTATATGCTTGTAATAAAAACTACCTAGATGTTCCAGCCGCTGGTGCGTTAAGCCAGGATGTGTTGGCGAACAAAGTAGGTGTTGAAGCCCTTTTAGTAGGTGCTTATTCTTTATTGGATGGAGAAGGTAGTAATGCCGGTACAGGAAATGGTCCTTGGGCAACTTCTTCAAGTAACTGGGTATATGGTTCAATTCCAGGAGGGGACGCTCATAAAGGTTCTGATCCAGGTGACCAAAACTTAATTACTCCAATCGAACAATGGAATGCTACAGCTGCTAATGGATATCTTGATCAATTGTGGCAACAACGTTATGATGGTGTTGCTCGTTCAAATGAGACTTTAAGAATTCTTAAATTAGCTAAAGACGTAACTGCTGCTGACGTATCTCGTATTACTGCAGAAGCAAGATTTTTACGTGGACATTACCATTTCGAATTGGCTAAGAACTTCAACAATATTCCTTACATAGATGAGTCTATCACTTATGTTGCTGGAAACTATTTAGTTGCAAACGGACCAGCTTTGGCTAAAATTGAAGCTGATTTCGCTTATGCTTATGCAAACTTGCCTGAGACTATGTCTTCAGTAGGTCGTGCTAACAAATGGGCTGCTGCAGCTTACTTAGCTAAAGTGTATATGTACGAGAAAAAATTCTCTGATGCTAAAGCTTTGTTTACTACAATCATCGCCAATGGTAAAACATCATTAGGCGTTAAATATGCGTTGATGGACAAATTTGCTGATGTATTTAATCCAGCAAAAAAGAATGGTGCTGAAGACGTATTTACAGTTCAAATGACTGCGAATGATGGTACTGGTGCTGCAAATGCAAACTCTGGTGACGCCTTAAACTTCCCTTATGGTGGAGAAACAGGATGTTGCGGATTTTTCCAACCTTCATTTGGTTTAGCGAATTCTTTCAAAGTTGATGCGAATGGCCTTCCTTTATTAGACGGATCATATTACAGCAATCCATTGAAAACAGATATGGGTGTATCTGCTGATAAAGCTTACAGTCCAGATGCAACAACTCCATTAGATCCTCGTATCGACTGGACAGTGGGTCGTCGTGGTATTCCTTTCTTAGATTGGGGTTTAATGCCAGGTTCTACTTGGGTTCGTAATCAAGCTGCTGCTGGTCCTTATGAACCAATTAAGCACTTGTTCTACAAGTCTCAAGAAGGTGTATTTACTGATGGATCTTCATGGACTAATGGATTTACTGCAAACAACTACCATATTATTCGTTACGCTGATGTGCTTTTAATGGCTGCTGAAGCAGAAGTATTAGGTGGTGGTTCTCTAACTCAAGCTTTAACTTATGTTAACTTAGTTCGTGCTCGTGCAGCTAACAAAGCTGGTTATGTTCAAGGATCTGTTGCCAATTATCAAATTGGTTTGTATAAATCTTTCCCAGATGCTACTTATGCGACTAACGCTATTCGTTTTGAGCGTAAAATTGAATTAGCAATGGAAGGACAACGTTTCTACGATTTAACTCGTTGGGGCGGTGCAAAAGCAGAGTTAGATGCTTATGCTAAATTTGAAGCTTCTCAAGGTTATTTATCAATGACTGGTGTTACTTATACTACCGGAAAATCTGAATACTTGCCTTTACCACAAGCTCAAATTGACAAAACTCAAAAAGACGGCAAATCTCTTTTAACTCAAAATCCGGGTTACTAATTGATTTAGTTTAGTTGAATTTTATACAAAGACCCTTGTTCCTTATGGAGCAAGGGTCTTTTTTTTATGTGGTTAATAGTAAAACAATTTCTGTTGTATCTTTATATACTCATTAAAACTCCTATAATTCTAAACTTTTTTTGATGTTAAGACAATTCTTTTATTTTGCTTTTATTGGTTTAATAATTAGTTCCTGTAATCTCAAAAAGCCCTTATTTGAGTTGGTAAAATCCAGCCATTCTGGGATTGATTTTAATAACCAAGTTATAGAAACGGACTCCTTAAATGTTTTAGACGTTTCAAATATTTACAATGGAGGCGGAGTGGGCATTGGCGATTTTAATAAAGATGGCTTACCCGATATCTATTTTACAGGCAATAGAGTGTCTAACAAATTATACTTAAACAAAGGCGATTTTAAATTCAATGACATCACTAAAGAGGCGGGTGTAACAGGGGATGGCAAGTGGAGCAGGGGGGTGTCGGTGATTGATATCAACAACGATGGTTGGCCTGATATTTATGTAAGTGTTACTTTAGAAAAAGATAGTAACAGAAGAAAAAATATTCTTTACATCAATCAAGGATTGGATAAGAAAGGAGTGCCTCATTTTAAAGATATGGCAGCAGAATATGGACTAGCAGATACTTCATTTTCTACCATGGCTACTTTTTTTGATTACGACAATGATGGTGATTTAGATATGTTTTTAGTAGTCAATGAAATTAAAGATCCAAGAACTCCCAATATCTATCATCCGCGCAATCAAGATCCTTCAACTTTTAGTTCTTGTAAATTGTTTCAAAACAATTGGGACCCCATTTTAAAACATCCTGTATTTAAAGATGTTTCTGCAAAAGCCGGTATTGTAAGAGAAGGCTATGGACACAATGCAGTCATTACGGATATCAATAAAGATGGCTGGCCTGATATCTATGTGACCAACGATTATTTACCCAATGATTATTTATGGATCAACAACCATGATGGCACATTTACCGATCAATTAAGCGTTTATTTTAAACATAGTTCTGTCAATGCGATGGGCATTGATGTGGCAGACATTAACAATGACGGTTTAATGGATTTTTGTACCCTAGACATGAATCCGCGCGATAACTACCGAAAAAAAATGATGATGAATGCCAATAGTTATCAAACATTTCAAAACAATGATTTGTATGGCTATAGTTATCAATACGTGCGCAATACACTTCAAATTAATCAAGGTCCTAGGGTCAATCAAAACGATTCTATTGGGGCGCCTATCTTTAGTGAAATTGGATTTTTATCGGGCATTGCAGAAACCGATTGGAGTTGGACCCCTCTGTTGGCCGATTTTGACAATGATGGCCATAGAGATCTGATTGTGACCAACGGTTTCCCCAAAGATGTTACTGATCATGATTTTATTACCTATCGAAATAAGGCCTTTAGTGTCGCTACAAAATCACAATTATTAATGGCTATCCCCGAAGTTAAAATTCATAATTATGCATTTAAAAACAATGCCAATTTAACTTTTACAGATGTGTCAAGCAGCTGGGGTTTGAATACGCCTAGTTTTTCAAACGGTGCTGTATATGTAGATTTAAACAATGATGGGGCATTGGATTTAGTTGTAAACAATATCAATGATGTGGCTTCAATTTATAAAAACACTCAAGCCCAACAAGATAAAACACCGCAACATTATTTAGAAGTCAAATTAATAGGGGATACGTTAAATATAAATGGACTTGGAGCATCAGTAACCATTTTTTATGATCACAATAAAAAACAAATTTGGGAAAATTCACCTTATAGGGGTTATTTATCTACAGTGCAGGATAGGGCACATTTTGGGCTAGGTGCAATCAATAACATTGATTCTTTATTGGTTCAATGGCAAGGCGGAAAAATTGAGGTGCAAAAAAACATTGCGGCGAATCAATTGCTTTTTATCAAGAAATCAAATGCGAAAGACGCTACGCCAACAGCTGCGCCTGTATTTGCTGAAAAATCTTTATTTAAAGAAGTAACTCGTTCTTTGGGTGTGCAATACATGCATCAACAAAATGATTTTGTCGATTTTAACATTCAAAAATTATTACCACATAAATTTTCTGAATACGGTCCGGCCATTGCCGTGGGAGATATTGATGGCAATGGATTGGATGATATGATATTAGGTGGAGCAAGCAATTATAGTCCGCAAATATTTTTACAACAAGCCAATGGCAAGTTTATACAATCTGCTTTATTACCCAAAGTAAACTACAATAAACCCAATAGTGATTTAGGCTTATTGTTATTAGATGTGGACGGAGACGGTGATTTAGACTTGTATATTAGTAGTGGAGGTTTTGAGCATACTTCGGGCGATGTTTCTTATCAAGATCAGTTGTACATCAATGATGGTAAAGCTAAATTTACACTAAGTGCTGATGCCATACCAACCAATCATACTAGCAAATTATGTGTTCGTGCCATAGATTATGATAAGGATGGAGATTTGGATTTATTTGTATCTGGAAGGGTAGATCCTTGGAATTATCCAAAAGCCGTATCTAGTTATATTTATAGAAATGACAGTAAAGATGGTGTAGTAAAATACACAGATGTAACCAAGTTTGTAGCAAAAGATTTAGTAAATATTGGTTTGGTTTGCGATGCCTTATTTACCGATTTTGACAATGATGGTTGGCCCGATTTAATTTTAACGGGTGAATGGATGCCTATTACTTTTTTGAAAAATGAGCATGGTATTTTCAAAAATGTATCTGCTACTTCTGGAATCAACAATCAAGTAGGCTGGTGGAATTCCATTACGGCTGGAGATTTTGACAATGATGGCAAAATGGATTACATCATAGGCAATATGGGATTGAATTCTTTTTACAGAGCAAGTGAACCATATCCTGTTTCTATTTATGCCAAGGATTTTGACAACAATGGAAGTTATGACGCATTCCCAACTTTATATTTACCCAGTAGCGATATAGATACTGTCAAAAAAGAATATCCTGCACAAGTAAGAGAGGATATTGTGAAGCAAATGATTGGCATGCGTTCTATTTTCCAAAACTATAAAACCTTTGCAAAGGCAGACATCAATCAAGTGTTGACCAAGGAGCAATTAAAAGGCGCTCAAATTTTAAAAGCGAATAATTTTAATTCGGTTTACCTTAAAAATAAAGGAGACGGAAAGTTTGAACTGATGCCACTTCCTATACAAGCTCAATTTTCAACTTTAAATGGGATGGTAGTGGATGATTTTGATGGAGATGGCAATTTGGATGTACTCATCAATGGGAACGACTTTGGTACTGAGGTTTCCGTAGGTAGGTATGATGCCTTAAATGGGCTATTATTAAAAGGAAATGGCCAAGGTGGGGCTAATGGGTTTACGCCCTTATCCATCTTAGAAAGTGGCATTTTTATCCCAGGAAATGGAAAGGCATTGGTAAAATTAAGAGGGGCCAATGGGAAGTATTTATTGGCAGCATCTCAAAACAAGGGGGCTTTAAAGATATTTGAATTAAAAAATAAGGGTACTATTTTACCTGTTGGCCCGAATGATGCTTCGGCCACCATCGAATATAAAAATGGGAAAAAAAGAAAACAAGAATTCTATTATGGGAATTCGTTTTTGTCACAATCAGCCAGATTCATCAATAGCAATGAGGCTATTAAAATGATTACAATCATAAACCAAAAAGGGGCAAGTAGAACAATTAATTATTAAATTGTGACTACATCAAAAGCAAATAAAGTAAAATGAAACATTATTTAAAATCATACGCACAAGTTGCATTCCTACTTCTTTTATTCGCTTCCTGTTCACATATGAAACCTGCTAAATTGGTGGATGTTGATGTGTTAAGAAACAACGAAGATCAATTGACGCAAGTTATTATTTACGATGTTTTCACGCCCCCCGTGGCAAGCAGAATTTATGTGTATTCTTCGATTGCTTCTTATGAAGCCATTCGATTTAGCAAAGAAGGGTCTGTTTCAATAGCCGAAAAATTATATGGATTTGGTACCATGCCCACACCGGAGAAAGGTAAAAATTACAATTTCACATTAGCCGCTACCAAAGCATTTTTTAAAGTGGCAAGAAATGTAAAGGTGTTTTCGGTAGATTCTTTAACCAAGTATGAAGCATCTGTTTATTCTAATTATAAAGAAAACTTGGACGAAACAACTTATGCCAATTCAGTTGCCTTTGGTGATTCAGTGGCATCGGTAGTTTTGGCAAGAGCAAAAACGGATGGCTATGCAAAATCTAGAGGAAAACAAAAATATTTGGGTAGCAACGAGCCTGGGAAATGGCGTCCTACCCCTCCCGATTATATGGATGGTGTTGAATGGTGTTGGAATACCATGAAGCCATTGGTATTGGATTCGGCATCACAGTTCATTCCCAATCGCCCACCAGTGTATGATACCAAACCAGGTTCGGTGTATTATAATATGATGAAAGAAGTGTACATCATTAATAAAAATTTAACTGATGAGCAAAAGCTGATTGCAAAATATTGGGATGACAATCCATTTGTATTAGAACATAGCGGACATATGATGTTTGGCAATAAAAAAATCACTCCAGGTGGACATTGGATGGGTATAGCCGCACAAATTATAGAACAAAAAAAAGCAGATCCAGTAAAAGCAGCCCAAACCTTTGCATTAACCTCTATTGCTTTGTTTGATGGATTTATTTCTTGTTGGGATGAGAAATACAGAAGTAGTTATGTACGTCCAGGTACTGCCATCAATGAATTGGTTGATAAAAATTGGGCAACTTTATTACAAACGCCCCCTTTTCCAGAATATCCAAGCGGACATAGTACGATTACTGCTTCAGCAGCCACAGTATTGACCAAATTGTATGGAGACAACATCGCATTTGAAGACTCTAGCGATTTCCAATATATAGGTTTGAAAAGAAAATTTAATTCATTCCATCAAGCAGCTGCAGAATGCTCGATGAGTAGGGTATATGGCGGCATTCACTATGTATTGAGTGTGAATACAGGTGCTGATATGGGAAAACAAGTGGGAAATTTGGTTGTGAGTAAATTACTAAAGGAATAAAAATTAAATTCTAAATAAAATAGAGGGTTGCTTTATACAGTGACCCTTTATTTTTTAAATAGCATCAACAAGGAACCTAAAAGAGTTAATACAATAATTAGTTTTCGGAAATGGGCTTCTTTTACTTTGTTAACTATTTTCAATCCCAAGAAAAATCCTATTATCAGGGTAGGCAATAAGAAGGCATCAATCTTTATACTTTCTAGGGTAATGTTTTTCCAAAAAAATATTTGGAAAGGCAGCTTGAATAAGTTCATGAATAAAAATATCCATGCGGCTGTTCCAATAAAGTCATTTTTTTCTAATCGCATAGCCAAAAAATATAAATTTGAAAACGCTCCCGCTAAATTGCCTAGCATGGTGGTAATGCCCGAAGCAAGGCCCGTGCTGGCTACAAAGAAAGGGTGGGTAGGTACTTTTTTGGATTTTCGCAATTCCATAAAAATAATAATGACGATTGTCATCAATATAATCACAGCCATTATTTTTCTAAAAACTATTTCATTCAGGTCTTTCCCAACATACATGCCAATTAAAATACCTGCCATCATCCAAGGAACAATTTTCCAAAAATGGATCCATTGTGCATGTCGATGGTAATAGATTACTGCAGCAATATCAGCTATACACAATAGGGGCAGGATAATACCCGTAGAGGCTTTGCTACCAAATGCAAAAGCCATGATTGTTACACTAAGCATATCAATTCCCTTAAGTCCTGCTTTTCCAAGTCCTGTAAAAAAGGAAGCCAATAAAATAAAGCCCCAGGTAGATAAAGAATAGAGTGCGATGGTGTTCATTTTATTTTTATAAATATTGAGTAGTCGTAAATATTTTGCTTTCCATTTTTTCAAATAAAGCTTTATCAATCGAATAAAATTGTACTTGATCACCCACTTTAAACAAAGCTAATTTTGAAGGATTGTGATCAAAGATTTGAAGCGGGGTTCGGCCAATAATTTGCCATCCACCAGGAGAATTTTTTGGATAAATTCCTGTCTGTGACCCAGCAATACCAACGCTTCCTGCCATTACATTTTGTCGAGGGGTAGCTTGTCTAGGCACTTGTATTTGATCATTTACATTGCCCATATAAGCAAAGCCTGGCATAAATCCCAAACAAAAAACATTGTATACTTCTTGGGTATGTATTTCAACAATACTTTCAATAGATAGGTTTTTTAATTGTGCAATGGCTTCTAGATCTATTCCATATTCCAATTCGTAACAAACAGGCACTTTGATAATTTTATTTACTGCAACATCTAGTTTTAAGTTTGTTGCTGCTATAATGGGGGGTAATTTATTTTGTACAAAACTTAAAGGGTCGATTTTTTCTGATCTATAAAATATTTCTATATCATAAACAAGGGTTATGGTCTGATAAGCCGGTATAATATCTTTAATCCAACTATGAACGCTTTTTAATTCATGGCAGGCAGCAGTAATTTTCTTAATATAAAGAATTGATTCTTTGGAAGGAGGCTCCAATATAGACAGCAAAATGGCATGGTCACCCAGATAATTCATTTGAAGTACTGTGCCTTTAAAAGCTGATTCAGATTGCATGCCAAAAGGTAATAATATTTACGCTATTTATAAAAAAAAGCTCTTTTTTGGACGTTCAACACTTTATAAAACAAGCTAAAAAAGGTATATTTGAAATGATTAAAAACCGACCATAGCTGCTTTTAAACACTAAAGTTATCTTTAGATTTTTCTACTAGATTGATCAAAAACACAAAATGAAAAACACAATCAAGCGCCTACTGCTATTCCTTTCTTTTTTCATTTCAATTCAATTGCAATCGCAAGTTTTTACTACAAGCGCTAATGGCATTTTAAAATTTGAACAAAGTTCTTTTTCTAAAAGTCCCATTGCAACTTCTGAAAAAAATAACATTGCAACCATTACAGTAAAAGCGAATACTCAATTTCAGACCATCGAAGGATTTGGCTATGCTTTAACAGGTGGTGCTGCTCAATTAATAGATCAGTTGCCTGTTATCAAAAAAAATGCATTATTAAAAGAAATTTTTGGTAAAGGTCCAAAGGATATGGGCATAAGCTATATTAGAGTGAGCATGGGGGCCTCCGATTTAGATGCACATGTATTTAGTTATTGTGATTTGCTACAAGGAGCTACCGATAGTGCTTTATCGCATTTTTCATTGTCAGAAGATACTTTACATTTAATCCCTATTTTAAAAAGGGTATTGGCCATTCAACCTAATTTAAAAATAATGGCATCTCCATGGAGTCCTCCAATTTGGATGAAATCTAATTTAAATTCAATGGGCGGGTCTTTGCAAAAAAAATACTATGCTACTTATGCTAATTATTTTGTCAAGTATATTAGAACAATGCAGGAGCAGGGCATACCCATTTGTTCTATTACCATGCAAAATGAGCCAGAACATGGAGGCAACAATCCTAGCCTATTGATGAATGCACAGGAGCAAAAAGAATTTTTAAGAGATTTTCTAGGCCCTCTTTTCCAAAAAGAAAATATAAAAACTGAAATTGTTTTGTTTGATCACAATGCCGATCATCCCAATTATCCCATTTCTATCTTAGATGATGCAAAAGCAAAATCTTATGCAGCAGCCACTGCTTTTCATTTGTATTTAGGCACAGAGGCGGCTCTCTCAGAAGTGCATGCAAAATATCCCGATAAAAAAATATATTTTACAGAACAATGGACAGGCGCCAAAAGTGATTTTGATGGCGATTTTATGTGGCATTTAGAACATATTGTTTTAGGTACCATTCAAAACTGGAGCAGCGTTGTTTTAGAATGGAATTTAGCCAATGATGCTAAGTATGCACCCCATACACCCGGTGGTTGTACCGAATGTAAAGGGGCTTTCACGATACAAGATGCATCAATTAACAGGAATGTGAGTTATTATATTATTGCACAAATTTCTAAATACATTGAACCTGGTGCAGTGAGAACCGAAAGCATATCTGATGATGCGGCAATTAAAACAGTAAGCTTTAATTTAAAGAATGGCAAGAAAGCTTTGTTGGTATTAAATAAATCGGCGGCGAAGAAGATAGTGGTGCAAGAGGGGTCTATTCATTTAAACTTTACAATGCCTGAAAAGTCGGCTGCTACAATAATTTGGTAAAATATTTGTGAACTATACAAAAATTGATGGTATGAAAAATAAAATGTTGATGGTGTTTACTTTATTGATGGTTAATTATTCATTTGCACAAACCAGTAAACAAGCAACCATGCATGCATTTGTAAACCAATTGCTTGCTAAAATGACTTTGGAAGAAAAATTAGGACAATTAAACCTGCCTGCATCAAGTGATTTTGTAACGGGTGCGGTGAGTAGTTCTGATATTGCACAAAAAGTGAAAGATGGTAAAGTGGGTGGCGTTTTTAATATCAGATCTGTGACTAAAATTAAAGAGTTACAAGAGTATGCTGTTAAAAATACAAGACTGCACATCCCATTGTTATTTGGCATGGATGTGATTCATGGTTACAAAACAATTTTTCCTATTCCTTTAGGGATGTCAGCAACCTGGGACATGTCATTGATTGAGCGCTCGGCTCGAATTGCGGCAAGCGAAGCCAGCGCTGATGGTATTATGTGGACTTTTTCACCCATGGTTGATTTAACTCGAGATCCACGTTGGGGTAGAACTTCAGAGGGGAATGGTGAAGATGCTTTTTTAAGTTCTGCTATTGCTAAAGCTATGGTGCATGGGTATCAGGGTGATGATTTGTCTTTGAAAAATACCATCATGTCCTGCGTGAAACATTATGCATTGTATGGTGCAGCCGAAGGTGGCCGTGATTACAATACTACGGATATGAGTCGCATCAGAATGTACAATGAATATTTTCCTCCTTATAAAGCAGCAGTGGATGCAGGCGTGAAATCTGTTATGGTTTCATTTAATGAAATTGATGGAGTGCCCGCATCTGGTAACAAATGGTTGGTAGATGATGTGCTGCGTAAGCAATGGAAATTCAATGGATTTGTGGTTTCAGATTATACGGGCATTCCCGAAATGGTGAACCATGGTATAGGTGATTTTAAAACAGTAAATGAAAAAGCATTATTAGCAGGTGTGGATATGGACATGGTAGGTGAAGGCTTTTTAAATATGTTTAAAAAATCTTTAAAAGAAGGAAAAATTACACAAGCGCAGATTGATAAAGCTTGCGAGCGCATTTTAATTTCTAAATATGAATTGGGGTTGTTTGATGATCCCTATAGATACTGTGATGAAAAAAGGTCTGCAACAGAAGTATTTACTCCCAAAAACAGAATGGATGCTAGAGAGATTGCAGCGCAAAGTTTTGTATTGCTAAAGAACAATAATAATTTATTGCCACTTGCCAAAGGTAAAAAAATTGCTTTGGTGGGGCCGTTAGCCAATGCTAAAGAAAACATGACAGGTACTTGGAGTGTGGGTGCCGACAATTCAAAATCTATTTCTTTATTACAAGGTTTGACTGAAGTTGTAGGTAGTTATGGCAAAGTTACTTATGCTGCAGGATCCAACTTGGAAGATGATGCTGAATTACAAAAGCGTGAAACCATGTTTGGAAAAGAAATGGCAAGAGACAATAGAACTGCCGAACAATTACTTCAAGAAGCAGTAACAGTAAGTGCAGATGCAGATGTGATTGTTGCTGCTTTAGGAGAAGGTGCAGAGAGTAGTGGAGAGAGCGCTTCTCGTTCTAATTTAGATTTGCCAGCAGTGCAACAAAAATTATTAAAAGCTTTATTGGCAACAGGTAAGCCAGTAGTATTGGTTTTATTCAATGGCCGTCCACTTACTTTAACTTGGGAAGATGCCAATGTTCCAGCAATTTTAGATGTATGGTTTGGTGGTTCTGAAGCAGGCTATGCCATTGCAGATGTATTAATGGGTAAAGTAAATCCTTCAGGTAAATTAAGTATGAGCTTCCCACAAAATGTAGGTCAAATACCATTGTATTACAACCATAAAAATACAGGCCGTCCTTTAGGCAAATGGTTTTCTAAGTTTCAATCTAATTATTTAGATGTAAGCAATGACCCCTTGTATTCTTTTGGATATGGTTTAAGCTATTCAAAATTCGAATACAGTCATTTTGCAGTATCTGATACGCTATTAAAAGGCAATAAGAAATTAACAGCTACAGTGGAAGTGAAAAACACAAGTAACACAGCAGGTAAGGAAGTGGTGCAAATGTATATAAGAGATGTAGTAGGATCGGTGACTAGACCTGTTGAAGAATTAAAGGGTTTTCAAAAAATAGACCTGGCTGCAGGGGAAACAAAAAAAGTGATTTTTGAAATTACGCCTGAGTTATTGAAATTTTATAACACGGATTTAAAATATGATTGGGAGTCGGGAGAATTTCAAATCATGGTAGGCCCTAATTCAAGAGAAGTACAAAAGCTTAAAATAAATTGGACGAAATAGGTAAATTTTATTTTAAATATAAATTTACCTATTTCCGTACAAATAAATATCTACGATATTTATTTGATAAATATTTAGAGGTATGGTTCCTGGTAAATTATATTAGAAATTAATTTACCAGGAACCATACAAATAAATATCTATGATATTTATTTGATAAATATTTAGAGGTATGGTTCTGGGTAAATTATATTAGAAATTAATTTACCAGGAACCATACAAGCCTTCTTTTAATGCCTTTTGATATTTCTTATCATTGAAAGTGTATAAAAAGGGGGCTTTGTGTGCACCGCCCTTTCTAGTTTCATTTAATTTATTTAAAATACCAAAGCCTAGTATTTTTCTTTGTAAAT
>Ga0194047_10000201_pt1 | contig 40650 bp, 47 predicted proteins | sample JunL225m_MetaG_2_FD_160070 | JGI IMG/M metagenome (GOLD analysis project Ga0194047, IMG submission 160070) | Anoxic zone freshwater microbial communities from boreal shield lake in IISD Experimental Lakes Area, Ontario, Canada - Jun2016-L221-5m | ecosystem: Environmental > Aquatic > Freshwater... | reverse complement strand
CGTAGCTGTTGCCGTCGCCGTCGCCGTCGCCGTAGCCGTCGCCGTTGCCGTCGCCGTTGCCGTCGCCGTTGCCGTTGCCGTAGCCGTTGCCGTAGCTGTAGCCGTCGCCGTAGCCGTAGCCGTAGCCGTTGCCGTAGCCGTATGAATTTTGGCTATTTTCAAAATTATTTGCTATTCTCATAAATTTGCCCATTTTTCAGGATTTACAGTAATGGTATGTACAACGGTAAGCCAGTCAAATTCTACAACTCCTTGGCATGGATCCAGTTTTGTAGAAGCTGTTGCCCCATTTACCAGTTCTGCCAGACCTTTTGTTGTTCCCCATGTACGTATGCAGCTTGCGTTATGTAGCTCGCAGTCATTCCCTTTGCGCACAAAATGACCAATATAAATCCAGCCACGTTGTAAAACAACAATTTTAATGTCTCCTACGTAGGATTTTTTTACACTTTCTTTTGGGACGTAAACTGTTCCATCTATGGTTAGTTCGTCCACTTTTACTTTTGTTTGCATTTTATATGGTTTTTATATTTTACTTCTCTTTACCGTCAAAAAATTGATTTATTCTGTAAATGAAATTGTATTTTCTTTTCACTGTCTCATCTTCAAACATATTTTTATATTCAAATAAAGATATACAACACATTATTATATATACACTTAAAATACTAAATCCTATTTCTAACATTACACAAGGAATTTTAATAAACAGGAACAAAATAAATATTCCTAATAAGCTTAACCAGAATTTTGTACTACGTTTCATGTTGTTTTAATATTTTAGTCTTAGCATTGATGTTGTGTCTTGAAGCTGTTGTATTTCTGTTTTTAGCCCTGCATTTCCAAATAATGTTATTGCTTCTTTAGGAACGCTGTCCTTTTGTGTGTGTATTAGAAAGCTATAATCGTATTTAAAGGCAGGGCGGCAACATTGTATGACCTTTGCGCCAAATTGCTCTAAAACGGTCTTAAAATGCGTTATAAGCATATTGTAATAGGCTATGTCCATTTGATGACCGTTGGTTAGTGTTATAAGGCTCATATTAATTCATTGTTTCTTTGCGGAAAATGTGTTCTATACAACTACTGCTCATTTCCACCATATTATAGGTGTAGTTTGGGTAGTATTTTTGCGCCAAAAGAACACGTTGCGTGAAGTCTTTTTCTTCCTTCCACCATTTTAATGCTTTTGACCTAACTGGCAATTCATTGTTAAAGGCGGCGTTTTTCAACCCTGTTTGCATGATTCTAATTTTTTAATTACAGCAATAGCTTTTGTTTCGTTGTCATTATTAATATTTATCTTGGTAAATTATCAATGTCTAATTTTAATTTAAAATTATTACTGTTTTCATCAACAGTGAGATTGCAAGATATATAATTTTTTCTACCCACTTCTAAGAATAAGTGTTTTATAGAAATAATAATGTTTGCTATCGATTGATTTTTAGGATCAAAGTCGTTAATATTTATTTGATATTCCATATTTATTATTTTTCTATTGGTTGTAAAATGTCAGCTTGTTCTTGTGGTGTTAGGTCGTCGGAGCTAACTATCTTAGCAGGTTCTACACCCTTTTCAATACACCAACCAATACAACCACAAACCTGCGCATCAAACTCTTCGTCAAGACGGCAAAGCTCCATAATATAATAGAGCTTTAATTTCTTTTCATGTTCGTTTAGCTCTTTATGTGGTGTGCTAATAATATGACTAATCATTAGATTTGTTTAATTTTTCTTGTATGCGTTGACGAATAATAAGTTCATCGTTTGGTGTTGGTTGGTAGTCGTTCATTAGATGTGGTGGAACATTATTCCAAGCACCGCCGTAATATGAAACATTAAAGTTTCTTTTTTTACATTCTTGATATAGTTCTTCATAACGTTTTTTGAGATATAATAATTTATTGTAGAAGAACACAACATGACCTTTTCCAAGAGTAAATGTTATAGGAATATTAACAATTTTTGCACGACCACTGGCTACCATATTTGGTATTCTTTTTATTTCACGGTGTTCAGCAATTAAATGTTGTGTAGTTAATTCACGTGGCGGAATTGAAACATTTATTCTTGTCATCTATTGTTAGATTTAGATGTGAATAATATTTTATGTAAATCTACGTATAATAGCATAGCTTGTTCTTTATTTAAAACAAGTGATTCTTCACAATACTTTCCTGCACCATACACAACTATCTTATCTCCTTTCTTAACCACTTTCTTAGTCTGAATTATTTTCTTTGACTCTGACATTGTATTTAGCTTTAGATATTGTTAATAAAACTGTTTTTTGATAAAGTTTTGAATTTTTCATTGATTGTCTTTTATAATAATTTGTTGTATGCTTGTGTTGTCGTCAAGGCTTAGGCGTTCTACAATACGTTTGCCGTCCAGTATATAGACAGAGTCGTTGGCTATTTTTATTGTATAGTCCTCTGCGGGAATAAATGTTGTGTCGGTTAGTTTTTTATTTTCAATACCTTTTGTGTAGTCTATAAATGTCAAAACAAATACAAGTATAATACACACTATCATTATTGTAATTCCTGTGGCAAAATCTTTCATAATAGAAATTTAAAACACTATAATTTATCCAACTTTCAAGTGTTATTGCTGTCCTTAACCAAAGACTTAATACAATACTAAAGGTTTCTTAATATCAAGTTGGCGTTAAGTTAGGAATAGTAATTCTGTATCGCTACAAGGCTCACTTGCCCTCATGCTTATGTTTGACATGATACATAGCCCAAGCCACAAATCAAGTGGCTTCTTCATACAGGACGGTATTAGTCTTGATTAACTGACACGTTATTTTAATGCTTTCTTGCCACGAGGCAAAAAGACAAAAGCACATATTAAAAATATCAAAACAAAATACATAAAAAGACTGAAGCTGGCTGCTTCAAACCCATCTTTGGTCATTTTAAAATGCAAAAGCAATGCACATTCAACAACGGAAAGCAACATTAAAGTCTGAACGAAATAACGCAAAATAAACTTTTTCATATATGTTTAATTAAAGATTGAATAAAGAATTATCGAGCAAATAGACAATGCCTCCAAGAAAAGCATGAAATAATATATAAAGTCTGTAACTGGTTTCATTTCTTTTTGTGGTTTTTAGTGTATGTCTGCCGAACAATAGGCTTACTGTTTTTATGTTTGCACATTCCCCACGTGAGCCAAGCAATCATGCCAAACCACATAATAACGGCTATTATAAGACCTATCAAATCAAAATTCATGTTCAACTAAGTTTATGTGTCACAGTAAAGGGGTGTGCAAAATTACCCTGTTCACGCTATTAATATATTCCGTGATAATGAAACCAAAGCACTGCTTCAGCTTCTGTTACTGACTGTGTATTACTGTGTTTCATGTTCATTGTAATTAATGTTCAAAAGAATCTCCCACGCCAAAAGGACTCAACGGTATAATCTACTAACATCATCTGTTAATAGCTACATAGTGTCCAGCTTCGACGTGAGAGTCTTTTTATTTTTCAACCTCTTTGTAACGCCAAAAAGCCCGAACAGATTGCTCTGTTCAGGCGTGTGTGTTAATGATTCCGGTCTATGCTATGCTGTTCTCACCCACCTTGCGGATGATCTCGGCAGTCACATTGGCATTGTGTGTGCTTTCAAGCAGCCACACTCTGATGAAGGGCTTGGCACGTTCGTAATACTGCTCCAGGTTTTCAGCAAACCCTCCATCAGCTTTACGGTGTACCTTCGGCAGCTTCATGTTTGTCCTGATTTCATTCATAAACAAACCACCGGAAGGGATTTCAAAGTTCCCCACTTCGGCAATGTTGAACTGCTTCAACACCTTTGCCCGTATGTGGGTGCGAATCATTTGTTTCTGCTCTTCAGCGTCAAAGGATGCAACATCCCCAACACGAATTACTTTAACATTTTTGGTAAGTGGTGCAGGAGCCACTTCGGTTGGTGCTGTTTTAACAGCCACCCCTGCTTCGGTTTTAACTTCGCTCATGGCGTATGTATATTTATTGGTTACGCTATCAATGGAGTCCAGGTCTTCGCCTGGAGCCATACGTTTAATCCTTTTATAGATTTACTATCAAAATGTATTCCACATTCATCAATCTCCTTACCCATTACAAGCTTCCTTTCTCTCCAGGTCTTTCGTACCACCACCCTGCTCACATGCACTCCTTGTATATAGCCAAGTGCTATTCGTTTAGCCCGTTCCATGTCGGGGCAAAGCCCACTATCAACTTCAATGTTAGTCACAAGGTTATAAGTAACAAACGGCTTCACCGCCTTCCAATATCCACGCTCAGTCTTTAGCTTGTCAACGGTTTGTGCTATATAAGCCCTTTGTTCACTTAACGTCTTAGTCCAGCCATGCAGCTCAACTTCACGCTTTAACTTGTCAAGCAAATCATTCTGCACCCCAAGCCTACGCTCCACATCTTCAAGCTTCTGCCGCCTTGTCACCACATCAAACAACTTAATGTCACGCTCCACATCCTCGAAGTGTTGTCCTTTAAAGACAAGCAACTTCCGTAACAGACTATTCACACTTGTAAAAGCTTCCGTGGCTTCAGTGCCTGCCCGTTGTCCTATGGTCAACACCTTCTGCACCTTTCGTATCGTGGCTAAATCCTGGCAAAAGCCCTGCCTATTACTAATCTTATCCTTGGGCTTTCCAAACTCATACGTCTGTTCAGCTCTGGCTAAGACTTTCAAATCAGTCTTTCGTTTGCCTTTCTTTACACCACCACGCACTTTCATGCGCTTGTCATCGGGAGCAGAATGTATCTCGTTTGTCAAAAACGTTACACTCTTCATATAAATGTTTAATTTAATTCGCGGCAAAAACTACTTTAATAAATCCAAAAAACTCCCCCTACTATTAGTAGTCTTCAAAGAATCAACCCATATAAGAAACTCCTTATAGCAAGTAGGAAATCTGTCGTGCAGCAAAATAAACTGCTCCATATAAAAATCACGTGTCTTTTTATCCATATACAAGTTAATTTAAAATTATGCCATACAATATTCCTCCCCCCTAAACCCAGATGTTTCACCAAGAAACTTCACCACCTCCCCCTACAAATAACAGGGTTCCAGGTTAAACCACACATAAATTCACACAAATTATTCAATATTTTAGTGCTGAGCATGGGAATTGGACCCATCTTGTTCACCGTTCTCAGCACGGAGCGGTCTTGCCGTCCGGAGTCAGTTATTCTACATCCCCTGCTTGAGCTTCGGGGGCTTCCACCTTTGGAGCTTCAGCGACGACCTTCTTTGGAGCTTCAGCGACGACCTTTTCAGGTTTTTTAAGGCATTTCACAGCTATTCCCTTTCTTTCGGGCAGACAAGCATATTGGAACTCAGTTTGCCGTCCAGAGAAATGCTTTTCAGTGTAATACTTTACTTGAGCTTTCAGGTATCCGGGAGTTTCTGTTCCAACGTGTGGAAGTAAAACCACTTGTCCAGGATTAATTTGCTCGAGGACCTCCATAATTTCACGTGTGAAATACTTCGATCCTGCGCCTTGCCTTACATTTGCAGGCATGACAAAATCATTTAAAATTTCCATATATATCATTTTAGGTTAAAAAATACATATACTTCAAATCTTTGGGCAAAATAAGTCCATTACTATAATATATATAACATTAAAGTTTTGGCGCAAACATCTCACACATAACTCTCCCAGTCCACTAATTTTGCCCAACAATATGCCAAAGAACGTTCACACATAATATACTCTTACTCTGTCGGCTAAGCAATCTGCATACCAACTAATAATGTATAAGTCACTCTTCACGTTGTACACTCCAGTATTCCCCTTGTTCCCTTTACCACCTTGCTACTGGTTACATTGTAAAGGTACAACGTAAAATGTAACCTTTACTAACTTTTATTTATAGGGGGATATAGGGCAGACTAATTGTTACAGGCGGGCATTGGTTATAACCGTGTTTAAACAAACATATAAGGGAAGTTTTTTGCTTTGGCGGGGAGCTTTTTTGCTTTAGTATCTGGGAGTGGTTGGGGAGCTTTTTTGTTTTGGGGGAGGGTTGTGGGGGAGTTTTTTGTTTTGGTTTGGAGGAGGTAGGGGGTGAGTTTTTTAGATAATGTATATATAGGGGGAATGGTTTATTTAGAAAAAAATATATTTGGTTATATGGGTTTAATTGATTAATTTTGTGTTTATGGACAAATTACATTTTGTTTTGCCGCCGAATAGTCAATGTGCTGGAGTTATTAAAATAGATAATAGTCTTTTTATGCAAGAGGTTTGCACCGAGCATGAATACATTAAGGTGGAATATAGTTGTTGGTCTGAAGAGATGGGTCAGGTTACAACAATTAGTTGGCAATGTAAGAATTGTGGGCATGTAAAAAAAGAGATATGAACGTAGTGCAGGAATATTTTATGGCTTTTGCCGCCGAAAAGCAAGTCCGTGTGTATGGAGAAGCTTTGCTTGCCGAGCATTATAGGCTTCTGGCACAGCTTAAAGAGTGTGCCAATGAGCCTAAGTTTTTGCAGCAGGTGAATCAATATGTTGCCAAACGTAAAAAAGTATTAGAATATTGACAATAGTTTGCTTATATAGTGACCATAATGGCTGTGACTACCACCGTGTATTGCTGCCTATGCAATACCTACCCTTACAGATGGGAGACCAAATTAAGGTTATAAACTATAATGCTCTTATTACAGATGACAGAGTTTTTGCTTGTGATGTGTTGTTTTTTAGCCGCACATGTTTATATGGTCTGGATAAGGTGTTAGCTCTTAAAGAAAAATACGGGTTTAAGCTTGTTGTAGATATAGATGACTATCATCAGCTTTATTATCATCATTATTTATATCAGTATTGGCAGCAGAAGGACATGAGTAATAAGATTATTGCTTTTTGCCGAGCCGCCGACCTTGTATTTGTTACAAATGAACAGCTTTATAATGTGTACAGGGAGTTTAACTCACATGTACACATATTACCAAATGCCCTTCCTTTTGACGACGTAGAGCCTTTTATAAGTAAACGTACACCAAGTATTAAAACAAGGTTTATGTATATTGCTGGTAGTAGTCATTTGGCGGATTTGAAATTGCTTAATGGTCTTTTCCGCCGTCTCGACACAGACCAAGACTTTAAACACAAAGCAGAGTTTGTGCTTTGTGGCTATAATAACCCAACACCTGTAAAGAACATCTGGGATCAAATGGAAGCTATTTGCCGTATAGGGGGTGCTTATACAAGGCGAGAAACCCTCCCCCTGGACAATTATTTAGAGCATTACAACTATGGGGATGTAGCCATTGCACCCCTCGAGGATAACTTGTTTAACACCTGTAAGTCTAATTTAAAATATATAGAAGCCGGACTAATGAAAGCTCCTTTTATATGTACAGATGTTCTTCCTTATACAGTGGACAAAGAAGCTAAGGGTATAAAGTTTTGTAAGAATACAAGTGAGTGGTATGCAGCATTTAAGTTTTTTGCCAATAATAAGGCTGCCGTAGAAGATTATGGGCAAGCCAATTATGAGTATGTAAAACGTATGTATAATTTGGTCGAGGTAAATAAGCTGCGTTATAATCTATTTAAAAGCTTAACATGAATGTATTAATAGGTGTATATACAAATGAGGTGAAGGATTATTGCGACCAAGCCTTTTTAGATAATGTACATGCTTTAGCCGAGGGAAATAGTGTATTAGTAGTGGACAATAGCCCTAACATAGAATACACCCAAAGGCTTAAAGAGTTATGTAAAGAGTATAGTAATTTCACTGTAAGTAGAATTGAGGTCTACTATCAGCCCAAAAACACTCTCTTTCACCGTAATGTAACAGAGTCGGTTAATTACATAAGAGAACAGTTTTTACAAGGCAGATTTGATTCCTTGCTGATTATAGAATCAGATGTTTTTCCGCCACATAACCTGCTAAAACAACTTGAACATAGTATTAAGCAGTTGCCTTCTACATGGGGAATTTTAGGAGGTATTTATTATAAGGGGTTTCATGACTATACATTAAAAGGCTTGCAGCAAACGCACCATGTACTTTCTGGCTGCACATTATATAAACGTAGCCTTATAGAAAACTATCCTTTTAGATACAACCCCTTAGACCTTGCTCCATTTCCTGATGCTCTTATTTCTTACGACGCAGGAAAGCTTTACACCCTATGGAACGACCATCATATTATTTGCGAACACCGTGAAAACATAAACGGTATAAGATATTCAAAACCCCTATAAAATGGCACACATACAACAAATAGAATATTGTACAAAAATCAAAAACCTTTTTCCAGAACGTTTTACAGGCTGTGACGTGCTTGATATTGGCTCTCTGGATGTAAATGGTACAAACCGTTATCTATTTACAGACTATACATACACTGGTGTAGATATTGGCGAGGGCAAAAACGTAGATGTGGTGTCAAAGGGGCATGAATATAAACCCAATAAGCAGTTTGATGTGGTTATTTCCACAGAATGTTTCGAGCATGATATGTTTTACCCACAAACAATACAAAATTGCATTAGTCTTACAAAACCCAACGGTCTATTTATGTTTACATGTGCAAGTCTGGGCAGACCAGAGCATGGAACAACAAGGTCGCAGACGGGGTGGGCTTCGCCATATTCACATTTACAGTTTAACGAATATTACAAAAACCTAAACATAATAGATATATTAAACGTAATAGACCTAACGGTTTTTACACAATATGCCTTTGAATATAATGGTATTTCCAGCGATCTTTACTTCTGGGGAATAAAAAGATATTTAAACACAGATACATAAAATAATTTAGCCCCGAGCCTTACCAAAAGTTGCTCGGGGTTTTTGTTTTAAACATATTCCTCTTGTAGCAAACTGGTTGTAGGCAATGGACTTTTAATCCGTGGGGTAGGGTTCGATTCAGACATTGTCCACAAAATATATTTGGTAGTGTTAATGTTTTGTTTTATCTTTGCGTAAAACCTGTATTATAATGCTTCACTTACACGAAAACCACTTTCACCCTACACATTTTCATCGCCCAGATGTAGTAGACCAACCTTTATATGTAATTACACCTTTATATAATCCACAGAGATGGCGTAGTCGTTGGAAGCTTTATAAAGATTTTGAAAATTATGTGCTTAGTAATAATGAAGCACGTTTAGTTACAATAGAATGTTCTTTTGGCGAGCGTGCAGAGTGTATTACAGAGGTAGTTTCGCCAAAACACATCGTAATACATGTACAAACAAAGCATGAACTATGGGTGAAGGAAAATCTTATTAATATAGCTGTTTCACGCCTACCTTCTGATTGGAAATATATGGCTTGGGTAGATGCAGATGTTATTTTTGCTCGTCCAGATTGGGTGGGAGAAACAATACATCAGCTACAACATTATGATGTTATACAGATGTGGAGCCAGTTTCAAGACCTAACACCAAACCAAGAGCTTATAGGTACTTCGAGGAGTTTTATGGATTGTTATATTCATGGGGGTAATAATTTTGTTAATGGTAATGGTGGTTATGGTGTACCACCAAGAGTGGGTTATCCAGGTGCGCCAGGACTTGCTTGGGCAATGACTAAAGAAGCCTGGAATCATTTGGGTGGTTTAATAGACATATCTATACTTGGAGCTTGTGATTGGTATATGGCTCATGCCTTAGTGGGTAATTTAGAGCTTGTATTAAGTAAGCAATATCATCCTCGTTATAGAGAATTACTGTTTGAATGGCAGCATCGTGCAGAAAAACACATTAAACGTAATGTAGGGGTAATGAAAGGGCTTGCTTTACATTATTGGCATGGTCCAAAGGTAGATAGAAAGTATGGCTCGAGGGAACAAATACTTATTAAAAACCAATACAACCCAAATGTAGATATAAAAAAGGACTGGCAAGGGCTTTACCAACTTACAGATCGTAGTCTTGGTTTACGTGACGGCATTAAACAGTATTTTAGGCAACGTAATGAAGACAGTATTAATTAATTTATAAACAAATTTGGTAGATTAAAATATTTACCATACCTTTGTATTGTGGTATAGGGAAGTCTGGTCTATCCCGCTCGGCTCATAACCCTGAGATCACTGGTTCAAATCCAGTTACCGCAACAAAATAGAAACATGAAACACAATTTTTCTTTATTATCTCTATTATTAAGTTATAGTCTTAACTATGACAGGGATATTATTGTGTAAAAAGCTTTCTTATGAAAACACAGCCCTGTCAAGTAATTGACGGGGTTTTTTATTTTATGGGAATATGGTGGAATTGGTAGACACGCTTGTTTAAGAAACAAGTGCCGTAAGGCGTATAGGTTCGAGTCTGACCTTTGGCTCTTTTTACACACGCATCATTCGTATATTGTGTTATTATAGGTGGCTTCCAACCATCGGAAGAGTGTTCGATTCACTCATGGTGCTCAATAATTTAACTTTTCTTTAACACATAATAATTTGGTGTTATAGAAAAGTTATTTTAATTTTGCATATATGATAGTAGAACTACTTTGCCGTTACACAAAAGAAATAGATGAACAAGTGTTAGCTGAAATAGATGAGCAACTTGACACTGAAGAACTTATTAAGGGTGATACTTTTAATAGGGGAAAAGAACGTAGTAAACTTTTAAAGAAGTATGTTAGCCATGAATATGGACCATTTATATTTAATATGCTCGATATATTTAGTATAAACTACGTAGATAAGGATCATGTGCATGTACGTTTTGACAATGACACAGCATTTACATTTAAGATTGAATATGAATACTTTAGGGGTATTTATCAGTCTTTGCTCGGCTTAGTGGTAAATGATTTTACAGATATGGATGCACTTAAAACTGAATTTAATAATGGACAATAATACTAAAGCAAGTCTTGTTAAGATGGTTAAGCAGGTGTCTACTAAAATAGAGCTTGCCAAGACTATTGTTAATATATCTATGTGTTTTAATAATATTAAGCTTAGCGACACTGAAGTGAGTGTCTTAGCTTATTTTATGGTGTATGGTATAAACACACAATCTAAGAATTTAATAGTTAAAAGTGAGATTTGCAAAAACTTAGCTAATATTAAAACCATTATGGTTAAGCTTAAAAAACTCGAACTAATATATAAAGATGACTTAAATGGTAAGGTGTATGTGGACAAAAACCTTAGTTTTGAACTTACCCCCACTGTGGCTTTTTATTTAAAAATAGACAATAAGCTGTGAATATAGATGTTATAAATACACAAGTGGCAAAACAACTTGGTTTAAAAGAAGCACAGGTGAAGCTTATTAACCAGTATTATTGGCGTCGTGTATATGATCATTTGTACACCTATAATGAAAACCCTGTTAATATAGAAAATGTTTGTGTGTTATATCCGCAAAAGTATTTTATTAAAAACAATATAGAGAAATTTATTAAAAAATTGCGCAAATTAAAAAGGTCTAAGAAGTTTAAAAAGGATTCACCTAAGTATCTTGATTTTAAAAAGTCTTCAGAAAATCATTTGCGTGGGTTTTTAAGAATACGTAAAGCACTTAAATTTACTAATTAACATGGGTAAATTACAAGAATATTTAAAGCTTATACCTCGTGGTATTGCCAATCTTGACAAGGTGATAGAAGGTCTCGCCAATGAAGTTAAGATGGAGTTTGGCGTTCTTCCACAAGATGACGTAGATGTAATTGTAGGTCGTAGGCTTATATGTAGTCATTGTCCACATAATAGTATTAATGCTACAAAATTAGGTGTTTATGCTACAAAACGTACAGATGAACATTGTATTATGTGTGGTTGCCCTATAATAACAAAAACGGCAAGCCTTGAAAGTGATTGTGGTATAGAACAATATAATAAAAATAATCCGTTCAGTCCGTTAGATTTGAGGTGGACAAAAGTCAAATAAACCAATTATGGCACAGAAAAACAAACAACAAATACAAATAGAGCAACAGTTTTTATATACGTTGGCTCAGATTGTAGAAAGCTTTCCGCAATATAGTATTGCGCAGCATCTAACTCATTTCATGCGCCGTAAAGGTGAAGCCATTGAAGTGTATTTTTGGAAAGATGAGTTTATTTTAACTAAAATAGAAGAATACTATGATGAGTTAAAGGGATCTCTTTCTACAAGACATTCAAATAATGAAGATTATTACTATGAAGAAGTCTAAAGTAACCATAGATAGCCTTATACATTTAGAACTTAGTAAGCTTGAACGTAAGGTGAAAGAGTTTCAGTCTTATTTGGAGCTTAACCCTATTAATGCTTCTGTTACTAAGGGTGGTGATGTACTACTTAGTGAAGATGCACAAGACAAACTACATAAAGAAATAGTAATTCAAATTAAAATGCAGGATGCTTTATTTAATTGGCTTCCTCTTTTAGAAAAACTAAAGGCAAAAGAATCAGAAAAGAAACCTGAAACTCGTGGAGATATAGAAATAGGGGATTTTTTTAATAAATAAATAAATATGCAAAGTTCGGAGTTTCTTTTAAATATGAAAGACATTCCCACAAAGGATAGTGTTGATTACAAATCTTTTTGGGAAAATGAAAGCCACAAGGCTGAATATGGTCTTACAGTGAATGGGGTGTTTATACATCCTTGGTTATATTGGCATACACAGCTTTGGAATATATACATAGATGACATGGATCCCTTAAATCACACAATTAAACGTGTATTTAAGCATAGTCAGTTTAGGGATAATGAATGGATAATTGCTGAAGGCTTATTAGAAGCTGAACGTGATCATAAGGGTATGTTAATATTTGGATCAAGGCGTTTAGGTAAGTCAGAGTTTTTGGCGAGCTACATTGCCCGTAAAGCCACTATATTTAAGGGTAGTGAAAATGTAGTGAGTGGGGGTAATTGGGGAGATATAGATATTATTACAGGTAAAGTGACACTTGGGTTAAACTCAATACCAAGTTATTTTAAAACAGGGCGTTTAGCCGAAAACCTACGTAAAGAAATAGAACTTGGTTCAAAAACTAAATCTGGTAGTAGGAGTAGTTGGTCTAAAATTGTAATACGTAATTTTGAAGATGGTAATAATACAGAAGCCGTAGCGGGTGTTACTGCCAGTAGTTTTATTATAGATGAGATAGGTAAGTTTCCCTTTGCTAAGTGTTTTGCCGCAGCCAAACCTGCCTTTACAAGTCCTTTTGGATGGCGTTGTAACCCTATTCTTACGGGAACAAGTGGAGATATTAAAAATAATAGTGATGCAGAGAAGTTTTTTAATAATCCAGAGGCATTTAACTTTATTACACGTGAGTTAAAAGAAGAAGGTGGTAAGAAGGTTAGTATTTTTATTAGTGGTTTACGCCGTATGGAAGGTAAATACACAACCACTTTAGGTAATTATATAGAAACTGAAAAAGGTATTCTTATTCCAGAAACCAGCGAGCTACATAAAATACCATTTGAAAATAGTGATTTTGATAAAGCAGAAAAGGTTATTGATGAAGAACGCCTTCAAGCAAGCAAAAGTCCAGATGCCAGTGAGCTTATTAAAGCAATAATGTACTATCCCAAAAACACTAAAGAACTATTTTTAGTGGACGATGGTAATAGTTTTCCCATAGAAGCCATACTTGAGCATATAGCCTATTTACAGGCAAATCCAGAGCTTCAGGGTCAGGCGTGTAGGTTATATAGGGATATTGATAATAAGGTCAAGGTGAGCTTTAATACGCCTAAGAAGCCTATTATAGAATACCCATTAAAGGATGCCGACAAAATAAATAAAGATGCCCCTATTGTAATATATGAACTTCCAATAGACAATAGTGTAACCTATCTTTATGTTTCTGGCGCAGATCCCTATAACCAAAGTAGTAGTGAATGGTCAACCTCTTTAGGTAGTTGTTATATATTAAAGCGTATGTATGATCCTATTAATGGAACATTTCAACGCCGTATTGTGGCAAGTTATACTGCCCGACCAGAACACCTTAAAGATTGGCACGAAAATGTAGAACTACTTTTAGAATTTTATGGAGCAATATGTATGCCTGAAAATGAGGCTTCAACATTTATACAATACTTTGATAATAAAAATAAAGGACATTATTTGGCTGATGGATATAATTTTTTAAAAGAAATTAGCCCATCTACAAGTATAGTTAATAGACCAAAGGGGCTTCCTGCCACACCAAAGGTACAACGTTATTATAAAGAACTTGTTTATCAATATTGTGTAGAAGAAATTGTGGTGGGTCTTAATAAAGAAACCAATGAGCCAATTAAGAAGCTTGGTGTAACACGTATTCCTGATATAGGTCTTTTGCGTGAACTTGCCAGTTATAATGACAAAGGAAACTTTGACCGCTATGTAGCCTTTGGTCATACACTTGCCCATGAAGCATGGGCAGATAAGATATATCCTTTTAATAGCCAATATATTAAAGAAGGCGAGCAAAAAGAAATAAATACAAAATCCACACATAGTCCATTTAATATGGGAGCTAAAAACCCTTTTGGCTCACGTAATTTCAACCCTTTTAGTACAAAGAAGGGTTAATAGTTTTATACACCTTTCCGCAAAGTATAAATAAAAGCACTAATTTTACAAATTACGGTTAATAAAAACGTTTACTTTATACTATGGGAATTTATAATGGCTTATACTCAGTAACACCTGATATTCTTCCACCCCAAAGCGTTTCTTTAAAGGAAAAACTTGCTAAGCCTAAAACGGATAGTGAAAAGACATGGGGGCAACAGTGTATGGATGCCCTCGAAGCCATTGGTAAAAGTCAGTTTAATAGTAATTTAAAGCTTATTGAAAACTATGAAATGATTAAAGGTCGTTTCATATATAGTCATTACTTTGAAACCGAAGGTTATGAAAGTATGCTTAATCAGCTTAGTGCGCAGTTTGAATTGCCCAATTATCTTCGCCATTATGATATTATAAGCCAAGTTGTTAACACCATGAGTGGTGAGTGGCAAAAGCGTCCAGACATATTTAAGGTGCGTGAGTATGGAGATAATGGTACTAATGAGTATTTGCGCAAAAAGCAAGAACTCACTACTAAATTTGTAATGGATCGTATTAATGCTGAAATTAATAAAAAACTTGCCGAGCAGGGTATAGATGTAAATAAACAAGACTTTAAATCCCAAGAAGAACAGCAACAGTTTCAACAACAAGTACAACAGCAAAGGCAGCAAATGACGCCAATGGAAATTCAGAAGTATATGGATACGGATTTCTTAACACAAGCTGAGCTTTGGGGTCAACATCAAAAAGAATTAGATAGAGAGTTATTTAATCTTGCCGAAAAAGAAAAACTTGAATTTGAAGATATGCTTGTTGCCGATCGTTGTTTTAGGCACTTCCGTGTAACAGCAACGGGCTACGACCAAGAAACATGGAACCCCATAAATGTATTCTTCCATAAAAGTCCAGACATTATAGCCGTAGAAGATGGTGATTATGTAGGGCGTATATTTAATCTTAGTATAAATACCATTATTGATCGTTATGGGTATTTAATGACTAAAGATGACTGGGATCTTATTAACGCCAAAGACGAAAAAGATAAAACCAAATGGTCAAATAGTGAGTTTAATTGGGTGTATGAAAACTATTTAATGCCTTTTAAGGGTTATCCAGCCGTAGATATAATGAAACAAAGCTGGAATACCACTACACATAATGATATTCCTTTTATAGATGGTAGTGCATGGGATAAGGCAAATGATAATAGTTTCTTCCGTGAACGTGAGGGATATTATTTTGTTACCGAAGCCTATTGGAAAACCCAAAAGAAATTATATAAGCTTACTTACCAAGACCCTCAATCTGGAGAAATACTTATAGTTATAGTTGACGAAAACTTTAAAATACCAAAAGAATTTAGTGAAAGTAAGTTTTCTTTCGACGATGAACATGATATAAATACCTACTGTGAAACCACTATTAATGAAGTGTGGAAGGGTATTAAAATAAATACAGGTGTAGATAAAAATTTACGTAAAGACCTTTATTTACAAATAGGACCAAATGATTTTCAATTTAAAGGTGACATAAACAGATATGGTTGTAAACTTCCTGTTTGTGGACAAGTATTCAGTGTGCGTAATAGCCATAGTATGTCCCTTGTTGATATGATGAAGCCCTATCAAATAGGTTATAACGTAGTGATAAACCAAATGTACCAACTTGCTGAAAAGGAAATTGGTATGTTTGTTGTTATGGATGTTAATATGTTCCCTAATAGTAAAGATTGGGGAGGAGAAGATAGCTGGGATAAATGGATGCTTGTGGCAAAGAACATGGGAATACTTCCAGCAGATACAAGCCCACAAAATATTAAAAATAGCCTTAGCGCAACAGGTGGGTTTTTGCCAAAGGTATTAGACCTAAACTTGGCTTCACAGATGGTTAGCCGTATGAATCTGGCTAAGTTTTATGAAGAACAAGCCCTTAAACAAGTAGGTTTTAACCAATATCGTACAGGTAATTTTGCTTCAAGCTCTACGGCAACAGGTGTACAACAGGGCGAAGCTAAGAGCTATGCTCAAACAGAAAGTTATTTTACTAATTTTAGTAATTACTTACGCCGTTGTCAACAAATGGCTTTAAGTATTGCACAGTTTGTGCAAAGCCAAAAAGAAGATATTACATTTACATATATCAAAAGTGACATGAGCAGGGCATTTATTAAAATCCTTGGCATGGATCTTTTATTAAGTGACTTAGGAGTGCTTGTAAGTAATAGTCAGGAAAATGCCCGTCAACTTGAAATGATTCGCCAATATGCTCTTAGTAATAATACAAGTGGCATGACACCAGTAGATGTGGCAAATGTAATTATGATGAATAACCCTCACGAGATTAGACGTGAGCTTGAAAAGAGTTTTGAAAAATTACAGGGTAATCAACAACAAGAACAAGAGTTTAAACAAAAAGCACTTGATCAAGATAAGCAATTAAAAGAGGCTCAACGTCAACAAGACCATGAAGAGTTTGAAGAAAAACTTAAAAATGAGCTTGACAAAGAACGCATTAAGGCAGGTATAGCTATTATAAATGCCCCTTCGGAGCAAGAACCTCCTGCGCCAGATAATACAGGTAACGAACTAAAGCAACAACAAATGTCAAATGATCATGATATAAAGAGCCAAAAGCTTGCTTTAGATAAAGAAAAGACCAAAATGACAAATGACTATAACCAAAAGAAACTTGCTCTTGGTCAGGCTAAAATAAATGCTGATTTACATATACAAAATCAGCATACAGAAACCGCACGCATATTAAAAAACAAAGAATTGCCATAAACTGTGGGCAAAATACGTTAAATAATAGTTAATATAAATATTTATTATACCTTTGTATTCATAAAACCAAAAATCCTAATAGTATGTTAGATACGCAAATTGCACAACTTAGTTCTACCGATCTTGATAGTTTATTTGAAGGAACACCAAATGCTGATACATTAATTGTAGGTAAAGAAGGTGGTGATGGTACTGACAATAAAGAAATTAATAAAGATCCACTTAATACAGGTGATATTCCTTTCTTTGATGATAAGTTATTAGAGGATGAAACAACTAAAACACCTGAAGAATTAGCCGCAGAAGCTAAAGCAAAAGAAGAAGCTGACAAAGCTTTAACTGACGCAGAAAAAGCTAAACTCGAAGCTGAAGCAAAGGTAAAAGAAGAAGCAGACAAGCTTGCAAATGCTCCAGAGGTTAATGCAGTTCTTAAAAATACGGTTGATTTCTTAGTTAAAGAAGGTCTTTGGGCTGATTTTGATGGTAGAGATGGTCTTGAAATTACACAAGAAGTATATGCTGATCTTGCTGCCAAACAAACACAACATGCTGCCTACGAAATAGTTAATGAACTAATTGATAGCACAGGTGATTATGGTAAAGCAATTATACAACATATAAAAGCGGGTGGTAATCCAGATGAAATTATAGACCTTTTTAAAGAACAAAAGTCTTTAGAACAGATTGACACCTCGACCGAGCAAGGCAAACAAGCTAAAATAGAAAAGTATTATAGTGAAGTCTTGGGTTGGAAAACTGAAAAGGTAGCAAAGGTAGTTAAGCGTTTGGTAGAAGATAATGAAGTGGATAGTGAATTTAAAGATGTAGAAGAACTTTATAATAAGCACTACCAAGAAAAACTTGCAGAAACACAAAAGCAAGTCACTGCACAACAAGATGAAGTGAAGCGTAAACAAGCAGTATTTGTAAATAGTATTAAATCTGCTTTAGATGAAGATGCAACACTTTTACCAAGAGATAAGCAGTTAATAGCTTCGAGTATATTAGATTTTAAGCATCAACTTGATAATGGGCAAAAGGTAAATGACTTTTATGTTAAGTTTGCCGAAATGCAACAAGACCCAAAAAAGTATATTAAGCTTGTACGTTTTGTAATGGATGCCGAGAATTACGAAAAACAACTACGTACACAAGAACAAAGCAAGGCTGCAAAAGATGTTTTTAATTTTATTAAAGGCAACGAAACACTTAAAAAAACAGCAAATTCACAAATAAATATAAACGAGGATCGTACAAAAAAAGCAACTGGTACAAATTTTTCGTTCGCATTAAAACAAAAATAATAAATAAAAATTACTAAACAATGGCTACTACACAGTTTTCAGCTACTGGTCCAAATCACTTAAATAATGCGACCGTCATTTATCAAAGTCGCTTTGATCCTAAGAAATTTACCGACCAAAACTTTTTGTATAATAACTATCAAAAAGACAGTTTTACAGTTTATAAAGGGCTTTTGGCACTTTGGAATCAGCGTGGTATTATAAATACTCCGTTGCTTGAAATGGCAGAGCTTAAAAATAGTGTAATGTATGTTCCTAATACAGAAGCACGTTTCCGTTATAGTATTCCTTATGACTTAGGTGCGCCTTATGTTATCGAGAATCGTGAGAAAGATAATGTAGCTCCAGGTAAAGATGGACAGAAATTTACTATATCTCTTAGCGAAAACTGTTTTGCTAACACAGATATAATTACTGTTGACATGAGAGATGGTCTTCAGTTGTACATTACCGATGACGAAATCTACGAAGAAAATGGTGGATGGGTTTATACAGTGGAACTTGTAGGTACAAGCCGTAGAGGAATGTCTTACCCACAAGAGTGGATGCAGCCAGGAAAACAATACATTAAAATTCAGAACGTTAATGGTGAATACGACACACAAATGTCAAGTATTAGTAGCCAGAATTTACGTACAGGATTTATGGACTTAGAAATGGAATTAGGTGGTGGTCACCGTTCTGTTACGCATTGGATTACAGGTTATGCTGACATGTGTAAAATTGATGAAAGTAAACATCCTCACCTTGCATTTATTAACCAACGTTTAGAAGGTAAAGGTGGAATTACAATGTATGCTAATACTGATCCTAAAGGAAAACTTATTCCAGGAAGTATGAGTTGGCATCACACGGTAGAGATGTTGCTTCGTGCAGAAATGGAGCAGATGTGTGAAAATGGTCTTATGTGGGCGCAAGGTGGTTATGTAAGCGGTGGACAAGGACGTAAGAAAGTTAAAGTGGCAAGTGGTCTTTATCCTCAGTTACGTAATGGTAATAGAATTACATATAATACTATTAGCCTTGAAATGATTGAGCGTTCAGTAGCTAACTTGTTTTACAATAGTGGTATTCCAATCGAGCAACGTAAGACAAAGATTATGTCTGGGCAAGGTGGTATTAACCAAATTGCAAAAGAACTTTACGATCGTTTAAAACAAATTAATCCATATTTAATACAAGGTAAAGATATTCCAGGTGGACTTTTCTACGGAGACGTTCAAAACGCTGGATTTGTTTTACCACGTTTCACTAAGTTCTTTAGCCCTATTGCAGGATGGATTGAGTTTACACATAATCCTTCATTAGATAATGTTTATGGTCTGCGTGATGAAGATGGTCTTATGGGAGAATATCCTATTACGTCTTACACATACATGATCCTTGACGTAACTGATAAGAGTGTAACAAATGCAACGGCTCGTATTAATAGTAAGTATCGTGTAGAAAATGGGTTTAACAGTGAAAGTAACATTGTACTTGTTAAGCCAACTGATTACGGTGATTTATATTGGGGATATATTAACGGTACACATAGTCCATTTGGTCCAACAGACATGAAAGGAATGATGAGTGCTAATAGTTATAATGGTTTCCAAATTTGGATGAAGAGCTTTGGTTCTATTTGGGTAAAAGACGTAACACGTACTTTACTTATTGAAAAAGCTCGTCCAGGAGTTATTTACAATAACAGCAATTATAATAGCTAATAGTTATTATTAAAAATACAATCCTTGGGTGAAGCATAAGGATTTCAATCTAAGCACAACCTTATTTAAAAACCAAAAATATATAATATGTCAGTAGTTTTAATTAGACAAATACCTGATGATTACGCCGATTCTACGGGTCTTAGTAAATATGGTCGTAGTAGGATGCCAGGATGTAAAGATAGATTTCAGGCTGCTTTAAATGCAGATGGTCGTTTCTTAACAGGAATAGATGAAGAAGCTTACGGAATAAAACCCGATGAAAAAGAAAAAGTAAAAGCAACTCGTTTAGGACTGGAAAAACAAACAGGTAAAGATTTAAGTGGTACAAGTCTTTTTTGGCAGGAGTTTACTGTAACAATAGATTCGGATAATCCTAAGATATTTAATACAACAAACCCTATTGATGCAATTTCATTAAGCCTTTTGCGTGCAAATAAAAATATTGCACCAGACAAAGAAGCTGCATTTACACCATTATATAAAGATGCTCAGTATTATGCTTATACAACTGAAGGCGAAGATGCCGAAGAAGTTTCTACACGTAAAAAACGTGATAAAGCACTTGGTCAGCTTTTAAGTATAAGTGAAGATAAAGATCGTATGCTTTTATATGGTCAGTATTTAGAAGGTATTCAATATAGTGATAAGCTTAGCGAATCAACAATATACAAAATGTTGCGTGCGTTTATAGAAAGCAAAGAAATAAAAAATGCTTTAGCTTTTAACACAATCTTTAACAAACCTGTAGAAGAATTACAACAAAAAATACTTATAGATAAGGCTTTAAAGCAAAGACTTATTACTAAGGTTTCACAGGGTGGTAAGAAGCACGTTTACCAATATGGTCAGGTTACAGTGGGTGCTACCTTAGAAGATGTTTATAAAAATTTATCACTCCCTGATTTTGCCCCAGAATTAATGGCAATTAAGTCAGACCTTGCACATAAATAATGCTTACACCAATAGAGATATATAAAAAGTTTCTTTTAAAGGTAAATAAAAATGACACAAACGCAAATATAAAGGTTCCAATAAGTCAGTTTGTATTTTTATTTAATGGAGAAAAGCGTAGATGGCTGGATGACGTAACAAAAACAAAAGAAAGTTCTGATTACATAGAAGATATTGAATTTTTACTCGAAGTGGATGTTCCTTTAACAAGAGTAACCACCACAGCAACAAGAGATGATTTTGCAGGGCCTTCAAATTATTTTAAACGTGTAAGTAGTTATTGTCTTGCGTCGAAAGATAAATGTAAAAACGTATTATTGTATAACTGGTATATAAAGGCAAAAAACCTAAATGTACTATTACAAAATGAAAACCAAAAACCAAGTTTTGAATATGGAGAAACTCTTGCCTTAATGAATAATGACAAGGTTTCAATATACAAAGATGGTTTTAGTGTTAACAAAGTGTTTTTTACATATTACAGAGAGCCAGCGGATCTTGATATAGCGGGTTATCGTAAAATAGATGGTAGTCTTTCTACAAATGTACAAATAGACTTAGACGACATAAGTATAGAAGAAATAATAGATCGTACAGTGGTAGAAGCTCTACGCAACTACGAAAGTACAGAACAAGTTCAATTAGCGTTGCAAAGGCAACAGTTGGACGAAAAGAATGAAAAATAAATTTTAATAATTAAAAACAATAAACAATGGGTCTTTATCAATCGTTTCAGCAAGTGTTCGTAACAAACGTTCCTGCTTTACTTGCACAAGGTAAAACCGTGGATAGTCTCGCTGTTGGTCAAGTTGGTTTCTTAGATGGAAAAACTTACACAGCCGTTACTGCTCCCACTTATGCAAAAAACAAAGCCTTATATGCCGTATGGGGTACACCTGACTTAAATGCGGGTGAATTTGGCGGAGTGCCAAATGAAAATGAGTATAGTAAATTAATTAAAGGTAAACTTGTAAGAAAAGTTCGTGCCAAAAAAGCAAAACGTGGCGTTACTCCTGTATATACAGTGGGTTGGTCAGGTGACGTAGCTGATACAGATACGTTATTTGCTAAAGCTGGTGAACGTAAGAGCCTTTTTATTAAACTTACAGGTACTATTATTGATCGTCTTTATGACAAACAAGGTATTATCAAAGAATTTGTTACTACCCCTGCTTGTATAGATGATTGTAGTGATACTTGTACAGATGTTAAATGTCCAGACCTTGCAAATGAGCTGGTTGCACAAATTAACTCTGACAAGGATTTTAAAAAATTCATTAAAGCAAAATCTATTATTAGTTGTACAGGTGTAAGCGCACCATCAACTACAAACTGCTATCAATTTTTACTTAGTGTATGTGATACAGGAGATGATGCTGCTTTAGGTCAAGTACAAGCACAATATCCAAATGATAGTGTAAGTTTTGTTAGCCGTGTGGCTTCAATTAGCACTTACGCTGTTGTAAGAAGTGCAAACACAACACCCACTGCTTATACAACAACTGCTGTTATTGTACCAGATTGCCCTGTATGCCCTTCAGGATATACATTTACTGATGTAGCTAATGTTTACACAGTTAAAACAGCAACTACTGTTACAGCAGGTAACGTACACAGTGCCTTTACAGGTGAAGGTACAGTTACATTGTTAAATAGTGATCCTTCATTTAATACATTTGTAGTTTTATTCCCAACAACTGTGGCTGATTCAACTGTACAAACTGCTGCTGCCGCTGCTAGATATATTGCAAACTTTGTAGGGTTACAACAAAATATTTGTACACAAACAACTCCTACTACGGTTACTTGGGTTTCAGGTGCTACATTAAATCAACAAACACAGACATACACGCTTACAATAGGTGATAGTGTTTGCGGTACAAACCGTTTGGCTGACTTACAAGCTGCTTACCCAAGCTTAACAATTAGTGTTGTTAATTCAGGTGGTAGTTGTGTACACACATACCAAACAAGTGTACCAAGTAATTGTTACTTACCAGGATGTGCCATTGAAGAAATTACATTTACTGCTCCTGCAATGTTTGAAGGTGTAGAATGGGTTTTAGTTCCAGTAACTATTCCTGATAATGCGGTTTGTCAATGTGGTATTCAGTTAGAAACAGCGTTCTTTAACATTAATACTAACGATTGTACATTTGATTATTTCCCTTACGAGAATGACATTGTACATATCCAGATTAGCAATTATAATCCTGATTTCAACGCAGATCCTTGTGAAAAATCATGGGCTGTAAAACAAATACGTCAGGTTCAATTCCCACAAGGACATGGACAATACGTACAGAAATTGGAGAAAGAAAGTAAACAGTATGACCAACGTTTCAGATCATGGGATCCCGTTGTACGTGAAGTACAAGGTTATAGTTTACAAGCTGACCCAACTAAGTTTTATGATCAATATGTTCTTGAATATGAAACTAAATTCTTAACAAGTGGTGGATGGAGCGAACAAACCTCACAAAGTATTCATTTGAATATATTTGTACCAGAAGGAACTGGTGTGGCTCTTGAAAACCTGTTAAATAGTTATGTTACAAGTGCAGGTCTTGATGAGGATGCAATAGCAATATAAGTTTAACATAATATAAATAACAAAGGGTAAGTGAAGCAAATGACTTTGCTTACCCTTTTTAAATACTCCAAAATGACCAGTAGAAATAGTTCACCTCTATTAATTTATGTTAGCTCCGAATTAAAATATAGGGGTAAAAAGAATATTAATGGTAATATATTACAAAGAGCCTATGATGCAGTGCATAATGTATTAAATAATTGTTGTCATAATCAAATAACAGTTTACAATAATTCTTTTTTGTCCACGTTTCTTATTTTACTGAAGGGTATGGATGAAAAGAAAGATAGAATTAAATTAGTACAGGTACAGGATAAAATAAGCTTTTATTTGAATAACCAACAATGTTGTTAACATGCCATTAATAGGAATAGATACATATAATATAGATTATTATATATTACCAACTAATGACCCAAAGACAATAACTTTATTGGATAATAGTCATTATTTAAGTTTGCCTGAGAAGCCATTAATAAATGTTATACTTCCAGGTTTTACAGGTAGTGTACAATTTCCATATATTCCAGGGGGGTTAATTACAATAGATAGTGATAGCCTTGACCTAACAGAAAATACAGATTATGACTACACTGCTGACTTACCAGATGGAGTTTATCAGATAACAATGAAGGTTTGTCCTTACGACCAGCTTTATAATAAGAAATGTTATTTAAAAACTACCAAATTTGATGAACAGTTTCAGCAGTTATTGTTATGTATAACACCAGATTGTTGTGAAGATCAGCGCAAATTAAAGGATGAAATAGTAGATATAGACATTCTTATACAAAGCGCAAAAGCAGAAGTAAACCTTTGTAATGTAGAAAAGGGTACATTAAAGTATCAAGTGGCTGTAAAAAAGCTACAAAATCTTAATAAAAAATTAAATTGTAGTGTATAATGGGTTGTTCAACATGCGGTGGTGGAGGTGTAGGAAGGTCTAACGCACCAGTAATTCGCCAACAACCACAACAACAAAGAATAATAAATACAGATTGTCAGTTTAGTAAACAGTTATTAACAACGTGGCTAAATGCCCTAACGTGCGTTAAAACAAACAATAAGCTAAGTCTTATAACTGTACCAGATGTATTAGCCAATCAGTTCTTAGGGGTTCTTATAAGTGCTTTAAACTACCCAGAGGACTATTGTTATTACGAAAGCACAATAACAAATTTTCAAAACAATATTTTACCAAGAATAGTAGAACATGTTCCAGAGTGTCTTAGTTAATCGACCATATACAAAAGAAGATGTAAGTTTATTATTTAGCCAAAAGTTAAATAAACTTGGAGATAGAGTTGCTAACAAGCATAAATATGGAGTAATTGGTTTTCCTGTTAATAAGCTTTCTTTTATTAAGATAAAGAATTTATATCCTTATATTGATCAAGTTAATAATGTTAGTTTGTTAAATCAGTTAGTTAATTGTCTTAATAATTAATAATAAAGCTAACATTTCTTAATAAGTGTAAGTATTTTAGTAATTTTGGGGAACATTAAATTTGTATTAGTAAATAGTTTTGATTTCTTGGTTTTGTTTTATTAAAATATATCTAAACCAACCATTGTTATATACTATGTTCCCTTAAAAGCCTCTGCATGCGCAAAGCTAAAAAAAATAGTTGGTATTGTTATCAGATTGACTGTTAAAGTTTTTGTTAAAGTTTTAAAATAAGTATAAATGTCCACAATTTGTGATAATATATCATACGACAATAGAGAATCTTGTGTAGCCTTAGTACCAAGTAGTTGTATTCCTTATACGGGTTATGTTAGTAATAATATTATTCCTTGGTTGCCTTGCCGACCAAATATAAATGATTTATTAAAAAGGTTACAAATATTAGTTGATGATACAAAAAGAGAATTAGGTGATAATACAACACTTGATAAAGCCTGTTTAACTTTTACGCCAAGTACAGTTACACAAGTACAACTTAATCAATTATTTATAAACCAAATTTGTGCAATACTTACAGCAATAGCTGGTATTCATGTAACAATTGATCCTCATACGTTTATGATAAGCATTGATCTGAATTGTTTACAAGATCCTGGTTGTCCTCCTACTTCGTCATATTCTCTGTATGACATTCTTTTGAAATTAATTACGGCTTATTGCAATCTTGAAACGAGAGTAACAGCCATTGAAACACTTTTAAATATTTAATATAATGTGTATTTCTTGCGGATATAATCCTTGCCAATGTGTTCCTGTTTATTCATATAACTGGTATAATACACCTGATCTTCCTTGTAATCCATGTAGTGCCACAGTTGTATGTAAAAAGAAAATTCCTGCCGTTTGTACGTATTATAATGGTCCAAATTTAACGGGTATTGGTTTAACCACTAATGTTAATTTAGAAACAATTACAGCCACTATAAGCACTATTATAGGGGCTTTAAATACGGCGGTAAATAATCAAATTACAGCGCAAGCAGTTATAAATGCCCAAATATTAGCTAATTTTAATGATATTAATGCTCGTATTGTAGCTATTACAGGTATTCCTCATGAGGATTATGTTATATAAACTCTTTACAATCAACTTAAACTATTAATAAATGTCTTGCGGAACTTGTTTAAAATGTGCTGATGTTTGTAATTGTATTAATTTATATTCTCAAGATGGCAGTATAATTGCTGTTAAGAATGGATGTAATATAAATGTAGAAATAGATTCAGAACATTTACCAGAATATACAATAACTTATGATATTGATACTAATATTATATGTTTTATAAAAGATGGTGTACAAGTTGTTTGTGCCACTCTTGATGGTGGAACTCATCAAACATTAACTATTAGTGGAAGTGTTATAAGTCTTAGTGGTGCTGGTGGTAGTGTAGATATATGCCCTGCTGTTGTAAGCTGCCAAACGGCTTGGACTGGAACTTCTGGTTCATTAGTAATAACTCCTTCTGGTACTGCTGGACATGCTCCACATATTGAACTTGTTCCTTCAGTTGATGCTAACAATATATTAACACTTGGTACAGATGGACATCCTTATGTTCCAGCTACCAATTGTACTTCTCTAAGTGCTTTATTTGCCACTGACGCTGCGCAAAAGAATGGTGTAACACAAACAGTATATGATTTTTTAATTACAGGTGTAATGGGTTGCCAAAAGGTTTCTCCACCACTTGGATTTGCTGTTAGTGGTACAACACGTTTAAGTGCCTTTGGTTCAATGGAATGGTATAGTACACTTACACTGGCTAATGCTGCTGCTGTTTCTGGTGAAACAGTTTTATTATTTGTAGATACGGCTGAAAACTTAGTACCTAAGAATGGTGTTAATTATCAAGGAATTGGACAAAGAACCATTGGAACAATTATAAGTAGTGCCTTATGTATTACAAACTTATTTAACCTCACTACAGGCAATGTAAGCTTCACAGGAACTAATTCTGAGGTGATATGTACTTCGGTAGTTATAGTAGGTAATTTGACTGTAGCTGGCACTAAATGGCATGGTGGGCAAATTTTAGATAAAGGTATAGATACTCTTATTGCTACAGTAGATACTGGTGCAGTTGTAGATGGACTTTATAGTCAATCTTATGTACAGGTAAGAAATGGTGGTACATTATATAACTCAGTTATTGATCTTGGTTATTTTAATAATTCATTTTTAGCTGCTTTAATGGTGCTTGGGCGCACAACTAATTCAATTACAAGTGTTTCTAATGTTACTATTAATGGTCATCTGGCTAATGGACTTTATGCTGATATAACTACTGATGATTCTACAATATCAATAGTAGATGTTAATTGTAAATCAATAGATGGTAAAGGTCTTCAGATATTAGTTTCTGAAACAATAACTTCCGGACTTATTAATATAGTAAATGTTACAGCGGAGAGTGTTAATGATACAGCTGCTTATTTTTATATAAATTCTTTAGTGAATACAGATTTTGCTGGTTCTTTTAGAGCTAATATAGTAAATGTTACTGGTTTTTCTAAGAATGGAGAAGGTATTAGAACTGGTTCTGCACCACTTAATAACTGTCATGGTTTTAGTGAAAATAGCTATGGTATTTATATGAATACAGGTGGGCAAACTAAATCTAACTACTATCAAACACGTTTAGTAGATTGTACAGGTGAATCACTTAATATATATGGTCTTTATGTAGAACGTAACTGTTATATTTCTGGTGGTACATATATAAGCCATAAAGATGACTCTACAGGCAATCCTATATTTGTAAGTAATGTACATGATGATACAACAGATTATCATTATTCTATAGTTGGTGTAAATACCATTGCCAAAAGCTCTGTAGCTTATGCTATAGCTGGTAATTTATCTCCCTCAGTGCTAATAACTAAATGTAATTTCTTAAATCCTGAAGTGGCTCCTGGAGCTGTATTAGGTATAGATGTAACAACTTCTGGTCATATTGTTCCTGTAACACCTACATTAGATGCTTATGGTAATACACACTAAATTTTAATAACAATATAAAACAAGGATTTTTCTTTGGTTTTTCCTTGTTGCCCCTGATATTTTTATATTGGGGGTTTTTTATTGTTTAACTTTTCCTTAACGTAATATGTTGTACCTTTGTATCTAACTAAAAATAATACTACATGAATTTACAAACAATTTTAAAAAATCAAGTGGTTCAGTACCTACTTGAACATCCAATTGACGATGCTGCTAAGAACAAGTATGCAGACGTTACAAAAAAGTTTAATATAGATATAAAAACAGCCAGTCGTTACTGGATCGAGGTAAAAGAACAGTATAGGGGGTGGCAAGATAGTTTTGTATTACCAGAGGTAAACTATACAGAGCAAGAAGTTAAAAAAATATTAAAACAAGAAGGTGATAATTTAAGTGTTAGTCTTAGGTCAGATGTTGAGGTGAAGAGTCTGGATGATCTTTTAGCTATATGTGAAGTTGACGAGAGTGTATGGGAAGTAGTTTCTTGGCAGTGTAAGAAGTGGGATCTGGGTGTTAAAAATAAAGAGGAAAAGATTGAAACCAAGCCTCTATTTAGTGTTAGTGCCAAATTTAGGCAGAGAAAGGTGGAAACAGACCTTAAATTACAAAAAGATGTAATTTTAAAGGAACTTTTTGCTCATTCTCCTGATCATGACATATTAAATACCTTTGGAGATTTCATGGGTGAAATAGAGCGACCAAATAAAAAATATTTGCTTGAACTATCTATTCCAGATTTACATATAGGTAAACTTGCCCATAGAGAAGAAAGTGGGGAGGACTATGACCTTAAAATTGCCGTAGACCGTTATAAAACTGCCGTAAGAGAGCTTATAGGACGTATTAATGTGGATCAAGTGGAACGTATCTTATTACCCATAGGTAATGATATAATCCAAGTGGATAATGGTAATAACACCACAACAGCAGGTACAAGAGTGGACACCGATGGACGATATTTTAAAATTGTCCGCACTGTTAAACAGTTGTTAATTGAAACGATTGATGCTCTTACAGGTATTGCCCCTGTTGATGTGGTGGTTATTCCAGGAAATCACGACAGTGAAAGTAGCTTTATGATAGGAGAAATCCTGGATGCCTATTATCATAATGCTAAACGTGTTAATATTTATAATGATGCCAGTTTGCGTAAATATTATCAATATGGTCTTGTATCAATGCTTTATACACATGGCGACAAAGAAAAACATGGTAATTTAGGTATGATATTTGCCGCAGAAAATCCAAAACTTTGGGCAGATACAAAATATAGGTTTATAAAACTTGGGCATTTACATCATAATAAAAAGATTGAATATATATCAAACCAAGAATATCAAGGGTTTCAGTTACAAATTCTTCCATCACTAAGTTCCAATGACGCATGGCACAAAAATAAAGGGTTTCTTAGTCTTAAACAAGCTAAAAGCTTTTTATATCATGTAGATGAAGGGTTAGTAGGTGAATTTACGTTTTCAGTATAAGTGTATTATTATTTAGTTATATTAGCCATTGGTATTCTTACCGATGGCTTTTTTGGTTAGTATAATTATACACTATTAAAAAAAATACAAACTTTTGGTTTAATTTTACATAAAATGAGTTTTATGGTTAATAAAAACATTAACTTTTAATAAAATGGCTAAAAAATTACGTGATATAGTTTCCGAAATAGCAACAGATTTAAAGGCTTCTCTTAATCTTGATGATAGAATTACATATAGGTTCTTAGCAGAGAAGTTTAGGTCTAAGATTGCTTATTTTTTGCGCCAAGATGCAAAAAGCCGTGAATTATTAAAAGATTTTACTATATGGAAAGCAATTAATTGTGTTTGCCTTGAAGATATTGCGGCAAGTACCTGTGGATATATAGATGAATTTAATACCTTAAAGCGTAGTGTAATACAAATACCAGAGGCATATAATACAAATTATGGTCAGTTGGTTAAGGTGTTTACGGTGGATGGGTTTAGAGAGTTCACAATGATTAAGAGTATAGACTACGCAGATTATATAAATAGACAATATACAAAGCCAAAGAATGTATTTTGGATAGAAAATAAATATATTTTTGTTCCAAATATAGATATTGAAACCGTTAAGGTGTTAATTATAGCCAAAGAGCCTATTGAAGTGGATAAGTTAAATTGTACGGTAGATAAGTGTACATCACCTTTAGATGGCGAAATAAACTATCCCGACTACCTTATTACCCTTGCTAAAAAAGAGGTGATGGTGGAGCTTATAGGTGGCTATAAGAAGATTATAGAGGACGAGAAAGGAGATGATAATAGTAACCGAAAACAATAACCATTGGGAGCAAACCAAAATAAAGTGAGAGGGCGTATAGGGTTTATTAACAAACAATCTTATAAAGATTTTGCCCAAAAATACCCTAATAGTGAAACTTCTTACGAACAGTATATATCTGTACTAAAAGAAAGTACAAAACTAATACGTGACTATATATTAACCAATGAGCTTGGTTTTAAACTACCCCTAAGTCTTGGATATATAGCGGTAAATAAATATAAACCGAAAAAAACGTATGTAGATTTTAGTAATACACGTAAATTAGGTAGAACAGTTCCTTATACAAACTTGCATAGTTATGGATATATGTATAAGGTGACCTTGTATCGTAACGAAAGAATTGCCCCCATACACGGATATTGTATGAAAGCCCATCGTATTCTTAAACGAATGTTGGCAAAAAATATAAAAGGGCATTTACAAAATTACATAGCCATAGATAAAAACTGTTATACAAAAAGGTTTAGCATTGATTATATTATAAATAAAAAATAATGGGAGTTATAACAAGCCAGTATGTAAACTTTAAGTCGGCTGAATACGTTTATTCTAAGATTAAACGTGAATTTAAGAGCTTTGGTGCTGTTAATATGCTCGATGATAGTGATTTTCCCCTTTACACGGCAGAGGTGCTTAAAAAGCTTGGTGTAAGCGTATATAAAGAAGAAGAAGGTATATTACATGTACGCAACGGCAAAACAAAGCTACCAACAGATTTTATGTATTTATATGCAGCTTATAAATGCCACCATAATAGTTTTGAAACCACAAGAAAAAACTTCCAAAATTGCCAAATATTTGAAAATGACATAACCTGTGATATAATTAAACGCACAGATAATTGTTTAATAGAATGCGAAAGTACCGACAAAATACTCGAACGAATAACAATAAAACAATATGTAAATGATAATATTGAAGAGCATTGTTATAGAAACCCCACACTTTTAAAGCTTAGCCCTAATGTTAAACCACATTGTAGTGAAGATTGTTTAAACCTTTTAGGACACAATCATCACCATGGACACCATCATCACAATGACGAGATTACCATTAATAATGGTTGTATTTTAACCAACTTTAATGACGGAGAAATATATTTAAAATATTATGCTTTCCCTATGGATGAAGATGGCTGCCCAATGATTCCAGATATAATTGAAGTGGAGAAGGCAGTGGAGTGGTATATTAAGCTCCAGGTATTATTAAATTATTGGATGGTGGACGACCTCGCAAATGCACAGAATAAATGGGGTAAAGCCGAGCAAGAATATGAAAAATGGGCTGCCGAAGCAAGATATATAAGCAAGCTTCCTTCGTTCAATAAGATGATAGATACAATGCGTAATAATAGAGGAATTAACAAAACGGCTTTTTTCGCTCAGCAAGATAAAAGATATTGGTAAAATAAATGGCAAATAGTTCAAACATTGTTGTTCCTATAAAGGGTCTTAGCACAGACCTTTCGTTATTTAATACAAATAATGAAACCTATCCCTTTGCTTATAATGCAATGGTGGAGAGTTTTGATGGGGGTGGTCTTACACTTACCAATGAGCCAAGCAATAAATGCAGTGTGGTTTTTCCGCCAAATTACCATGTTGTAGGCTTTAGAGAAATACCTGAGCAAAACCGTACAATATATTTACTTACTAATCCACTTACAGGGAATAGTCAAATAGGGGAAGTCTTAAATTGCCAACATACAGATGGTAGTGATAGTATAGAAGTGCGTGTTTGTCAAGATTGTCCAGAGGCAATTTCGGTAGAAAGACCACCATTACAAGACCAAAAAGAAAACTGTTATTGTCAATATAGAATGATAATATCAGACGTTTGCGTAGATCCTCCTCCATGCCCTATTGGTGTAACACCTGCTGTTTATACAGATGGTTGTTTAGGTTTTAGTGTAAACTACCCCATTGATATTGAATATAAAATAACAAATTGCAGTCTTAATATATATTTTACAGATGTTATTAATGAACGTCGTTTTGTATATTTTAATTACACCAATAATGATCCTACACAACCTTTAATTTTACAAGATAGGTTTAAATTTCAGCTTTGTTCTAATAACGACCAATGCCAAACACCTGTATATTGTGATGCCATAGATTGCCAAGAAATTAAGTTTCACCCAAACTATCAAAAACCTTGTGTAGTTATTACAGATTTTGTTAATGGTGGTAATTTAAAAGCTGGTACATATCAAGTTTTAATTGCTTATGCCGATCCTTATGGTAATCCTATAAGTTCTTATTTTCCGAGCAGCAATATAATGCCTTTATTTATAAATGCTACCACTTTTGAAACAAACTATGATACAAATAAAGCATTAAGTTTTTCGGTAACAAACCTAAAAACAGATAGTCTTTATAAGTATTACAATATAGTAATTGCCAGAACAGTGGATCAGTTTACTGATTTTACGCTTGTAAACACTCTTAGCACAAGTATAACAGAATATGTATATACTGGCTTTGAAAAGACAGTTAAACGTCTTGATCCAACAGAGGTGTTCTTTAAACGCCCTTATTATAAGTCGGCAAAAGGAGTAACAAAAGCAAATGATTATTTATTTTTTACAGGTGTAAAAGAATACGCCATTCTTAATTTACAACCTATTGCTAATAGACTTACCCTTAATTGGGAAACTGTTGCTTTGCCAGAGGGTGCATATAGGGATCCACGTAATACGTTTTACTTCCGCACATATCAACGTGACGAAGTGTATAGCTTTGCCATTATATTTGAAATGACCAATGGGCGTGAAACCTGTGCATTTCATATTCCTGGGCGTGCTGCTACAAGTTATGACCTTCATCAAATAAGTGGGGCAGATGTAATAAATGATCTTAGTTGTGATAACCCCACTGGTGGAGAAAGCAAACCACGTTGGCAGGTATATAATACAGGGTCGGTTACAGATACACCGCATGAATACAACCCAAATTGTGAAACTGATAAATGTTGGGAACGTGGTACAATGGCTTATTGGGAAAGTACAGAGCTTTACCCTAATATACCGCAAGTGTGGGGCAACCTTTGTGGAACATCTATACGTCATCATAAGTTTCCTGATTGCGCTATAACACATATACATGATGGTTTTGGTGCAAGCAATTTATATGCGGCAAATAATTATATTTTTCCTATTGGTATAACAATAGATCATGCAACGGTAATAGCTTCTCTTGATCAGGCAGTTACAGATGGGTTAATTACGGCTACGGATCGTGCAGATATAGTTAGTTATAGAATTGTACGTGGTAATAGGGTGGGTAATAAGAGTGTAACGGCAAAGGGCTTGTTATATAATATGTTCCAGTATAATAGAGATAATAGCCCTAATCCAATTACAACATATTATTTTCCAAACTATCCTTATAACGATTTACGCACAGATGATTTTTTAGGAAATAGCGTTAGTCTTTCAAGTCTTGATAGATTTACTTTTCATAGTCCAGATACACACTTTGTTAATACAGGTGTGGGTAATATATTAAAGGTAGAAACAGAAGAATATGGTCAGTCAGAGGGTTATTATACATTTAGTGATTGCCAAGCAAAACAGAAATTTTTAAGTGTATTTGCACAAACTCTTGCCTTTGGTCTTGGTCTTGCTGCTGCTATTAGTGCAACAGGGGAAAAACAATGTAAAGTTATAGAATATAGTTCGGACACTGATACTTATGTATATAATTACCCAACTGCAAATATTAGTGGTGGGGCAACAGATAATCATCTTACAAATGGTACAGGTCATATAAACACATCTATTACAACAAATTCACCAACATTAACAAATTTTAATCAAACAAATGTAAATGATAATTTACAAGGTGTTAATGCACAAAATACTACGGATGGTACAAATACACCAGTAGCAAGTGGTAATACAACCGTTATTGGTGGTTTTAGCGATAATTTAACAACAACAGATAGTCTTGGTAATACAACACCTTTGGTTAATCCTTCAAAGGTTACATATACAACATGTAAAGGGCAAGGGTTTCAAATATTTAATAGTGATACTTTTTTAGGGGGTATATTTGCTGTTGTAAATAAAGTGACACAGCAAGCTATATTAGGTATTTTAGAAATGAATAAAATTATTGATACTATTCATTCATTAATACCAAAGAAAAATTATAGTGTGCAATATAATAGTATTGGTAAATATAATAATTATGTTAACCCACAAGCTAATAATAAAATAAGACTTATAGATAAGAGTGCTTATTTAGAGCCATATATACAAGATGTAGATGAACCAACGTCTACTCCTACAACATTTGTAACTAAGAAAATAAATAATTGGGAACGAGAACGCAGTGTATATTTAAAATTAAATACTGCACTGGCAAGTCCTTCACATATTGCTGACAATAGTAAATGTACGATGGCTAATGCCCCTTATGGTGTAGGAGATTTAAACAAAACTTTTTATAGAAACATAAATAGTTATTATGTTAGTCTTAAAGATAATATATTAGACCAATATGGTCAGCTTTGTAATATAGAATATTTAGAAACAACAAGTTGTAGTTTCTTTTTAAATCAGACGTATGACCTTTGCCAAAGTAAAATATTTGGCGGAGATACATTTATTAATAGATTTGCGTTAAAACGCAAAATGCCATTTTTTACACATACAATGTGTAATTTACCAGACGAAAGTGATGTTTTATATAGTGAACTTGCTAATGTTGGTACACCCTTATACTATTTTAATACAGCTCAGCCTTTATTAGAACGTATATCAAGTCTTTTAACATTTATACCTGATATTATTTTAAGCTTCTTTGATAATACAGTATTAAGTCTTGTAAATGATAACAGACATAATTTTGATGTTAGTACAAGCCATTTATTTTTTCAAGAGGGCTATGCACCATTATTTGCTTATGGAATACCATATTTCTTAGTAGAAAGTGATATAAATGTAGATTATCGTTATGGGCAAGACCACAAAGCAAAAGACTTCTATCCACATAATAGCGACCTTAAAACATGGCTTGAAGAAGGAAATGTACCAATAGAAACAGACAACTATTTCTTTTACAATCGTACATACAGTAAACAAAATAAAGAAAGTAGTATTTGCACAAGTTGTATTTTAGATTATAATAATTTTTCGTGCCAAACAACAAATTACAATCGTTTAATATATAGTGGCACAACAAGTACAGAAAATAACAATGATAATTGGCTTGTATTTAAAGCAAATGATTATTATGATTTTCCATTAACATTGGGTCGTTTAATTACAGCCGATGGTATAGAAGATGACAAAGTTCTTGTACGTCTTGAAATGGGTACACAGATATTTAATGCTTATAATACAATACAGGCAACAGGGGTAGATATACAGGTGGGTACAGGGGGTATTTTTGCCACACGCCCACGTGATATTTCTGTAACAGATTTAGGCTATGCAGGAACACAAAATAGAGATATATTACATACAGAATATGGTCATATTTGGGCAGATGCTCAACGTGGGCAAGTATTTAATTTAAGTACAGGTGGCGGTGGAATGGAAGAACTTGGTAAAGACGGAATGAAAAACTGGTTTAAAGAAAATCTTCCATTTGAAATCAAGAAACAATATCCAACAGTAGACATAGATAATAACTTAAATGGTGTAGGGTTGCATTACTGTTTTGACAAACGTTTTAATCGTATTATAGTAACTAAGCTTGACTATAAAGCACTTAGTCCAGAGGTACAGTACGATGGTGCAAACTTTCAGTTCTTTATACCTTCAGGCTATACACAAGCAATAATACCAACAGGTAATACACAGCTTATTTTGCCGACAGGAACAACTAAAGTGCCAGTGGAGTTATACAACCCTAAATACTTTTGTAACAAAAGTTGGACAATAAGTTACAATTTTTATACAAAAAGCTGGACAAGTTGGCATAGTTATCATCCAAACTTCTATATAGAGCATATAGACACCTTTGATAGTGGACGTTATATGCTTACAAAGATTAATGGGCAGCTTGGCAAAATATGTAAGGCTTATACACATAATTTTAGTAATAAGAGCTATCAGGTGTTTTATGGCAAGCTTGAACCATTTATTGTAGAATTTTTGGCAAAACAAAGCACTACAAATAATGTTTTAAATAGTGTAGAATATTATTTAGATGTAATACGTTATCACGGAGATTTTGATGTATTTTATAATCGTGCCAAAACCTTTAATAAGGCAATTATTTATAATGAAAGGCAAACAAGTGGGTTATTATATTTCAAAGTCTCCGACCCAGAAGATTTGACAGAAATATTAAATTATCCTAAGCGTTTAAACGATGGTTATGAAATACTCACTACTAATAGTGAAAATGTTTGGCGTTTTAATGATTTCTTTGACGTAAGCCAAAACCAATTAAATAATATACCATTATTAAAATATGATTGTGCAAACGTTAATAAAACGTTAAACCAACAAGCCATTAATTATGCTAAGCCAGATTTTGATAGAGCTGTAATACGTCAGCGTATGTGTAGGGTGAGGCTTATAAATGACGCAGAGAGTAATTATTTATATCGTTTTAATTTTAGCCAAATAAATCAACGTCAAAGTTTTAGATAAAATATGAAAGCAAAATATAAATTTCAAAATAAAAAATTAGCAAAATATCCTAATGGAGGAAGTATAGTTCCTTTATCACCAGAATATGTACAAGATACATATAATAATTATTATGATAGCCTTCATAAAATCCCTTTGGTAGATAATAGAAATGGATCTACATTTGATGATGATGGATTTGATTTTTTTAGGGATAGATATATGAAAACTAATCATGCTTTTGATAATATTTTTACAAGAGACCTTTCTTCATCTTTGGCAAATAATTATGCTAATAAAGATCAACCTATGTATTCACAAATAGGATATATACCAAAAGATTTTGATGCAGTTTCATGGACTAAAAATCAAAATGATCAAGAAAATATTAGATATAATCATTTAAATGCTCCTCCTACTGAAAAAGAAATAAAATATGGAAAAGAAGGGCATCGTACACCAGAGCAAGAAAAATTATATAAAGAATACTTAAATAATCAACCACAAAAAGGTAAATATGGGGGAAAAAATGAAAAAAGGATCTAAATATAAGTTTCAAGAAGGTGGATGTAAGGATGCCAAAGGTAATAAAATACCTTGTCCTCCTATAGTAACAAACAATCCTAATGATCCAAGATTAAAGGCTTATCAGGATAGTATGACTATGTATAACTTACCACTGAGACAAAAATCAGATATAACAAGAAATAATAAAATATCTAATATCTTAGATACTCAGGTAACTAATGCGTGGGATAGATTAACCAATCTAAATGGTAAGCATCCTGAGCCTACTAAAATAAGAAAAGGTAATTTTTATATTGGTACAGATAGTTTAGGAAAAGATATTTATACTGACCATGCTGAGGAGTACAAAAAACCAATACAACCAGTAGCATATCAAAAGCAAGAACCTACATTACAAAAACAACCTTATAGCCCAACAGAACTACCTTATAACACACAACAGAATATTCCACAAATAGGAGCTTTGTCAAATGTTCCTCAACAAGATAAACCTTATAGAGTAGAGTATGATGATCCTAATACAGGGCAAAGAACTCATCAAATGTTTGCAAATGACAAACAAGGTCAAGAGTTCCAACAAAATATAGGTGGAAATAGAATAGGTTATTATGATAATAAACAATATGGTGGTAAAATATATAAATACGAAAATGGTGGTAATACACAAGATGAATCAGATTTTTTTGGTGGTTATTTAGACCAATTAATGCAACAAAATAATGTAGAACAGCCTATACAAGAAGATGTTGCGCCAAAAGAAGAGGAAAGTGATTATATAAAAGGTTTACGTGCTTATGATGATGAACAGTCTAAAACAAGTGGTAATGATGAACTCAGCGCAAAATTTGATAAATTACAACAATTTTTAGATGAAAAACTTTCTGCTTTAGACCAAAGGCAAAATGAAGCAGATCTTTATGATAATGAAGATTATCAAAATTATTTAGAGCAAATGTATGACACAAAAAATGAAGAAGTTCCTTTTAATCCTAATGGTGGTGGTGCAAGAAATAATGTAGGTAATATAAAAGATGTAAATACAGGATCATTTAGAAGTTTTGCCACACCACAGCAAGGTAATGCTGCTTTAATTAATCAATTGCGTATTTATCAAACGGATCGTAGTCATACAGGAGTACATAGTAATAGTACATTATATGAAGCAATGGCTAAGTATGCACCTTCAAGTGATCATAATCATCCTAAGCAGTATGCAGAATTTATTGCAAAGAAATTAGGAATTAGTCCACATACACCAATTAAGAATATTGATCCTCAGCAATGGGCGTCAGCAATAAAAGTAATGGAAGGCAATAAAAATGTAGGAATATGAAAAAGAAAAAACTACCAAAATATCAATTTGCAGGAAGTCCAATAAACCCTGCCTTAGATATAACAAACATGGGTTATAAGAACATTGATGGGCAGTGGTATCAACTGGTTAATGGTCAGTATATGCCTGTGGATGTAAACCCAGAAGCCAATAGTGGTGTTATTGCTGCAAATAAGAAAAATATACCTTTTGGTCAGTATAGTACGGCAGGTGTTACAGCAGGAGCAAACTTAGACCCTGATGGCAAAATGCGTAAAGCAGATGTAACTACCGACCCAAACCATTTAGAATATAATAACTTTTTTAAGGGTCTTAACACAGCATTAGACCTTACACAAGGTATTGCAGGTAGTATAAATGACGCAAAGCAAACAAAAGCAGATAGACTTAAATTACAAAAAGCCCAACAAAACCAAAGTCAATTTAACCCTTATGAAACAGGACTTAATAATGTTCCAGTTTATAGTCAGAATGGTGGTAATCCAAATACTCAAAATGCGTATGAACAATATAAATATGCAGATGGTTCATACTTATCTAATGTAGGTGAAAATAATGATGATTTATTAAATTTAGTATATGATTCTTCATTAGGTGATAGTCATAAACTTGAAGGTATGAAACAATTTTTAAGAAAACAAAAAGAAACTGGAATTTGGGGTAATCTTATAAAAGATATAAAGGGTAATGAAATAATGGGTGAAGATTACGACGCTTCTTTTTTTGTTAGAAACATGAGAGATATAATAGCAAGAGAACAAGGAATAAAATTCAAACAAAATGGTGGTAATGTTGTAAACAACACAGGTTATTTACCACAGTATAGTACGGCAAACAACCCAATTAATGTAATTCCGTCTAATGTATTAACAATGCACGGCGTTCCGCATGATGTTATGGCTTTTCCTGATAATGACAACCCTAAGCTTATGAAACAAAACGGTGGCAAATATGTTTTCCCTAATTCTACGCATGTTATAGAAGTGCCTATGTATCAAGCAGGTGGTAATATTCCTAAATACCCAGATGGAGGAAAAACATATAAAGGAAGTCAAAAAGGTTTTGAAAAAGATACGGTTTATGTAGATAAAGGGGCAGGTAAAATATATTTTTATGATGAAAAAGGAGACCTTCAAGAACGTGAAGCATTAACAGGTAAAAATAGATCAGCTCATTTATTAAATCCTCATGCTAATTTAAAAGTTAGTTCAGATAATCAGCCAGATGCTTTAAAAGTTACACCTATAGGTCAATTTGATTTAAGTGAAGCACAAAATTTATATGGAAATCCAGGATTAACTATAAAAGGAACAATAGATGATAATAAACAAGATATAGCTATTCATAGTACATATAATCCTTCATATAGGAATCAATTTTACTATAATGGTAATCCAAAAGATAATGCACAAAGCTATGGTTGTGTAAATTGTAATAAAGCTGATAGCGATAAAATAGCTAAATTATATGCTAATAAAAAAGTATATATTTATGATAGTACACTTTCAGATGAAGATAATCAAAAATATAATGCTATGAATCAACTTATTAG
>Ga0194047_10000200_pt1 | contig 40813 bp, 52 predicted proteins | sample JunL225m_MetaG_2_FD_160070 | JGI IMG/M metagenome (GOLD analysis project Ga0194047, IMG submission 160070) | Anoxic zone freshwater microbial communities from boreal shield lake in IISD Experimental Lakes Area, Ontario, Canada - Jun2016-L221-5m | ecosystem: Environmental > Aquatic > Freshwater... | reverse complement strand
AGTGGTTCGCCCTTAATTGCTGAAATGGCGATTGAGGCTTTTTGCTTTGGGGTGTATGTTTTTTTCATTCCTTTAGTCTAGCACATGCAACAAGTATACCTGTCTGAATTACTGGGTACATTATACATACTAACATTCCCATTTGGCTTTTCTTCAATCCAATTCAAACCCGAATTAGAAGATACATAGAGAGCGCCACCATCAACTCCTGCGATAAGATGCGTGCCATCAGCACTAATAGCAACCACGTCCCACGCTTGAATACCAGCTGGTCCGACCGAGTGCCAATCCGTTACTCCTCCAGCTGAAAGCGGTGAAACATACAAATTTCCATCATGCACTGCTGCAATCAAATGATTTCCATCGCCACTAATAGAAACTGAATCCCAATATTCAATTTCGCTTGTGCTGCCAGGCTGCTGCAGAGTCCATTGCTGACCAGAGTCAACAGAGGTGTATAGGCCACCACCATCGACTCCTGCAATAAGGTGCGTGCCATCATTACTCAAAGAAAGCGAGTACCGGCTCTGCGACAAATTGCCAACAGGTCCAACTTGATTCCAATCCGTCACTCCTCCAGCTGAAAGCGGTGAAACATACAAACCATAACCATATTCTCCAGCAATCAAATGGGTTCCATCTCCACTAATTGCGACTGCATCCCAACTCGAATCAGTGGAAATGCCAGGCTGCTGCAAAATCCAATGATCTCCTGAATCAATTGAGGTATACAAGCCACCACCTTCCGAACCAGCAATAAGATGAGTTCCATCACTAGAAATTGAGACAGATGACCAAAAAAGATCAACATCACCGGCTGGCTGCGCCATCTGCCAACTAACACCGGCATCCGAAGAAAGATAAAGGTGTTTGTAGGTTCCAGCAATAAGATGCGAGCCATCGGCATCAGAAGCGGCCGAGGTCCAATCTTGATAAGAACTCAAAACTTGAATATTGCTCCAAGTCCAAGAAGGTGTGGCAAAAGAAGCAATATACAAATTTCCCTGGAGAGAGCCCACACCATTGGCAATACCTCCAGCCAACTTTGAGCCCACTGAATTCATAGCAACCACCGGGGTGTCTCCACTGGAAATCGCCGGTCCCGTTTCTGCCCAATTAATTCCACCATCGGTTGAACTATACCAACCGAACTTAGAGGCCCCTGCGACAATGTTTTGACCATCACCACTGATTGCTACTGAATGCCAATCATGACTGGTGCCAATCGAAGGTCCCGTTTCCGACCATGTAGTGCCACTATCGGTTGATTTATAAAGTCCAGTCCAAGTTCCAACTAGCATTGTTGAACCATCAGAATCAATAGCAACGGTTTGTTGATTGCCGGAACCAAGTTCTGTATTAGAAACAGTTGGCCAATTCACACCTTCAGTCGACTTAAAAACACCAGATCGAGAAGCAGCAATAAAATGTGAACCATCTGCACTTGCAGAAATCGCTGTCCATGAAGGATTAGCATCGCCTAACTCACTCCAAGATAATCCTCCATTAATTGAATTATAAAGATGTTGAGAAAATGTGCCAACGATAATTTTTTCACCATCGGCGCTCATGGCTGCCTTATCCCAACTAATACTACCCTCACCGGCTGGCTTGAGCAGAGTCCAGTGTGCTCCAGCATCCTCAGAAAGAAATAGTTCGTTTGCAGAACTCCCGACAATCAAATGAGTGCCATCAGTACTGATGCTGGCAACATTCCACAAAATCTTATCACTTCCTGCAACGGGAGAAAGCTCAGCCCAGGTGACTCCATTGTCAAGTGAGAGAGAAAGTCTTCCAGTCTTTTTGACCACGACAATGTGCTCAGTCCCATTACCCTTTGAACTTATGGAAACAGATACTGCTCCTCCAAAATCAAGCTGATATGGATCAAGACTCGCCTGAGTCCAGTCATATGCTGACGCACTTGCCTTGGCAAAAAAAGCAAAAGCAAAAAAGAAGGAAGAAATTACCAACAACAAAAAGCCCAGTTTGTTTTTATTCATGATGTTTATTTTTTGATTATATATTTGAACTAATTTATAGTTATAATTATAACATAAATTTGGATTTAACAAAAACACCATTGCAGGTGTTTTAAAAATGTTCAAATGAATTTTTTTCAGATAGTGAGCTAATTAAGACTGTTTTTTGAAAGCAACAGTGGCTGGCTTGAGACTGATTAGCGGCAAGGGCTGACAAACCTCAGCATATCCTTGCACAGTAAGGGTTACCGGTTTTTTTGCTGAAGACGCTTTAATGCTTGCGCTTATCTTTTTTGTTGGATCGACTAATTTAACATTGAAACTTTGCTGAGTGTTATCTTCTTGATAGTTCTTGACTGGCAACTTGGAAGCATCATTCTTGCTAATTGCAACCACGATTCCATCCTTGTCCTCAGAAACAAAACGACATTGAACCTGAGAGCTTCCTTCATAATAATGAGCTTGACACGAATCATTTCCAACAACCTTTTCCGCAATTTGATTTGGAATATCTTTGTTAAGCACGACTTGGGATTGTACTTGTCTCTCCTGCTGATCCAGTATTGCAACCTCTCTAGAATTTTTCAACCAAACAGATCCCCCAACTACAATTGCAACCAACAAAACAACTCCAATCGCAAATTCACTGGCGACTTTTTTGTTTACATTATTTTTATTCGTATTTCTCTTTCTCATTTTTTTATTGTTTAGTTTTTTTATTTAATCAATAAAAGTGTATTAATACCCTTAGGGCAAGCCCCGGACTCTTCAGGCTTTCGAGGCAAGACATGTCACTCGTGAGCGACGTGTCAAGCCTCGTAGGCAAATCAACCTTTTACTGCGTCACTCGCTGCGAAATGAAAGAGTACTTTCATTTCTCTCACTTCGCTAGATAATAAAATCCAAAAAAACTTAATTTAATACCTTCTTCTTTTACCATAAAACATGGCAACAACAAAATAAATGCACCTACTGTTGATACATTGCAGTGATACTCCCAATCAATGACGGCAAAATAAAGATAATCGCTATTAGTGGCACCAACACAGTTGCAACTGTCACAATCAAGGTCCACATAAAATACTTTCTCAGCTTCTCTACTGAAATATAAATAGCATCGATTTTTGCCTGCTGCTCTTGAATTTTCGTTATAAGCTCTTCCATATTAAAATTATAGCACAATTTTTCTAAATTTGCACAAAAAAATATGCGCGCCACTAACCTCATTTATTTTTGTTTAATTCAGATCACTTAAGTCAAGAAAAAGTATCTTTTATTTTCTCAAAATCAAATGCCCAAACAATGTAAAGATAATCAAAAATGCCCCGACAATAAATTGCCGATGAATCAAATAACTTTTTTGTTTGAGCTCGGCTGGAGAATAGCGCAATTTCAGAAAAAGTCCTGAGAACATTTCCACCGCCATCAAAATCAAAACGATTTGCAGCAAGAGATTATGCAAGTAACTTCCTGTCAAATAACAATGCAGGAAAATCAAAATCACCGAAAGCACTCCCAAATAAGCATGAGTTTTGTTGAATAAAATCAAAAGTTTCGTGGAAATTTTTTTCAAATCAAAATTTTCATTCAAAACCAACGGCTGCAAACTTTTCCAAAAGGTTTCTTTGCGCACTATTATTTTTAAGACGCTTCGAGCGTAAACCAAACCCATTATCAAAAAACCGAAAAAACCAAGACCTCGTCCTAGCCTTCCAAGTGGCGTTCGATCTCTGACATACAAAAAACAGCCCGCCGAAGTGACATAGCTCACATACCAAATCGCAAAAACTAAAGCGCTAATTGTGAAAATAATGAGCAACCAATTTTTTTTAATAATTTCCATGGCAGGGCTTACTTGTGATTATATGTTTAGATGTTTAGATGTTTATATGTTTATATGTTTATATGCTTGCATGTTTAAATGTTTAAATGTCTATACGCCCATTATAACATATCCCAAAAAGACAGAGAAACTAAAAAGTCAAAACGGTTGTATCAATCACTGCAACCGTTTATACTACAATTAAATTGAAATTGAAATTTAAAAGTAAGCACGTAAGTCCTATGAAATTAAAATTATTATAATGAAAATCAAAAAGAAAATCTGGTATCTTATTTTTGTCACCTTAGTCTTTCTTATTGCCAGCAGTTTTTTTGTTGTATTTTTAAAAAAACAAAATCAAACGCCCAATGATTCTTCCCAACCACAAATTTCAAATGTTGCCAACCCAGCAGCGGCCGAACAACCGCAACCTATCCAATCAGCAGCAACTGAGTTTCAAAGCGCTTCGGCAACAATTAAAAATATTTCATCAACAGACAGAAAGATTTTGCAAACCGTGCCTTTCGTCGTGCAAGCACCTTTTAGCAATTGGAAAGATCCTAATTTTCAAAACGCTTGCGAAGAAGCCTCCATGGTAATGACTATGGGCTGGGTAAAAAAGGAAAAAACTATTTCGCCTACTGAAGCGCAAAAAAGGATATCAGCCCTCATTGACTGGGAAAACAAAACTTTTGGATATAGCACTGACACTAATACTTTTGACATGGAAAAAGTTTTTCAGCAATATTTTAAACACGAAAATGTTGTGGCCAAAGAAAATATAACCTTAGAAGAAATTAAAACAGAAATTCAAAAAGGCAGGCTTGTAATTGTGCCAGCATTTGGAATGGCTCTCAAAAATCCTAATTTTACCCAACCTGGTCCAGTTGCGCATATGCTCACAATCATTGGCTATGATCCAGAAGCCAAGAAATTCACAACCAATGATCCCGGCACCAAAAATGGGGCAAGCTACCAATATGATGAAACACTGCTCTTTGATGCAATCTGGGAATATCCCAGTGGAAAAACAGATCCAGCTCTCCCAACCTTAGGTAAGATGAAAAAAGCCATGCTTTCAATTTCAAAATAAGCTAAGAAATTTGCCCACTAAGCCTTATTCATTTTTGTCCCAAGGAAAAGCAATCCAATTTTCACTCGAGAAAGCAAAATAATCAGGCAAAAATTTACAATTTTTCTTGTTTATTGCCAAAGTTGCTGTTTTCATTTCGCCAATCACGCTCTTATCCTTAACCGCTTGAAAAACTTTTTTAAGGGTTGCTCCCGTATTGGCAATCTCATCAACAAGTAATATTTTCATGCCACTCAAGTTAACTTCCGGAAAATACAAGATATCCGGCTCGCCTTGTTTTTCTTTTTTGTATGATCGGGTCGAAACAGTTAGGATATTTTTTACTTCCAATTCTTTGGACAATAGTCCGAGCGGAACGATTCCTCCAACCGCAATTCCAATTATATAATCCGCCTCGAAACCATCCTCTTTTATTTGATTTGCAAGATATTTAACTGCACTTTCAATATTTTCCCACGAAATATTATTCACCAACATAAAGATTTTATTAAAAATATTTATCACTAGCCCAGGCAAATTAAAAAATTTCAACGCAAACAACCAAATAAAGATTTTCATTCTATCTTTTTTTTGACATTTTTCTTTAAAATTTTTTCATAAGCCTTAATATATTCCTGGGTCATTTTTTCGGCCGAAAAATTGTTTTTCACATGATTGCTGCAATCCAATCTATTGATTTTTTCAATATCCTTAATTCTAGCTACAGCCTCTTTGATATTTTCAACAATAAAACCAGTTTTTCCATCGATAATTATTTCGGAAACAGAACCTCTTTTATTTGCAATCACCGGTGTTCCACAAAGCATCGCTTCAATAAAATAAAGTCCAAATGGCTCTTCCCATTGAATCGGAGCCAGCAACGCTTTGGCATTACCCAAAAGTTGAACTTTTTTCTTGTGGCCTATTTCTCCAATAAATTTAATCTGCTTGTCATCAATATGGGGTCTTATTTTCTGCTTGAAATATTTCTCATCCACGCTATCAACCTTGCCAGCTAAAATCAAATTAACGCCAGCTTTTTTTGCAATATCAATTGCTTCTAGCGCTCCCTTTTCTGGAGAAACTCTAGCCAAAAAAGCGAAATAATTCTGAGGCTCTGGAAAAAAATGAAATTTTTCCACCTCTATGCCATTATAAACATTGGAAATAAAATTCAGCCTTATTTTTGCCGACTGTCTTTGGTTCATGCTTATGCTGACATAATTAAAATCTGTGAAATATTTATATATTTCAAAATCATTAGGATTTTTCAAAAATCCATGAAACGTTGTCACGACTGGCTCATTAATGCATTTGACAAAAGGCAAAAAAAAGCAACCGATGTGATTATGGACCAAATCAAATTTATTTTTTTTCAAATATTGCAAAACCCTCCCCACTCCCATCAAACGCAAATCGCTTCGCACTTCCATATTCCTTGCCACCGGAAGACTTCTGATAGAGTGGGGAAAAATTGGAATTAATTTTGCACTAGTGTGCGAATCGCCCGTTGCGAGCAGGGTTACATCATGCCCAAGTTTTATTAAATTCTCCGTCAAATTGTACACAACAAGCTCCGTTCCACCATATTTCTTTGGCGGAACCTGTTCTTCAACTGGAGCAAGCATGGCAATTTTAAGCTTTCTCATAAGTTTAAGCTTAATTTTCAACTAAAATCACTCTCAAAAATGAAGCTTCCACGAAAAATTTTAAGTTTCATTGTCAACTTTTTTATTATCTAGTGTAGCGAAAAAAATGAAAGTACTCTTTCATTTCGCAGCGAGTGACGCAGCAAAAAGTTGATTTGCCTACGAGGCTTGACACGTCGCTCACGAGTGACATGTCTTGCCTCGAAAGCCCAAAGGGTCCAAGGCTTGACCTGGGGTATTAATACCCTTTTATTATTCTGAATCATGTCAGCTTCACTAACTAATACAAACTTTCATATGTAATATTTTCACAAAAAAACAACATGCTAAGCTTGCATGTTAAAATAACTTTTAAAATATTTTTGGAAATTTATTCAAAACCAAAAAAATTGGCAATTTTTTTCAGCGAACTATCTGCCTTGCGTTTTCTTCGAATGGATTTGCTTTTTATTTCGGCAATTGCAATTTCTGTCGCATCAAAGCCAGCAGTAAAAAGCTGCTCTGGATTCTTAAAATCAAAAAGAGTAAATTTTTCCAAATGTGGTTGAATGATTATTCTTTCCTCTTTCAAGACACCCGAGCATTGCTGTCGAGCCACGATACCATATGAGTTATTGACCACATCCAAAACATTATCCGTTTTTTTGTGAGCCATCCACATGCTCAAATCAACTCCGATTTCCAGTTGCGCCCCCATCTTTTTCAAGGGGGAAAATGGCAAATTTTCAACCAACATACCATCAACAAAGTTTCTTTTTTCAATCTTAACCGGGGCAAAAAAAACCGGAATGCAAGCACTTGCCATAACTGCCTGCGCTACATCACCTTCCCGAAAAACAATTTTTTTACCACTATCAATGTCGGTAGCCACAATAGCCAAGGGAATTTTAGCATCTTGAATATTCTTGTCTCCGATATAGTCCCTGATAATCTTGCCAACTGGTTTGTTCGAATTCAGGCCCAGCTTGGAATAGCCAAAATTTGAAATTTTGAGCCAATTTAGTTTTTTTGAAATTTCAATCATCTCATCCGCAGAAACTCCGAAGGCCCAACAGGCTGCCACAATAGCCCCGGCGCTAGTGCCACTGATGCAGCTAATTTTAATTTTATTTGCTTGCAAAGCTTTCAAGGCCCCAATATGCGCAATGCCAAGTGCGCCACCTCCGCTAAGAGCCAGCCCGATTTTCAATTTCCCACTTTTTTTAACTTTCTTTTTTACAGGCATATGATGATATTAAAATTATAGCATATTTTTGAAAAAAGTTTTAAAACCAAAAATTATACATGTTGAGTATGAAATATTAATAAGGCCTGGCAATTGCGCCAGAACTTTGGGATTTTTGATAAAAATATTCAATTTTTAATGCTTTTGTTCTAGCAATTACGACAGTAAAAACACATTCAAAAATGGCAGCACTTTACTACAAAATAGTCAGTAAATATTGAAAGACATTTTCATTTCTCTCACTTCGCTAACTAACAAAAAACCTACTCACAACTGTTGTCGCTTTCGGTTTTGTAAAAGCATAAACTTTATTCTGACTTTTTTCTCCAGATGGAATATGTAATCTCGCCGTTTAGGAATTTTTTAACAGCAAGCATGGAACATTCGACAATATCCTCGTAACAATCCCGCCTTCGCAATGGCGCCTCAATCGTCTTCGTGTTCAACAATGCGGGATGCTCCAAACATTCAATGCAGAAATCAATCTCCATATCTTTTCTATGAGTGTAGAGGCATTTGTAGATTGTATCTTTGCCAACATGCTTACTTTTGTCATTTGGATATTTCTCTTTAAGTCTGCCTGAAATTTGGTCAGGACTCCAACGCTTTCCAATTTTCTTTTCAATAAATTTTTTGAGCCACGGACTGTTTTCAATTTTACGTTTCCTTTTATGGGCCTGGATTTGTTTTGCTTTGGCATCTTCCTTGGCTTTTTTGGCATGATATTTTCCATTCTTTAGTTTTACTCTTTTCCGCTCTCTCCAAATTGTAGTCCTGTCTTTTTTAAGCAATTTAGCAATTTGTTTTTGAGAACTACCCGCTCGGATTAAAGCTGATAGCTCATTCCTTTGGGATGAGGTAATATGTTTATGAGACATCTCCTTTTTGATTAATGATAATGGTGGTACATTATCTATTATATCGTAGGAGATGTCTTTTTTGTGGGGATGTTGCAGTTGTGGGTAGAATGCAGGTGCGAATAGTTGACAAAGTCTACAAATGGGAGTATAATCAGACGTTATTGAATTAGTTCCCATATCCTACCTTAACAACAAAACGGTTAAAAAAAACGATGAAAAGTTTAATTCAGTTTGCGAATGTTTGCGTCCTGCTTTTCACTTTTGCAGGTTGCTCTAATCATCAAAATTCATCCAAAGAAGAGACGCTCTTTTTAATTGAACATCAGCCAGACTTTCAAGAAACGATTCAATATCTCTCTTTTGAGTCACGGGCTATTGGCTTTATGCATTTGCTATTTGTTCATGAATCAATGCCACCATTAAAGAAGAAAGACGAACTTATTATTCATGAAGTTATCTATAAAACAAACACCGGCAGTTTTAAAATGGTTTTACTTAATGACACCAGGCCTGTGAAGATTATCGCCACCAAAGAATTCAAGTGAGCCGAGTAAAGTCTCACCAAAAAGCCAACTGCAGGAAACTGCACTTGGCTTTTTTAAATGCAAATTTTTCATCTTTTCATAAATTCAAAGTGTCTTCCCTGCTACCTAATTCCTAAATCCTAACTCCTATTTCGAGATATATTCCCCCATTTCGACCAAGCGATTGGAATAAGCCCATTCGTTGTCATACCAACCGACAATCTTGACCAAGTTGCCTTGCGACATGGTCAGTGGCAAATCCACGATTGAACTGAAAGGATTCATTTTATAGTCCATGGAAACAAGTTCTTTGGAAGTGGCATCTAAAATTCCCTTCATTTCGCCAGTTGCAGCCTGCTCAAAAGCCGAGTTTATTTCCTCGACAGTCTTGGGAGTTTCCACGGTGCAAATAAAATCCACAATTGAAACAACCGGAGTCGGCACTCGAAGCGCAATCCCATCCAGCTTGCCTTTCAAATGCGGAATGACTTTGCCGACCGTCTTGGCAGCGCCAGTGGTGGTTGGGATGATTGAAAGCGCAGCCGCGCGAGCACGCCTTAAATCGCGATGAGGCAAGTCCAAAAGATTTTGATCGTTAGTGTAGGAATGCGTCGTCGTCATAAAACCTTTTTCGATTTTGCAAAGGTCGTCCAAAACTTTGATCATCGGCGCCAAACAATTGGTCGTGCAAGATCCATTCGAAATAATGGCTTCGCCCTTGTATTCTTTTTCATTAACGCCTAATAGATAAATTGAAGTATCATCTTTCGGTGGCGCGCTCATCACGACTTTTTTAGCCCCAGCGTCAATGTGCTTTTGAGCCGAAGCCTGATCCAAGAAAATTCCCGTGCAATCCAAAACTACATCCACCTCAAGCTCGCCCCAAGGAAGATTGGCTGGATCTTTTTCGGAAAAATATTTCACCGCCTTGCCACCAATTGAAATTTCACTTTTTTCAGCATTCACTTCAACTTCGTGTTGATAAACCCCATAAGACGAATCATATTTCAACAGATGCGCACTCGTCTCAATGTCAGTCAAATCATTGATGGCTACAACTTCCATGTTTTCCTTTTCAAAAACAATTTTTGTCGATGGTCGTCCGATGCGACCGAAACCATTGATTGCAACTTTAATCATAATCAATATTCAGTGAGCAATGAGCAGTGAACAATTTACTTCTCATTTTCACCTGTTATAATTTTATTATTTAGCGTGTTAATACTTGACCACAACATTCTACTGACCTCTTCAGTGTCATTAAAAAAATTCAGATATTCTTCTTTAGAAATGTACTCTCTTTTATATGCAAAATATAGTTGATATTTAGCCTCAGCAAGCGAACCATATGCAATTTCTAAATGGTTCAAAAATACTTTACTCCTATTTCTCGAATAACCTTCAATAATATTAGACGGCACCGAAACAAGTGCCCTTCTTATTTGAGCTGTTAGATAATACATTTCTTCCCTAGGAAACTTATCTGTCAAAGAATATCCCTTAAAAGCCAAATCACTGGCTTTTTGTTTCAAAATATTTTGCTTCATGTATTTTATTGTTCATTGTTCTCTGCTCATTGTTCACTACTGCCCGTCAATACTGGTCAATTTCCAATGCTCTCCCGCAACTTTTTTGATGTCGAAAACCGTCTGCTCCAAAATGCTGCCCTTAGTGATGGCGGAAATTCCGAATTGCAAATTTTCAATACTAATATCTTCCGTGTGCTCCTCGTGTCCATCATGCGCCATCGCAATCAGACCAATTTCCACGGAAACTTTTTCAACTTTTGAAAGTCCCTTTTCTTTGGCAACCGCCAAAACCTCATCAACAATTTCCTTGGCCAACAAAAAATCATGCATAAACTTTAGTTATAAAGTTTATAAAGTTATAAAGTCTTTAAAGTGAATGCAAATTTGAATTCAGTTCAATACCTTACGAACTTTACGAACTTTTTACTTTATGAACTTATTAGTGGACCGCACAACTAATGCAAGGATCATACGCCCGAATGAAGGCACGCATTTTCTTTTCGCGGGACTTTTCATCTGCATCTAAAATTCCAGGAATAAAGGCAGCGATGTCATCTTCCAAATGCGTCAGAAATTGAGCAGTTGGCGTGATAATATTTACGTTTTTGATATATCCTTTTTCATCAATATCAACCCAATAATACAAGGTTCCACGCGGAGCTTCAACAGCGGCGGCGGCGCTGCCAGCCTGTACCTGATAATCTTTTGTGATAGCATTTTTCAACTCGCATTGGGCCAATTGCCGCAAAAGATGCCCGGATTCCTCAATGCAGTGAATAAGCTCCGTCATTTGATAAAGCACATTGTGAAAAGGGTTAAAATCAGGCAAGGTGAAATTGAGCGACTCTCGATATTTTTGAGCTTCATAACTTAGCTTGTCACTTTGGTTATTGACTCTGGCGATAGCGCCAACCATATAGCTGGTTTTTCCATCAGCCAAAACGCGCTTAATGATTTCTTTTGGACGTTGAAATTCATGAAAATTATTTTCAAACTTTTCCACTTCCACATGCAAACCCTTATTTGAAACAACATCTCCATTATAGATTGCATACTCTCCTTTTTTCTCCAAACTCACATATTCCGTCTCTCTTTTGAAATCCGGCAATTTAATCATTTTGAAAAATTCTCCCAATTCCAAAGCCACCGGCAAAATTTCCTCACTACTGGCAATGAGTTTTTGAATTTCTTCCAAAGTTGGCACTTTTTTGAAACCGCCAACTTCATTTGTGAGAGGGTGAACAACGCGACCGCCAATGATTTTAATAATATCCATGCCATATTCGCGAATTTTCACCGCTTTTTTCGTCTCTTCGGGATATTCGCTAACTAAATCTAAATCATTTTCAATATCCAGGAAATCCGCCAGTGACAAAAAGAAAAGGTGGAGCGCATGAGAATGAACAAATTGTGCATGCTCCATCACTCTGCGCAACTTCACTGTCTCCTCAGAAACCTGCACTTTCATCGCATTTTCAATTGCCTTGATTGCTGTTAAATTATGCACCACCGGACAAATACCACAAATTCGTTGAGCAATAATTGGCATATCCCTAAAAGTCCTGCCTACTAAAATTCCCTCGATTAGACGCACGCCTTCTTGCACTTCAAACTTGGCACTTTTCACGTCGCCTTGCAGCACGCTTGCCATAAAGCCAGTGTGCCCTTCGATTTTTGCAATGTGATTTATTTTTATATTCATTATTTTAGTAATCAGTAACTAGTAATCAGTAACTAGTACTAATGGAAAAAATTAACTTTTGATTTGATTTTCTGTTGTTTTTACGAGACCGTTTATCAATTTACCGACTTCATTGGATTTTTCTCCTAAACTCGTGCACTTTTCTAGGGTTATATACCCAAGATCCTTAGCAAGTAGTAAAAAATTCTGAACTTCAGCAATAGACCCTCTGGAGTTGTAATAAAATCTTATTTTATCTTTAAAATGATATCTTGCAAACCCCTCTGCAATATTTGCTGTTACCGAGCTTGATGCTCTTCTCAGTTGACTCGTGATTCCATAAATTTCTTCTCTCGGAAAGTTATTAGTAATTTTATAAATTTCCAAGGCTAGCAAATGCCCCTTCTTCCAAGCTTCTAAATTATAAAAAATTTTAACTGCTTCTTTCATTTTTCTGGTTACTAGTTACTGATTACTAGTTACTATTATTTTCTTCCCACTCCTCAATATCGTCTCTCAACCCAAATATTTCCGTCGTGTTTTCAAATTCTTCATCGGTCATCATTTGTTTGAGGGTGGCACGCATAGCCTTGACATTGCCTTTGGGTCGCAATCCGCGACAACCCTGGCATCCCATACGAGCAGTTGGGCACACGGCATCACAACCACCCAAAATCATTGGTCCAAAACAAGGTTTCTTTTCGAGCAACAAACAAGTATTACCTTTCTTTTTACATTCAACACAAACCGGGTTATCAGGAATCGTTGGAATTTGACCTGCCAAAAGCAGTGGCAAATAATTCAAAAATTCTTCGCCATTAATCGGGCAACCCGGAAGGGAAAAATCAACTTTCACAAAATTGTCCACTTCTTGAATATCTTCGTTTTCAATGCCTTGAATATATTTGTAAACATGCTTGACGGCCGTTTTCTTTTCGTGATAATTTTTAATTTCCGGAATGCCGCCCATGGCTGCGCAATTGCCAATTGTCACCAGCAATTTGCTGCGCTTGCGAAGTTCTAAAAGAGTTTTTTTGTTTGCCGCAGTGGCAGGGTTTCCCTCAACAAAAGCAATGTCTAGTAAACGTCCATCATCCTCCCCATCTTCCAAAAGCCGAAAGTCCACCATCTCCACCAATTTGGCAACTTCCAAAAATCGCTCGCCCAGATCAAGCAAAGCAAACTGACAGCCTTCACAAGAAGTCAAACTAACGATCGCTATTTTTGGTTTTTCCATTTATTTTATTTTTATTTTTACTTCAATAAATACATTATAGCACAAGTTATATTCGCAAAGCCACCCTACTGTGGATATTTCTTTCCCCATATTATTCATGATGTAAAAAACTTTTTAGTATCAATTCATAATCCATGTGAAAAAATTTATATATCAAAATAGCTTGTTCAATTTTAAACAAGCTATTTTTCTTGAAACTTATGCTTTTGACTTAATTGTCACCAGCATAAGTTTCGAGAATTGAAATACACTACCAGAGACAAACAAAACCAGTCTTGCTTGTAAAGATGGGGCTATTTGGCTTCTCACAGAAAAGACTCAGTGTCCTTGCCTTTTTTGTTTCAGTAATAAACATCCTTGCATCACAATATGGTTGATGCATAACATATAAACTATCAAGCCCAAGCGGTTTCATCCAGTCTTCCCACATATATAAACACACCGTACATGCATCAACGAGTTTTGGAACACTACGGTTTGTCAATTTCAGGCTTCCTTCAACATCGCAAAGGGAAAACTTTTCTGTTTTCCTATATTTTACAATGCGAAACCTTTCATGTGAGATCTCAGGCTTACACACCACGGAGTATAGCAAAGTGATGGGCCCTAGTTCGACAACAATTCCATCATTCTGAAGTTGCTCCACCCATTGGGGTCCATTCATTTCTGTCACCTTGCAATAATAATCGTAAGATATTTCACTTTTCATATACGCCTTCTTTTTTATATTTTTAAAAATATTTTTTCTCCAGCAGAAAAATGCCTAAAATAAGCCACTTTCTGCTGGAAAAAATTGGGTCAATTGTCAAAAAAGCTACAACATTAAAATATGCACCTTTTTAAGGCTTTTGTCAACATCTACAAAATTGTGCAAAATATAAATCTCAACCAATTACCAGGATGCGGTTACAGTGATACAATCATATATATGCAGACGTATCAAATTCCTAATATTCATAACAAAATAATCATCCTAGCCCTCGGAGCGGAGTCTGCAGGAAATTTTTCATTGTGGAAAAATAATGTACTCTATTTTTCTCAGGATTTCGGAGATTTGGGGAATGAGAAAAATTTTTCGAATTTTAAGACTGCACTTTTGAAATTCCTCAAGGGTCAAAATATAAAACCTGAAGTTGTCTTGTCCGACCTTCACCCATTTTTTGAGACCACTAAATTTGCACAGAAATTAGCAAAAAAATATAAAGCTCAATATTTGCCAATTCAACACCATCTTGCTCACGTTTTTTCCGCCTTTGGTGACCAAATCGTGGAGCGTGGAGCGTGGAGCATGGAGCAAAAACTAATTCCTACTAAACAATATACATCCTACAAAATACCTCATACAATTCTTGGGATTGCTTGCGATGGCACAGGCTTGGGAACGGATGGAAAAATTTGGGGAGGAGAGGCTTTCGCAATTTCCAATTTCCAATTTCCAATTTCCAATGAAAATACAAATTCAAATAAAATACAAATTCAAAGAGTTGGGCATTTGGAAAATCAGGTTTTACTGGGAGGAGAAATGGCGATTCGAGAGCCAGCCAGATTTATTATTGCTATAATAAATAAATGTCAAATGTCAAATGTCAAATTTCCAATAAAATCTCAATTTTCAAATGTCAAAAATAAAAAACAACTAGCCTACGAAATAGTAAAAAAATATTATGCTCACAATGAATTCGAAGTTCTCTGGAATCAGCTTGAACAAAATTTCAATTGTTTGGAGACTTCCAGCACGGCTCGGGTGCTGGACGCAGTTTCAGTTCTGCTTGGTTTTTCCAATAACGAAAGGCTCAGCAAACATGGCCCAATTGCATTGCTTGAGAAAAATTCTACAAATCCATACAACAATCTTAATCCAAAGATTGAAAGATACCTGCCTACCGGACAGGCAGGTAAAACACAAGAAACAAAAACCAAACAAAATTCAAACTTCAAAATTCAAACACCAAGCGAAATGCTCTTTTTAAATACAACTTACTTATTTGAATATCTCATCAAAAATCTTCACCGCGACAAAGCTCGCCTGGCTGCGACAGCGCAAAAATATATTGCGGAAGGAATGATGAAAATAGTAAAACTCAGTAATCAGTCATCAGCCAGCCTCGCATCAACGAGAAGTCTTTGCGAGTCGAGGCGGGTAATCAGTAATCAGGAAATGAAAAAGGCTAGTAATCAGTCATCAGTAATCAGCAATCAGGAAATGGAAGTTGCCGATCACCCATTACCAGTTACTGCTTTTTTTGCTGCTGGCGGAATGATGAATAACAAAATAATTTCTGAAATTTTGACGAAACAAGGATTTTATCTCAATCAAAAAATCCCCCGCGGTGACGCTGGGCTTTCCTTTGGACAAATTATGTTTTATTTGTTGACAAAATAAATATGGAAAATTTTCTAAACCTATATATTAATATATAGGTTTGAAGTGCAATAATCTAATAAAACAACAAAAAACCACAAAACATACGACCGCTGATTTATGGTTTTTTCGTTTTTAAGTATCAAAAAAGCCTGTTGCGCAATTTTGCGAACAAGCCAACACCCTGAAGCCTTACGATTTAAAAGGCTTCGGGGTCATAAAACTTTTCCAGATCTCACTTTACCCAAAGATCCTCCGAGATCTTTCGAGGGTCGATTTCATCCCCTTCCTTATATCGATCCCTGGCATAAGTAACAAAAGAGGTTTGGTTATTCAGTACAACAACAAACACCCCCGGACTCAAAAACTTCATGTTGAATGGATTGTAAAATTCGAGTATCCTTGACTCTTCCCATACAACCCTGACGACTTTGAGTTTTACCTCTGTCTTGCTAGCGGCAAGACAATTTTGACCAAAAAGCAAAAAAGAAAAAATAAGAAACGGAAAAAACTTCTTTTTCATAATTCCAGTCCTCCCAGACTGTTTTTTTGTTATTTTAGAACGAATGTTTTTCAAATAAGATTAACTTTTTGCCCCATCAAAAAATTGCCTAAAATAAGCCACTTTCTGCTGGGGCAAATGGGAATATTGTCAAATAGCTACGATGCTAAAGTATACACCTTTTGAGCACCTTTGTCAACAGATGCGAGGGATGAGTTTGCCGTTGGGCATTTCGATGGGTCGCAAGGAGCCAAGTTTAGTTTGAAGAAAAACACCTCCACCTCTTCGGCGGATAGGTTTTTGGACATTACCAATAAGCTTAGCCTGAACGTTAAACTTTCTCAAAATTCGCAGAACCTTGGGAGCGTCTTTTTCACTGACAGTCGCCAGAAAGCGACCCTCACTGGCAAAAGAAAAAATATCAATGCCAAGCAGACCGCCCAAGGCGATGGTTTCTTTTTTGTAGGGCAAAAGATTTTCATCCAGCACTATTTTGACTTTGGATTTTTCGGCGATTTCCACGAGATTAGCAGAGAGTCCTCCACGGGTTGGGTCTTTGGCAGCGTGGACAAATTTTCCAATTGCTAGCATTTCCTTGTCAATTGGTTTGCAATCTGAAGAAACTCGCGAGCGATAACCAAAGCGCTCACTGAGCAGGGCGACAGTGTGTTCACCCAAATCGCCTGAGGCAATCACCACATCCCCGACTTGCGCCCCGGCATTATTGATAACTTTTTCCGCCATCCCAATTCCGGCCGTGGTGATTTCAATTTTGTCGAGCTTGCCTTTCTCAGTCACTTTCGTGTCTCCCGTCACAATTGGCACCCCAGCCTCTTTTGAAACCTTGGCAATCGATTTAATGATTTTCAAAAAGTCCGTCTTGGGAAATCCTTCTTCCACCACAATGCTCAGCGAAATTCCAAGTGGCTTGGCGCCCATCACGGCCAAATCATTAATCGTTCCGCAGACCGCGATTTTTCCAATGTCCCCGCCCGGGAAAAAAATTGGATCCACAATAAAAGCATCCGTGGTTAGCAGGATGTGTTGATTGTGCAGATCACTTTTTTGCGAAATTATTTTCGACAAAGCCAGCGAAGCCGAATCATCACCTGAGTTTTGCCACTTGCCAACCCCGCCCAAAATCTTGCGAACCTCTTTTATCAACTCACTTGATTTTGCCCCACCACCGCCATGGTTTAATTCAATATACATATAATTATAATACGAATGATGCGAATCTTATGCAAATCTACAAATATGCAAATGTTATTCATCCGCTTTGGAATTTAATATTCTTTTAGGCGTAAGATATTTCTGATGAAAATTAAGCAATAGACCTAATTTTAAATTTGCCAATTGTAAATATCTCTGTATTTGGTTATATTCATCTCTGCCAATCAATCTTAAAGCTTTCACCTCTACTATTATTTTATCTTCAATTAAAAAATCAACTCTGTTACTATTATTTATAAGTGTTGTTTCATGTTCTATATAAAATTCTCTCTAATATACAATGTCATTTTCTTTCAACAACTTTTCAATAGCATCGCAATATTGCACTTCCCGACAATGTGCTCCAAGCTCATTATGCACATTAAAAAATATTCCATTCAATCTATACGACAATTCAGCGTAAATAACTTTTTCTAAATTTCTACTCATACTATTTTATTTGTAGATTTGTATCGTATCATTTGCATATTTGTAGATTTGCATTCATTCGTAGATTTGTATTGTATCATTTGCATATTTGTAGATTTGCATTCATTCGTAGATTTGTATTGTTTATTTGCATATTTGTATCATACCACATACCTAAAATAATTATTACACGCCCCTTCTTGCGAAACCATGCAAGGCCCGTAAGGATTTTCAGGCGTGCAGGCTTTACCAAACATTGGGCATTGTTTAGGTGAAAGTGTTCCTCGGATAATTTCTCCGCAACGACAACCGGTTGGTTTTTTCGACTGCGAAAAATCAATTTTAGAAAGAATTTTTCTGTATTTTATTTTAGCATTTAATTTCGGATTTTTCACTTCCAAGCCAGAATTGGGAATTTCGCCAAACCCGCGCCAGTTGCCGTCGCAAATTTGAAAATTCTCAGTAATTAGTTTTTGCGCAACTTGATTTCCATCTTTTTTCACCAACCTGACATATTCATTTTCCACTTCTTTTTTGCCGTCCCAAATTTGACAAAGGAGCAAATAAATTGCAACCAAAACATCTTCCGCTTCAAAACCAGTAATCACCTGCGCAACTTTCAAATGCTTAAATGGCGTCGTACCAATAATCGTGGCGATATGCCCAGGGCTAATAAAGCCATCAATTTTTACTTCACCACTTTGCAAAAGCACATTCATCGCTGGCAAAAAAAGTTTATGCGCCGAGTATACTACTAGCCCATTTTTTAAAGCCACGGCGGTCATCGGCGTGGTGGTTTCAAAACCCAGACCCAAAAAAACCAGATCTGGAAAATCTTTTTTTAGTTCAAGCGCTTCTTCGATCGAATAAACCGAAAAGACTTTAGCCCCCTGGCTACGCGCTTGTTCCAAGGAACCAAAAAAACCAGGCACCCGAAGCATATCGCCATAAGTCGCAATTGGAACCCCGGCTTGAGCCAGCGCAACTACCCTGTCAATGTCTTCTTGAGCTGTCACACAAACTGGACATCCCGGACCGGTAAGCAATTTCACATTTTTTGGCAAAAGACTCCTAATTCCGCTACTACTGACAGTCTGAGTGTGGGTACCACAAACTTCCATCAAGACGACCTCTCTTTTGATCTGAATAGCGACCTGGAAAATCTTATCCAATAGTTTTTCGAATGAGTTTGTTTCCTTTTTCATATTCCTTTAAGACCTCCCAAGCGTCCTGTTTTGAAAGTTTAGAAATTGCAAATCCGGCATGAACGATCACAAAATCGCCAACTTTTGCAGCTGGAACTAATGAAATGTTTATATCTTTTTTGACCCCGTCAAAATCAGCAGTCGCCTGCTGATTTTTCAGTGCAATAATTTTTCCCGGAAAAGCTAAACACATAAATAAATATTGCTATATTGCTATATTGCTAAAAACTTCAAACAAGCCTTAACTCTAACTCGCGACAATATAACAATATGACACTATAATCATTTAGATTTTCCCTTCGCTTCCAAAATATCCAATTTTTTTCATCACCGCATTTTTCACTTCATTTTGAGCATCCCCCAGAAGTTTTCTAATGTCAAAAGACAAATTATGCTGGTCGCGGAATGAACCAGCCAAGCTATTTACAAAAGCCAAGCGAGTTGCTGTGTCAACATTAAAACAACAAATTCCCCTACTGATAACTTCTTTCACTTTGCCATTTTCCCAGTCAGAAGCACCATGCAAAATAAGAGGGATACCAACCAATTTATGAATTGCTTCGAGTCGATCATAATCAGGAATGGCGCGTTCTTTGAAAAATCCGTGCGCATTACCAATTGCCACTGCCAATGCATCAATGCCCGTTTCCTTGACAAACTGAGCGGCCTGCTGCGGATTAGTCATGTATTTTTCCCAATCAATTTCGCCCATTTCACCTTCTCCGATATATGGCACACTGCCTAATTCTCCCTGCACACAGATGTCTTTTTCATGACAAAAATCCACAATTTTTTTTGTTAGCATTAAATTATCCTCATAACTTTTGCGTGACCCATCAAACATAACCGATGGAAATCCAATATTAATGCAGCGTTGAATAATTTCGGCGCTTTTACCGTGGTCCAGATGAATTCCAACTGGAATTTCTGGAGCATAAAATTCAGCGATATTTTTCACCAGATTAAAGATTGCTCGACCACCCGCATAATCAAGTGTCTTTTCCGTAATTTGAATAATAACCGGACTTTTCATGTCTTTAGCCGCCTCAACAATCGCCCTAGTTGTTTCCATATTGGTCGTGTTAAAAGCGCCGACAGCGTAACCTCCCTCTTTTGCATTGCTTAAAATTTCCTTGACTGATGTTATCATAATATTTTTTCTACGAATTACGAACTTTTACAAATGTACGAAAACGCATCGCTCCTCTCTTTAGAAAAAATAGTGAATGCGAGCGAGTGCATCATTCACGAGAGATTTGAAAAACTTTCTTTGCAAATATAATATTTCAAATCTACCTCAATCCTCCTTTGCTAAAGGAGGAAGAAAATACGTTCGTACATTCGTATTTTTCGTATTTCGTAGAGTTCTTATTTATCTAATTAGAGAAACAATTTTCAAGAATTCATTTGGCACCAGACTTTCGCGGCCGACCAGCACGCCGTCCATTTGCGGCTCCAAACAAACCTCGGCCACGTTTTTGGAACTGACTGAGCCACCATAAAGAACTCGCACTTTTTCAACATCCGAAACTCCATATTTTTCAACCAACAATTTTTTGATGGTTATCTTAACTTCCAAAATGTCGTCGCTAGCTGGAGTCACATCACTGCCAACTGCCCAAATCGGTTCATAGGCAAAAACAACATCGACTATTTTCGAAATTGGAACATCCAAAAAACTTTGATTTATTTGCTCAATGATTATCTTGGCAGTATCGCCATTTTTTCTTTCCGCTTGTGATTCGCCAACACAAACAATTGGAATCAAATTATCCTGCAAGGCAGCCTTTAACTTAGCATTAACAACTTCGCCATTTTCAGCAAAATATTTTCGCCGTTCGCTATGACCTAAAATGACATATTTGGATCCGACATTTTTCACCATTAAGGATGAAACCTCTCCGGTATATGATCCCCGCTCTTCCCAAAAAATATTTTGTGCACCAATGAAAACATTTTTCATTTTCAGTTTTTCCGCAAATTTTTCTAAATGTACAAAGGGAGGACAAAGAACAATTTCAACGGAGTTTTTGGACAATTTCTCGAAGTCTCGCTGAAAAGCCTCTAAGTAACAATTGCGCTCAGCGATAGTTAGTAAATTCATCTTCAAATTTCCAACAACTAATTTTGACATAAATTTATATTTCGTTAAGTTTATTTTCAATTTCATCCATCGTCGCAGTAAAAAACTTCTCTACATCAACCCCATATTTTTCTGACAAAACAAGCACGCACCATAAACAATCAGCGAGCTCATGACCAATTTTTTCATCAACATGCTCACCCTCACGAATCCCTTCTTTCATCATTACAAGTTTTGCCAAATCTCCAACATCTCCAACGAAACCCTGCATGATGTCTGAATTATTCCAAGCCCTACCGTATTTTTTAGTTTCAATTTAAGCATACTTTTCACGAATTTCCAATGCTCTTTGGCTTAATTCTTTTATGTCCATAAATTATTTATTTCTTAAAAATAAAGCGTCACGCCCGTCACAATCAAACCGGAAACTATTGTTCCAATCAAAAGCAGTGGCAACGATTTTTTCAGTGGCACATTGAAAATAAATGCCGCCAGAGCACCAGTCATCCCGCCCAACAGTGGAATCGGAGTAGCAGCCAAAATGAAAATTGCCCACTCGCCATATTTTTCCATTTTCCCGTTAGCCCGTTTGCGAGTATGTTCAAACAGCCAAGCAAAAAATTTTTTAAAAATAGGGATATATTTGGAGAGCAGCTTTGAGATTGGATCCAAAAGAAGCACAATGATTGCCATTGAGGAAAAAGTTCCCGCCACAGAATAAAACAAGGCCACCGTCGGCGACAAACCATAAACCTTGATTGCCAAGGGAATCGAAGCGCGCAATTCCGTGATTGGAATCAGGGCAATCAAAAAAGTTGCCAATTCTTTCGGGAAACCCGCGAAAAAATTGATGATCAAATTATGCATAATTATGATAACTAGCAACCAGTAATCAGTAACTGGTAATTTATATGGAAATTATTTTTTAAAATTTCTAATCCCTTATTTGTTTTCGCAAAAAATTTGCAGCCACTTCCGGCTGGATAGTTGAAATTTCAATGCCAGTTTCCAGTTCAAATCCGGCCCAAATTGCAGTATGTGGCAAAATTTCAATATGCCAATGGAAATAAGGATAATCCTTACCATCACAAGGCGCAGTGTGGATATAGAAGTTATACGGCGGATCATTCAGCGCAGTATAAATAGCATTAAGACTCTTGCTGAAAACCTCTGCTAGCTTGATTTTTTCTGTATCTGTGATGCGTTCAAAATATGGGCTATGCTTTTTTGGCATCACCCAAACCTCAAAGGCCGACCGAGAAGCAAAAGGACAAAAAGCAATAAACTCTTCATTTTCAAAAACAACTCTCTTTTTGCAATCGCTTTCATATTCGCTCATCACGCAATACACACAATGCTGGTTGCTCTTGTGATACAGCTGCGCTCCGTCGAGTTCCAATTTTACATAGGGCGCCACAACTGGGATTGCAATAATTTGTGAATGAGGATGCGGGATTGAAGCCCCGACTTCTTTGCCATGATTATGAAAAATCGCAATATAGCTGACATTTTTTTTGTTCATCAAATCAAGATAGCGTTCTTGAAAGGCATCAAAAACTTCAGCAACTTCAAGCACATTCATCAAGGCAAGTTGCTTAAAATGATCTCTAGTTACCACAATTTCATGAAAACCAACACCAGGCATTGAAAAATATGGTCCTTCTGAGATAGCTTTGGCAATTACAGCTGAGGAAACAGCTGGAAATTTATTCGGAAAAACCCGCAGCGACCAGTGGCCATCTTTGTCAGTATAAATTAAAACATCTTTCTCTTGACCGCTAGTCACCGGATCCTCAAAAAGACACTGATCCATACCCTTATCGTCTTTGACCCGTTCAAACTTCGCAAAATCGTCTGGGCGCTTTGCTCGCCCAGTTGCAATGACAACCCAATCACCCGAAGCAATATCTTGCCGCAGCTGCGAAACTTGATCATCTTGATTTTCAGTTTCATTTTCGAGCTTATTTTTGTCTTTTGTTTTTATATTCATCTGAATCATTGTAATAAGGTTACCGTAATTAGGATTTAGATTGTTGAAAATTTCTACCACCTATTAGCTAATTCCAGATACTTATTCTTGTATTTTGTATTTTGAGTTTCCCTAATTCCTGCTAAACTACTTTATCTTTTTGATGTCATATTTTCCAGTCATCAATCTTCCCTTTGTTTTAAACAAATCAATCAGAACTTGAATAAATCCATTTGGCCCAGTCAAGCTGACAGTTGAACCCTCTTCATTCAGCCACCGCACTGGCATCTGCACCACCTTAAAACCAAGTTCCTTAGCAAGTACGATAAGTTCAAAATCAAAACCAAAACGATCAACAACCATGCGCTTAGCAACCTCGTGAGCAGCTTTGCCTGTGAGCATCTTGAAGCCACATTGCGTGTCAGGAAAACTCCAGAGACCCAAAACAATCCTAATGAGCCAATTTCCACCTTCTCCCATAATCTCGCGATGCTTTGGTTGATGAATCTGAACGAAAGAACCTTTTATTTTTCGAGAACCCACCACAACATCAGCTCCTTTTTCAAACTCCAACAATGCTTTTTCAACATGAGTAATTGAAGTTGAACCATCAGCATCCAAAAAAACAACGAACTCACCCTTTGCCTCCAAGAGACCTTGACGCACAACATAACCCTTACCATGATTTTCTTTATTCCTAATAACCCGCAAATTTTTCACCTGGCTAGCATAATTTTGTGCAACCTGTGCAGTATTATCAGGAGAACCATCAACAATTACGATTATTTCACAAGTAAAACTTTTTGAACTTAAAAAACTCTCAATCTCCAAGAGATTGCCGCCTATTCGCTCTTTTTCCTTATATGCAGGAATAACTATTGATAAATATGGTTTGTTTTCCATTAAAATTTTGTATTACTTATTAGATGTTTTAATTATAGCATATGATTAAAATATGCCTAGCATTAAAAGCTAGCTTTTCAGGCTTTAGCCTCTAAGAGAGTAAATGCTCGCCAAAGTTCAAGCTAATATGCTAGCACCTAAAAAGCTGACTCATCCAACCAGCCCTGAAGAATAATTCTGGCAGCCTCCTGATCATCAAACTGGGCAATGTTTTTTCCACCTCTCATTTTAATGTTTGCATGAGCCATTTTGGTTGAAAACATTTCATCAGAAAATTCAACCGGAATGCCACAATTCTTTTCGAGTTCTTTTCCAAAATTCATTTTTTCATCTTCACCTTGTCGATCTTTAGCATGCCGAGTAACACCAATAATAATTTTTGAAATATTTTCTCGTTGGATAATTGCCCCTATTCTTGTTTGAAAATTTTTGTCATTTTTAAGTACACCAAAAGCAAAGGCTATCTTGGTTTCACTATCGGCAATTGCTATTCCAATCTTAGCTTTCCCAAAATCTAACCCCAAAAAAGAGCTTACTTTAGCCATATTTTGACTACCCGTTGACTTTTGCATAATTATGGTGTATTATTAACAGTTGTACCTAAATAATATTAACGCAATCTTAAATGGAGTCAAGTTGAACGCTAAATTAATTACCGGGACTATTCTTCTTTCCGTTTTAGTCATTTGCAATTTTCTGAGCCTACTGAAGATTCAGATTCCATTTGAGTGGATAATTTATCCATTGCTATTCTCAACGGGGAACATCTTAATTCTGACTGGGCTCAGAAAAACAAGCGACAAGCAGGAAGAATTGCAAGTACAAGGTAATCTAGAGGCTTTTGAAGAAAAATACGGCAAACTATCTGGTGACACCAGAAGCCTTGAAACTACTTTGCCAAAAATAGTTGAAATCAACTATGCTAATATTTTTGAGAATTGAAAAATCTTATTACAAGCTATAAGATATATTTGCAAATATATCTTATAGCTTGTAACCTCTACCCCTCCCCAACGTGGACTTACGGGGTCTTTTTTTATCCAAATTTCAAAAATTAGTATCAATGAAAGAGTATTAATACCCCGAGGTTTGCCCCGAACCCTTCAGGCTCACGAAGCAAGACAGCTCATTCGTGAGCGACGTGTCAAGCCTCGTAGGCTAAATACCTTTTGCTGCGTCGCTCACTTCGCTAGATAATAAACTAGCCAATGCTGTTACTGTGTCAAAATCTCAACTCCGTTTTTGGTAATCAAAATTGTGTTTTCATAATGCGCACTCAATGAGCCATCGGCTGTTTCAAAAACCCAACCGTCTTTTCCTAACACGGTTTTGAAATTTCCAACATTAATCATGGGCTCAAGTGCCAACGTCATTCCAGCTTTTAACTGCAAATCCCGAAAACCTTTTTCAAAATAATTTGGAACCTGCGGATCTTCGTGAAGATTTCTTCCAATACCATGTCCAACCAAATTCTTCACCACTGAAAAACCTTCAGCCATAACCGTTTTTTCAGCAGCTTTTGAATAATTACTAAGTACACAGCCCTCTTTCAACTCGCAAATACCCTTCCAAAAAGCTTGCTGTGTGACCTCGATTAATTTTTTTGCTTCTTGCGAGATTTCTCCAACAGCAAAAGTTCGAGCCATGTCAGAAAAAAAACCTTCTATTTCTAGCCCCATATCAACCTTAAAAATATCGCCATCCCTAAGAATTCGCTGGGAGCTTGGAATTCCATGCACAATTTCATTGTTTATCGAAGCGCAAATAGTGGCAGGAAATGGATTTTTTCCTCCTCCATAACCCTTAAAGGCTGGTCTTCCACCAAGGTCCAGGATTAGTTTTTCAGCGAGCTCATCCAATTGCAAAGTTGAAATACCAGGCTTGATTTCTGCCTCAAGACAACGCATAACCTGCGCTAACATTTTTCCAGCTCGGCGCATAATTGCTATTTCTGATTCAGTTTTGATATGAATAGCCATATATAAAAAATTTTGAATTTAGAATTTTGAATGTCTACCTCATACCGCTAAGGCATTGGCTTAAATTTAACTTTTTTTAATCAATGCTTCAGACATTCAGATATAAAAATTTTATTTGAAATTTAAAATTTGAAATTCAAAATTAGATCTGCCGTATGATATCCTCGAAAACCTCCTCCATTGGCCTGTTTCCATCAACCTCAATCAGTATTCCCTTGTCGCGATAGTGGTTGATAACGGGAACCGTGACCTCGTAGAAAGTCTTCAGGCGCTTTGCGATGCCATCTGGGGTATCATCTCCACGTTGAGTAATTAGGCCACCGCAAATTGGACATATATCATGCTGGGATTGAATATGCTTTCCCAACACAATATGGTTAAGGCAAATAGTGCATAAATAACGCTTTGTTATTCTTGCAACAGATTCATCATATGGCAACCTTATGTAAATAGCTTTATCAATTGATCTGCCGTCAGCTTTCATTAATTTTTCAACAGGATCAATTTGGCCCATTGTTCGCGGTGCGCTATCAAGAATAACTCCCTTTTCAATTGAGATTTTTTTCAGGCTTTCCTGCAAAGTTGTAACTGTAATATCATCAGGAACCATTTCCTTTTGATCATCAAATTTTTTAACTATTTTTCCAAGCTCAGTGTCTCCTCTTCCCATATCACGAAAAATCTGTCCGGTTTCGATATGGGACAGATCAAATTTTTCAGCCAGCATGTCGGCCTGCGTCCCCTTTCCGCTTCCCTGAGGACCAAAGATAATTAAATTCATTAGCAATAATGTAAAATGCAAATCTCAAAATGGAAAATTATTGAGTTGCTTTGCAACATTTTTTTAAAAATATCCATGAGCAAAGCGAATTCCAAAATTTTGATTTTTGATTTTTAAATTTTAAATTTCTTAAAAGCCCTCATAGTCACGCATCACCAATTGACCCTCAATTTGCTTAATTGTTTCAATCACGACTGAAACAACAATTAGGATACTGGTTCCACCAATTCGCAGTGTTTGAATATTAGTCATCCCTTGAATAATAAAAGGCAGAACTGCAATTGCGCCAAGAAATAATGCGCCAGCTAAGGTTATCCTATTCATTATTTTATACAAATAATCTGCTGTATTTTTTCCCGGTCGAATCCCCGGAATGTATCCTCCTTGTTTTTGAAGATTTTCAGAAATTTTCACTGGATCGAAAACAACTGCGGTATAAAAATATGTAAACAAAACAATCAAAACAAAATACATACTGCCATAAAAAAATTGATTTTGAAACAAACTGTTAACATTAGTTGCAATATGTGCCACTGTCTGATTGCTAGCTCGCATCAAAAAAGTTGCAATCATGCCAGGAAAAAGCATAATTGACATTGCAAAAATAATTGGGATAACCCCAGCTTGATTAACTCGCAGTGGCAAGTGAGATGAAGCACCGCCATAGGTATTGTCGCCATGAACACGTTTTGCATATGAAACGGCAATATTGCGCTGTCCTTCAGTAACTAAAACCACCCCAGCTATTGTTATCAGCATTACAACAAAAATAATAGCGTAAGTGAAAAATTGAGACGAATCAAATGTCAAAAAAAGCTTCGAGATTGATGACGGCAAGCTACTCACAATGCCAGCAAAAATGATAAGTGAAACACCATTGCCAATTCCTTTTTCAGTGATAAGTTCACCTAACCACATAAGGAAAATAGTTCCAGTAGTGGCTATCAGAACAAGCACTGCTAAATTGAAAGGCGACAAAGTTCCAATAACGTTTTGCGATCGAAGCAAGGTAACTAAACCAAAAGTCTGCATTATCGCAAGCGGAACAGTGAGCCACCTAGTCCACATGTTGAATTTTTGCCTGCCAGCCTCACCTTCTTCCTTATAAATCTGCTCTATACTAGGAACTATCATTGTCAAAAGCTGCATAATAATAGAAGCTGTGATATATGGACCGACTCCCAACATCACTATTGAAATATTGGTCAAACCTCCGCCAGAAAAAACATTCAGCATTCCAAGGAGCTGATTACCATCAAAAAGTCTCCTGAGCTGCTCCGTGTCAACACCCGGAAGTGGGATATTAGCTGCAATACGGAAAACAATAAGAACTCCAAAGATAAAAAGGATTTTATCGCGGAGTTCTCTTATTTTGAAAATTTGTGTTATTTTGTCCAACATATTAAGCAGATTCTTAGAATTTAGCTTCTCAACTTTTCAGGGATACGTAGGTTTTCAGTTCTTTTCTAAAAAGCTAGCGCCTAAGAAGCTATTAGCTATTCCAGAATTTTTCCACCTGCTTTCATAATAGCATCTTTAGCAGTTTGTGAAAGTAGAAGTTCGCTGTTAATAGAAAGTTTTTTTGTAAGCTCCCCAGTCGATAAGATTTTTACACCATCCTTTGAGTCCTTCTTTGAAATAACTTTTGCAGCTACAAGAGTTTCAATCGAAATAACATCTCCGTTTTTAAAATTTTTCTCAAGATCGAAAATTTTCACCACTGTTTTCTTTGGAGTTCGTGATTTGAATCCTCGCACCTTCTTAAGACGTTCGGTTAGGGAAGATCTTCCTCCTTCAAACAAAGGGTCAATAGCTGCTCCGGATCTTGCTTTTTGACCTTTATTTCCACGACCTGAATATGTACCGCGTTTTCCTCCGCGACCAACGGTCTTTTTTGGTTTTCTCTTCTTGAGAGTAAGTTGATGAATTTGCATATGTTTATCGTTCTAATTGTTATAATTGTTCTATGCGTTCTAGTTGTTTTTTCGTTTACAACAGTTACAACATTTAGAACATAACTACCTCTAAGCTTCTTTAGTAACCCTCTCTTTGGCTGTTTCTTTAACAACTTCTTTTGCCACAACAACTTCGGTCTTAATCCTGGGTTCTTTCAAGCTTCGTAACGCCTCGATGGTTGCTCTAGCTACATTCAATTTATTTGAAGTCCCCAAAGACTTAGAAACAATATCCCGAATACCAACCAAATCAACTACAGCTCTAACTGCACCACCAGCAATAACCCCTCTTCCTTCCGGGGCCGGTTTCAAAAGAATTTTTGCACTGCCCATTTTCATTTTAACATCATGGGGAATAGTGTTTGCGGATAGTTTAACCGTGATCATGCATTTTTTAGCATCATTATAGGCCTTCTGGATTGCATCAGAAACATCGGATCCCTTTGCCACTCCGACACCAACCTGTCCTTTACGATTGCCAATCACGAGTGTTGCGCGAAATCGAAACCGCCTTCCACCCTTAACCACACGAGTAACTCTGGCCAAATCTAAAAGCTTCTGCTCAAATTCTGGCTTTTCTCTTCTTATTGGTTTTTTTCCTGATCTTTTGTCCATAATATTATAAATCTCTAATTAACGCTAATCTTATCACTAATTATCTCTGATGTTTTATAATTATTCGCGAACATTTGAGAAAATTCGAATCGATTCGCGATTTATATCCTTAAAATTTGAGCCCGCCTTCTCGAGCACCATCCGCCAGTGCTTTAATTTTTCCATGGTATTGATATCCCGATCTGTCAAATGTTACAGTCTCAATCTTCAAAGCAAGGCATTTTTCCGCAATTAATTTTCCAACTGCCAATGATCCATCAGTAGTATTTGAAGCCTTTTTGATTTCTGAAAGTTTTGCACTTGCAAGAGTCTTTCCAGAAATATCATCAATAACCTGAGCATAAATCCCCTTTAAACTCTTAAAAACTGAGAGTCTTGGGCGCTCAGCGTTACCTGAAATTTTTGCGCGTACGCGACGCTTTCTTTGCAATCGATTGCTATTGTTGCTTATTTTTTTCATAATATATCGTGAAACGTGGAGCGCGTAGCGTGAAGCGTTTTGCATTCCCACGTTATGCGTTATGCGTTATGCAATTTACTTCGATGATTTCTTTCCTTCTTTTCTTCTTACATGCTCTCCTACATATTTAAATCCCTTGCCTTTATATGGCTCTACAGGTTTAAGCGCTCTAATGTTCGCAGAAAATTGTCCCACCTCATGCTTATCAATACCCGAAACAGTCATCGTGTTTCCCTCAATCGCAACCTCAATTCCGGTTGGAATTTCAACCTCCACCGGATGAGAAAATCCAAGTGCAAGTGTAATTTTTCTTCCAGCTAGTGCCATACGAAAACCAACACCATTGAGTTCGAGTTGTTTTTTGAATCCAACTGTCACACCCTCAAACATGTTCCCAATAATTCTTGCAGTGGTACCCCAAATTGCCGGAGCATTTTTGCCTTTACCAATCTTTTCAACAAGAATATTTTCCGGGGTAATTTCAATAGCAACGTCCAAATGATACTGAAAAGTAAGATTACCCTTTGGTCCCTTAACGGAAACCAAATTATTATCCACATTAATAGTCACACCCTGCGGGATAACTATAGGTTTTTTTCCAATTCTACTCATACTATTTTTATCGTTCTAATTGTTATTATGTTTTGACATGTTCTAGTTGAATCTCATCTACAACAATTACAACGATTAGAACACTAGCACGTTTATTTATTACCAAACTTCACAGATTATCTCTCCTCCTAAGCCTGATTTCTTTGCATTATCTCCAGTCATCATGCCCCTTGAGGTAGAAACAATAGAAATTCCGTATCCGTTTTTAATTCTCTTTATATCAGTCTTTTTGACATAAATTCTCTGACCCTGTCTACTTACTCGTTTAATCTCTCTGATTGCCGGATTTTTTTCAGTATTCGAAATAACCTCATATCTTAAGGTTATTTTTAGCACTGGAAACTTATCCCCATCTTCCTTCTTTACTGATTGGATAAAATTTCTTTGCTGCAAAATTTGAGCAATTGAATATTTTAATTTCGAAAACGGAACAGAAACTTCTTTATGTTTCGCTCGTTGTGCATTTCGAATTCTTGTAAGCATGTCTGCTATTGGATCTAACATATTCTAATTCTTTATCCTAATTATAATTATACAAACCGATACGAAACTACGAATTTAATGCGAATCTACGAAACTTTTCGTATGTGCGTTTTCGTAGAGCGCTTTCGGATACTACCAACTACTCTTTTTAACTCCGGGCAATTCACCTTTGCTTGCTAACTCGCGAAAGCAAATTCTGCAAATATCAAATGCTCGAAGATAACCATGTTTTCGACCACAACGCCAACACCTTCGAACTTCTCGTGTCGAAAATTTTGGTTTCTTCTCTGCTCTAGCTTGGGTAGATGTTTTCGCCATTTTTGTCTGTGAGCGGAGCGAGGAGCTGCAAAAATGAGCGTCCCGCACCAATTCTTAAGTTAAACTTTATCCTTTATTCAACTAAGCCGCAGGCGAATTCCGTGAGAAAATTTCAAACTTATTTTAAAATCTTCATTCGGAATTTGGTGCGGGATAGCCTTCAATACTTATTCGCTTTTTAGCGGAAATCCTAATAATTTAAATAATTCCAATCCTTGTTGCTGTGAAACTGCGCTTGTTGAGATTGTTACCTGAAGTCCGAAAGTATGCTTCACGCGTTCTGGGGAAATCTCGGGAAAAATCAAATGTTCTCTTATTCCGATATTGATATTTCCGCTTGTATCAACTGACTTTCTCCCAATTCCCTGAAAATCTCGAGTTCTTGGAAGGGTTGCCACAATCAATCTGTCGATGAATTGCCACATTCGAGCTCCTCGCAAAGTTACTTTCACACCAACTTCCATTCCTTCTCTAGTCTTGAAACCTGCGATAGCTTTCTTAGCTTTCGTTTTAACTGGTTTTTGTCCGGTAATTACAGTCAAAGAATTTACTACTTCCTCTATTTTATCATTTTCTTTCACAATCTTTCCAATGCCAACATTAACCACAACTTTGAGAATTCGAGGCACCGCCATGACACTTTTATATCCGAATTTCTTTTGCATTTCAATTGCAACTGTCTTCGCATATTTTTCTTTAGCTGGAATTATTTTCATATAATTTATCGCTCTAATTGTTATAATTGTTCTATGCGTTCTAGTTGTCTTTCATTTATAACATTTACAACAGTTAGAACATTAAAACGTTTCTAGATTTCCTTGCCACATTTCTTACAAACACGTACTTTTTTTTCTTTAACAAAAGCATAGGATGTTCGCGTTGCTTTACCACATGAAGGGCAAATCAACATTGCATTTGAAGCATCAAATGGGGCTGCTATTTCAACTCGCTGTCCCTTCTCACCCTCCCTGCGAGCTTTTTTGTGCTTCTTTACAATATTCATTTTTTCGACTACAATTTTTCCCTCGCTCGGAACAGTTCGCAAGACTTTTCCCTGCTTACCCTTGTCCTTTCCGGCAATTTTTTTTACGAGGTCTCCTTTTTTAATTCTCATAATATTTTAGCGTTCTAATTGTTATAATTGATCTATTTGTTCTAGTTGTTTTCACTCACTTATAACAATTACAACAGTTAGAACATTATTTCAGTCTACAATACTTCCGGTGCCAATGAAACTATTTTAGCAAATCCTTTTTCACGAAGCTCCCTAGCTATTGGTCCGAAAATACGAGTTCCTTTTGGTTCCTTACCATCAACAATCACAGCAGCATTTTCATCAAAACGAATATATGAACCATCTTTTCTTCTATAAGCCTTTCTCTGCCTGACTACAACTGCTCGAATCTTATCACCCTTTTTAACTAAGCCTCTTGGTTCAGCTGATTTTACACTGCAAACAATAATATCACCAACGTAGGCGTAACGTCTTCGACTGCCACCAAGAATCTTGAAGCATTCGATTACTTTTGCTCCCGAATTGTCTGCTGCTCTTAATCTTGTTTCTGCCTGAATCATATAGTTTTTGTTCTAATTGTTATAATTGTGCTATACGTTCTATCTGTTTTCATTTACAACAATCAGAACGACGTTTATGCTAATGTGTGATTTTTATCCTTGCTCAATGGCCGACACTGCACAAATTCTACCGAATCTCCAATCTTGTGCTTATTTTCACTATCATGAACCTTGTATTTTTTGGTTGAGCGATACTTTTTCAGGTATTTTGGATGAGTCTTAAGAGACTGCACAGCAACAACTATGGTCTTATCCATTGAGTCACTTACAACCTTACCCTTTTTCGTTGCTAATTTTTTAGTAGTGTTTGTCATATCCTAATTTTTATCCAAATTACATTCTAATTATATCCAAATTTATATATTTTATGCCTCTAATTCTTTTAAAATAGTTAGTGCTCGAGCAATATCCTTTTTGATCGCCCGATACTCTCGATGATTTTTAAGCTGACGAGCTGCAATATCAAATCTGAGCTTAACTGCTTGAGTTTGTTTCTCAGCAATAAGCTTCTTGATCTGCTCAATATTCAAATCTCTAATTTCCAAAATTTTCATATAATTATAACCGATACGAAACTACGAATTTAGTGCGAATTTACGAAATTTCTAATGTGCGCTTTCGTAGTGCGCTTTCGGATATTATTTTTCCTTAACAACAAACTTCGTTTTAATGCATAGTTTGTGGGATGCAAGCCTCATAGCCTCCTTAGCAACTGATACATCAATGCCGTCCATTTCAAACAATACCCTACCTTCTTTTATCTTTGCTACGAAATGATCAACACTACCTTTTCCTTTGCCCATAGGTGTTTCATCACCTTTTTTAGTCATTGGCTTGTCAGGAAAAATACGTATCCAAATCTTTCCACCTCTTTTAACATACCTTGTCATAGCTCTTCGAGCTGCTTCAATCTGACGAGCTGAAATCAATCCTGAGGTTGCTGCCTTAAGTCCAAAGCTACCGAAACTTACGGTATTACCCTTGGTTGCAACACCTCGGATTTCTCCTCCTCGGTGGATTTTTCTGTGTTTTACTTTTTTTGGCATTAACATATGCGTAGACGTAATTCAAAATGTAAATATATAATCCCTCAATTATTCATTTTCCTTATTAAAAACTTCTCCCTTATAAATCCAAGTCTTAATTCCAATTGCTCCATAAGTTGTGAATGCTGTAGCTTTTGCGAAATCTATATCAGCCCTGAGTGTATGAAGGGGGACCGTTCCTCTTGAAAGCCACTCTCGTCTCGCCATTTCAGCGCCACCCAAACGTCCGCAAATTTCAATCTTCACTCCTTTGACAATTCTGTTTTTCTCGACTGTATCAAGGGTTGATTTTAATATTCTTCTGAAAGGCACGCGTTTTTCCAATTGTTCCGCCACGCTTTGAGCAACCAAGGAAGCATTTTCTTCAAACTGACGAACCTCCTGCGCTTCAATTTTCAAATCAATCTTTTTTCCTGCAAAAAATTTGTCCTTAATAATCTTGCTAATATCGCTAATTCCGGTCCCGCCTCTTCCGATCAAAACTCCAGGTCTGGATGTTTTCAAAATCAATTTCAAAGTGTTAGCGCTGCGTTCAATTTCAACTTCTGCAATCGCTGCACTTTTATATTTTTTCTTGATAAACTCCCTGATCTGAATATCTTCTTTGAGTTTCTTGGTATAATCCTTATCTGAAAACCACCTTGATTTCCAAGTGTTAGTAATACCTATGCGTAATCCAGTTGGGTTGACTTTATGTCCCATATCTTATTTCAATTTCTAATTTCTAATTTCTAATTTCTAAACAATTTCTAATTTCAAAATTTTAAAATTGAAACATTGAAAATTGATTGAAAATTGAAAATTGAAAATTGAAAATTTTACACTCTCTTTTTAATTAAAATTAAACTACAACAATACACTATAAATTATTCACAAATACACTTAACAACTATATTATACTCCTGATTTTCTTTGAAAAACTTTATTCAAGAAATTACCATCTGGCTGCTGTCCCTTCTTTGGAACTTCTTTTTTTATAGCAGCTTTCTTTGCAGAAACCTTACTGTCAGTCACAACCTCCGCATCCTTCACAGTTTCTATCTTGGCCGCTTTTTTGCTAACCCTTTCTTTTTCTGCTCGTTCCTTTTCAAGTTGTTCTTTTGATTTACGGTTCTTTCCTTCAACTCTTTCTTCCAGCTCCAGATCAATCAGAGATGTTCTTTTCAAAATCAACGTTGCTCTTCCTTGAGCCCTTGGAAGCCATCGTTTTAAACTTGGTCCTCCGCCAACTTGGATGTTACTGACAAATAAATTATCCTTGTCTAATCCAAAATTGTTTTCACCGTTTGCAATGGCACTTCTCAGAAGTTTTTCGAGTGGATTGCTGGTCTTTTTAACAAGATTTTGCAACTGAATCAATGCTTGGGAGCAGCTCATCCCCACAATACTGCGAGTGACCAATCTGACCTTTCGAGGAGACATTCTTAAATTGTTGAGTGAAGCTTTAACTTTCATATAATCATTAATCATGGAACATGGAGCATGGAACGTGCGTCCCTTTGTATTCTGCTCTATGCTTTATGCTCTATGTTATGTGGTTTACTATTTTTTCTTTCCTGCTGCTGGCTCAGCCTTTGCTGCTTTTGCGGCATCTTGAGCTTTCTGCTTTGCTGCTGATTCTATTTCTTTCTGCATCTTACCTCCATGTCTGACAAATTTACGTGTTGGTGAAAATTCTCCAAGTCTATGTCCAACCGTTTCTTCCGTGATATAAACTGGTGTAAATTCTTTTCCATTGTGAACTCCAAAAGTAAAACCAATCATTTCAGGAGTAATGGTGCAAGCCCGAGCCCAAGTTTTAATTGTTCCTTGACCTGGAGTTGCGTTTAAGATTTTCTTTGTAACGCGCTCATCCACGTAAGGTCCTTTCTTTAAACTTCTTGACATATTTTTTTACCGATACGAATCTACGAATTAATTACAAATCTACGAAATTTTTCGAATGAGCGCTTTTGTAGTGCGCTTTTCGGATGCTATTTTTTGACTCTTCGTTTAACAATAAATTTATCACTATATCTTTTCTTCTTTCTGGTTTTCTTTCCTAAAGCAGGCTTACCCCATGGCGTTTTCGGATGCTTCAAGCCGATTCCTTGTCTTCCTTCTCCTCCTCCATGTGGATGATCGACAGGATTCATTGCTGATCCACGAACTTCTGGCCGCTTACCCTTCCATCTGTTTCTTCCAGCTTTTCCAAGTTTTTCAGCACTATGTTCAAAATTACTTACTTTTCCAATAGTTGCGTAGCATTCTTTACTAACCAACCTTATTTCATTAGATGACATTTTCAATTGAGCCATCTTTCCGTCAATAGCCATCAAAATTGCTCCTGAGCCTGCACTACGTGACAACTGACCTCCCTTTCCAACAACCAACTCGATGTTTGAAATAATGGTTCCTGAGGGAATATTTTTAAGGACAGTTCTGTTGCCTTTCTTGATTGGAGCATTTTCGCCAGAAACAATTTCCACTTCCTGTTTCATCCCTTCTGATGCAAGCACGTATCGCTTGTCTCCATCTTTGTATGAGACCAAGGCAATCAAAGCACTTCGGTTCGGATCTCGCTCAATTGCAATAATTTTTCCAGGAATATCAAATTTCTGCTGTTTAAAGTCCACCAATCGATATCGTCTTTTGTGTCCACCACCCTGATGTCTGGTTGAAATTTTTCCATGAGATCGTCCGGCTTTTTGGGTCATTGGGGCAAGCAAAGATTTTTCAGGTTTTTTGTCGGTAAGATCGTCCGGTTTTACAATCGACATGTTTCGCCTTCCAGCGGTATTTTTTTTGTATACTTTAATTGCCATAATATATCAGTAATCAGTAATCAGTAATCAGTAATCAGTATTTAAATACTTTCACTGCTCATTGTATTCTGATTTTTTTATTGTCTCTTGTTTCTTGTCTATTGAATATTGATTAGGCTCCTTGGAATAATTCAATCTTATCTCCCTCTTTCAAGGTCACAACTGCTTTTTTAAGGGCAGCCTTTGTGCCTTCAAATCTGCCGTACACTCTTTTCTTGGCAATGGAATTCAAAACCGCAACTTTCTCAACTTTTACCTTATAAAAACCCTCGATCGCCTTTTTTACTTGCTGCTTGGTTGCATCTTTGGTAATTCTAAAAACATATTTGTTCTCAGAAAGTCCAGCGTGAGATTTTTCAGTAATCCAAGGCTCAACCAAAACCCTGTAAGCGATATCAGCATTCTCAGCAACTGAGACAGTAGCTTTCTTGACTACTTTCTTAGTCGCTACGTCCTTTTTTGAAACATTTTCTTTTTTCTCTTCTATTGCTGCCATATATTTAATAAATCTCTAAATTATTTTACAAATTTTTCTTCCAAAAATGCAATCGATGCCTTACTTAAAAGCACATTCTTATTATTGAGCAAATCATATACATTCAAATCCTTTGTTTCAATATTTGCAATCTTTGGAATGTTTCGACTAGCAATTGAAAGCGTCTTTTCTCCTTCGGCAAATGAAACCAAGGTTTTTCCAGTCAGCTTAAGGTTTTTAATAACCTGGGCAAAAGCTTTGGTTTTCGCATCCTTAAGTTCAAGTACATCAACTGCTACTAGGGTTCCGCTTCGAAGTTTCTCGCTAAGCGCAATTCTTACTGCCTTTTGTTTCATTTTCTTGTTTACATCTCTTTTGAAATTCCTATCACTTGTTGGACCAAAAGCAATTCCACCACCCTTCATTACAGGATTTCTCTTTTGTCCTTGCCTGGCGCTTCCAGTTCCCTTTTGTTTGAAAGGTTTTTTACCAGTTCCGGCAACTTCACTTTTATCTTTCGTGTTGGCAATTGAAAATCTTTGGTTACCAGCAATCACCATAAAAACCTGATGCAGCAGTTCATCATTTGATTTCACCGCAAAAACCTCATCTGAGATATTCAAATCTTCTAATTTTTTTCCTTCTAGATTGTGCAGGGCAATTGTAGCCATAATATTCGCTTCGCTAAATTATAAATTTCAAATTTTAAATTTCAAATTATTGTATTTTTCTATCCGTGAACCTCAACGATTCTTCCAACAACTCCAGGTACTGAGCCAAGAACGCCAATGAGATTTTTTTCAATATTCAAATAAACAACTTTCACGTTCTTCACTGATTTCCTTTTTCCACCCATGCGTCCAGCCATTCTTTTTCCCTTGATAACATGCTGTGGTTGTTGAGCACCGATTGATCCAGGAGCTCGTAAATCATGCTTATGTCCATGCGAAGCAGGAGAACCAGCAAACCCATGACGCTTCACACCCCCCTGAAATCCCTTAGCTTTAGCGATACCACTAACTTTAACCAAATCTCCAATTGCAAAATTTTCAACGGTAACCTTATCACCAACTGCCAATGCCACTACATCTTCACTGCGAAATTCTTTCTTGTGAGTAACTTTTTTTGTCTTCTTAGTTGCAAGTTGAACAGCGCTATAGCCATCTCTCTGCGACGTTCTCACAATAGACACAGTGTTTGGCTCACATTCAATCAAGGTAATATTAAGAGCTCCCTGTTGCTGATCATACAGAGTTGTCATCCCCATTTTTTTTCCTAAAATATTTTTCATATCTGTAATTATACTTATATTTCGAACAAAAAACTGACTTCTCAGCCAGCATGGTCCGAGGAGCAATTCCTCGACTTAGCTAATTGAGTATCCAACTTTGCAGCAGGACTTTAACTAGTTTTTTTCTTTTTTCTAACTTATCTATTTTAAATCAATTCTCAAATTTATGCAAGCCCCGACGATATTTACCATTCAAACATACCTACTAATTTGTAATTCGTATAGTGGCTTTCGTAGTGCGCCTTTCACATGCTACATCTTTATTTCGATATCTACACCAGCTGGCAAATCAAGTCCGGTCAGACTTTCAATTGTCTTTGCTGTTGGATCCCAGATATCAACTAGACGCTTGTGAATCCTCATTTCATATTGCTCACGAGCATCCTTATGCACAAAAGTTGATTTGTTAACAGTCACCTTGTGAATTTCTGTCGGAAGAGGAACTGGGCCAGTTATCCTAGCGCCCGTTCTTTCAGCAGTTTCAACAATTTTTCGCGCTGACTGATCAATCACCTTATTGTCATAAGCCTTGATCTTAATTCTGATTCTTGTGGATTGTCCTGATTCTATTTTTTTCGAAGCCATCTGGGTGGATTGAGATAAAAATTACTATTTAAACTTTGTTCTAGGCAACACAGGTAGACATAATCGTTTATGTCTACATAGTAAACTAAAACTTTATTTGATGATTTTTGTTGCTACACCAGCTCCGACAGTGCGTCCTCCTTCGCGAATAGCGAACCTCATTCCTTCCTCCATAGCTACTGGCGAAATCAATTTAACTGTCAGACTAATTGTATCTCCAGGCATAACCATTTCGGTTCCCTCTGGAAGGATAACTTCCCCAGTTACATCAGTTGTTCGAATGTAAAATTGTGGTTTGTATCCCTTGAAGAATGGAGTGTGTCGTCCACCTTCTTCTTTGGTCAAAATATAAATCTCTCCTTCAAATTCTGTGTGTGGAGTAATTGAACCGGTCTTTGCAAGAACTTGTCCGCGTTCAACATCTTCCTTTTTGATTCCTCGCAAAAGTAGTCCTGCGTTGTCTCCAGCTTGTCCACGATCAAGTGATTTGTTGAACATTTCAATTCCTGTTACCACGGTTTTCACTGTTGGGCGAAGACCAACTATTTCAACTTCTTCATTGATGTTTATTGTTCCTCGTTCAATTCTTCCAGTTACCACTGTTCCACGACCTTCAATTGAGAAGATATCCTCAATAGGCATAAGCAATGGTTTGTCAGTATCACGAACTGGATCAGGAATTTTTGCATCAAGCGCATCCATAAGGTCATAAATTGGTTTAGCAGCTGGATCATCAATAGATGTTGCCACAAGCGCCTTAGTAGCTGAACCTCGCACAACTGCTGCGTTGTCTCCATCAAACTCATATTTGGTCAAAAGTTCACGAATTTCAGCTTCTACCAAATCAATCAATTCTGCATCATCAACCATATCAACCTTATTGATGAAAACTACGATTGCTGGCACTCCAACTTGCTTGGCAAGAAGAATGTGTTCGCGAGTCTGAGGCATAGGGCCATCAGTAGCACTTACCACGATAATAGATCCATCCATTTGAGCAGCACCAGTAATCATGTTTTTGATGTAGTCAGCATGACCTGGACAATCAACATGAGCATAGTGACGAGCTTGGGTTTCATATTCACAATGTGAAGTTGCGATAGTGATTCCACGCTCTCTTTCTTCTGGAGCGTTGTCAATTTCATTTACGCCTCTTTCTTTGGCAAAACCTTTCAAGCTTTGGCAATGAAGAATAGCCGCGGTCAAAGTTGTCTTGCCGTGGTCAACATGTCCAATTGTTCCAACGTTTACATGTGGTTTTGTGCGCTCAAATTTTGCTACTGCCATATTAATTTTTTCGCCTCTGTTTGGGGCTATTTTTGTCCCAAAACTGGCTGATACTTAAAGATTGTTTATTAATAAAAATTTTAACACGATATTCCAAAAAAAGCAATTAAAAAATTCCTTTCAAGGAAAATCGAATACTTGTTTATTCTACACGATAAATAAATACTGTCAAGAGCTCGCATCAAATCATCTAAAATGACACCAAGAGCCTTCCTGATACATCATCTAAAATGACACCCAAATTCATGGTAAAGTACGGAGTTAACTTTTAACCCCAAAACAAGCCATGAATAAAGAAGCT
>Ga0194047_10000199_pt1 | contig 40853 bp, 34 predicted proteins | sample JunL225m_MetaG_2_FD_160070 | JGI IMG/M metagenome (GOLD analysis project Ga0194047, IMG submission 160070) | Anoxic zone freshwater microbial communities from boreal shield lake in IISD Experimental Lakes Area, Ontario, Canada - Jun2016-L221-5m | ecosystem: Environmental > Aquatic > Freshwater... | reverse complement strand
ATATTATATTATTCAGGGAAAGGGAGATTAAAAACTGCGTAATTGGGCGATACTTTTTATAGGATCCGATGCTTTAAAAACAGTGGTACCTGCAACTAATACATCCGCACCTGCTAGTATTAATGCTTGAGCGTTATGTTCAGTAACGCCACCATCAATTTCGATTAAAGTGTACGCGCCTTTTATTTGAATGATGTTTTTTAATGCTGTCACTTTTTCATAAGTATGTTCAATAAATTTTTGCCCGCCAAAGCCAGGGAATACACTCATGACGCATACCACATCTATTTCTGTAATGTATTCGCTTAATACTTGAACATCTGTATCCGGATTAATGGCAACCCCTGCTTTCATACCCTTTGCTTTTATTTGAGAAAGTGTTTCCAATAAATTAGGGCAAGCCTCATAATGCACCGTTAAAATATCTGCACCTGCTTTTTTAAAAGCTTGAATGTATTTTTCAGGTTGCACAATCATTAAATGGACATCACATATTTTAGTTGTTGCTTTTCGAATTTGTTCAATGATAGGAAGCCCAAAACTAATGTTGGGAACAAAACTTCCATCCATTACATCTAAGTGAAACCATTCTGCTTCGCTTTCGTTTAACATATCACATGCTTTACCTAAATGTAAAAAGTCAGCTGCTAATAAAGAGGGTGCAATAATGGCCATTTTGATAATTTGTATCAAAGGTCTATTTTTTTTAAGACACTGTCATTTTTTTGTCATATTATTTTATTCACAGCCTTCAACTGATGTAAGTCATTTGATTTTAGTTGGGAGCTTGTACATTTGCTTCCAACTATTAAATTATGAAAAAAATATTCTTTTCAATGCTTTGCTTCATCATGATAGCATCTAGCGTTTTGGCGCAAGCAGATTCTGTTTTATTCGCAGGCGAATCTCATTTTAAAAATGTTCAACAACTTACTTTTGGAGGTGATAATGCCGAGGCTTATTGGAGCTTTGATGGTAAGAGAGTTACTTTTCAAAGAACCAATCCTAAGGAAGGAATTTTATGCGATCAAATATTTATGGGTAAACTTCCCGCAAAAATAACAGACAGTTTTACTTATAGATTATTAAGTGGAGGAAAGGGTAGGACTACTTGTTCTTATTTTACAAAAGACGGGGCTCATATTATTTATGCTTCTACAAAAAATGGCGGGGACGAATGTCCTCCAAGTGTAGATCGTGCTAAATATGGCAATAAATACATATGGCCTTTATATACCTCTTATGATATTTTTATTGCAGATACCAATGGGAAAAATATAAAGCAATTAACCAAATCAGAAGGATATGATGCGGAAGGCACTTTATCGCCAGATGGTAAAAAAATGATTTACTGTAGTGTTAAAGGAGGCGATTTGGATTTATATGTAATGGATTTAGCGACTGGGAAGGAAATTAAAGTCACCAATACCCTAGGCTATGATGGTGGTGCTTGGTTTAGTCCAGATGGCAAAAAAATAGTTTGGAGAGCAAGCCGACCTACAACCAAAGAAGAAGTAGATGAGTATAAAAACTTTTTAAAAGAAGGATTGGTGGCGCCCACAAAAATGGAAGTGTTTGTAGCAGATGCAGATGGTAAAAATGTAAAACAAATTACACATTTAGGTCAAGCCAATTGGGCCCCTAATTTTACACCCGATGGAAAGCATATTATTTTTTGCAGTAATCATGAATATAAGCGTGGTTTCCCTTTCAATATGTATTTAATAGATTTAGAAGGCAATCATTTAGAAAAAATAAGTAGGGATAAGGGATTTGATGCTTTCCCTATGTTTAGCCCTAATGGAAAGAAGATCTTATTTTCTTCCAACCGAAATAATGGTGGTACGCGCGATACCAATGTATTTGTAGCAGATTGGGTTGATTAATTCAATTTTAATGATAAAGTTGTATTTTACAACCTCAATCAAAACTATTGAATATGAATACTGGTTTATTGCACTTACATAATCTATTGAGATGGGTCATCTTAATTACACTATTGTTGAGCATCTATAAATTGATGGTGAAACAAAACGCACTTTCAACAAGTAAAATATTATTGATTACTTCTCACACTACTTTAGTTTTGGGATTATACCAGTATTTTGTAAGCAGTCTTTTGGGTTTCAAAATGATTCAGTCCGTTGGAATGGCGACCGCAATGAAAGATGCTGTAAGTCGTTTTTGGGCAGTGGAGCATATCTTTTCGATGGTCTTAGCCATCATTTTAATTACGATTGGTCATATCAAATACAAGAAAACGGGCAAAACGAACCCTAGCTTTATTTTTTACATAGTGGCTTTGCTTTTAATTTTATCCGCGATTCCATGGCCTTTTAGGGCAGGAATTGGTCGCCCATGGTTTCCCGGAGTAGGTTAAATTGCCAATAAATGAAAATGGGTTAGCTGCCAGGTGTTGCAACAATTATAACTAGTTGTTTATCAATATAATAAAAGGGAAATACTACGATTTCCCTTTTATTTTGCCCTTTTTGGAAGATTTCGGGTTGAATTTTTCATAATTCCATTCATTTCCATATCTTTGCAACCCCAAAATAAGTATGTCAAAACAACCGCTGATTAAACAAGATGGTATCATAATTGAAGCAATGAGCAACGCTATGTTCAGAGTTAAATTGGAAAATGGGCATGAAATTTTGGCAACGATCTCTGGTAAAATGCGTATGCACTATATCAGAATTTTGCCAGGGGATAAAGTTGGATTGGAAATGAGCCCATATGATTTAACCAGAGGAAGAATCAATTTTAGGCACAAATAAAGTTGGAGAAAATAGAATTAATAATAGTCGATAATAAATATTTAAACAATAAAAGATGAAAGTTAGAGCATCTATCAAAAAAAGAAGTACTGATTGCAAGATCGTGAAGCGCAAAGGGAAATTATATGTAATCAACAAAAAGAATCCTCGTTTTAAACAAAGACAAGGATAATTTTAATTATTAGAAATCCATTTTAACAAAAACAAAATAAGTTTTAAAATATGGCTCGTATCGCCGGTATCGATTTACCAAAAAACAAAAGAGGAGAAATAGGGTTGACTTACATCTTCGGAATAGGTCGTTCAACAGCTCAGTACATTTTAGACAAAGCTACTATCAGTTATGATAAAAAAGTAAATGAATGGAATGATGAAGAGCAAACTACTATTCGTAACATCATTAACGCTGAATTTAAAGTAGAAGGTGCTTTGCGTAGTGAAGTTTCAATGAGCATTAAGCGTTTATTGGATATTGCATGTTACCGTGGATTACGTCACAGAAAAGGTTTACCAGTTCGTGGACAACGTACTAAAACTAATTCTCGTACTCGTAAGGGTAAGCGTAAGACAGTTGCAGGTAAAAAGAAAGTTGCTAAAAAATAATAATACATAGGTAGTCATATAAATTTATTTATACGACTACCTTTTGTTATAAAAATCCAACACCAATTAGATCCTGTAAATACAGGGGAGATTTTTGTCGGTTTCCGCCTCGGCGGAATTTCAATTTAAATAACCGCTCCTTTAAAAGAGCACACCTCAAAAAAAATGGCAAAACCAATCAAAGCACAAAACAGTGCAAAAGCGGCATCGAAAAAAAGAGTCGTGAAAATTGATGCATCTGGCGAAGTTCGTATCAGTGCAACATTCAACAATTTAATTATTTCTTTTACTAATAAAGCAGGACAAGTAATCAGCTGGAGCAGTGCTGGTAAAATGGGCTTTAGAGGTTCTAAAAAGAATACTCCTTATGCAGCTCAAATGGCAGCAGCTGATGCAGCTAAAGTTGCATTAGATGCAGGTGTGAAAAGAGTAGATGTATTTGTAAAAGGTCCAGGATCAGGTCGTGAAGGTGCGATTCGTTCTATCTCTCAATCAGGGATTGAAGTAACCAGCATACGCGATGTGACTCCAATGCCACATAACGGATGTCGTCCTCCAAAACAAAGAAGAGTTTAATTATTTATATTTTATAAAAAGGGCATATCATTCATTTTAGATTTTTACCGATGATATGTCGTCACTAAAAAATCACAAACAAGAATTATGGCACGTTACACAGGACCCAAAACCAAAATTTGTCGCATTTTCGGCGAACCTATCTTAGGAAACGCAAAATGGTTAGGCAAAAACAGCAACCCTCCAGGACAACACGGTGCGCAACGCAAGCGTAAGCAACTAGGAGAGTATGCATTACAATTAAGAGAAAAACAAAAAGCCAAATACACTTATGGTGTATTAGAGAGACAATTCCGTAAAACATTTGAGGAAGCATCTCGTATTAAAGGCGTAACCGGTGAAAACTTGATTAAATTATTAGAGTCTCGTTTGGATAACACCATTTATAGAATGGGTTTAACAGCGAGTCGCCCAGAAGCACGTCAGTTGGTATCTCATAAGCACATCACTGTAAACGGTGAAGTGACAAATGTACCTTCCTATACATGTCGCCCAGGTGATGTAATTGCTTATCGCCCAAAAAGTGCGCATAACACTTCTATCGTAAGCAAGCAACGCGGAAAAAATACCAAATTCAGCTGGGTAGATTGGAATGAAAATACCAATACAGGTACTTTTATTACAATGCCAGAACGTGAATCTGTTCCAGAAAACATCAAGGAGCAATTGATCGTCGAATTGTATTCTAAATAGTAGCAATTAACAAAATTTCTTCCAATGGGAAGATTCAAATAAAAAATAAATTGACATGGCTATATTAAGTTTTCAAAAACCGGATAAAATTGTTTTACAAAAAGCAAATGACTTTGAAGGACAATTCGAATTTCGTCCATTAGAGCCTGGCTTTGGTTTAACATTAGGTAATGCTTTAAGAAGAGTTTTATTAAGCTCTTTAGAAGGTTTTGCTATTGTTGGAATTAAAATTGAAGGGGTAGACCACGAGTTTGCAACTTTAAAAGGAATTACTGAAGATGTAACTGAAATCATCTTAAACTTAAAGCAAGTTCGTTTTAAGCGTAAAGCGGATCAAGATGTTTCATCTGAAAAAATCACACTTTCTATTAAAGGAAGCAGTGAATTTAATGCTGGTCAAATTGGAGATGCTTCTCAACAATTTCAAGTGATGAATCCTGAGTTAGTTATTTGTACTATGGATTCTACAGCGAAATTAGAAATCGAATTAACCATCAGCAAAGGCCGTGGTTATATTCCTTCTGAGGAAAACAAGTTAAAAGAAATGCCATTTGGTTATATCGCAATCGATTCAATTCACACACCTATCAAGAATGTTAAATACGCTATTGAAAACTATCGTGTGGAGCAAAGAACCGATTATGAAAAATTAATTTTAGATGTAGCAACTGATGGTACAATACATCCAGAAGAAGCAGTTAAACAAGCTTCACGTATCTTAATTCAACACTTAATGATTATCACTGATGAGAACATCACTTTTGATAATAAAGAAGATAAGAAAGAAGATGTGGTAGATGAGCAAGTTTTACAATTAAGAAAAGTATTGAAAACACCATTGGAAGATTTAGATCTTTCAGTTCGTGCCTTCAATTGCTTGAAAGCTGCTAAAATTAATAGCTTAAGCGAATTAGTTCAATATGAGCAAGAGGACTTGATGAAGTTTAGAAACTTTGGTCAAAAATCTTTATCTGAAATTGAGCAAGTTTTAATCGAAAGAGGATTAAGCTTTGGAATGGATTTAGGTAAATTAGGATTAGACAAATTAGATTTACAATAGTCTTTACCGACTAGTGTATAATCACTATTTATAACGAGCGAAAGCTCAAACCTCACAATTCCTGACACGGTGTGAGGATAAAACTTAAAAGTCATGCGTCACGGAGACAAACAAAACAACCTAGGCCGTAAAAAGGCACACAGAGATGCCTTATTAATGAACTTAGCTTGTCAAATCATTACGCACAAGCGTATTGTTACTACTTTAGCTAAGGCTAAAGCTTTAAGAAAGTATGTTGAGCCATTGATTACAAAAACTAAGAAAGCGGCCAGCAAAGAGGAAATTATGCACAATCACAGAATCGTGTTTAGCTATTTAAACGACAAAACAGCTGTAAAAGAATTATTTACAGTGGTAGCGCCTAAAATTGCAACTCGACCTGGTGGATATACTCGTATCATCAAATTAGGCATTCGTCCAGGGGATAATGCTGAAAAAGCGATGATTGAATTAGTAGATTTCAACGAAATTTATGGTAATTCAATAGCTACAGCTGCTGAACCAGCTAAAAAGACGCGTCGTAGTAAAGCAACTGCTGCTCCTAAAAAAGCCGCTGCTGCCACTGAAACCCCATCAACTGAAGCAGCTTCTACCGAAGAAACGCCAACAGCTGAATAATGAGTTAATTAACTAGACATATAAGGCAAGACTTTTAAGTCTTGCCTTTTTTTTGCCCTTTTGAAGGGGTGCGGATCTAAATAAACAATATGTTTAAAAGTTATTATGGAAAAGTAAAAAATAGTTTCTTTTTTTGCATAACAAAACACCAACACTACAATGACTGAACAACCTGCAATATTAGTTTTAGCGGATGGTAATGTATTCCACGGACAAGCTTTTGGTAAAATTGGAACTACCACAGGTGAGATATGTTTTAATACAGGGATGACGGGTTATCAGGAAGTATTTACGGACCCAAGTTATACAGGACAGGTCATCATCATGAACAATGTACATGTTGGAAATTATGGAGTAAAAGCGACGGATGTCGAAAGTAAGTCGGTTAAAATTCATGGATTGATTGGAAGAAACTTAGAGGAAAAATACAGTCGATTACAAGCCGATGGTAATTTAAATGAGTATCTTATTAATAATAATATAGTTTCCATCGAAGGATTAGATACAAGGGCATTAGTGGCTCATGTGCGTCAAGTGGGCGCTATGAATTGCATTATATCTTCCGAAATATTAGATGTCGATGTACTTAAAGCACAGTTAGCAAAAGTGCCTAGTATGGATGGACTTGAATTAGCTAGTACCGTAAGCACAAAAGAGGTATATGAATTAGGCGATAAAAATTCACCCATTAAAGTTTCTGTTTTAGATTTTGGAGTGAAAGAACATATATTACAATGCTTGGTGGATAGGGGCGTACATGTAAGAGTACATCCTGCTAAAACCAATTTTGATACTTTAAAAGCATTTCAACCAACGGGTTATTTTTTATCCAATGGTCCTGGCGATCCAGCACCAATGGATTATGCAATAAAAACAATTAAGGAAGTTTTAAATGAAAAAAAGCCAGTGTTTGGAATTTGTTTAGGACATCAATTATTAGCCTTAGCAAATGACATACCTACTTTTAAAATGCACCATGGTCACCGTGGATTAAATCACCCCGTTAAAAATGTGATTACTGGACTTTGTGAAATTACCACTCAAAATCATGGATTTGGTGTAGATCCAGAAGCTGTTCGCAAACATCCAAATGTCATTATATCACATGTGAATTTAAATGATGATTCTATCGAAGGAATTAAATTAAAAGATCGTCCTGCTTTTAGTGTTCAATATCATCCTGAAGCAACTCCAGGCCCGCATGATAGCAGGTATTTATTTGATGATTTCGTATCTTTAATGAAATCAAATTAATTCAACTAAGATTTCAGTATGTTACAGATCGCCATCATCAATGGACCTAATTTAAATTTACTTGGTAAAAGAGAGCCAGATGTATATGGGCATGCCAGCTTTGAAGACTTCCTAGTTCAATTAAAAAATGATTTTCCAACGGTCCATTTTACATATTTCCAAAGCAATATTGAAGGTGAAATTGTTCAAGCCATTCAAACTCATGGTTTTGATAAAGATGGTATTATATTAAACCCTGCAGCATACACACATACTTCCGTTGCAATTGGAGATGCTGTTGCGGCCGTTAAGACACCCGTGATTGAAGTTCATATCAGTAATGTACATGCCAGGGAGGATTTCCGAAAAATTTCATATGTATCTGCTAAGTCTGTGGGCTCTATTGTGGGTCTAGGTTTGAAAGGATATGCTTTGGCTACAGAATGGTTTTTAGCGAAGTAGGGAGTATTCAATAAGTTTTACCTAATTTAGTTAATAAAAATTTAGTATGTCGATATCCCCTTTGGCATATCAAAAAAAACTCTGGTGGCTCATCGGTATCTCGGTGGGTATTAAAATAATTTTATCTTATCTATTAGAATTAGGCAACGATGAAGTGTATTATTACACTTATGCGCTTCAGCCTGATTGGAGTCACTTTGATCATCCTCCGATGGTAGGTTGGATGATTCGCATTTTTACTTTTAATCTACATTGGTTATCGGATTTATCAATGCGTTTAGGTAGTATTTTTTGTGCCGCCCTTTCCACCCTCGTCGTTTTCGAATCGGGTACTTTAATTAAAAATGAAAAAGCAGGATGGATAGCTGCTTTACTATATTCACTTTCCATTTATACAAGTATTATTGCAGGACTATTTGTGATGCCGGATAGTCCTCAACTTTTATTTTTTTCATTGAGTATCTATTTTATGTTGAGTTGGGTAATGAAGCCACTTATTTTTAAAAGATTAGATTGGATTTTATTAGGATTGTTTATTGGTTTAGCCACTTTAAGTAAAATTCATGGGCTTTATTTATGGGTAGGTTTTGTTTTATTCATTTTATTTAACCAACCTAAAACTTTAAAACAACAGCATTTATATTTAGCTATTATTATTACACTTTTATGTTTGACGCCAATAATATATTGGAACATACAAAATGATTTTATTACTTACCAGTATCATTCTAAACGAGTAATGCATTCTGGATTTTCTTGGTCTAATTTTATGACACAATTAGTGGGGGAGTTGTTGTATCAAAATCCATTAGTTTATATTGCAATTGTCATTTCATTAATTCGTATCAAAAAAGTTAGGTTTCAAGCAAAAAGTGCACAAGCCATTCATTTATTATTGTGGTTGAGTATTCCATTGATACTTACTTTTTGGGCCATTTCATTATTTAATGCCACTTTGCCTCATTGGACGGGGCCTGCTTATATTTCTTTGTTTTTAATAGCAGGAGTGTATTGGTCAACTTATTCGCGTAAAGTAATCCCTGTTTTATTAAAATGGGCCATCGCTTTTACAGGTGCCTTGGTCATTGGTTTTGTATTGTTGGTTTATGTATTCCCAAAGCAATTGGGCTCGCATGATAAAGAAAATTTAGGGGAATACAATCCTATCAATGATGTCACAGGATGGCAATATTTTAGTGAAAATTTCAAGAATTTATATATTAAGGACCAGCAAAGCGGTGCGATGTCTAAAAATGCATCCATTATCGTTCATAAGTGGTTTCCTGGGGGGCATTTATTATTTTATACAGCAAGACCTTTAGGTATCAAAGTGCTGGCCGTGGGCGCTCTCGAAGACGTACATAAATTTGCGTGGTTAAATAAAGATCAAGCTAATTTAAGTATAGGGGAAGATGCTTATTTTATTACCCCTTCTAATTTACCAGCCAATCCTACTTCTTTATATCAAAGCTATTTCGTATCTGTCCAATCAGTGCCAGATACAATTTCAATTAAAACAAAAGGGGTATTGCTTCGACACTTTTATGTGTATCGTCTAAAGTCTTGTAAAACAAGGCCTAACTCCATTTTGCCTTAAAAAATGAATTGATCAAAATCCTTTCGATAGGAGATGCTGACGCCTTGTCGGTTGCGACGGCCTAGGCTACTTCCATTCATATCTAAACTATTCCTGTTAAATACGATCGCCCTTAATTTACGATCCCTAGTTAAAATAAATTCAATATTTAAATCTGGAAGCCATTGTAGGTTATCATTTTGAATATTCGTACTACTTCGTACATTAAAATCAAGGTCGCCTCCAACATTCACAATGACTTTATCATTTAAAAAGCTCCGACCTATTTTTAAATTTACTCTTTGACGATCAATTTTATTTGCATTAATCGCAATGCCTGCGCCAGTAGGATCTAATAAGTTACCACTATTGTAAACCGATGAACCAATATCAAATCGCAAACTATTGTCACCAGTCACTTTATTTAATAAATGTGTCACTGACTTATTTACTTCCTTCGTAAGTAATTGAGAAATTGTATTAATGCCAATGGAAGTCATGCTGTATGCATTAGTGCTATTACCACTGCTAAATCCAACAGGGGCAAAAGAGTTAAACACAATTAAAAAGGATACTTGTTTTAATATTTCATTTTCATCTCTTTCTAAGCGATTGATGAATTGTGAAAATTCATTATCGGAACTAATGGGACTTCCTTGTGGAAAAGCGATACTAAATTTAATATCAGGTTGAAAAAGTTTTTTTCTCAAGGCGGCAATAACATAAACAGTTCCTCTGTAGGACTTAACCGCATTGCTAAAGTTGGCCGAACCTACTAATGAATTTAAGCTTATACGATCTGCTTTATACCTTGCGTCTACATGCATTTCGGCTTCGTAGGGGTTGCCTGTCCATTCGATATAATTTCCAATGTCAGGTATTAACTCAAAAGGTTTTTTAATGAAAGATTGAAAATTGAAATCGTAATTACCTGATTCAATATTGTATTTTCCTCTAATGCTTAGGGGTTCGATATTACCTGCTCTAATTTTTAATCGACCATTTCCTTTTGCTTTAATCACATCACCCGTTAGATCGTCTAATATTACATCAATCTTTGTTTTATTATTAGCAGAAAGATCTAAGTCAACAAGTAAATTAAAAGTGGGCACATCAGCACTTTTAACAGCCGTTTTACCATATTTCTTAAATAGGATAAAATCAGCATTCCCTTTTTCCTTACTGGTATTATTGGGTAAATACAAGTGGGAGCTGTCATTCACATCTGCACTAATGACCATTTTAATATTATCCTCGGGTCCTTTGATGGTCAATCCAGCTTTTCCAACGGCATTGCCATAAAAATATATATTATCCAAAGGTCCCATATTAAGTAGTTCAATTTTAGGACTACTCATTTCCAGATCATATAAAAGGTGCTTAAATCCGTGGTTATATATCTTGCCTTTAAAAATTGCTTTTCTATTTAACTGATCTGTTAATTGGATGGTACCAAAATCTATCCCTTCATCAGTAAATTGTATGGTGCTTTCATTGATATAGTATTTTACTTTAGTATAATCCACCTTAAAAGATGCCTTTTCTAAAGTAGCCATCCCTTTTAATACAGGGTTCTCGATTCGTCCACCAAAGTGTAATGATCCATTGGCTTTTCCATCTAAATGGGTGAGTACACCTCCTATAAATTGTTCAACTAAGCTAAATTTGGAATGATTAAGATACAGTGTGGCGTCTAATGGGTTAATACTATCATTGATATCATAACTGCCTTGCGCTGATAAATTGTATTCTTTATTTGGAATACTAAAATTAAAAGGCACAAGCCCTGTTTTTTTATTATAGGAAGCATTTATGTTCGTAAATCCTAAAAGTTCATTGTTAAAACTAAATTGATCAATAATTAAATTAGAATTTAGCTCTAAATTTTCTAAAATATTTTTAAAATAAATCTTCCCATTAGTAACACCTTCTAGTTGGGGGTATCTAAAAAATAATTTTGTCACATCCCCTAGGATTATATTTTTTAATTCTAGTTGTAACGCATTGTCGTTTGCACCTGTTAGGTAAAGTTCTTGAAGGCCTTGTGAAAATTTTACATTTTTAGCAAATGTGTTTTTGGTACGTAACGAAATTTCACCTCCATTAGTAATGTCCCATTTTTTTTGATTTAAAACAAAGTAGGAGGGTAGCCATTTAATAGCAATACCATCAGAAAAAGTGTTTACGATACCATTTAAATCAATATTTTGTAAAGCATTATTACTAGTTGCAGTTATTTTTATATTTGATTTGTCATTAAATGTGTGAATCGTTAATAATGGATTCACTAAAGTAAAGCTATCTGTTAATTGGTAGGTGCTTGATCTTACAAATAATTGTAATGAATCCTTTGAGCCATTCCCAGTCAATTGACCTCCCTTGATTGCCATATTAGACCATTGAGCGAAGGGGACATTGGCCTTAAATTGTAGTGTTTTTTTATCTGTATTGATGGAACCTTTAAAATCAAGGTTATTAAAACCTGAAAAATCTTTATTAAAAATACGAATGAGTGGCTCTATATAATTCGTTTTTACTTCGATATCAAATAACTGGTTCGTTGGCGTGTTTTTGGGTGCAGGAATATATGTAGGCAAGTAACGCTGCATAAAATATTGGATACTTGCTGGCAAGTGAGAAATATTAAATTTACCGTAAATGGATGCATTAAGATCATCACTTGCTAATCTTAGGTATTTAATTCCTTTTTCAATACTTGAATGTAAGGTAACAGAATCAAAACGCACCACAGACTTTTCGCCTTTTAATTGTCCATTATAAAACTTTGCATAACCTATAAAATTATCAATACTATCGCCTTCAAAATTGATATCAAGTAAGCCTGTTAATTGAATCTTATTATTTGAAAAACCTAGTTCTTTTAAATTGGTATTTTGTAAATCGCCCACAGCATTTATCTTAGGCTTTTTATTGTTAAAGTCAACTTCGATGTTACTATTGAAATTGATATTGGGGTCTTTGATTTTTAAAGTTCCACTATAAGCACCTTTTTGAATATCCCCATCTGTATCAATATGGGTGTAAGTATAGTTATTGTAATCAACAGAATCAATATGCCCTTGGATATTCGTTTTTTGATTGCTAAGGCTAAATGAATTCCCATTTATTTTACCATTAAAGTTTAAAAACCCTAATAATTTATTGTCTAATAATTTACCTGCATTAAAATGCTTTGTTGTGATATTACCTTGGTAATTAGGTTCGGCTTTTAATGGGAATTGCAATCTAATTTCAGTAGCAGTATAACCCAAAGCAGAATTCATTTCACCTTTGGTAACAAAATCGTAAGCTGTACCTTTAAAATTACCGTCAAATTGGATATTACCTAATTGATCTAATTTAAATTCTTTAATATCTTTTAGCGTTGGTAACCAAGTTGCTAAGTCCTTATAATTGGTATAAGCTTTTACATTACTAAAGTTGATTTGTGTACTTCGCAAGTCAGGTAATCCTTGCATTGAAAATCGGCCTCTTACATTGGATTGATTGTATTGTGCTAATAAGTCATTGGCTTCAAAGTTGGCCACAGTGCCTATGTAGTGGAAGCTAAGTATTACTTTTTGATGCAAATTGGATAGGGCTGGCGCAAAGTAAGCGATATCGTCAGTGGATACATTTGACTTATCTAAATGCGCTTTCATTGTCACATTTTGAATGTAATTTTTAAAATCATTTTTCAAATGACGGAATTGCATCGCATAATAGGGGCCTACTATACTATTATTGGTTTTTAATGTGAGTTGTGCAAATTCCATGATTTGAGGAGTTAACTTAAACTGCGTGTTTAGTTTTTTTATTTCAAATCCTGATCTTTCTTTAAGACTTAAGTTGACTTTTGCAGTAATGGTATCCTCCTTCATCATTACATCATGAATCATAGCATTGATGTCGTGCATTCTTATATGAGCGGCATCAAAATAGGATACAGGCTTTTCAAGTCCATCCTCTATCTTAAAACTACCATTCATAATTTGCAATTCGCTAGTGAGTATATCAAAATGACTTTTGTTAAACTCATTACCTATTTCTTTTATTATTTCTGCTTGATTAATACTTGTATTTAAGCCTTTGTAGGATAATAAATTACAAATAGGTTTGTTCAATATAATCTGATCAATCAATATTGACTTATTTTTTTTATTAAAGGACCTTAGATTAATTAGAATATTTTTTGTAGACAGTTCTCTTTTTTCACCTTCCCATAAATCATTTTGAATTAAATTAAAATCGCTGATATCTATTTTTTTTATATCAAAGGGAGAAGTGCTCTTATTGGCGGTGTCTTTGTTTAAATAATCAACCAGAAATTGGTAGTTCCAAATAGGAGTGCGACGGTTTAAATATATTTTAGTGCCTTCAAGTCCTATATATCGTATAACGGGGTCTGATTTAGAAAAAAACAAATCAGATAAGCGTAATTTGAAATTCTTTGTAAACAATAGGGTATCCTTGTGAGTATCTTTTATAAGGACATCTTCAATATCGAGTCGGTTGAAAAGCGAAAAGCTGACATGACCAACATTTACTTCTGTACCCAATTGTTGTGAAAGTTGGGTTGCCGCTTTTTTAACTAATAAGTTTTGAACAGCAGGGATCAATAGTAATAAATAAGCCATTAGGATAAATCCTAATAGGGATGCCCCAAAAATTCGAAGTATGGTGAGCTTATTTTTTAGCAAAAAACTGATTTTTGTAAAAATACTAATTTAAGCCTTACAATGAGCTGATAACTAATAGCCTGCAACGCTGTCATCCCCTCTTTTATCGCCTACTGCTTCTCGTTTCCCTCCAGGTAATATCCGAATGCCGTCCATTCGACCATAATTACCCCTCTTGGTATAATTATAACCTTGCGCTTTTAAGTTGGCTAATGTGGCAACTGGGAAATCTGATTCAACCTCAATGACATCAGGAATCCATTGATGATGAAAACGAGACCCGTCAATGGCTTGTTGTAAGTTCATTTTATGATCAATCAAATTAACCAATCCTTCATATACTTGATTGGGTATTGTAGTTCCACCAGGTGACCCGATAGTTAAATATGCTTGATGGTCCACTGTGACCAAAGTAGGGGACATTGAACTTAACATTCTTTTTCCTGGTTCAATGGCATTAGCTTCTCCACCTAGAGCGCCAAACATATTAGGCACCCCCGGCTTTACACTAAAATCATCCATTTCATTATTTAATATAAAACCTGCTCCTGCAACTACAGTTCTATTACCATATGAGCCATTTAAGGTTGTTGTGATGGCTACCATATTTCCTTGTTTGTCAATGACACTAAAATGAGTTGTTTCTTCACTTTCTTTTATTTGTCCAGCTTGGGTGGATTTACTATTTCCCGCAACACCTGGTGTATAATCTTGCATTCTTTTTTTAGCATATTCATCACTTATTAAAGTGCGAGTAGGCACTTTCCAAAAATCAGGATCGCCCATATGTTCTGCTCGATCCGCATAAGCGCGTCTTTGTGATTCTACCATCAAACTTACAGAAGCCGGTGTATTATATCCCATCTTAGCAATATCATAAGGCGCAATCATTTTCATCATTTGGGCTAATAGTATACCACCACTTGAAGGGGGAGCAAAGCTTATCACATGATGATTTTTGTAATCAAATTCAATAGGCTTTCTAAATTTAGGTTGGTAGTTTTTTAAATCAGCTTTCGAAATAATACCAGCACCGTGGGACATTTCCTTTACAATATAATCGGCAGTAAGCCCTTCGTAAAAACCTGCGACGCCATTTTGCTGAATGCGTTTTAATGTAGCAGCTAATTGGGGTTGTATTAATGTATCTCCTTTTTTCCAATTTGATTTTAAAGTATATGCCGATGGAGCACTACTATATTTTAATAAATCTGCATTTTCACTATTAAGACTTCTTGCTTCTCTTTCAGTAAGGACAAAACCAAATTCAGCTAATTCAATGGCAGGTTCAATAAGTTGTGCCATTGGGAGTAGGGCATTGTCATGTGCGCTGAACATACCAGCAACACTCCCTGGTATGCCAGAAGCCAATGGACCATCTTTTGATTTTTCTGTAATGGCATTTCCTTTATCATCTAAATACATGTCCTTATTGGCTTTTGAAGGAGCCGCTTCTCTAAAATCAATTCCTATCAATTTCCCATTGTTGGTTCTTGCTAACATAAATCCGCCCCCGCCAATATTGCCTGCTGCAGGATGTACTACAGCTAATGCAAATTGTACCGAAATAGCAGCATCAAAAGCATTGCCCCCATCTTGCATAATCGCAACACCTACCATGCTTGCTAAAGGATGAGCTGAGGTGACTGCAGCATGTTCAAATAACTTCCCTTTTACAATTTGAAATTGATAAGGATTTATATCATTGTGTTTTTTAAAAAAATTTTGAGCAGAAATACAATTTGAAATGCATATTAATACCACAGTGAAAAAGAAACTATTTTTATGGGACATATCAATTATTTTGAATATTTTAGATAGATAAGGGAGTAAATTACTTAATTATTAAGAATTCGTCAAATGGGTGGGCAGCTTGTTTAAAATTAGTTGTTTTAGGGGAGGCATTAACGCTAAAGTTCTCGTATTTTAGAGGGTTAATTGGGTGAATTAGATCATAGGATGTATTGTCAAATAATTTAAATTTTGGAAATGTTTACTTGGACTAAAAAAAGAGGCGTTAGTTTGGTTTTGTTGTTCATTTTAAATGCACCCATGGGGTTTGCCCAAAAATCGAGTGCCGAACTATATACACAAATAAAAAAATTAGGTGTGGTAGGGAGTGTGTTATATATCGCCGCACATCCTGATGATGAGAACAATAGTTTTTTACCTTATCTAACAAATGAGCGAATGTATAGAACCGCTTATTTAAGTTTAACTAGAGGAGATGGCGGACAAAATTTAATTGGTAAGGAGCAGGGAGTTGAATTGGGTATGATTAGAACACAGGAATTATTGGCTGCTCGTAAACAAGATGGGGCTGAACAATTTTTTTCAAGGGCTTATGAATTTGGATTTAGTAAATCAGCCGAAGAAGCATTAACTATTTGGGATCATCAAAAAGTTTTAAGTGATGCTGTTTGGGTGATTCGTCAATTTCAACCCGATATCATTATTGCTCGTTTCCCGCCAGATGCGCGAGCTGGTCATGGCCACCATGCAGCTTCTGCCATTATAGCAAAGGAAGCATTCATTGCAGCGGCAGATCCTAAGCAATTTCCAGAACAATTTAAATATGGTGTCACAGTTTGGCAAGCTAAAAGAATATTATGGAACACTTTTAATTTTGGTGGCGCGAATACAACTAATGACAAGCAACTCAAAATTGAAGTAGGGGGATACAATCCTATCATTGGAAAAAGTTATGGTGAGATTGGCGCAGAAGCCAGGTCAATGCATAAAAGCCAAGGGGAAGGAAGACCTCGTAGAAGAGGCAGCTTATATGAATATTTTGAACCAGTAGGAGGTGAAGTAGCTGCCAATGATATCATGGATGGCGTGACTACAAGTTGGGATCGATTCAATATGCCTGCTATACAAATCGCAGTCGCCAATATAATAAAGGAATATAAGTTAGATGAGCCTGAGCATTCAGTTAAAGCCTTGGTAGATTTATATCAAGAAGTACAAAAGATGCCAAGTTCTGTTTGGAGGAATTATAAATTAAATGAAATTAAGTCCTTGGTGCAAAATTGTGCAGGTTTATTTATAGATGCTTCAAGTTCACAACAACAAGTATTCCCAGGCAAAGGATTGCCTATACAATTTAGTCTCAATCAAAGAGCAAGTGTTCATAGTACTTTTAATAAAATAGTATTACCTGGAAAGGATTCTGTTTTTAATAAGACATTAGGCGTGAACCAAAATATTCAATTAGATTATACTTATACGATTCCATTATCTCAGCCTATTTCTCAGCCTTATTGGTTAACTGCTCCTAAAAGCGAAGGGATGTTTGAAGTCAATAATCAGTTACTTATAGGTAAACCTGAAAATGATCCCGCGTTTATGTGCACAGTTAGTGTGACAATCGAAAATCAGCCTTTTGAATTTTTTATCCCTGTTCAATATAAATATGTGGATCCTACTAGAGGTGAAATTTATCAACCCATTGCCGTGGTTCCAACGCAAGAAATTAAATATGAAAAAGAACTGTATTTAATTAATGGAGATAAACCTGTTCAAGTAAATTATCAAACCATCAATCACTTAGGTCAAAATGAAACAGGTTCGGCAATAATAAGTTCCCCTTCGGATCCTTTACCTACTTCTCCACAAGCACTCTTTCAAAAAACCATCCAGTACGATCATATTCCGACTATTACTTATTTTCCTAGTTCCACTACTACCATTGTGAAAGCGGCCATTAAAACAAAAGGTAAAAAAATAGGGTATATCGAAGGAGCGGGAGATAAAATACCGGAAGCTTTGGTTGAATTAGGATATGCTGTTTCTTATTTAAAGGAATCAGATTTGCAATTAGATAAATTAAAAACTTTTGATGCCATCATTGTAGGAATCAGGGCCTATAATTTATATGAATATCTTACGAATAACAATGAAGTAATGAATCAGTATATTGAGCAAGGCGGAAATGTGATTGTTCAATATTTAAAAAGTAATCAAGTGGGATTACAAAAAGTGAAAGTGGGGCCTTATTCATTTATTGTAAATTCGGGCAGACGCGTCACGCAGGAAAATGTACCTGTTCAATTTACATTGCCAGGGCATATTGTTTTAAACGCGCCAAATAAAATCACTTCTTCAGATTTTGATCATTGGGTTCAAGAGCGAAGTACTTATCAAGCTGAAAATATAGATACTCATTTTGAAATGCCGTTAACCATGAATGATAAAGGGGAGGCGCCCTCCAATGGTAGTTTGTTAATTGCGCCCTATGGTAAAGGTAATTTTGTATACTTAAGTTTAACTTTATTTAGACAACTGCCAGCGGGTAATCCAGGTGCCTTTAAGTTATTAGCTAATTTAATTGCACTCCCTAAACACTAACTGAATTATTCAAATTTTATGAGACGAAAAGTAAGTATACTAACGCTTTTAATCATCGGATTAGCCATTGGCTGGATGATAAAAAATGTTAAGATTGGATTGATAGTGGGATTAGTATTAGGCTTGCTCATCAGTGGGATGACTGTCGGCGGTCGCAAGTAATTCATCAGATCCAATCCATTTCATTTTTTTTGCAATCACATAAGCTACTAAGCCTAAACTGATCACCACTAAGCCACTAATCATCATCTTTTGTCCTGTCGAAAAAAAGATACCAATCCAAATTACAATTGCTAAAATTAAGGGTAATGGGTAAAGTGGCATTTTCCAAGGGAAAAAACCGTTCCCTTTACGTTTTACTAATAATATAAGTCCTATAGCTTGTCCAATAAATTGAATCATGATTCGCATCGCTAAAATCGCATCAATGACTTCCTTTAACCTGAATAATAAACTAAATACAAAAGCGATACCTCCTAAAACCAATAAGGATCGATGTGGAAAATGTAAAGTGGGGTGCAGTTTATTAAAATAACCAAAAAATGATTTGTTTTGGGCGGCTGCATAAGGAATTCTGCTGTATCCTAATGTGGCCGAAAATAAGGAAGCAAATGCTACTAATAAAATTAAAACAGTAACAAAAGCACCTGCATGAGCACCATACAAGGTTTTAATATAATCACTCACTACATATTTGCTATTCATTATAGTGTTCAATGGTAATACACTTGCCACGCTAATATTCATAGATAAGTATAAAATAGCAATTCCAGTAATGGAGATAAACATACTTCGAGGAATATTCTTACTTGGATTTTTAATCTCACCACCTAAATGACATACATTATAATAGCCTAAATAACTATAAATGGTTTTTACGCTTGCAAATCCTAAGGCTGCAACAAATCCATGCTGCATTGAAAAACCGTCATTAATATGTTTGATTGGATCTAAAAAATGTCCGTTGGCAACGCCACCCAAAATAATCCATCCCATGGTGCCTAGGACACCCACCCATAAAAAAACAGAAATTTTCCCAATGGATTCAATTTTACGATACAATAAGCTGATGACTAATATGACAACAGATCCACTGACGATCTTTTCTTGAATAAATGAAAAATTAAAAAAGTAGCTAGCGTATTGTGCAAAACCAATAGAAGCAGAAGCAATAACTAAGGGGGCTTGAATCATGGTTTGCCAAACAAATAAAAAGCTCATCAATGGTCCCCATTTTTTTCCATAGCCTTCTTTTAAAAAATGAAAGCTGCCACCTGCTCTAGGTAAGGCTGCGCCTAATTGACTCCAGACCATTGCATCCAAATAGGATAGTACCGCACCCGCAATCCAAGCATATAAAAAATAGGGTCCTCCAATGATTTGAGCCACCACGCTCAGAACTACGAATGGACCAATGCCTACCATATCAATCATGTTGATGGCAGTTGCATGTAAAAGACTTAATTTGCGATCTAATTGGGGCTTAACTTGACTCATGTATTTGCCAAGATAATAAAAATTGAATTAAAAATTGTAATTAAATGGATGCTAGTTTCAATACAGTAACATGGGCGAATGAATCCATTATTTATGAAGTAAATATTAGGCAGTTTACCCCTGAAGGTACTTTCAAAGCTTTTCAAAAACACTTACCTAGGTTAAAAGATATGGGGGTCACCCTTTTATGGTTTATGCCCATCACACCCATAAGTGAAAAATTAAAAAAAGGGACCCTGGGCAGTTATTATGCATGCAGTAGTTATACTAAAATTAATCCTGCATATGGTAATGAATCCGATTTGTTGGAATTAGTTAATTCGGCACATGATTTGGGTATGAAAGTCATTATTGATTGGGTAGCAAACCATACTGGTGCTAAACATGAATGGATGGACAAAAATCCAGAGTGGTTTTCGAGAGATGCACAAGGAAACTTTACAGAGCGCAATGGATGGGAGGATGTCGTAGATTTAAATTATGAGAACCAACCTATGCGGGATGCATTAATTGCATCTATGCAATATTGGGTTCGTCACTTTAATATAGATGGGTTTAGATGTGACATGGCCCATTTGGTTCCTTTAGATTTTTGGAAATCGGCCCGTGCAGCTTGCGATAATATTAAAACCTTATTTTGGTTAGCAGAATGCGAGGAGGTAGGCTATCACCAAGTGTTTGATATAAGTTATGCATGGGCTTGGATGCATGCGATCGAAAAAACAAGACAGGATCTTTCAAGTCTCAATGATGTATATAATATATTACATGCCTATGACCAGTATCCAGCCGGAGCGCTCAAATTATTTTTCACTTCGAATCATGATGAAAATAGTTGGAATGGAACTGAATATGAAAAATTTGGAGTAGCTGCAAAAGCTTGGGCAGTATTTACCTATACCTGGAAGGGAATTCCTTTAATTTATAGTGGTCAGGAAATGCCCAATCATAAAAGACTACAATTTTTTGATAAGGACTGTATCGAATGGAATGAAAAACCAGCCTTACATGATTTTTATAAAACATTAGCAACCTGTCGTCAACAGTATCCTGCCATTTTGCATGGGGCTAATTATATCTTGCCAACTGACTCCAATGGTGTGATGGCCTATTTGAGATATGATTCAACTAATGTGGTTTTGGTATTACTTAATATTTCAACCGACATTCAAAAAATTTCTTGTAAGCATGATTTGATAATAGGAACCTTTACCAATATCTTTTCGGGCTTACAATTTAGCTTTAATAATGAAGAAGCTTTCGAGCTGATGCCAGGGGATTATTTGGTTTACGTGAAATAGCTAACCTTGGCGGGTCTAATTTCTTTTCGATTGCTGAAATTCAACAAATTCAATCATTTCTGCTAAGCTAAAGCTACTCAAGTTTTGTGCTGCTGTTAATCCTGCTTTTTGAGCTACTAACACCCCAAATCGAACATCTTCAAATCCTTCAATAGAATGAGCATCTGGATCAATTGAAATGAGCACATCATTTTTTATAGCGGATTGTATAAAACGCCAATCCATATCCAATCGACGGGGATGCGCATTTAATTCCATCACGACATTATTATCAGCACAAGCTTGTATTAGTATTTCATGATCCACAGGATAACCTTTTCTACTTAACAATAACCTGCCAGTAGGGTGTCCTAAAATACTAGTAAAGGGGTGGTTGATCGCATTTAACAATCGCATCATTGCTTTTTCTTCGGTCATCTTTAAATTAGAATGTATTGAAGCGATGACTATATCAAAACATGCCAAGATATCCTCTGGGTAGTCCAAGCTTCCATCATTGAGGATGTCTGACTCAATACTTTTAAATATAACAAAAGGGGCCAATTTTTTATTGAGGGCTTCAATTTCCTTATGCTGTGCTTTAACGCTATCGATTGATAAACCTCCTGCATAAAATGCAGATTTCGAATGGTCACTAATGATTAAGTACTCATAGCCTTTTTCAATAGCAGCTCTTGCCATTTGTTCAATTGAGTGCACGCCATCACTCCAAGTACTATGTGAGTGTATGATTCCTTTAATGTCGGAGACTTGAATGAGCTTAGGTAATTTATTATTTTTTGTTTGGTCGATAATCGAGGGATGCTCCCTAAGAGGCGATGGAATGATCGGAATATTTATTTGGTCAAAAATGCTTTTTTCTGAAATAAATGGGATTTTTTTTGAAAATAGGGGGTCTGATACCCATTTTTCCAAAAATTCAGGGGAACAGGAAAGGGTGAAATCGGTCCAATAATATTCGTCCAAATTGGTAAAATACCACCTCATTTCAAATTGATCAGAACATTTGCTACTTAAAAATGTTTCATTTTTTTTGCATTGAAAGTTTTTTTCAGTTAACCAATTCGTTAAATCATTTTCAGAATAAGTGGTAACAATATCTATATAATCTATGATTTCTAATTGTCTTTTAAATCCGCCAGAAATTATAAATAAATCATCTCCATTTATTTTTTCATTCAATGCTATTTTTAAATTTTCAACAAGGGGTTCTACTTGTTGAAATAAATATCTTCCTTGATGTTGTAAATAAAATTTTAAAGCATCTTGAATATTCTGTTGCGTCTTTTCTCCAAAGCCTTTGTATTTAGTAAGTCTATTTTCTTCGCATGCATATAATAATTCACCGATACTTTCTATTTCTAATTCTTTCCAAATAGTGGTAATTTTTTTAGGGCCTAATCCTTTTATTTTTAGAAATTCTAAAACGCCAGGAGGTGTTTTTTCGATATAGGTATCAAGTAAGCTAAGTCGCTTATTATCAATGATTTCGATCACTTTTTTACCTATCGCATCTCCAATGCCTCTTATTGAAAATAGTTGATGTGGTTCCATGTCTACCACAGGATCATTTAATTTATCTAATGTAAAAGCAGCGTTGGAATACGACTTAATTTTAAATGGATCTTCTCCATGAATTTCCATGAGTTTACTTAGCAATGAAAAGTATTCTGCGATTTCGTAGTTGTGCATAATGAAATGAATGCATTAAAGATAAGGTAAAAAAAAATCCTCCCCGTAAACGGAGAGGACCTTAAAATCTATTTCTGCTGAAAGCAAAAAAGACGATTTAATTATCTTGCGATAATTATTTCTTTTTAGCAGCTTTCTTCTTAGGAGCAGCTTTTTTAGCAGCTTTCTTAGGAGCAGCTTTCTTAGCAGCTTTCTTCTTAGGAGCAGCTTTTTTAGCAGCTTTTTTAGGAGCAGCTTTTTTAGCAGCTTTTTTAGGAGCAGCTTTTTTTGCAGCTTTCTTAGGAGCAGCTTTTTTTGCAGTTGCCATGTTTTTTAGATTTAATGGTTAGTAAATAATACACTAAAATTAAAAACTTTTATTATAACTACAAAAAATATTTTTTAAGCTACCTCTTGAACTGGTAATATGGAAACAGTAGTTCTGTTGTTTTTACCTTTTTTAAACTCCACAATGCCATTGGTCATTGCGAAAATAGTGAAGTCAGAGCCTAATCCAACATTCTTGCCAGGGTGGTATTGAGTACCTCTTTGACGAATAAGGATATTGCCAGATATAGCCGGTTGACCGCCATATATCTTAACGCCTAAACGCTTACTGTGGGAATCACGGCCGTTTTTAACGGAACCTTCCCCTTTTTTGTGTGCCATAGTATTTCTATTTTACTAAAGTTATTTACTAGAACTAGTCGCTTTATTAAGCGATGTTCTCAATTTTGATTTGAGTATAATGTGTTCTGTGCCCGTGCTTCTTGCGGAAACCCTTGCGTCTTTTCATCTTAAAAGCGATTACTTTATCACCTTGAACTAAATCGTTCAAGATTTCAGCTTTCACTGTTACTTTACTCGTAAATGAGATACTTCCGTTGTTATCAACAAACAATACGTCGTTGAATTCAACTTTATCTCCTGTTTTACCTTCCAGGTGCGGCACATACAAGCTTTGTCCGGCTTGTACTTTAAATTGCTGTCCTGAGATTTTTACAACTGCTAGCATAAATGTCCAAAATTAGGATTGCAAAGGTAATTATTATTATCCCAAATTGCAATTAATTCTAAAAAAAATATGACAGCTTGTTTTTTTACCCATTTGAACCCATTATTATTGATTTTTTGGCTCTAAAGTCATTTGATGATCCATTAAAATGTCCCTATTTTTGCTCAACTTTACCCATTCTCCTATAAAAGTCCTTATGAATATAAAATCGATCCTTGCTAAACCTTTTGCCTCTGTGGTAAATAGGCAAATCAAAAAGGAGCAAGGAACCGCCATTTCTGATCAGCAACATATTCTAAATCAATTAGTTAAGATAGGAAAAAATACCCAATTTGGGAAGGATCATCATTTTGAAGCTATTCATGATCATGCCAGTTTTCAAAAGGCGGTACCCATTCGGGATTACGAGGACTTTAAACCCTATATCGACCTTATAAAAAAGGGAGTACAAAATGTACTTTGGAAGGGCCGCCCCCTTTATTTGGCCAAGACGAGTGGTACGACAAGTGGTGTAAAGTACATACCCATCACCAAGGATTCCATAGGGAATCACATTTCAGGGGCTCGAAATGCCATTCTATCTTATATGTCCAATACGGGCAATACCCAATTTGCAGGCGGAAAGATGATTTTTTTAAGTGGCTCACCCGAATTAGAGCGTGTAGGCGGAATCCCCACAGGTAGATTAAGTGGTATTGTGAATCATCATATACCTCAATATTTAAGAGGGAATCAGTTACCTAGCTTTGAGACCAATTGTATTGAGGAGTGGGAGGAAAAATTAGATAAAATTGTAGAGGAGACCTTAGGAAAGGATTTAACCTTAGTGGGAGGAATACCTCCTTGGATGCAAATGTATTTTGATCGAATAGTTGAAAAAACTGGAAAGCCAGTGATTCATTCCTTTCCAAATTTACAAGTTTTGGTACAAGGGGGTGTCAACTTTGAACCATATAAGGCTAAATTATTAGAGACCATTGGAAAAAACATTGACACCATTGAATTGTTTCCTGCAAGCGAAGGGTTTTTTGCATTTCAAGATGAGCGCAATGAACAAGGATTATTACTCAATACCAATAGCGGTATTTTTTATGAATTTATTCCAATTGCCGAAACGCATCTTTCTCATCCCACTCGTTTAAGTTTAGGAGAAGTAGTATTAGGAGAACAATATGCACTTATCATAAATAGTAATGCTGGATTATGGGGTTATAGTATTGGTGATATTGTAAAATTTGTAAGCACAAATCCTTATCGAATTATTGTAGCGGGAAGGGTAAAACATTTTATTTCTGCATTTGGGGAACATGTCATTGGAGAGGAAGTAGAACAAGCTTTATTAAAAGTTTCCGATGAAATGAAAGTAAGGGTGGTTGAGTTTACAGTGGCACCTTATATTCAACAGGGACAAGGACAAAGCTACCATGAATGGTTTATTGAATTTGAAAAAGCGCCTTCGGATATGGCCTTATTTAGCCAAAAATTAAATGAAAATATGTGTACTAAGAATGTATATTATATGGATTTAATTCAAGGTAAAATTTTAGCTCCATTACAAATTTCAACACTTCAAAAAAATGCGTTTATAGATTTTATGAGGTCCAAAGGAAAATTAGGCGGACAAAATAAAGTTCCTCGATTAAGTAATGATCGTAACATTGTCGAGGACTTAATTCAATATATTTCACATTAATTAAATAATAGCGTATTTTTAATGTCGACACAAACAACAGGGATGCAACAAAAAAAGATTGCCATATTCGGATCAACAGGCTCCATCGGAAAACAAACTTTGGAAGTGATTTCTGCACATCCAGAATTATTTACTGCTGAAATATTAACTGCTTTTTCAAATGACGCTTTATTAATTGAGCAAGCTTTACTGTTTATTCCAAATATTGTCGTGATAGGAGATATTGCTAAATACGCCAATGTTAAAAAAGCATTAGAGGGAAAGCCAATAAAAGTATTTGCGGGTGAAGAGGCGTTGGAGCAAGTAGCAGCGATGGATTGTTATGATTTTATGATGGCTGGCATTGTTGGCTTTGCTGGATTAAAACCTACTTTAACCGCTGTAAAGAATGGTAAGACCATAGGATTGGCGAATAAAGAAACATTGGTGGTAGCAGGTGATATCGTGATGCGCCTTGCAAAAGAAAATAAAGCAAATATTATTCCTGTTGATAGTGAACACTCTGCCATTTTTCAATGCTTGGTAGGGGAAGCGCATAACCCCATTGAAAAAATTATTTTAACTGCAAGTGGGGGACCTTTTTTAGGGAAAAAGCCTAATTTTTTAGTGAATGTAAAAAGGGATCATGCCTTACAACATCCTAATTGGAGCATGGGTGCGAAAATTTCAATTGACTCTGCAACCCTTATGAATAAAGGGTTAGAAATGATTGAAGCAAAATGGTTATTTGGTTTAGCGCCACATCAAATTAAAGTGGTGGTGCATGCGCAAAGTATTATACACAGCATGGTACAATTTGAAGATGGAAGTATTAAAGCGCAAATGGGATTGCCCGACATGAAGCTACCCATTCAATATGCGATGGCTTTCCCAGTTCGTTTGCCCAATAAATTTCCAAGGTATTTATTTGATAAACCTAATCAACTTTCCTTTGACGAACCCGATGTAAAAACATTTCGAAATTTGCAACTTGCAACTGATGCAATGATCAAGGGCGGTAATGCACCTTGTGTATTAAATGCAGCAAATGAAATTGCGGTATATGCTTTTTTAAAAAATAGAATTGGGTTTTTAGATATGACCGAATTAATTGAACGCACTTTAGAAAAAATTGAATTTATAGCACATCCTACCTTGGATGATTATTTTGAAACCGATGGGGAAGCGCGTAACTTCGCCGCCTCTTTAATACAATTATAAACTATGTACATTTTAGCATTTGACCTTGTGTCATTCGGCGTCAAAACAGGGCAATTCATTTTATCTTTTTCTATATTGGTAGTGTTACATGAATTAGGACATTTTATACCTGCTCGTTTATTTAAAACAAGGGTCGAAAAATTTTATTTATTTTTTAATCCAGGGTTTAGTCTTTGGAAAAAAAAGATAGGAGAAACCGAATATGGAATTGGATGGATCCCATTTGGCGGTTATGTGAAAATTGCTGGAATGATCGATGAAAGTATGGACAAGGAACAAATGAAATTACCACCTGAATCTTGGGAGCTAAGATCAAAACCTGCTTATCAAAGATTAATTGTGATGTTAGGAGGTGTTATTGTAAATATAATTTTAGCGATTGTTATTTTTATTGGAATAGGTTGGTATTGGGGTGAAGATTATTTACCTGCCAAGAATGTGACTTATGGGGTGCATGCAAGTGATAATGCAAAAAGAATGGGTATTCAGGATGGGGATATTATTGTGTCTATCGACAATAAAGAATTAGAAAATTTTGATGCGTTAGAATCCAAATTAATTTTAACCAATCCCAAAGCCATTCAAGTTAAACGAAATGATAGTTTGGTTAGTTTAAGTATTCCAAATGATTTAGCTTCTTCCATAGCGAAATTCAAAAAAACGACGCCATTTGTAATGCCTCGTATTCCAGTTATAGTTGATTCGGTAGGTAAATCATCGGTAGTAACTAAAGGAAGCTTTCAAAAAGAAGATACTTTATTAACGATGAATGGCAAGTCCATCAAGTATCAGTATGAATTTTTAGAAGTAAAAAATCAATATGCAGATTCAATTGTGTTGGTACAAGTGAAAAGGGGAGCAGATACTATTATTGTAAAAACATTAATTAATGGATCTGGCCAAATAGGATTATTTATTAAATTGCCTTTTGCTTTATTTACGACAGTACACAAGGAATTTAATTTATTGCAATCAATACCCGAAGGCATAAAAAGATGTTTTAACACCTTGGACAATTATATTCAAGGTATCAAACAAATATTTTCAGGTAAGGTAAATCCAAATGACTCATTGGGAAGTTTAATCAGTATTGGAAATACATTTCCTGCCCATTGGGATTGGGAAAAGTTTTGGACTTTGACAGCCATTTTTTCAATCATACTTGCATTTATGAATGTCCTTCCTATTCCAGCATTGGATGGAGGGCATGCTTTGTTTATATTAGTTGAAATGATCACAGGTCGTAAGCCTAGTGATAAGTTCATGGAATATGCTCAAGTTGTTGGTATGATATTAATGTTTGGGCTTATGATTTATGCCTTAGGTCTTGACTTTTGGAGATTATTCAAATAAGCAGTAATTTTGTAGGTTCTTCACAATGGGGTCGTATGGTTTTGACAGCAATTGTAGCGGTTGGGGTAAGCATGCAGTGCGTTGGGTAATTAGCACTTTAATCTGAATACCAAACAATCAAAAGGCGAAGCAAATTACGCCATGGCTGCTTAATTCAGTGAATTAACTTCCATTTTGGTCGAGCGAGAAGGTAGGCCTGTTACCCGCTCCTCAGCCTAATCAAAACAAAACAGGATGCGATAAAAGTAGGCTGTGCCTTTTATTTAAGTACCATTCAGCTAAGTAGTAAATTGGTTTGTGTTTTTCCTGTTTACCGCCGACAAGTAATAAAACAATAAGCATGTAGAAGATCAATGGTAACGTTGTTTGGACAGGGGTTCGACTCCCCTCGACTCCACAGATGGGCCTTCGGGCAAAGCAAATTTTTAAAAAGGCCCGGTTAAAATCCGGGCCTTTTTAATATCTAAAATTCAAGGATTAATCTTGAATGCATCTCACTGCCAATCCAAGTTTTAAGTTCAAACGATTTCTGAAAATATTTGTATTGGCGGAATATAAATAACGAAGTATTGCATAGCCTTCCTCATTAGGTGTTGCTGTCCACCAGCTACCATCTTGTCCTTCATTAAAAAAAATGCCACTAAAATAACGGTAACCACCGGGCATTGCATTAAAACCACTGCTGTTATCTCCATTCCCTTTTCCTGCCCAACCTTTGGTAGATTTTAGTTTTATACCAGCAATATCATCACCACCTAAGTTGTTGGATAAGGTAGTCCACTCTTCGTCCGACGCAATATGGGCACCAATAGGAGCAAGTCCTCTTACATCATGCACCGCATAAAAGTTATATAGTTTTCCATATTTTGTTCCTAGGGAAGTATCATTATTATAATAACACCAGGCAGGTTTACCCTCTGCGCCTGCTTTTTCCCACTCTTCATCCGATTTAGCTTCCATTATCATATCGCCATTTCGGAAATGATCAATATTGAGATTGTTTTTAGCCCAAACTTGGTTCCCTATTTTTACACTGTTCTCTAACGGCTTTGGAGTATTATTCACTACCGTTTCCTCTTCTATATTTTGAAATGCTTTATCTCTATTGGAACTTCCGCAGGATGTTAGTAATAAATAAGTAGCCATTAAAAAAAAGTAGTAATACTTTTTCGATTTCATATGTAATTGATTTGAAATTAATTTAAGAATTGAAATTAGTTAATTTCTTTTATAATTTAATCTGAATACCAAATAATCAAAATCCTCACCAGTATTGGTGAGGATTTTGATTATTTGAAAAGTTTAGTCAAACTATTTATTTCGCGAAAAGCTTATTTTTTAAATATACTTTTTTCTTTAGCCATTTTTTCGATAGCTGCTACAGTGCGAGGCGCATTAGCCGATAAATTTGTATTCCCTGTTTCAGTGATTAAAATATCATCTTCTATTCTTACCCCGATACTCCACCATTTTTGATCACAATTACTTCCTGGTGGAATATAAATTCCTGGCTCCACAGTTAACACAACACCTGGTAATAAAGTACGAGGTCCCATATCATGTACATCCAAGCCTAAATGATGTGAAGTACCATGCGGGAAATATTTTCTTGCTTCTGCTTCATTTGCAGCAATGCCTAATTGAATCAAACCTTCGTTGACCACTTTTCTTGCGGCTGCATCTGCTGCGCCAAAGGGGGCACCTGGAACACAAGCGTCAATACCTGCATCTTGTGCTTTTAATACTAATTCATAAATAATTTTTTGTGCAGGCGAAAATTTCCCGTTAGCTGGGACGGTTCTAGTAACGTCAGCACTATATCCATGATATTCTGCAGCACAATCACTTAATAAAAGTTCTCCGTCGTTTATTAATTTTAAATTAGTGACATAATGCAATACACACGCATTTTCGGCAGCACCATTAATGCTAGGGTAGCCAGTATATTCAGAACCTTTAGCTTTAAAATGATACTCCATAATTGCTTGTGCTTGGTATTCGGCCATGCCAGGTTTAATGGCACGCATCACGTCGCTATGACCTTCAGCACTAATGGAAGCAGCTTTAGCAATTAGAGTGATCTCCTCTGGTTGTTTAATACCTCGCAAACTACTTAATATCATTTGAGTGCTTCTTGCTGCAATAGGTTTGTTTTGTGTATTGATAATACTATCAACAATATTGGCCATGCGAGAAAGTGGATCTTCTACTCTTTTGTATTTTGAAAAAATACCCTCGCCTCGGTAGGCGGTATAAACAGAATCAATGCTACTAAAGTCAATCGTATTAGCATTAAATTTATCGTTGGTAAAAACGTTTTCCATTTTATAACGTGCTTTTACACCCTCTACGCCTAATATTTTACCTGTCCATAATTCTTTTTGTGGGTCACGATTTTTCACAAAAATAAATTCGGTTCCTGTTTTATTTAAAATAGTGACAGGCGTTTTAAATAATAATAATAGGGCATCCGATTCTTCAAGTCCAGTTAAATAATAAAAGTTTTTACTTTGTGCATATTGAAAATCGACATCGTTATTTCTTACGCGAACTTGTGAAGCAAAAAAAATGCCTACACCATTTGCAGATAATTTTTCTTTGAAAGCAGCACGACGTCCTGCATGAAATTCAGGGCTTAAATAATCAGTAGGGTACTGAGTAGTTTGTTGTGCAACTGTTAATAAAGGGGCTACTATGATGAGTAACCAGGAAAGGAGTCTTTTTGAATTCATTGTATTTTATTTTAGCGTTTTAAAGCTAATTCGTTTTTTTGAGAATAGAAAAAGAAATACCCTTACTACTTACTATAATTGTATTTAAATAGGTATATCGGCCATTATTTGATAGAACTCCTTAATAATCATTCATTTTTTGAAGTATCTATTCAATTTTGTTGTAATTTAATTTCACTTAATCAAAACCAGTATGTACAAAAAAATTATTTTACTATTTTTTATAGGATATGGGCAATCTATTTTCGCACAATCTACCTATGTGTTTACTAAAGCATTGTATATAGAAGGGGTGCATCATTATGGAAGAGAGGCCATCTATTCCGATAGCTTAGCTTTTCAGTTATATAGTAATACTTTAGTTAAACCAACTTTGGGTAAAATATTTTGGAATGGAACAGAAGGCCACGCTAAATATTGGAAAGAAGTGACTGCAAATAAACAAAATATTTTTGAAGCCAAAGGATTTGGTATGGGGGGATACTTGTATTTCACCTATGAGTCGGCCGAGTCTAAAAATGTTTTGCTTCAAATAAAAGGGAATAGTTCCGTGTATGTGAATGGTGTATTACATGCAGGAGATCCATATGCTGCTGGATGGTTGTACATTCCTATAAAATTAAAAAAAGGGGAAAATGAATTGTATGTTCGAAGGTATTTTCAAACCTCTGTTTCTTTAATCTTTCCTGAAAAGCCTATTAGTATTATCACGGCTGATTCAACTATGCCTCATGTTGTATTGAATTTACAAAATGGAATTTTGCAAGGCGCTGTAGTAATTGTAAATACGAGTTCAAAGGATATGAATCAACTTCAAATACAATCTTTGGTTGCAGGAAAAAAAATGAGTTCAAAGATTCCTTCCATTCCTGCATTAGCTAGCCGTAAAATTATTTTTTCTTTTGATGCAAGTAGCATCAATCAAAAAGGGATTCAGGAATGTTTATTGACTTTGTATAGCAATCAAAAAGAAATTGATGAAAAGAAATTAATAATAGAAGCGGTTGACTCCTCGGCTCATTACAGTAGCACTTTCATAAGTAATATTGATAGTAGTTTACAATACTATTCAGTTACGCCACAGATAAATGGTGCTAAAGATAATGCCGCGTTATTTTTATCAGTGCATGGTGCTGGTGTTGAAGCAATAGGTCAAGCAAAAGCATATCAGTCAAAAGATTGGGGAACTTTAGTGGCTGCTACCAATCGAAGGCCTCGTGGATTTAACTGGGAGGACTGGGGAAGGTTGGATGCTTTGGAGGTATTAACAATTGCCAAAGAAAAGTTTAAGCCTGATCCCAATAGAATTTATTTAACTGGGCATTCAATGGGAGGGCATGGTACATGGTTTTTAGGCGCTACCTATCCAGGTAATTGGGCTGCGATAGCACCTTGCTCTGGTTATCCTACACTTAAATCATATGGTTCAGCAGATGGGGTAATTCCCGATAGTAGTAAAAACAAATTTGAACAATTATTATTAAGATCAGGTAATCAAAGCGATGTTATTAAACTTGCGAATAATTATACGCCATTCGGTGTATATGTTTTACATGGCGATGCAGATAAAGTTGTTTCTGTTAATTATGCACGACAAATGAAAAAAGTATTATCTAACTTTCATTCAGATTTTAGTTATTATGAATATCCTGGTGGCGAGCATTGGTTTGGGAATGAGAGTGTTGATTGGAAACCACTTTTTGATTTTTTTAAATGGCATTCAAGACTAGCTGACAGTGCTGTAAATCAAATTGATTTTACTACATCTAGTCCAGGCATTTCTGCAGAAAATAGATGGGCTGCAGTATTACAGCAAATTCAACCTTTACAGTATAGTCGAATTCAATTTAGTCGAGATAATAAAGCAAAAAAAATTACTGGGACCACTCAAAATTGCAAAGTAATAAAATTAGCACTTACTCAATTTGGGATTAATTCAATTGTTTCTATTAAACTTGATAATGCATTGCCAATTGAATATAAAACCAATTCTGCTTCAGACACAATCGTACTTGAATTAAAAGAAGGTAATTGGGTACTTGGAAAAATTCCTAGTTTGAATCAAAAAGGGCCACATCGTTATGGGACTTTTAAAGATGGTTTTCGAAATAACATGGTTTTTGTTTATGGGACTGTTGGTACGCCTCAAGAAAATGAATGGAGTTTAAATAAGGCAAAGTATGATGCGGAGACTTGGTATTATCGAGGCAATGGTGCTGTAGAATTAATTACTGACAAAGCGTATTCGATCGAGAAATATAAAGATAGGGGTGTTGTATTATTTGGAAATGCTTCAACCAATGCGGCTTATTCCATTTTGTTGAGTGAATGTCCAATTAGGGTGGAGCGCAATAAAGTTTCAGCAGGAACAAACGCATGGATTGGGGATGACTTAGGGGCTTATTTTGTATGGCCAATACATGGTTCAAACATTGCTTCTGTTTCTGTTATTACAGGCACGGGTATTAAAGGGATGAACGCTGCTTTAGCCAATCAATATTTTGCAGGGGCAAGTGGGTTTCCCGATTTTATGATTTTCAGTATAGACATGTTACAAGCAGGTGCGGATGGGATTAAAATGGCGGGCTTCTTTGATAATGATTGGAAAATGAGTAAAGAAGATCAAGAAATAAAATAAAACAATTCATTTTATTCTATTTCAAGGCCATCCATTTTTATTCTAAAATGGATAGCTGTCTTTTTTTGTGCTCTGATCACCGTAAATTCAAAATCTTGAATAAAGGACTGATAGGGCGATAAATAGGATTGCATCATTTTGATAGATGTAATTTTAGTGCCATTGATTTCTATAATGTAATCACCTGCTTTAAAGCCAAATTCGTTTAGCGGACTATTTTTATTTAAATCACCAATGGCTACACCTGTTAGATTAAAGCCAACACCATAAGCAGATAAATCAGTTCCTTTTGGCTCTAAAAGCAGTGCACCCATCCACATAGCTTTATTAATAATTTTTTTATTAAAATGCTTATTCATAAGAACAATAGGCATGATGGGTTTTTTAGCTATTCGTTTTAATGAAGGGCTAGTAACGCCAAAATGTTGCATATCAAAATTCACAAAACCTAATTTCAATAATGCTGATTTATTTTGAACTGTAAAGTCGCCTAAGGAGGGATTTTTAAATTGAGGGTCACCCATGATGGAGTTGGAATCGCAACCATTATTAATAAATAAATGGTTTTCATTACTGTCGCCTACAAAAAAATTAGCGTCAATGTATTTTCCCCATTTTTTATTTTTTCCTATCGTGTTATCCATTTGAATTTCCTTGTAAGTGCCAGTTATAATATTTTTAGTAAACTGATCACCACTTTCAGGATACCAAACATGAGGATGAAAACTATTATTTACGATTATATTATTGGAGGCAGTTCGATCATAACCTTCTCTAAATTTTAATCCGCCATTTAATAGTAAATTATTATATAAAAAATATTGACTTGAACCATCATCTAAATCAATATCCCAGCCATGGTCACAACGCCATCTATTATGTCGAATGATATTAATGTCAAGCATATCTAAAAATGGGAGGCTTTTATTTTCCTGCACTTTTGTATTTACTGTATTTTGACTAGGACTCCAATATCGATCTCGTCCCCAGGAGTTAAAACTTCCATGATCACCGGTTTCTAATACTGTATTAAAAATGTCTGAATTTTCAATAATATGTCCACCAAATGCACCTTCACTTATATTTATACCAGCTCTTGGAACATCATATATTGAACAGTGATTAATATGAATTTTATGTGCAATAGAAATTTGAATAGGCGCTGTTTGTTTTTCAACCCTTCCTGTCATTGTAATTAAACAATCTTCAATTAAGCAGTCCGATGGATAGTTTTGATTTTGAGGTCCTTTATTCAAATCTAATCCCTCATAGTTTTGATTGCCATAGCCTACTAATCTATTTCTTACTGCTAAGGTATCTCCTACAAATACAATTCCACTTGCACCACTATGATGTATATAGCAACTTATGAAACTTAATTTTTTATTATAATGATTTACTAATATGGTATTGCCGCCCACTTGATCAAACTCGCAGTTTTTGATGCTACAATTTTCTGCACCATTAAATACAATGGCACCGCCACGGTACACCGTCCAATCGGAGCGTAATAATGGATCTTTATTTTCCATAAAACTGCGTGCCGTGTGTCTAAAAACAAATCCTTTTAATTGAATTTGCGAAACAGGTTTTGAGATAGTTCCATTGAATTCTATTAAGTGACTTAATCGAACAATTTCAACCTTTGCAGTCGATAGGGTAGCTTCATTTTTAGGAAAGTAAAATAATTGGTGTGTTTTTTCATTTAAAAACCATTCGCCTGGCGCATCCAATTCTTCAAATATATTTTCGGCCATGCGAAAAACGGGGTGCATTGCCGAAGGACGATTGTTTTGCCAACCTCCTTCAAGTAATAATTTATTTTTTTCATCCTTGCCAGTGATATACCAATGCATGTCTCCCCATAAATAGGCATGCATGGCATGAATAAATCCTCCTTCAGGGTTTTTCCAATTTGCAATTCGAGAGGGTAATAATACATCAGATAAGGAATCAAATTTAGCTTCATGATTTAAATCCCATGCATCAAATACATTTTTTCCTACTTGTGCATTTGGGTATCTTGCCATATTCTGTCTTTCTCCATTAATATATAGCTGATCAATTTTTGTATTGGGCTTTACATCTGTCACATAAATTCCATTTTTATATAATTTCCAATTTGTTTTTAATTCGGCACCTCCACTGATGATCGCGGATCCTTCCTGTTCGGCGCTATAAGTAATAGTGGCATTGTTTATTTTGCTGTCTTTTTCAGTAAAATGGATGGTGCTCGGTAAATAGTAAATACCCTTTTTGAATATGACTTGAACTGAACTGCTAGTGTTGGTTTGCCGAACCATTTGTTGTGCTCTTTCAAAACTAGCAAGGGGGTGATCATAGTTTCCAATTGCATTATCATGGCCATTAGGAGAAACGTAAATTTTAATTTGACCAGATGCCGTTAAAAAAGGCATCATTAAGCAAAGCAAAAAAATAGTTTTGATGAATCTCGTCATAGTATAGTATTAAACTATTTTGAAATTAATCAATTTTTAATATAAACAACCCCTTCTTTTAATACAATTTTTTGTAAATTTAAGTTTCATTAAACCCAGCGGTTTTGAAATTTTATAATTATTTAAAATAAGTAACACCATGTCAAAGTTTTTTACAATTTTATTCATTTCTGTATTTAGTGCACATATTTGTTTTGCAACAAATGAAATACCTAAAAGACAGGCTATAGAAGGCAGATGGGATTTGACTGTTGATTTAGGTGACCGATTAGCAGCATCATGGTTGGAAGTGAGGTTATCAGGTATTAAAACTTTAGTTGGACATTTTGTAGCTGATGGCGGAAGTGCGCGTCCTATATCTGAAGTTTTTTTCAAAGACAATAAAGTTTCATTTCATATTCCAGGTCAATGGGAGCAAACTGATAAAGAATTAATAGTTGAAGGTATTTTAAAAGACGGAAAATTATCGGGCACCATGTTAACACCACGAGGTCAAACTGTTACATGGGTTGGTGTCCCTGCCCCTAGTTTAAAACGAGATAAAGCTCCAGTATGGGGAAAGCCTATTACTTTGTTTAACGGAAAAAACTTAGACGGATGGAAACCTACTGGAAAAATAAATCAATGGGTAGTTGAAAATGGTATTTTAAAAAGTCCTCGTCCTGGTTCCAATATAAAAACTGACAAAACTTTTAATGATTTTAAATTACATATTGAATTTCGTTATCCAAAAGAAAGCAACAGTGGTGTTTATTTAAGAGGTCGTTATGAAGTGCAGGTAGAAGATAGTAAGGGAATGGAAGCGACTAATATTCATTTAGGTGGCTTGTATGGCTTTATTGATCCATTAGAGATGGTGGCCAAAGATGCAGGCGAATGGCAATCTTTTGATATTACATTAGTAGGTAGAATTGTTACCGTAGTTGCCAATGGCAAAACAATTATTCGTGATCAAATTATACCTGGCATCACTGGCGGGGCCCTAGATAGTAGAGAAGCAGAACCAGGACCCATTATGATGCAAGGCGATCATGGTTTAATTGAGTACCGTAATATTGTCATTACCCCAGCCAAATAGGGTTCAATTTAAGGATGCCCTGCTTATTTAAGCAATAGGGAACTATTTAATATCAATATTAGTATTGATATTAATCATATTTATTAGGGTAAGTATGCGCTTATTTCGCTTTTTAATTAAAGTAAGCGCATGATTCATCCTTTTCAATACACCACTGCACAGGAAGCCCTTCAAATTATTCAAAGTGGACATCGAATTTTTGTACACGGCAGCGCCTGTACGCCACAATATTTATTAAAGGAATTAGCCAAACATAAGGATCGCTTAGTAGGTACTGAAATTATTTCAATCACTTTGCAAGGTAAAATTGAATTGGCTGAACCTGGTTATGAAAAGGCATTTCATATTAATTCATTGTTTGTTTCTGAGCCGATTCGTAAAGCAGTGAATGAAGGCAGAGCAGATTATATTCCTGCTTTTTTAAGTGATATTCCTGATATGATGAGAACAGTATTGCCAGTAGATGTTGCATTAGTGCAAGTGTCACCTCCTGATATTCATGGTTATTGTACTTTGGGCACTTCAGTTGATGTCGCAAGAACAGCTGTGAATTGTGCAAAATATATTATTGCTCAAGTGAATCCTCAAATGCCTCGAACACATGGGGATGGTATGATTCATACAGATCATTTTGCAGCTATGGTATTTCACGATGAAGCTTTGCCTGAAATGGACTATGGTGCAAAAATTACATCAGTTGATTTAGAGATAGGGAAAAATGTAGCTAATTTAATTGAAGATGGCAGCACTTTGCAAGTAGGTATTGGAAGTATTCCTGATGCAGTATTGCAATCTTTGCAAGGGCATAAAAATTTAGGGATGCATACCGAAATGTTTAGTGATGGGGTTATTGATTTATTTGAAAAAGACATCATTAATAATTCAAAAAAGAAAATCCATCCTAATAAACTCATTACTTCATTTGCATTAGGCACTAAAAAATTATACAACTATGTAAATGACAATCCGGCCATACATTTTTTAGATATTGATTATGTGAATGATCCACATGTCATTAGACGTAATCCAAAAGTGATTGCAATTAATAGTGCTGTTGAGGTAGATTTAACTGGGCAAATTTGTGCCGATAGTATTGGGACCTATCAGTATAGTGGCATTGGAGGTCAAATGGATTTTATGCGAGGAGCAGCACTAAGTGAAGGAGGTAAGCCCATCATTGCAATTTCAAGTCGAACCAATAAAGGGGTATCAAGAGTGGTGCCTTTTTTGAAACAAGGAGCAGGCGTCGTCACAACACGCGGACATATACATTATGTCGTTACTGAATATGGTGTGGCTTATTTGTACGGAAAAAATTTAAGGCAACGTGCTAAATCATTAATTGAAATTGCCCATCCCGAGGATCGAGAAGGGTTAATGCAACAATGTCATGAACGCTTTAAATTATTTGTTTAAAAATAAACAACATTGTATTTATCTTTCAAAAACAACTTCCTCATAAGGTACTCTGAATCGGGGTCCCCAAATACCTTCTCCAGTGCCTTTGCCTACGCTAATAATCATATTAATCTCAGCACCTTTAGGTAATTTCAATGCTTTTTTTACGCGAACTTGATCAAAGCCTTCCATTGGACAAGATTCAAATCCTTCCGCTGCTATAGACAACATAAAAGTTTGTGCTGCTAACGCACATGATTTGTGTACAGTAATTCGCTGATCGGCTTTGCCGCCAAAACGAATAAATGGCTTTCTTAGACCCATGAAAAAACTCATACATCTGCGTATCAAAGCAAAAATGCCAAAAATATCACTGCGATAGGCTAAGGGCATTAATTTTCCATAATAGTCTAAGCCTCTTTTTTCTAATTTATTTGGCTCCCCTTTAATTCCTTCCCTTAATCTATTGTAATTCCATTTGGCTCTTTGTGGCCATAAATCTCGTCGGGTAACAAAAACAACAATTTGCTTAGCTGTTTTGGCAGCAGATTGACCAAGACATAATGCAGTATACTTTTCCTTTTCATCTTCACTTTTTATCCAATAAAATTCCCATAATTGCATATTGCTGCTGTTGGGCGATAAAATGGCTCTTTCCAAACTTCTTTGAATGACTTCATCGGGCACTTCTACTAGAGGGTCAAATTTTCGATTAGATCGTCTGCGGTCAATTATTTCTTGAAATTGGCTTGAAAACATATACTACTGTTTATTTTTTATTTAATTTTACTACTTTAAAATGGTTCTTATCTTATAACAAATAAATGTTCATTCGGTTTAAACCGAGTGCAAATTAAATTAAACTTTCACTAGCAATGTTAAAAAAAATTATAATTTCTATTTTGATCCTAGTGGTCTTGGTAGGAGGATTGTCTTTTACCCCTCAGTTTGCACAATTAAAAAACTTTGCTAAATGGGGAAAGCATACCATTCATGATTATAAAACACATCCTACTCGACTTGTATCAAGTGGAGGCGCTCCTCAATATTGGCCCTTAGATTCGAATTATAATAAAGGGGTTATTTCTGATTCCATCTTAGCCATTATGGATTCCAATGACACACATGCCTTTATTGTGATACAAAATGGAAAATTGATATATGAAAAGTATTGGGATGGCTATACACCCAAAACATTAAGCGGCTCCTTTTCGGCTGCAAAAAGTATCATTTCTTTATTAATTGGGATTGCTTTAGATGAAGGTAAAATTAAATCATTGGACGAGCCTGCTGGTAATTATGTACCGCACTTTAAAGAAGCTGGGTTAGATAAAGTACGCATCAAGGATTTATTGACTATGAGTTCTGGTACGACCTATAAAGAATCAGATAAAAGTTATTTTAGTATGAATGCTTATGGATATTATGGAGATGATGAGGAATTTATGGTGAATAAAATGGCTTTCAAAGAAACTGCTGGTGTGCATTGGGAATATCGTAGTGGTGATACGCAAGTATTGGGCCTTATTGTTGAAAAAGCTTTTGGTCAAACCATTTCTGAATTAGTATCTGAAAGATTCATGAAACCTATGGGTGCTGAAGCAGATGCATTGTGGTTATTGGATGGCAATAAAAAGCATGAAAAAGCATTTTGTTGCTTTAATGGCGTAGCACATGACTATGCTAGGTTTGGTCAACTTGTTTTAGACAATGGAAAGTGGGGTAGTCGTCAAATTGTTTCTGAAAATTATATTAAGGCAGCCACTACGCCTGCAAGTTATTTAAAAGACCCAACTGAAAATGGCAACCCTGTTGATTATTATGGTTACCAGTATTGGATGTTCAATGAGCAAGGTCATGCTATTGTTGCGCAAAATGGATTGTTTGGACAGTATGTTTATATCATTCGTGATAAAAATGCAGTGGTGGTTCGATTAGGCGAATCAAAAGTGGTGAAACCACAACATCACCATCAGCCCGAAATTTTTACTTATGCTGCAGCGGCACTATCAGTTTTGAAATAATTAAATGAAGTTTAAATAAAAGACCCGTTCCAAAATGTTGGAACGGGTCTTTTTATAAGTTGAAATTGGAGGACTAAAATATATCCATTGCTTTTGCAAAATAAGTTCCAGTACCTGGAAGTGCTAGCCAAAAAAATTCTCTTTTAAAAATGATTAATGCAATC